>Ga0194118_10000493_pt1 | contig 66269 bp, 66 predicted proteins | sample TA2MahsurfametaG_2_FD_148662 | JGI IMG/M metagenome (GOLD analysis project Ga0194118, IMG submission 148662) | Freshwater microbial communities from Lake Tanganyika, Tanzania - TA2015013 Mahale N5 surface | ecosystem: Environmental > Aquatic > Freshwater > Lake | place: Tanzania: Lake...
TTTGAAAGTTTTAAATCTAAAAATTAATAAAAATTAACAAAATTAATATAGCTATTATTAAAATGATTGCATAAACTGTAAGTTTTTTGAACACAACCCACATTTCTTTTTGAGGCAAAATATCCATACTAACCTTGTCGCGCTTTAAATTTTGGATTCTTTTTATTAATAACATAAAGTTTTCCTCGCCTTCGCACCACTTTACAATTAATATCTCTTTTTTTAAGAGATTTTAATGAGCTGACTACTTTCATAAAGATCCCAAATATATACTAAACAACACATTGTAAAGAAAAGTTAACCATTATTCATTAAAAAATTCTTAATATAATCCCCTAACCTAATTTTAGCGCTTAATCTTATAATCTTATTATTCAAATTCATCTTTGTTAAAGCTGATGCAAATCTTTCCCCTTCTCTCATAGGCAAATACCTAATCTTACTTTTGAACATCTTTGCAAGTTCAAGAATACTATGGGATTGTTTGCTTGCAATAGAGTAATGTTTGCATTTATTTTTTCTCCATGCAAAAATACAAGCTTTAACGGTGTCAAATACATGAGTAAATCGTCTAACTTGTGTTCCAGGTCTTACCACTGGCAATTTTTTACCTAACTTAAAACAATCTTCAAATATTCCAACAACTGTTGCCATATCTCCTTTGCAAATTTGTCTGCCTCCGTAAACATTATAAAAGTAAATCACCTCATATCTGAAATTAAACCATTTCTTTAAATTCTCTAATAATTCTAAATTCTTAGCTTTTGAAAAAGCATAAGGAGATAAATTCATATCCTGTCCTTTATTTCCCAAGCATGCAGAAGTTGCAGAATAAATTAATCTAATTTTATTCTTTAATGCAAACTTAAATACACTTGAGCTTCCTTCAATATTTGAACTAAAGCACTCATTAATCTTTTTAAAGCTTTGGTAGATTCTTGCAAATTCCCCAAAATGAAAAATACTATGAATTTTGCCACTATAACTTCTCAACAAATTTTCAATATTTTTAGTGCTGCCCTTTAAATACTTAACTTGTTTTTTCTTGATATGATTTTTAACATAACCTGAGGAGTAATTATCAATACTTAAAATGCGAAATTTTTTAAATTTTAAAAGCTCAGTTATTAAATTAGAGCCTATAAACCCAGCTCCACCAGTAACCAATAGTATGTTTCTCATTAAAATTTAAGAAGAATTTATATAAAGCCTGGCAACGACCTACTCTTCCGTGCCTTAAGACAAAGTACCATTGGCGCTAAAGGGCTTAACTGCCGAGTTCGGAATGGGATCGGGTGTTACTCCTTTGCAATAATCACCAGGCAAAGTTTTATACATAAATAATATTCCTTTGTAAATATAATTGAATTTTAAACTAAATCATTTCAATTTAACAAAAGTAGATAATTTAAAATATAGTGTTATAACATAAAAACTTTATCGCGGGGTGGAGCAGTCTGGTAGCTCGTCAGGCTCATAACCTGAAGGTCCTTGGTTCAAATCCAAGCCCCGCAACCAATTTGAAAATAAATTTTTTTATTGATAAAAAAGATTATAAAATTTTCAGAGTTTTTATTGAACAATTTTTATATAAAAATTGTATTTATTATCCTATCCATAATATCTTTATGTTATGCGCTTTACATTGCAAATTCTTATGGCAGCACGGATTTTCAGTACAGCCCAACAATCTTATTTTTTGAAAAAATTAACCCATACGACTATTTTCTATACAGCAAAACAATTGAAAGGTTATATCCAGTACAATATCCGGTATATGCGCATGCAACATACATATTATTTTTTCCTTTTGCTTATTTAGATTGGAGTTCTGCAAAATTGTTATGGAGCATAATAAATACTTTACTGGGTTTTATCATTGTACTCTTTCTTTGCAAAAAAAATAAAATAAATTTTTTTAATACATATTTTATACTTTTTATTTTCTTTTTATCTGTTCCGTTTAGAAACTGCGTTGGAAATGGGCAAATTACTTTTATAATTTTAGCAAGTTACTGTTTTTTATTATTAAAAGGAGCAAAATTAAAATGTTTATTTTTAGGATTATCATACATCAAATATAGTTTTGCACCAATTTTATCGGCTGTTATTTATTTTAAATATGGAATAAAAAACTTTATTATTTCATTATTACTAATTTTTACAGGATGGATCTTATTTTCTGCTTATCTAGAACAAAATGTGTTTTATACAGCTATACAACCTATTCAAGCAGGTTTTAAAGGATTTGATGCTGGCCTTGCAAGAGGGGACTTATTTACAATCTTAAATTTTTTAAAAAAATTATATATAGATATAGATATTTATGTAATTACAGCTCTAATAATTATTTTTAATATTTATATTGCAAAAAAAATTTCAAAAATAAATAACAATTTTCTTCTTTTAAGTTTAATCTTGGTTGGAACATTATTGTCTTTTGGTCATTTGATGTATGATTATATTGTTTTGCTACCCATGTTTATTTATTCATTTAAAAATAAAAAAAACTTCAATTCAAAAATATCTATATTAATAATTTTTTATTTTTGGTTTGGAGTAAGAATTGTAGATTATATAAAAATGTTTATTTTTAATATAAATATAGTTACCCCTAGTATTATTGATGTTATTATAAATTTTATTTTGTTATCTTTGCTTTTTTTAATTAATTTGAAAAAAAATAATTACTTTAATAAATTTAATCTGATTAAAAAAATATTATAAATAACTCTTAAAATCTCTATCTTAGGAATTTTTGATTCTCCACTTTGTCTTTGATAAAATCTTATAGGTATCTCTTTAATTGAATAACCAAATAAATTAATTAGATAAATTGAACTCATAAAAAAACTATATCCACCAGATTTAACATGCGAAAATTTAAATTTTTTTAGTTTTTTAAGATCGAAACATCTGTAGGAAGTTGTAAATTCATTAATTTTCATCCCTAAAAAAATTTTTAAAATAGCATTACCGTATTTGCTAAGAAATAATCTTATTCCTGTTAAATCATTTCTACCTCCGCGCATATATCTTGATCCAATGACGCAATTATATCTTTTTATTTCTTTTAAAAACTGAGGAATAGTGTTTGGGTCATGGGATAAGTCCGCATCCATTGTTATCAAATAATCATATTTATTTTTTAAGGCAAATTTGTAAATTTTCTTGTGTGCAGTGTCTAATCCTTTTTTTTTATTTCTGGAAATTAAAAAAATATTATTATATTTTTTAGAATATTCTTTGATAATTAATCCAGTACCATCTGAAGAGTTATCATCTACAAATAACATATCTAGTTGAATTTCTAAATTTAAAATTTTTTTTATCAAACCTGAAATATTATTTATTTCATTATAAGTAGCAGATGCTACAAGGACTTTTTTATTTTTCACAATATTTTTTCAGCAATAATTGCTAAAGACAAATTATTTTGATTGTTCTTAAAAAAAACTCTATCTAATATATTAGCAATAATTACAAAGGGTATCATAATCAATCTCAAATATAGAAAATGATATTTTCTATCTAAATTTATTAATGCCATCGAAAATGGACCTGATAAAATTGTTTTAGAGATAATAAACAAATTATATTTTTTTAAAATTCTTTCTAACTTAATAATTGAATACCCCCTTACAACATGATTTCCATCTTCCACTGGAAACTCTTTAATGATTGTATCTTCGAGTAATTTTCTGTACAAAATATTTGGTGTAGTCAAATAAAGTAACCCACCATTTTTTAACTTATCACTTATACTTGAAATTAGATTTTCAGGATTAATAATATGTTCAATATTTTCTAAATTTACAATCACATCAAAATAATCTGAGGAAAAAAATTTATCAAGGTTTCTTGCATCTGAAATTATTGTATTAATTTTTAAATTGATACTTTTTGATTTATTTAAGATTTTATTAACATCTTGTTGTGAATTTGTGAAACCGGTAGATTCGTAATTATTTTTTTTTGCTAAAAATGCAGCCCAGCCATTACCACAACCAACATCTAAAAATTTCGCATTTTCTTTAGCGGGTATTAAATTATTTTTTAACCAAATAAACCTATCATAACTTGAGCTATCGTTAGATGTAAAAACAAGACCATAAATTTTAAACATTTTAAGAAATAAATTTTGAAACAAATTCCTTATAGTTAAATGCATAAATGAGGTAATTTAAATAAAGTTATTTTAATTAAACTTAACAATAGTATAAAAGATTAATGACATCTAATAATTTACATATAACTATAATTTGAGTGTTATAACTAAATTTATTCCATATAAAATAAAAATTTTTTTTAAAAAGTTAAGAAAATTTAATGCAGTTAATAATCTCGACCAAAAACTATTAAAATATCTAAATTTTGAATCTGGCTTTTATATAGAATGTGGTGCAAATGATGGTATTAATCAATCCAATAGCTGGTAATTTTGATAAATATAAAAACTGGAAAGGCATATTAATTGAACCGATACCACATCTCTTCAAAGAATTAAAAAATAATAGGAATTGTAAAAATATATTTATTAATAAGTGTTTAGTTTCTGAAAAATATAATACAGAGTATATATATTACTGATAAAAATTTAGCATCTAAGATTGAAAAAAACTCCTCACTAAAAGTTGAGGTATCTACTCTAAATAAAATATTAAAGGAAAATAATGCTCCAAAAATTATCAATTTATTCTCTTTAGATGTTGAAGGTTATGAATTTGAAGTACTTGAGGGAATTAATTTTTCTAAATATAAATTTGAGTTTATTTTAATAGAGAATAATAAATCTATAAAATTAAAAAAATACTTACAAAATAAAAGTTATTTATTTATTAAGGAATTATCAGATGGAGATTTTTTATTTAAATATAATAAATAATTTTTTAAGTTATTAAATTCAATATCAAAATTTAAATCGGTCAAGAATGTCTTTTGTATTTTTTTTTTAATTAATAAGTATTTTTTTTTATTACTTATTAGGTTATTTATTTTTTTTGCTATCTCTTCAGGTTTAGACGGGTTAACCATAGAGCAAAATTTGAATTTTTTATTGAAAAGTAAAAAGTCTTTATTTTTATTTACTAACAAAGGCAAATTGCCAAAAATATAATTATTAAACTTTTGTGATGTTCCTGCCATATTATTATGGCTTATTCCTTTTTCCTCATAAAAACATATGCCGATGCTTGATTTACTTAAAATTTCAAACCAAAATTTGTTACTTACATCATTAAAAATAAATATCCTGCTATTAAGATGTAAGTTTTTAACAATGTTTTTAATATATTGTGTGTATCCATTAATATCTGCTCCAGCTAAAATCAAGATTATATCTTTATTCCAATAACGAACTGATTGGACTAATTCTTCAATTCGATGAAATGGCCCAATAGACCCTAGACGACAAATAATTTTAGTCTTAGAAAAATACTTATTTTTTAAAATAGTTGTTAGTTTATTAGAAATTTTAGGTTTGTATTTTTTGGGAAAACAGTTTTTAAATTCTATCAATTGTTTATTTTTAGCCACTTTATTTGCTTTACAAAACAACTCACCCCTGTGAATAGTTGGAAATATTAACAAATCTGCAAATTTGGCCAATTTGCTTTCTAAAAATGAAAAAAATTTTTCGATTAAAGAAGGTTGTTTGCTATAAGTTTCGTAATCAAAATTATGATATATTAATTTTATTTTTGGAATAATAAATTTTAATAAAGAGGCACAAACAAAAGCTTTTTTATTAAAACTAAAAATATATTCTGGTTTAAATTTTAAAACACAGATGAAATATTTAATTATAAAATAACAATAATTTATAAAAAAGTTATTTGATTTTTGAACAGAATACAAAACTGTTTTTTTTCCAAAATCTATAGGTCCTAATTTTGAATTTATAGACTCTCGATGAATAATGATAACATTTTTTCCCTCTTTTGTGAAAAATTGTGCCATAAAAATTAATGTTTGGTAATATTTTGCATCGGCCCAAATTAAAAAGATAATCTTTTTCATTAAATGTCTTTTAAATATCTTTAATTTTTTTTAGATAAACAATATGTGTTTTTAAGTAAAAATTTTCAAAATCTAAATCTAAATTAAGATTTCTTAATTTTTTTTCTAATTGTTTATTATTTTTTAGAATTTTTAGTGCTCTCATGTCAATTTCTACGATGGTTCTAAGTACTTGAAATCCGCTTTCATTAAATATTTTTATATAATCATTTCCTGAAAGTTTAGAAAAAAGATCGTGTTGAACTAATATACCTCCACCACCACCTTGGTTTAGTTCATAATTTATATCTCTAACATTTTCTTTGAAATATTTTTTATAATCCAAGCTGTTAAGAAGCAAATGATTATATCCATTTTGCTCTTTATCTCTTCCTGAAAAATGATCCCCCGCCCAAGTATACCATAATGGACCTCCGTAGGAGGAATAAAGAAATCCTCCAGTCTTTAAAAGTTTATTACATTTTACTGCTACTTTTTGAAAATTTTTACAGTGTTCAAAAACTGCATCACTAACAATAACATCATATAAAAAATTTTCTTGAATATTTAAAATATCAACCTGTTGAAATTTTATGTTTGTAAAAACATTTTTTTTTTTTGTATATTCCTCAACAATTTCCCATGATCTTTTATAATTTAAAATGTCTACACCGTAAATACTTTTGGGTTTAAAATTAAACCATAAATGATAATCAAAAGCATTTCCACATCCCAAATTTAAAATATTCTTATTTTTTAAATTTATATATTTATTAAGAAATTTTCTTCTAGTAAGAGTAGACATTCCTTTTTCAGGTATAGTCAAATCTATTTGATATTTTTGATTTTTAAAAAAATTATTATAAAATATTTTATAAAATGGTCTTCGAATTAGTTGATCATATAAATCTCTAAGATTATTTCTTATTCCATATTTTTTTAAACTATGAAATTGTAAATGCCTGGTTGAAATATCAACTTGATTAAAATCATTTATGTTCATATTAAAACTATGTACTTCAATTAAAATAATTTTAAAAATTATAAATAATGATAAATATTGGCATTATTGGTTTCGGTAATATCTCTTTAAATGTTCATTTGCCTATTCTGCTTTCTAGAAACGATGTTAAAATTGTTTGGGTTGTAGACAAAGAAAAAAAATTTCAATCTCTTTTAAAAAATAAAAAAATTGATTTTTACAGCAATATTCATGATGCTATTTACTCTAAGATACCTGAAATTGCCTTAATATCTGTGCCGTATGGTGAAAGAGGGGAAATTTTTAATGCAATTAAAGGAAAGGTTAAAGGAATTTATTGTGAAAAACCTTTAGCTTTATCTACAAGTGAACATTTATCTTGCACAAATGGACTGGACGAATTCTCATTTACAATTGGATATCAACGAAGATCCCTAGGTAATGTACAAACTGTTAGGTCATTAATAGAAAGTAACATTTTTGGTACTTTACAAAAAATTCAAGTTGAATTTGGCTCTATTTACTTCAACTTTGGTGGTTATCGATCTCAAAAATTACTTTCTGGCGGTGGGATATTTTTAGAAGCCGGCTCTCATTGGGTTGATACTGCTTTATATGTAACAAGTGCAAAAGAAATAAGTGAATTCCAAGTAAATGCAGAATATGAAGATGGCTTAGATATCAATAGCAACGGTAAATTTAAAATTAAAACCAGCACTAACAATACAATTTTATTTAACTTTAAATTTTCCTGCGTTGAAAATACAAAAAATTATATAAAATTTATTTTTTCTAATAATTGTCTATCTTTAAATTTATTTGAAGATAATTCAGAAATTATAATCACGTCTAATAAAAATTTACAAAAATTTTTTATTCATAATTTTTTAGGTAATAATTATCCAAACGACTCTCTTTCACAATCAACTGTATACTGGAATGAGTTTTTAAAAAGTTTTAAAGAAAAAAAAAAAACATATACTAACCAAGATACCTTTTTATTGACGACGAAAATAATTGAATTATTTTATGCAAATAATTAAAAAAATTCTATTACTAGGAGCTAGCGGACAAATTGGTAAGGAGCTTTCTATTCACCTACAAAAAAATAATTTTATAAACTTAACGTGTGTTGTAAGAAATAAAGTATCAGCAGCATTTTTTAAAAGAAATAATATTAATTTTTTAGTTGCAGAACTAGGCGATAGTCTAATGAAAAAAATTATTAATGAGTCCGACTTAATCTTTGAACTTAGTGCACCATTAACTGGTTCACTTTACGAAACAAAAAAATTTTATAAAGAAAGAATAGATATTATTGCAAATAATATAAGGCCTAACTGCAAATTTGTTTTTGCAAGTTCTATGAATGCACTTGGATATAGTTTAAATTATCCTTTACTAAAAAATTATTTTTTTCCAAGAACATTATATGCTGCAAATAAAAGATTTGCTGAAAAATATATTTACAAATTAAGTAAAAAATATAAATTTAAGTATTATAATATTAGACTTACAGAAGTACACGGGTCTTTTCAGAAATCTTCTGAAAATATTAAAAAATTAATTTTACTAGAAAATACATTTGTTATCCCCAAAACTCCAGCCTACGTTACTTTCATATCAACCATAAATGAAATGTTAATAAACATATTAAATGAAAAAGAATTGCCAGGGACATACTATTTACTCACAAAAGAAAATATATACTGGAATGATTTATTAAATTATTTAGGTCACAAAATTAAAAAAAAAGTAACATATATCTTTGAAGATGAAAAAACTTACAAAAGTATTTTGAAATATTTTTTTCAACAAATAGTTCTTAAACATAAAGATCTCTTCCTAGCGATAATACCCTTTTCAAAGAACTTTCTAGAAGAAATAAAGTTAAATTTTAGAATCAGTAAAGTTAAAACTTCTATGGAATATGAAAAAAAGAGAAAACAATATATTGGTTTAACTAAACTTAAAGGTGTAATTTCTGGACCAAGAATAAGCTCTATTAAGGAAACTAATGAAGAGATCTTTAAAAACAACTGAAAGATTAATTTTTTTCGAATTATTAAGATTTGTTTAAGCTATTTCAATTTTAATTTGGCACTATCAGCGTTTTTTTTCAAATTCAAATATTGCATATAATTTAGAAAAATTACCTTTTTTTAACTTTTTAGAAATATTTTATAGAATTGATGGTAATGATGTAGTTATTTTTTAGTGTTTAAGTAGCTATATTTTTTATTACAATTATTCGAAAATTATTATTCAAAATAAAATTAATCTAAAAAAGTTTTATACTTAAGGTTTTCAAGACTTTGGCCCTTACATTTTTTTAACATTGATATTTGTTGCAATAGCACAAATTTATTATAAAAAAATTAACAATACTTATTTTATCTACCAAACAAATGATCTAAGGCATTTTTTTTACAGCTTTTATGGCTAGCAATCGGGGCTTTGAAGAAAACTATAGTTTTAATGGACCTATATGGTCAATATCAATAGAAAAAATAGTTTACTTTTTTATTTTTCGTTTTAATTAAAAAATTTTATAACTCTCTACTAATACTAATTTTAACAATGCTATTTTGCGCACTTATTAAAATATTCAGCAATACGACTTATTTGCTACACTTCCCAATTCAAATTGGAATAGTTAATGTTGCTACTTTTTTTCAAAATCAACTTACCTCTATACAATAGTTTTTTTCTTTTTTATCTTTCTTTAACAATAATTTTTTCTATATTTGTGTATAAGTACTTTGAATTTCCATTAATGAAATTACTTAGAAAAATGTGCAAATAAAATTATCTAATGAGCTGTATTCTTTTTTGTTTATATTGTAATCATTTATAATTAATGAAAAAAATAGCTTTAATAACAGGAATTTCTGGACAAGATGGCGCTTATCTAGCTAAATTTTTATTATCGAAAAATTATATAGTTGTTGGTGCCGATAGAAGATCTGCCAGATCTACTATGTGGAGACTAAAAAGACTGGGAATAGAAAATAAAATTGTTTTTGAAGAAATTGAATTATCAGAAATATATGAAATACAAAGATTATTTAAAAAATATAAATTTACAGAGGTTTATAATCTTGCCGCTCAATCTTTTGTAGCTACATCGTTTAAAAGTCCCATTAATACCTGCAACATTACGGGTATGGGCGTGATTAGAATATTAGAAACAATTAAAGAGATATCACCTAAAACTAAACTATATCAAGCGTCTTCATCTGAAATGTTTGGAGAAGTGCTTGAAAAATTTCAAAATGAAAAAACTCCATTTAACCCTAGAAGTCCTTATGCTGTTGCAAAGGTATTTGGTCATTACATTACAAAAAATTATAGAGAAGCATACAATTTATACGCAGTTTCCGGCATTTTATTTAATCACGAATCTCCACTGAGAGGAGAAGAGTTTATTACAAGAAAAATCACTTCAGGATTAATAAAAATTATTAATAATAAAATTAAATACTTAGAGGTTGGAAATTTATACGCTAAAAGAGATTGGGGGCATGCTAAGGAATATGTTTGTGCTATGTGGAAGATGTTGCAACAAAAAAAACCTGAAGATTATGTGATATCAACTGGAAAAACATATTCGGTGAAAGATTTTATTAATGAATGTGTAAAATATTTAAAAATTAAAACTAGATGGAAAGGAAAAGGAATGAATGAAAAATTAGTTAATCTTGATAATAAAAAAATAATTGTTAAAATAAATAAAAAATTTTTTAGACCTGCAGAGGTTGATATATTAGTTGGCGATTGTTCAAAAGCTAAAAAAAAATTAAAATGGAAATCAAAAGTAACATTTAAACAACTTGTTATTGATATGATAGATAATGAAATAAAGCATTACAATTAAAGTTAATATTTATAATTATTAAAATTTTTTATAAAATCTGAAATTGTAATTTTTAGTCCTTCCTCTAAATTATACAAACTTTTCCAGCCAAAGTCTCTTGCTAATGAACAATCTAAAATTTTTCTTGGAGTACCATTCAAATTTTTTTTTACATAATTAATTTTTAGATTTACGTTTAAAGTCTTCATAATTAATTTAGCGTACTGTTCAATTGTCATTTCTTGTCCAGTTCCAATATTTAAAATACTTGTATTTATTTTTTTAAAAGAAAAATAAATAATTGCATTTGCAAGATCATCAACAAAAATTACTTCTCTCTTACTTTTCCCATTCCCCCAAATCTCAATACTTTTTTTATTATTTTTTTTTGCAAAAAAAATTTTTTTTATTAAAGCTGGGAAAAAATGAGAGGTTTGTAAATTATAATTATCATTAGGACCATATGTATTACAGGGCATAATACTTTTGTAATTAACATTATATTGTTTACTATAAAATTGGCATAATTTGACACCTGCAATTTTAGCCACAGCGTATGCCTCGTTAGTTTTTTCTAAAGGACCTGTTAGCAAATACTCTTCTTTAATTGGCTGCCCACATCTTTTAGGATAAACACAGCTGGATCCTAAAAAAATTAAATTTTTAATTCCATTTAAGTATGACGAATGTATTAAATTATTTTGTATTTCTAAATTTTCATAAATAAATTTTGCAGATTCTTCGTTGTTAGATTTGATGCCCCCTACCTTAGCGGCCGCAATAATGACTATATTAGGTTTGTTTTTATTTAAAAATTGGTAAACTTTATTTTTATCTAATAAATTTAATTTGCTTCTGGCAACTGTAATAATCCTAGTAAATCCATAATATTTAAGTCGTCTTACAATTGCTGATCCTACTAAACCGCTATGACCAGCAACGTATATCTTTTTATTTATGTATTTTTTATAATTCAAGTTTTTCACTTAATCTTTTTTTAGTAGAAAATAAATATTATTTAAAAAATAGGATATATGTATATATTTATATATTTTCAAATATAGATCAAAGTAAAATTTTATAATATAATGTTTAGTTATTGGTTAAAAAAATGTAAAGTATATTTATTTTATTTAAAAGAAATATTTTTAAACAGAGTAAATTTTACTAATTTTTATTTAGGTTATAATAAAGAATATCTTCCAGAAGATTTAAAAAATATAATAGATAAATTCCTTAATTCTGATTCAAAAAAGATGATATCTGGCTGGTGGAGTTTTAATAATATTAAAGATATTAAATCTTTGACTCAAAAAGGAATTGAAAATTATGGGGAAATTTTTTTACATTATTATACTTGGTATGATTGGGTTGATGAAGAAATAAGTGGATTATTAAATAATCTTAAAAATGATTATATTGAAGAAAAAGTAAATATTTTCAAAAAGCATAATGCATTAAGTCACAATCAATCATTTAGATTAAATTTTTTGATACTGGCTTTGTATATCTATTTAAAAAAAAGAAAGGAATTCAGTTTTCTAGAAAATTTACAAGATGCTAGCTTTTGCGAAAATGGACACCCATATATAAAAATCGATAATAAAAATATTTCATTTGATAAAGTAAACTCATTAATAGAACTATCAGAAATAAATAGCTTTAACTTATTGTCTAACAATATGAATATTCTAGAAATTGGCGCTGGTTCGGGAAGATTGGCAGATACAATTTGTTCTAATTATTCAAATATAAAATATATAATTTGCGATATTCCATTAGCAATTTATATTAGTTATTTTAGAATTAAAAAAAGATTTAATAACAAAAAGATACTCCTGGCCATAGACTGTACTACCGAGGAAGATTTTTTTGTAAAAATCAACAGTAACGATATAATTTTCATTTTTCCTCATCAATTAAAATTAATAAAAAAAACTTTTTTTGATGTTACAATAGCGATAAGTTCTTTGCATGAAATGAATAAAGATACTATAAAGTATTATATGAATAGAATTAATACTATATCAAAAAATTTATATTTTACTGTATGGGAAAAAACTACAATACCTTTTAACTTAACATATGAAACATTATTAGCTAATAAAAATTATTTTATAAATAGGGATTGGATAGAATTATCAAATAAAAAAAATTATTTTCCGAGTAATTTTATTCAAAAAGTTTACAAAATAAATTAATAAAAAAATTACAAAAAGTTTTTTAAATTTATTTGTTAAACTTTTAATAAATTTCGACATTTGGCAAAGGAAATATAAATTTAACTTTACCTAAAATTTTTCTCTCTCTATTTAAAATTTCTTTTTTAAAATGCCATGGTAATACAAAGTAATAATCTGGTTTCAATAGTTTGGAATCTTTTTCGCTTATAATTCTTATATTAGAACCAAGTGTTTTTGCACCCCATTTAATTGGATTTCTTTCTGCTGCGTAAGGTATTTGCTTATTACAAATATTTAAAAATTGAATTATTGTATTTCCTTTAGTTGAAGCTCCATAAATGTGAATAGTTTTTTTTTGATGTCTAATTTTATTTAATAAATTTTTGATTTTATGTTTTATAAATTTAATTTTTTTAGTAAACTTTAAGTAAGTTGCCGCTTGATAAATTTTATTTTTCTTTTCTTTTTTTAAACAATTTAATATTATTTCTTTATCTTTTTTTTTTTGATATAATATTTGATTTTGATGCGAAATATAGCATCTAATACTACCACCATTAATGTTATTATATGAAATTTTAAAAATTTCCATACCATTTTGATTCATTAAATAATTTAAAGATTTTAAAGAGTAATATTCTAAATGCTCATGACAAATAGTATCAAATGAATTGGTTTTAATCATTTCAGAGAGATAGGACATTTCAATTATCCAAATACCATTTTTTTTTAGAATTTCTTTAATATTTTTAACAAATATATTGGGATTTTCTAAATCGTAAAACATAGCTATTGAGGTAATTATATCAAATTTATTTTTTTTAAATTTAGTTATAAATTTTTTAGATGGAAAAAAATTTTTAAAAAAAATAAAATTTTTCATTTTATTCGTATTATTTATAGTTTCGACAATTTGGCTGGGATCAATTCCAACTTTTTGAAAATGAGCAGGATAATTTCTCAATAAAGTTCCGTCATTACAACCAATATCCAAAACATTTCTAAGTCTATTTTTTTTTATTATTTTTAAAGAACTATTTACAATTTCCTTTAGATGGTTACGCATAGTTTTATTGATGCCGGACATGTACCAATAATTTTTATACAAAATTTTTGGATTTACCGTATGTTGCAACTGAACTAAAGAACATTGAGGACATAAAACTAATTTTAGAGGAATTTTTTCAAAATAGGGCTTTGGATATCCTTTTTTTACAAAAGCTCCTTGGATGTTTTGTTTGCCTAAATTAATAATCTCTTTAAGATTTTTACTAGCACAAATTCTGCAGTATTTTATTTTTTTAAAACTATTCATTTAAGCTATTTAAAGAATCTATATTTAATTAAAGAAGAAATTGCTAAAATTCCGTCTAAATAAGATATTTTTTTTCCTTCTTTAAAAGTTCTACCCCAATAATTAATAGAAACTTCTTTAATATCTATACCTAACAAAGATAACTTTGTAGTAACCTCGGGACAAAAAGCAAATCCATTTTCTTGTAAAGTTATTTTATCAAAAACTTTTCTATGGAAAACTTTATAACAGGTATGAGCATCTGTTAAATTTTGATTATTTATAAAATTTGATAAAATTGTTAAAATATGATTAAAAAAAATTCTCAAAATAGAGTAAAAATTATTTGCTGTATATCTATTTTTTCCCAAAACTCTTGAACCATAAACAACCTGATATTCTCTATTCTGAATAGGCTTAATTAATTTATAATAATCTCTAGGATCATACTCTAAGTCAGCATCTTGAATAATAATAATATCTCCAGAAATAAATTTCTTTGCGCTTTTGATTGCAGCCCCCTTACCTAAATTTTCTTTATGGTAAATTATCTTATTAACTTTTTTATAAATGCTTTTTTTTAGTATAGAAGTAGTTCCATCATTTGAAAAATCATCAACTACTATAGTTTCTATATCTAAATTTTTTAAGTTATTAATTTTAGTAATAATTTTCTCAATTGTATTTTTTTCATTAAAAACTGGTATTATTATTGATAACTTCATTAAAAATAAAAATGGTAAGTATATTATTTTTTTCTTTTTTAACTAATTTTTTTTACTATAGTCTTGGTCATATTGTTCTTTGTAAAAATAAAGAAGCAAAACATTCAATTTTTTATAAAACATTAGTAGGAATAATACTAACATCATTTATAGCTTTATTATTAAATTTTTTTGTACCTTTAAATCAAAATATAAACTCTTTTATATTTATTTTAGTAATTCTAATTTTTTTATTAAAAACTAGATTAATTGTAAAAAAAAAAGAAATCATATTTTTAATTATATCAACACTAATATGTTTTTTTTTAATATTATTAAGTAACGTCAATAGACCGGATGCCGGCTTATATCATTTACCTTACATTGCTATATTAAACGAATATAAAATAATATTTGGCTTAAATAATTTACATTCAAGGTTTGGGCATGTTTCAATAATTCAATATTTAAGTGCCTTAAATAATAATTATTTTTTTAAAGAAAATGGAATAATTATTCCATTAGCAAGTATTGCATCATTCTATTATATTTATTTCTCAAATGAAGTTCTAAAAGTTTATAAACAAAAAACTAAAATAACAGCCAATTCTTTATTTTCGCTACTAGTATTGATTTATATTGCGTTTAAAATTAATGGATACGATGGATTTGGAAATGATGCAATAGCACATTTAAGTTTTTTTTATTTAATATCTTACATTCTAAAATTAGAAAAAAATTCATTTGATATAGCTCCTATTTTTTTAATTTCGGTATTTGTTTTTTTGAACAAAAGTACAATGATTTTTGCATTTATAATTCCTATTTTTATTATTTTTTACAAAAATAAATTTTATTTAAAAAAAATATTTAATCAAAAATTATTTTTTCCAATTTTTTTTTTAATCTTATGGTTAATAAAAAATTTGGTCGTAAGTGGATGTACGATTTATCCGATTATAATTACATGTTTTGAATATCTTCCTTGGCTAAATATTAATTCAACAATTGCTGACGCAATATCATCAGAGGCTTGGTCAAAGGCTTGGCCTGAAAATAACAACAAGAATATGACTGCCGAAATTTTTATTAAAGATTTTAATTGGGTTCCTGCCTGGGGTAAAAAGCATTTCATTTATATAATTAATATTATCCTGCCCTATGTATTTATATTGTTTATATGTTCGTTTTTAATAAAAAAAGCCCCAGCTAGTGCCAGCAAAAAAAATATAAAAATAAATTTACCAATCTTTTATCAAATAATTCTTTTTACATGTTTTATATCAAGTATTTTTTTTTTTATAAAATTTCCACTTTATAGATATGGATATTCATATCTTATAAGCTTAATTATATTAATATTTATTTCTATTATTAAAGAAAATATTTGTAAAAAAAAATTAATTAATTTAAGTAAAGTTACTTTTTATTTTGCCATCATAATATTTACAAGTAAACAAGGTTTAAGAATTATAAAAAATTATAATGAAAATTATATTAATAAACCTTGGCCAAGAATCTATTCATTCATAACAAATGAAAAAATTATCACAGAAAAAATTTATATAACTGACAATTTTTTCTATTATTTGTCAAAAGATGGAGAATGCATGTACAGTTCTCCACCGTGCACTAATTATAACATCAATAAAAAATTATTAGTATCTAATTTAGTTATGTATAAAATAATAAAATTTTAATAGTATATAATTAATAAATATATATTTATAATAAAATTTAAAAATTATTTTTACTAATTAATCTTAATATGAAAAATATAAATTTTTTTAATCATTCATTATTAAAATTTAATTCAATAGAAAATATAAAAAAAGTTCTAAACTCAAATGTGATCACTTCAGGAAAAATTGGTGAGACAGTAGAAAAAAAAATATCAAATTTTTTTTGTATTAATTATTGTTTATTAACTAATAGTTGGACTAATGGTGCTATTGCAACTTTATTGGCACTTGGCGTAAAAAAAAATGACGAGGTAATAATACCCGCACTAACTTTTGTTGCTTGTGCAAATGTAGTTGAACTGCTTGGGGCAAAGCCTATTTTTGTAGATGTCGATAAAAATAGTCTACTTATAAATAAAGATGAAATTATAAAAAAAATTTCAAAGAAAACCAAAGCAATAATGGTAGTCCACTTGTATGGAAATATGTTTGATGTAAAAAATCTAAAAATTTATTTAGATAAGAAAAAATTAAAAATTCCTATCATTGAAGATTGCGCACACAGTTTTGAAAGTAAATTTAAAAATGAAAAAGTTGGTAAATACTCGAAAGTTTCCATTTTTTCCTTTTATGCTACAAAAAATATTACTTGTGGAGAAGGAGGTGCAATTATTACTAATGATAGGATTTTATATGAAAAAATAAAACAAACAAGATCTCATGGCATTACTAAAAATTTTCAAAAAAGATTTTATGACAAAAACTACTCCCACTGGGATATGAAAATTTTAGGTACTAAAGCTAATCTTCCAGATATACTGTCATGTTTATTGCCCTCCCAAATTGATAAGGTTTACATAAATAGAAAAAAAAGAATAAATGCATTTAAATTCTATAATAAAATTTTATCTAGTTTAAACTTAAGAATGCAATTTATTGATCCACAATGTGCTTCTTCATTTCATCTTTATCCAATTCACGTAAATCCAAAAATTCGCAATAATGTTATTAGATATTTAAATAAAAATGGAGTTAGTTGCACAGTTAATTATCAAGCCATCACATCTCTAACATACTACATGAATAAATATAAAACTTTACCAAAAGATTTTCCTATTTCAAGCGAATGGGGGAGAGGGACAATAAGTCTGCCGTTTTATCCTGAAATTTCAAAAAATGATCAAATATATGTGGCAAATATTCTCAAAAAAGCATTAAAAAAATATGTGTAAAATTACTATTACTGGTGGAGCCGGATATATTGGTTCTAGTTTAATTCTTAATAAGTATCTATCAAAAAATAAGTTAACTATAATTGATCGATTTTACTTTGGAAGTAATTATATAAATAAAAAAATTAAACTTATAAAAAAAGATATAAGAGATATCACGCCTAATGATTTTAAAGATCAAGATATTGTTATTGATTTAGCTGCTTTATCCAATGATCCATCATGTGATTTGAATATAAATTTAACAAAAGATATAAATTATCAAGGCAGAATTAATAGCGCTATTCAAGCAAAAAAAGCGGGGGTAAAAAAATATATATTTATGTCCTCATGCTCAGTTTATGGTAAAAATAATAAACTTCAACTATCTGAAAAATCTAGAACTGATCCTATAAGTGAATATGCTAAAACGTGTCTAGAGGCTGAAGAAAAGATACTGAGTTTTTCTGATAATTACTTTCAAGTAACTATTTTAAGAAATGCAACTGTTTATGGTGTGTCAGATAGAATGAGATTCGATTTAGTTGTTAATCTTATGACAGCAACGGCCTTTTATGAAAATACAATTTATATTATGGGGGGTGGGTTGCAATATCGTCCATTAATTAATATTAATGATATTAGTGGGTATCTGATAGAAATTATAAAATCTAAAAATAATAAATATAGCAATGAAATCTTCAATATTGGATATAAAAATTACACAGTTAATGAAATTGCTGAAATTATAAAAAATACTATTGATTTAAAAATTAACATTAAAAGGCTTCCAGATGATAACGATAAAAGAAATTATCATATTGATTTTTCAAAATCTAATTCAACTTTTAAATATAAACCAAATGTTTCAATTGAAGATTCGGCCTATGAAATTTATAATCTTTTGAAAGTAGGGAAAATTTCAAAAAACGAAAAAACCTCAACAATCGGATGGTACAAATTTTTAATAAATTCAAAAAAAATTATTGATGAAATTTCTATAGATAATAAAATTTTTTAATGATTAAACACATAACAGTGATATCCCCAATATTTAACGAGGACAATAATACTATAAAAAAGCTGATTAACAATATATCCTCGGCTTTAAAAAAAATTTCTAAAAATTCTAATATTATTTTAGTAGATGATGGATCTAATAATAACATTTGGGAATATATAAAGGAAGAATCAAAAAAAATTAAAAATTTATGTGGTATTCGATTAGATAAAAATTATGGCCAACATATTGCAATTAAAGCAGGAATTGATCATGCTAATTCAAAATATACTGTTGTAATTGATAGTGATATGCAAGAAAATCCCTTGCATATATATGATTTATATAAAAAAATTAAGACCGGCTATGATGTGGTATACGCAGAAAGAATAAACAGAAAAGATAAATTTCAAAATTTTTTTTCAGAACTATTTTATAGATTAATAAATTTATTAGGACCAACAAAATATAACAATAAAATAGGAAATTTTAGTATATTTAATAGAAAAATTGCCTATAAAATTAGACGAAACAAAATTTCACACATATCTTTTTTTGCTTCATTAAAAAATTTGCATTGCAATGAAGGATTTATTCAAGTTAATAGGCATAAAAGAAATTTAGGAAAAGCAAAATATCGTTTTTTCGATAGACTAAAATTAGCTAAAAATATTATAGTCATTTTTAGCAATAGGCTGCTTTATCTTTCAATTATCTTTTCTTTTTTATTCTCTGTTTTATCAATATTTCTAATAATTTACTTTTTTTCAAAAAAATTATTTTTTTATTCTGATGGATTAGTTGCAGGTTGGACAAGTCTAGCGGTTATATCAACTTTTGGTTTTGCAATTACTAATTTATCTATTGCAATTTTATCTTTGTATATCAATTCAATACATGAAATTGTAAAAAGTCCTGAGATTTATTCTATAAATAAATATCTTAAAATTAAACAGAATTATCTTTAAATATCTTTAGAATGTATTTTTTTTTTTGAAAATAAAAAAAAGAAGGCCAAGAATTATTATTTCCTAGCCTAATTAAATTAAATTGTGATTTAATTGATTTATTTATATTTAATTTATTATCACTTTTTTTTTTTATTCGAAAATAGGTGGGATTACCTTTTTGCTTTTTAATTTTATAACTTGGATAAATTTTTAAAAATTTTTTAACTGTGGCGGCACTAGCCAACGCTTGTTTGTGTCTGATGTCTTCATAAATATCTGTTTTTAATATTGAAAATTTATTTTGAAAGAATATATCGCCACTATCTAGTTCATTTGTAGCTTGAAATATAGTCATAACAAATTTTATTTTATTCTCTTTTAAAATTTGCCATTGAATTGGGGCTCCTCCCCTATACTTAGGTAGTGAGCTTTCATGCAAAACTAAAATTAGTTTAGAATCAATTTTATTTAAATCTAGAATTTTAGTAATCCCAACAAAAAAAACTATATCTGCCTTTTTAATATTTCCAATAAGATATGTGGACTTAAAAATATATTTGGTATTATTTTTGAAATTACGAAAATATTTTCTTCTATAATTATTTTTTTTATCAAATAAAAAAAATATTTTAAACCTATTTACCATTTATCTTTAAACATTTAATAAATAAATACATATTTGAGAGTAAAAAAATAGGCACAAGATGTTTGCTTGTGGCCCAAGCTATTAAATGAGGTAAAATATAAAAAAAAAACATAGATAAATAAAAAAGTTCTAATTTTAATAATTCTTTTTTTAAAAAAAAATTTTTAAGAAATAAATATAAAGAAATCACAAGACCAGATAATAAAACAAGTTTATTTGGGATATTTGATAATCTTATCTCATTTAGCTTATTATCTGAGTGTAATCCGTCATAATTTAGACCAAATAATATAAAATTTATTTTAATAATTATTCCATTTAAATATGCAGAAATATTTTGTTTAATATAATTTCTATTTTTGTTATTGTAATATTCATAAAACTTTTTTTCATTGCTAAAAGTTAAGTCGTTTTTAATATTGCTGTCTAGTAGCAAATCTACTGAATAATCTGGATAAGTACTGTTAAATTTATCGTTTAACATTGATGTGAGGTAATAACTATTTGTTGAATTCAATGAAGACCCAATTGGAAAATAATTTGCTTTTTTTAATCCAAAAAAACCCCATATGAACACTGCAAAAAAGATCGAGTAGATGGGTAAAAAAGTTAATTTATTGAAATTTTCTTTATTAAAAAAATATACATATAATAGGTATAAAAAACAAAATAAAATACAAAAAAATTGTAAACTCGTTTTTAAAAAATATAAAATAAAAATAAATATAGAAATTATATAAATCTTTTTTTTTCCTTGAATAACTAAAAGTATTACTAATGGAAAAAAAACTGAAACAAAAGTATCTTCAAAATCTAATGTGAATAATACGTGAAAATTATATGGGTTATAATAAAATAAAAAAAGCAAGATTAAAAAATGAAAATTATTTTTATTGATATACTTTATAAAAGAAAAGATCGTAAAAAAAACAATTGTGAAACTGCAAATATTCTTTATGAAATATACAAAATAAAAGTTTAGGTCAATTTTAAGAATTGTTAATAAAAAAAGAGGATATGCTGGCATTCTAGACAAATAAAAATCTATATCAAAAGGTTCAATATTTGTACGATAACTATTTTCGTAAAATAAATTTTTTAGTAAATTCCCATATCCAAAAGGCAATTGTTCAAAATTAAAATCTCTATATTCATTTATGTAATGGATATTTTTTAATAAATATAATTTTAAATATACGATTGCTGGAAGACTTATTAAAAAGATTGTACATATATATAGTATAGTTAAATCTAATCTTGTTGATAAAATACTTTTTTTCATTAAAACTCTCTTAATTGAAATAATAATTGGCTTAAATTTTAAAAGAGAGTTTACGCTATCTTGGTATTTCACGAATTTACAATTGTAGATAATATATTTTTATTAAGTTTATTTTGAATATATAATTTTCTTATTACATTTATTTTTTTTTTGATTTTTTTTAAGTTAAAATTTTCTTCGCAACAAAAAATTTTTGGATGATTGGTTTTGTTCAATTTTGTACCAAGGGTTATTTCTTCACTTATTTTTTCTCCTTTTTTAAGATTACTAATGCTAATAGATATATCGCCATCGGGATAATTTTTATCTTTGATATTAAAACCTAACAATCTAATCATTCTTTCTGCTATGTTATAAATATTGATTTGTGAACCCATATCTAATGCATATACATTAAAATTTTTATTCATTATTGACGAATACAAAATTAAATCAACCGCTTCTAAGATAGACATAAAATATCTTTTACTTTTTTTATTTCTGACAATTATAGCTTGTCGATTAATTATTTGATTATAAAATATAGGCAATGCTGAGCCACTAGATCCAATAACATTTCCAAACCTAACGACTGTAAAAATACTTTTATTTTTATTTAATGAATAATAATATGCAGAGAGTAATTCTCCAAATTTTTTAGTTATTCCTAGAATACTAATTGGTTTAACAGCTTTATCAGTGCTGATGTAGGTAAATTTTTTAATTTTATTATTTAATACTAAGTCTAAAATATTAATTGTTGCAAAAATATTATTTTTTACCGCTGAAAATATATTTTTCTCCAAAAAATCAACATGTTTATAAGCAGCAACATGAAATAAGCAATCTATATTATAAATTGATAAGGATCTAACAAAGTTATTATCTGAACAGTCCCCTAACAAAATAATAGTTCTTTTTTTTAAACTAATATTAATTTTATTTAATAAGTTAAATAAACCTACTTCTGAATTATCTAATAAGAAAATTTTATTCGGATTATACTTCAACAATTTAAAAGTTAACTCTGAACCAATTGATCCAGCAGCCCCGGTAATAAGAATATTTTTTCCTCTAAATTCTTTTAAAAGCGTTTTATCGGAATTATTAAATTTTTCTTTTTGAACAACATCAAAAAAATCTAAAGTAATATTTTTTAAATTAAATTTAATATCTTTTTTTAAATTGAAGATTTGTTTAATTCTTACGTTATATTTAGAACAACTTTTAAGAATTTTTTCATATTCATTTTTGTTTTTTACAATTAAATTTTCTTGAGTAAATAAACAGTAGATTTTGTTTTTATTAATAACATTTTCTAATTCAAACTTATTATAAACTATAATTCCATTAATATCTCTTTTCGTATATTTGTTATTTAAATCAAAAAATCCAATAACATTAAAAGATTTGTTATAATTTCTTAAATTCTGTGCAAATAATACAGTTTCATTATTTATACCATATATTAAAATATTTTTTTTTGTTTGAGGGATCTGACTAACATTAATTGCAAAATTAATTGCGATTCTACTTAAAACTATAAAGAGACCGACAAAAATAGGAGTGATAAAAGAAATTGATCTTGGAAATAAAAAATCAACGTAAAGAAATAAATTTAGAAAAATTAAAATTAGTTGTGAAAATAATGTAGCTTTAATGATTTTTTTAATTGAGTAAAAATCAAAATAGGTAATAACTATATTATAAATTTTGAAAATGTAAAAGAATATAAAAAAAACAATTAAATAAATTAAAAAAATTCTATAATAAATTTCTGTTAGATTATAAAATCTTTCAAATCTCAGACTAAACACTAACCATAAGGAAAAAATAATAATTGATGTATCTATAAAAAGTAACAATCCTTTTTTTACAAACGTTCTCATTTAATGTTTAATATTTTTTTTTTTTATTACATAGTAAAAAGTTTTAATAATTATTTTTATGTCTAAAAAAAGGTTACCTTTCACCAAATAGACGTAATCAAATTTTAACTTTTCGCTATCTTTTAAAAAATCTCTACCACTACTTGCGCTAATCCAGTTAAACCTGGCCTAAGTTTATGAATACCGAGAATTTTTCGTTTATATTTTAATTTATATTGGTTGAACAACAATGGTCTCGGACCAACAAATGACATTTGCCCCACAAAAATACTATACATTTGTGGCAATTCATCTAAACTATAATTTCGTAACAATTTTCCAATTTTTGTTATGTATTTGTCTGGTTTTTTAAGATTACTAGTTTCAATTTGAGGTACAGACAATAACATTGTTCTAAATTTTGGCATTTTAAATGGTTTGTTTCTAAAACCAATTCTTTTTGAAAAATGAAAAATTGGACCTTTGGAATCAATTTTTATCAAAATAGAAATTGCAATAAAAGGTAATAATAAAATGATGATTAAGAGCAAACTACCAAAAATATCAATTAATCTTTTCACTAATATTTAGTTAGCATATTTTTGCATGAAAAAAAGTGATCCCAAATATAATGTCACGATAGAAAGGAGCAAAATGATAGGATTGATAAAATAATATAAGAAAATAGTTAAAAAAATAGAAGCAAATATGATTATAAAAACTCTCCCACTACTATAATAATTTAGCAATAAATGATGAAAATGATTTCTATCAGGTTTAAAGGGATTTTGACCTTTATAGAGTCTAATTAAAAATACCCTAAACATATCGAGACCTGGTAAAAACATAATAAAGAATATTTCATCTGCCATAAATAGATTTTTATTATAAGATTTAACAAAAATATAAGAAATTACATAAGATAATAAATAAACACCACCATCTCCTAGATAGGCCTTATTTTTGAAATTAAAAATTAAGAAAAAAAACAAGGAAATTATTATGATAATAGAAATATTTAAAAAGACACCTTTAGCTACAAATATCAAAAATATAAGAAGGGCATAAGCTCCAACTTGCAAATTAATTCCATCAAACATATTTAGTGCATTAAAAAAAAGAAGAAATGATAATATTGTAAAAAAATATGAAAAATTTTCTAATTCAATTCTATTTGATAAAAAAGAAAATTTTAAATTACTAATCAGTAAATTATTGTCTATAGAAATAAATAATATAACTAAAATTGAGGCTATTAAGAGTTTAATATTAGGATTTAAATTAAATTTATCATCGTAAAGTCCAAATAAATAAAATAATAATAATCCAAAAAAAAAAGAAAAGGTATCTCTGTTATTAATAAAAAAATAATTATCTATAAAATTAATTTTTAAAACATAACTACAAGTAAAAATGACAAAAATATTTAATAAAACAATTAATCCTCCAATTATTGGAACTGGAATTTTTTGGAATTTTCTTTTACTATCTTTATGATCATAAATATTTAAAAAATTGACAATTGATTTATAAAAAAAAATAATAAGTAAATTTAAAAAAAAAGATATAAAAATAAGCTTATAATTCATTATATTTTTCTTTTAAAATATAAATTAAAAATCCAGTTGGAATATAATAAATTATTGATAGCCAATTTCCAAAAAAATTTCCTGACGGCGCGATTGGAAAAAAAGTTATGAAATAAAATATTAATAAACTTAATTTGTGGTTTGAAAATATTTGATTATTTTTTAAGTTAACTTTAAGAATATTTTTTAATAAAAAATAAGATAAAATTAAAAAAATAAATAAAATTAAAAAAAACCCAAATAGTCCTGTTTCAGCCAAAAATTGCATATAAACATTATGGGGATGAGTGGTGCAGGCATTTTCATCTATAAAATTTATAGGTTTTGCACAATAATCTCTAAACATTTTTACTCCATGTCCAAAAAAAGGTTTTTCTTTAAACATATTAAATGCAATTTTATAATGACTTTCGTAAGTTTTGCTAAAAACTACAATTCTTTCAGTGTTAGCACCTAACTGATTTTTAACGCTGTTAATCATTCTTTCTTTAATTCTCTGGTCAAAACTAATTAGGAGAACAAAAAAAATAGTTGAGATAATCAAACTTAGTACAAAATATTTCCTTAAAGAAATAATAGATAGTAAGAATAATAAGCAGGAAATACTAATTAAAACTAAAGCAGTTCTTTCCCCGCTCATAATAACTGTGCCAATAGAAATAATAGTTATAAAAAGAATTAATAATTTATTAATTTTTCTATTGTTTTTATAAGCATCTAGAAAAATAATAGATAGAACAAAAGGATAAAATCTAGCAATGTAACTTCCTAGCACCTCGTCTTTTCCGAAAAAGCTAGTTAATCTGAAATTATTGGCATCGATATATTTTAGTCCTACAATATTTTTACCTACCATTAACTGATAAACAGTATCAAAAAATAAAAGGAAATATAAAAATAAAAAGATTATTTTTATTTTTGCTATTAAAGAACTATTCTTCTCAAGAAGATAACATATTGCTAATGAAAAAATACCGAACCTAATATAGAATATTGAAGCACCTAACGATAACTTTACATTTTCGGAAAATAAAGAGGTTAATAATATATAAAAATAGAATATAAAAAAAATTTTAAAGAACAAATTATTAAAAATATTAAAATTTTTTTTTTTAATTATTAAAAATAAAAAAAAAATAGAAATTAATGACAATGAAAGATCTGGTAAAAAAGGTCCAGTAATTAATAAAACTGGTAATAAATAGTATAAAATAGAGGAAAATTTTATAAAATAAGCTTCACTATTTTTCATATTATATATTGAATTATTTTTATTGGGAATCTTAATAATACAAAAAAAAGGTTTGAATAAATATTATTATTTTTTAGAGATTTTAGTATTTCTTTTGTTGAAATATAAAAACTTTTAATATTTTTATTACTAATACCGCCTTGTTGCATGACTACAAAACAATCGCGAGATATTACGTATGATAAATTATTTTTTAAAAAATATCTTGCAAAAATATCAAAATCACCAGCAATCAAATATGAGTTGTCATAAATACCATATTCTTGATAAATTTTTTTTTTGATAAAAGAAGATGGATGGGGAGGTGATATGCCGAATCTAAGCATCCAAGGTTTAAAAAATCTTGCAGAATAATATCTGCTAATTTTTTTCTTATTAAAATCTTTCATATAACTAACGTCGCCTAATAAAATATTTAATTTTTTATTATTGTAGAAATATTCAAAAACATTACTTAGTACGTGATTGTTAAAAAAAATATCATTAGAATGCAAAATACATATAATTTCACCGCTTGATAATGATATTCCTTTATTTATAGCATCATATATTCCTTTATCCGACTCTGAAATTAGACGATCTATTTTTTGTTTATAGTTATTGATAATTGACATGGTAGAGTCTGTAGACAATCCATCTATGACTATATATTCTTTATTTTCATAATCTTGATTACAAAATGACTGTAAAGTTTTTTCTATAGTTCGTTCACTATTTAGGCAAACTGTAATTACTGATATCTTCATTTACGGTTATCTTCTTATAATCCAATTATGTAAGACAAGAACATCCATTTTAGTTCTCAAAAAACAATTAATGGCTTCTTGCGGATTATTAACGATTGGCTCATTTTCATTAAAAGATGTGTTTAACAATATTGGCACTCCTGTAATTTTATTAAATTGAGAAATAAGCTTATAAAATTTTAAATTATTTTCTTCATTAACTGTCTGAATTCTTCCTGTTCCATCAACATGCACCACTGCTGGTATTAATTTTTTTTTATCTTTCTTAACAGGATACACTTCAGTCATAAAAGGTATTTCAGCATTAGTTTCAAACCAATCTTCAACCTGCTCTTGCAAAACCGATGGCGCGAAGGGTCTAAAATTCTCTCTTCTTTTAATTTTTAAATTTAAAATTTCTTGGATTTTATTATTTCTTGGATCAGCAAGTATTGATCTATTCCCTAATGCTCTAGGTCCCCATTCTGTTCTGTCTTGAAACCACCCAATGATATTCCCTTCACTAATTAATTTTGCAACTTTTAAATAAAATTCGTTTTCTTTAAGCTCAATAACTTGGAAGGTTTTACTAAGATTATTTGAAAAAATATGATTTTTTATTTCATCCGAAGAATATGATGATCCAAGATAAGCTAGATTTTCGTCAAATAAAAATTTTTTTACTTTTTTTTTGGAAAAAAGATAAGCTAAAGCTGAGCCTACTGATCCACCACCATCTGCTGGATTCGGCGGGATATATATATTTTTAAAAGGAGTATTAGAAATAATTTTTCCATTTGCTAGAGAATTTAATGCACAACCACCTGATAAAGTTAAATTATCACACTTGTATTTTTTATATAAAAAATTTAACAATTTAAAAAAAATTTTTTCATATTGATGTTGAGCACATCTTGCAATATTAGAGTGTTTTGATAATACTGGCTCACTAATTTTTCTAGGTGGACCTAATAATTTTTCTAATTCTTTGCTAAATAGGTCTGGAAATGTCGGTACTCCATCTGACCATATGGTATTAGAAAAATTTTTTTCATGATTAAAATATTTCAAATTTAGTCGAATGGAACCATCCTCATTTATATTAACTAAATCTTTGAATTCTTTCTGATAAGATAAATCACCATACGCTGATAGCCCCATTATTTTATACTCATCACCATAATTTTTAAAACCTAAATATTGAGTAATAGCCTGATAAAAAATCCCTAAAGAATGAGGAAAATTTATTCTCTGATCTATTACAATAACATCATCTTTAGAGTTAGATTTGCCCCAGGCGGTACTACAAAAATCACCAAATCCATCAATAGAAAGATTCACAGCCTCTTCGAAACCACTCGTATAAAATGCTGAAGCAATATGAGCTAGATGATGCTCTATATTAATCAGCTTTCCATTAAACGAACCGTATTTTTCAGGTAAATTAAAATTATAAATTGATGATGTCCTATTTTTTTTATTTTTTATAGATTGTAAAATAAATTTAAAATTAGTCTGAAATTTTAAAATATACTTAAGTTTATTTAAAAAATTACTATAAGAATTTTGATTTATTGTAATAGCAGATATCTGATTTAAAGTTATTCTAGCGTAGTCTAAGCAAAATATAATTGATTGCTTGGGAAAGCCTGAATAATTTTTTATTCTCGTAAATCTCTCTTCTTCACTTGCGGCAATAATTTCATTATTTGAAATAATGCATGCAGAGCTATTTGCATGATAAAGATTGAGGCCCAGAATATATTTCATATCTGATTACTAATATATTTAGAATTATAATTGACAAATAAACAATCATAATAAATTTGGGTTATTATTTTATAATATTTACTAATATCAAACTCTTTTGAAAATTCTCTTGCTAAAAACGAGTATTTACTAAATTTATTTTTTTTTTTATAAATTTTAATTAAATTTTTTGCTATATTTTTACCATCAATCTTCGTATAAAAACAAAAGTCCTTACTAATGTCAATTTTGCAATTTTTGCTTATTAGAATAACCAATCCCGCGGAAATTGCTTCTTTGATCGATAAAGAATCGGCTTCGTCAAAAGATGGTAAAATAAAAACATCGTTCTGCAAAAAAACTCTATTTTTATCATTGATATCTCTAACTTCGGGAAAAATATTTATTAAATCATTTAAATTTAAATTATTAATTTTTTTTAATAAGATATTTGAGTCTTTTTTGGAAATTGGCCCAACAAAATTAAAATTGAAAAATTTACATTTTTTTTTAATTTTTAAGTGATAAATTGAATCAAAAATTTCATTAATACCTTTTTTACTATGCAGTCTTCCAAAAAATAAAATATTTATTTTATTTTTTTTTTTAAAAATTTTCTTTTTTGAAAATTTAGAACAGTCTATTGCATTAGGTAAAATATAATATCTTTTAAATTCTATAAATTTTTTTTCATCTATATACTCTTTTCTATTGAGAAAATGAAATGCATAAGCCATTTTAAAAAAATTTCTCAAAAATAATTTGGAATAAATTATTTTTATTAAAAAATTTTTTTTTAAAGACCACCTATTTAAAACGCCATGTGCCATTACAATATAGGGAATACCTAATCGTCTTATATAAATTGACAAAAAAAAGATTTTTAGAGACCAGATTTCATGAATATGAATTAAATTATATTTGTTTAAAAAATAATATAATCTTTGAGGATATAAAAAATAAAAATAAGAAATTGAACTTAAAGATAGTGATCTAGTTATAATATTTCTTTTTATTTTTAATGCATCTTTAATTAAAAAATTAGCTACTTGATATGGTCCTCCTTGCGAAATTTCTTTTTTATCAATTACTTGTAGAACTTTCATCACATAAATTTTTATATTGTCTTAAATATTTATTTACCAAATTATTCCAATAATATCTTTTTAATAATTTAGAACAGTTTTTAGATTTTTCCTCAAAATCTTTTTTTTTAAGTTTAAAAATATCTATCAAATTTTTTTCTAATGACCCTTCAAGATTATCTACAATCCAGCCTGCATTATGTTTTTTAATACTTAACCATGGTGTAAATTTAGTTGTCAACACTGGTAATTTAAATTGTAATGCCTCAACAATTGAATAAGAGAAATTCTCACTATAAGACGGTAATATAAATAAATCTGAACTCAAAAATAATTTTTTTTTTTCATTTATATCAAAAATAGGTTTTAAAAATTTTATGTTAATATTGTGATTATCTTTAATAATCTTCAAAACAATCTTTTTAGTTTCGTCTTCTTCGGGTCCAACAATAATTAACTCCCAATCTTTTGGTTTAATTTTGCACCAAATTTTAGATAATTCAATTAATCCTTTTTTTTTATGTATTCTAGAAAAAAAAAGTGCTTTTTTTTTTTTACCTTCAAAAAAATTTTTTTTAAAATTTTCTTTTTTATTATTAATTCCATGAGGTAAATAAACTATTTTATTTGTTTTTATTAATTTACAAATATTTTTTTTTTCATCAAGAGAAGAGCAAATAATCAAGTCAGATTTTTTTAAAATATATTTTTGATATAAATGCCAAGCGATTTTTTTTTTTATTTTTTTTTGTGATAATGACCAAGGATCATAGATCCCCATTGGAGAAATAACGACTTTAATTTTTTTATAAAAAGCATTAATAATTAATCTAATAGAAAAATAATCCCAACCTCCAAAAAAATGAACTATATCAATATCACTATATATTTTTGAAAGTGAAATATTATTTTTAATAATATCGTTTTTTAAATAAATAATTTTTATATCTACATTCTTACTATAAACAGCTCTGACTGTTTCTAGAAAAGCTATATAACTACCACCAGTTTCTTTATATAGATTTGTTATCGCAAATAGTATTTTCATAAAAATTTTTATAGAATTTAAAATATTCTTTTTTTACTTTACTTAACTTATACTTTGACGCATTTTTAAGACCATTTTTAATTAATTTCGTTCTTAAAGCGGAGTTATTTATAATCATTAATATACTCTTCTTGATCTGATTAATTTTATATGGATTTACATACAAAGCTCCTGTTGAGCCAGTTGATTTCATAGGCTCAATGTTGCTAGTTATGACAGGTCTACCGACAGCTTGAGCCTCTATAATTGGTAGTCCAAACCCCTCATATAAGGAAACAAAAAGAAGCATATCACATTTCTTGTATTCTTGAAAAACCTCTTCATTAGTTAAGTTAAATAGTTCTTTATATTCTATACAAAATAAATTTAATCTATCTTTTATGTTATAATTTATTTTACCTATTATTCTTAACTTACAATTTACCCCCTTAATAGCACTAATCATCCTTTCTATATTTTTATTAGGAGCTGTACCAATAATAAGAATTACAGGTTTTTTATTAAATTTTTTTCTACTTAATTTAAAAATATTATTTAAAGGACAGTTTATTACTTTAATATTATTTTTATTAATATTTATATATTTCAAAATTTCACTTTTTATTTTTTCAGAGATTGTAATAACGACTGATGACTTTAAAATAGGTAAATTTAACCAAAATAATTTATATAAAAAATAATAAATTAAATTAAATTTACTTAACAAATAACAATCTGGGACAGTTAAAATCGTACTTCTTTTCTTAAAAAAAAAATTAATAAAATTTATATCGCCAGTAACATGATTGATATCACCCTGATTAAAAGCTGCCCAAACTACTAAAAAAAATCTTCTAAAAAAACCTTTGCTCTCAAAAGGACATATTTTTTTTTGAAAATAAAAAATATTATTATTATTTTTGATTATATCATTATAAACATTTTCTATACTATAATGTTGTCCAATAATTGGTTTTCTAAAAAATATATTTATCTTAATTTTTTTTGACATTTAAAAATTTTTTATTAAAAAATGAAATTGTAAAAAAAGTTATGTAGAATAAAATTATAGTAATTAATATATTTCCAATCATAAGTGAGAGATTACTTTCCAAGAAAAATAGTTGAGATGATACAGCAATTCCAACTATAAATTCTAAATTATTATAATTTGATACGCTTAACTTTGATACCAATAGTCTAATAAGAAAACCAAGAAGAGACATAACTAAAATTACTCCAAAAATTCCAAAATTAGCATAGCTTTCATTTAAAACTGGTATATTCCAAGATGTGCTAAAATCAGTTGGATATAATATTTCGTACCTAAGACCAAAAAAATTGCCGTAGTCTTCATTTGGCTTATTATAAAAGATAAATCTTGGAATAAATTTTGTTAAAAGAGGCTTGTAAGAACGTCCATAAAGGTAATCAATTTTTTCTGGAGTTTTATTAACTATTATTAATAGAGACTCAAAAGAATGTGAAACTCTGTTAATATTTTGAAAAAAAGTAATGTTAATTATATTGCTTATGTAATTTTTTTTGTCGATCGCCAATTCACGAATTTTTATTTTATAAAAATTTAAAAATTGATAATATCTTTTATTACTATTTCCACTTATATTTTCTGTGCTCTCATTATTATTCTCGATTTTATAAGTAAAATTTCTATAATCAGTCTTGAAACCATGAAATATTAGGAGAATTATAAAAAAAATTAAAATAAAATTATAGGGAATTTTTTTTTTTAAAAGAAAATAAGTTATTAAAATAGAAATTAATAGTTGCATTGGTAGAGCAAAAGAACTGCTAGAATACTCTACAATTAAAATATTAATATTTAGAATAAAAATTGTTAATTTAGTTAAAATTTTTTTAGATTTAAAAAAATTTATAGTTGAATATATGAATAAAAAAAATAACGCTGGAATTAAAAATTTTCTGGAAATATTGGGAAAATCAAAAATATAATTATTAAAATAAATTAAGTATATTATAAACATAAATATAAAAATTTTTTTATTATCCATATCCTCTACATTAAATAATTGATTTCCTTCAACTGATCTTACTTTAAAAAAATTTTTACTTATGAAATAAGCGAAATTAAAAAAAAAAATTCCTAATAAAATAATTAATAAAGTTTTTTTTAATATATTATGATTATATAAATTTATGGTGGTGCTTATAAATTCAAGACTTGTTCCGTAAGAAAAGAAAAAAAATACAGACACTAAAGGAACTATAGGTACTTGATAATTTTTTTTATTTTCTAAGTAATATAGATAGATACTTGATAAACATAAAAAAAGTATTAACTGAAAAAATATAAGTGATAAAAAATCTAATCTTATTATTCCAGTTGAAATTAAAAATATTCTAAAAAATAAAGTAAATAAAAAAAATATTGATAGAATTAGTAAGAACTTTTTATTTATTGAACTAATCATTATTAAATATTTATATTTTTTAATATTTTATCAATCCTGCTATAGTAAGCGTGAAACTTTGATAGTTTAATCCCTTTTTTCCTAACTTTTTTAGCAATTTTTGGGTTATTTAATATGTACTCAATTTTTTTTTCTAATTCTTTAGTGCCATCAAACATAAAACAACCTTTGTTTTCTGGAAAAAAAATATTTTGCTCAACAGACCTGGTTGTTAACATTAAGCCTCCCATCGCTGGAATTTCAAATGTTTTCATGTTGTGAGAACCCACATCTTGCTTTCTTAAAATATTTATTGATATAGCTGACTTTCCAATAATAGAGCTTAATTTTTTTTTGAAAATAAAATTGTTATAATTGTGATTAAATATTTTTTTAAATTTACAACCATTACCATAAATATTTATACTATATTTTTTTACATTATTAATAATACTTAGCCTATGAGCGTCAAATGAACCTATAAAATTTACCGCTTTATTATAAGAAATATTTTTTTTAATATTATGAATAAATGGATCATACCCAAAAGGAAGGAACAATTTTTTTTTTACTTTATATTTTTCTAAACGATCTAATAAGAGACCTTTATAAGGCAAACAGTATAAATCATAGAATTTAATACAGTTTAATACTTCTAAATTAGTTGATGTGTGAGACTTAAAATAAAAAATATTATCAGTATATATATTTACCCATTTTGCTGAACTTTTTTTTTTCAAATAAGTTAAAGTTTCTAAATCAAATTGCATTCCTTTAAATATTATTACTAAATCGTATTTTTTTTTATTGAATAATTTTTTAATTAGAAATCTGCAAGTAAAATAGTAAATTGTTCTAAATAAATAGAAATTAAATCTTGTAAAAAATTTAAATATTAACTTCTCATCTAATGAGAAAATTTCAATATTATTATATCCTAAATATTTAAAATTTCTAAAATAACATTTTTCTAACGAATAATCTAAAGATGAACCTACAATTAAAATATTCGAATTTTTATCTATGTTTTCCAAAGCTTCCAAACTGGTTTATTTTTCCAAAGTTTATTTAAAAGAATTTTATCTCTTAAAGTATCCATGCATTGCCAAAAACCTAAATGCACATATACAAACATTTTTTTTTTTTTTACAATTTTTTTCATTGGTTCTATTTCTAGCATTTGGTTTTTATTCTTATTACAAATTTTTAATACATTTTTATCAATAACAAAATATCCTCCATTAACAATATGCTTTGTAAAATCTTGTTTTTCCATAAATTTGGAAACTCTAAAATTTTTATCAAACTTTATGCTTCCATACCTACTAGAAGGTACAACGCCAGAAATCGTAAACATTGATTTTTTTTTATTATGAAATTTAATAAGTGAATCTAAATTAATATTCGATACAGCATCTCCATAAGTTAATAAAAAAGTATCTGATAAATATTTTTTAACCTTGAGAAGCCTTCTTGCCGTTAAACTATTTTTTCCTGTATTAATAAGCCTAATATTTAAATGAGAAAAAAAATGTTGATTTTTATTGAAATATTTTTTTATATAATTTCCTTTATATCCCAAGCAAATAATAAAATTAATAAACCCATAATATTGGTAATGTTTAATAATATGCCACAAAATAGGCTTAGAACCTATCTCTACCATTGGTTTTGGTTTTAAAACTGTTTCTTCTGAAAGTCGTGTACCCAGCCCACCTGCTAAAATTACAACAGTATTATTTTTTATTTTGCTCATATTAGACAAATTTGTAATAACTTTTTGATGATAAAAAAGAAAGAAATTTTATTGATAAGTCATGCTTATATAAAAAAAATCAATACATCATTTTGTCAAATATTATCTTCTAAGTATAATTTTAACGTTACTCTTGCTTGTCCAAAAAAAATAAAGAAAAAGAATTTTATTTATCCTGATTATGTAGATCTGCCCAATATTAACAAAACCTTTTTCCTGGAAACTAAATTTTATCATCTAAGAGTAATGTACTATAAAAAACTTTTTTTCATTTTAAGAAAAAAAAAATTTTCACATGTAATATTAGATCTTGATCCAGTGTCTTTGCAATCTATAATATTAATAATTTATTCTTTTCATTTTAAGTTTAAAATTTCATACTTTTCAAATGAAAATACAATTCTAGAAAAGAATAAAAGCATAAAACACAAAATAAAAATTTTATTTATTAAAATAGTAAGCAACTTGATTAAAAGAAAAATTTTTAGAATATTTTGCTATACTAATCAAATTAAAGATAATTTAAAAAAACTGGGGTATAGTAAGAATAATTTAATTATATGCCCACTTGGTTATGATAATAAAATTTTTTTTAAAAAATATAAAAAATCAACAAAAATATTCACTATTTCATATTTTGGAAGAATTGAACCTGAAAAAGGAATACATAATTTATTAGCAGCTTTAAATAAAATTAATATAAAGAAATTTATTTTTTTCTTAGATATATATCATCTAAATAATTTAAGTTATTTTAAAACTATAAAAAAAAATTTAAAGCTTTTGCTTTTAAAAAAAAAATTAAAGCTTATTAAACCTAATTACGAAAATATCTCAACAATAATGAGAGAGACTGATCTTACTGTTGTTCCTTCAGAATTTAACGAACAATACGGTCGAGTTTTGCAAGAAGCAGCTGCTTGTGGTTCATTAGTTATTGGATCTAATACTGGTGCAATACCTGAAATAATATTTAATAATAATTTTATTTTTCAAACAAAAAACTCAGAAAGTATTAGGAAAAAAATTGAACAAATTTATTTTAATAAAAAAAAATATAAAAAAGAATTTTTAGAAGTATATAATTATATAATTAAAAATAGATCAATATTAAATCAAGCAAAAATTTTATCTATGCATCTCTCTGATTAATTTATATTTTTTTATAATTTTTTTTCCGTAATTTTTCCAAGACAAAAATGATTTACTTTTATTTTTTGCAGATATGCAAAATTTAGCATGTTCTTTTTTGTTTTCATAAAAAAATTCTATTTTTTCTTTTAATTGCTCAACATCTCTTATATTGCAAATGAAACCGTTTTTATTATTATCAATAATGTCTTCTCCACCAGAATTTGTTGTGGAAATAATGGGCAAGCCACAAGCCATTGCCTGAGCTTGAACCATAGCTAACCCTTCTTCGATTGAATTAATTACAAATATACTTGAATTTATATAAAATTTTCTTAAACTTTGTTGTTTTTTTCTTCCTAAAAATTTAATCTTAGAATTACTTAAGTAGGGTTTAATAATTTTATTCATCTCATAGTCAATTGGACCAACAAAAATTAATTCACTGTTTTTAAGATTTAAATCACTAAAAGCTTTTAATAAATAAATATTGCCTTTTCTTACAGAAACACTACCTACACTTATAATTCTAAAAACATTATCATTTTTTTTTCCAGGTTTAAATTCATCTAAGTTTACCCCATATGGAATTTGGATTAATTTTTTTTTATCTATTCCAAATTTAATAAAACTTTTTTTTGCAAACTTACTTGGAACAGAAATATAATCTGCTAAACTATATTCTTCTAATTCTCTTTGAATTAATTTATTTGAGATGCCATAAGTTTTTAATCCTAATAAATTATATTCCTCTAATAAAATATCATTTTGGAATTGAATATGGGAAGATCCTCTTTCTAAAATTTTAATTGAGCGACCAAACTTCTTTGATTTTAAAAATGTTATTTTAGATGCTCCTGCCCAACCAACAATTATGTCACTTTTTTTATATTCAACTTTTTTAGATGCAAAAAAATCAAAAATAAAATTAATATAGTAATAAGAATTTTTAAAAATTTTAATTAAATTTAATTTTAACAATACTCTTTCAACAATTTCTTTGAAATAAATACTATGGATTTTATTTGATGGTATGATGTAATTTTTTAATTTAAATTTTGGATAAGAAGTTATTAAAGCATGTAAAAAATTCTTTTTGCTTAATTCTTGTGCTAAATCAAAAGAATGAAATCTTCCACATACAACAATAGTTACCTTCATTTTAAATTTTTATATAATGATAAAATTATTAGTTTAAAAAAATATCAAATTACTTATTAGTTTTTTTATAAAAATCATAAGCAGTTTTACAAATATCTTCAATATTTCTATCAGGGGACCAGTTTAATAATTTATTTTGCTTACTAACGCTATTAAAGCTTTCGGCAATGTCTCCTGATCGTCTTGCAAAAAATTTATATTTAATTTTTATATTGTTTACTCTTTCAAATGATTTTACAACTTCCATAACAGTGTAAGATTTTCCTAAACCTAGATTTATAACCTCACATTTTTTACTTATTAACTTCATAGCTTTAAAATGAGCAAATACCAAATCTTCTACATGTATAAAATCTCTAGCTCCTGTTCCGTCCCTAGTGTTATAATTTTTTCCATAAATCTTTAAAAATTTTTTTTTTTTTGATAAAACATCTATGATTGCTGGAAATAAATTTTTAAAAGTACCTTTCGATTGCTCACCAAATAATCCTGAATAATGAGCTCCAGCTGGATTAAAATATCTTAAAATTACTGATTTAAAGCCATGATATTTACACATATTTTGTATTATTTCTTCTCCAATTTTTTTTGTATATCCATAAACATTGCCTGGACTCAATTCAGAAGTCTCTTTGAGAGGAAGCGATTTTGGATTTCCATAAACTGTGGAGCTGGAACTAAAGATAATTTTTCTTACTTTATGTTTATTCATAACATCTAACAAGTTTATAAGGCCTGCGATATTTACGTTATAATATTTAAAAGGATTAATCTGGGACTCTTCAACAGCTTTCACAGCTGCAAAATGATACACAATATCAAATTTATTTTTAAAAAAAAAATTTTCTAAAGAATTTTTTTTTAAAATATCAATTTTTTTAAAATAAATTTTTTTTTTGGTTAATTTTTCTATGATTCTAAGAACTTCTTTTTTACTATTCGACAAATTGTCAATAATACTAACTTTTTTTACATTTTTTTTTACAAGCAAAAATGCTAGATGTGATCCGATATATCCACAACCACCTGTTATTAAAACATTCATATTAGTATGATAAAAATCTAAATATTATTTTTGCAATTGTTAAAACATATACCATTAAATATTGACAGTACTATAGATTAAAAATTTATTATTTTTATTTTAAAATAATAATAATAAAATTTTAGGATTAATAATTTAACTTTTGATAATATCATAATATGAATTTTTTTTTAATAAATTTATTTAAATAAATTTTATTTATTAATTTTACAATTTTTATTTAATGAAGTTTAATTGAATATAATATATTTTGATATATTGTTATTTTTTAAAAGTAATAATATTTTCACCATAATTATAAATAACACGAAAACCATATTTTTTTATAGAGTCAAAAAAATTTAGTGAAATATTTTTATAAGGTAACATCCAGTCATGCAACTCTATTATAATCACATCAAATAACTTTACCCATTTAGTATTTTTTTTAAACAATTCTTTTTCATGACCTTCTATATCAATTTTGATTAAAAAAGGTTTATAAATTTTTAAATCATATTTTTTTAATACTTGTCCAACTGTTATGGTCTTCTTTTTGTAAGAACTATCAATTTTTTTTTTTATAAAAGAAGATCTAAAATCTTTTTTGTTATTTCTAAAAATTGAAAATTTTTTATTTGCTGAACTAATTGCAGTATCAATAATTTGTATATCATCAAATTTAATATTTTGGTAAAGAATTTTTAAATTTTCAATATCTGGTTCAATGGCTACAATTTTTGAATTTGGATAAATAATTTGAAAAAAATTTGAACTGGCCCCTATATTTGCTCCACAATCAATAATTAAAGGTATTTTCTTTTTTATTAGAATCTGTTCATATAAGTTTTTTATTTTTTTTAAAATTACTTTATTAAAAGAATACTCTTCTTTTATATAGATTTGCCTTAAAGTATTTAAGTCATAATCATTTCTAATAGTATTTATAAAAAAAAAAAATTTCTTCTTATATATTATTAAAATTTTTAAATTTAAAAAGTTAAATACGAAAAAATTACTTACAAAAACTTGGTAAAAAAAATAATAAAGTGATTTAAAAATTTTCATTAAAATTTTTCATATTTCTAGTTAGTTTTAAATAAAGTAATTTAGGATTGGTGAAAAAGACTAATACAAATTTTATTAATAAAGAAAAAAAATCTTTCTCGTATCCTTTAAAATGTCTTTGAAAAACTATTTGGTCATATTTTTTATTCTGAACTATTTCAACTGGGGTATTATAATTTTTTAATCTTTTATTTTTAATAGGTCTGATCTTCTGTTTCTTAACTGAGACAGTCCATGTTGCATCAGGTCCAAAACCTATATTTTTGACAAGTTTAACAGGAGGAATAATAGATAGCTGATTATAATACCATGCTGTCGCTGTCCAAGAATAATCCCAAGTATTTATTTTTTTATTATAGACTCTATCAAAGATTTTTTCCCAATATTTACGCTCTTTAATATCAACATGAAACTTCTTCCAACGATCAGATTTTTTAAAGTTTTTCCAAAACTTTATATTTATATCAAATCTATTCCATGATTTTCTCCAACTTGCCCATCCCCATATATGATTATATTTTGAGAAATATAATTCATTATTTTTATTTACTGGCACAAATCTACTACCGGAGATTAAATTAATATTTTTATTACTGTATTTTTTTAACATATCTCTGCAAAATAAAAAAAAATCTCTTGAGGCTAAACAATCATCTTCTAAAATTATTCCATTACTTTCTTTTTTAAAAAAAAAATTAATTGCAGATGGGATAGATGCCGCTACTGGCAAATATTCCTTATGAAAGATTTTGATAACTTTACAATTCCAATCTATTGTAGAAACAAGATTTCTAACTTTTTTAACTTTTTCAAACTCTTGTTCAAAAAAATTGTTACGGGGGGGAATGTTGCTTGCAAAATATAGTTTTTTTGGTTTTATTTCTCTTATTTTATTAAAAACTTTTTCAGCTGTACTAAATCTTTTATAAGTTATAAATAAAATCGGAACGTTGAACATATATATTTATATTTTATAAGTATCAAAAATAATTTTTAAATTATTTTACAAAATTTAACTCATCAAATCTGGATAATCTAATTTTTTTTTAAATTGCCTAAATCAATTATGTGATCAAAAATTTTTAGATTTTCTTTTCTATGTGTTACTGAAATAAAAGTAACTGTAGGCAAAGTTTTTGATATATTTTCTAATATTTTAGTTTCTATTTCTAAATCTAATTGACTGCTAGCTTCGTCAAATATTAAAAGATCCTTAATATTATATAGTGCCCGAGCAATACCTATTCTCTGTTTTTGACCACCAGACAAACTTATCCCATTTTCTGCAATAACAGTATCGTAACCTTTGGAAAAATTTAAAATATCATCATGAATGCATGCTAGTGTTGCAGCATTAATCATTTTTTCATAATTTTCATCCTTCAAAACAATATTTGTATTATTAATATTATGTGGATTAAAGATAATATTTTCTTTTATTGTCCCATCGATTAAAAAAATATCTTGTGGCACATGTGAAATGTTTTTTTGCCATTGATTTACATTGTCAGAATCAATGTTATTTCCATCTACCAAAAAGTTTCCTGATGTTTTTTGCAAAAGTCCGGATAATATGTCAATAAAAGTAGTCTTGCCACATCCGGTACCCCCAATAATGGCTAGCTTTTCACCCTTATTAATCTCAAGCTCTAGATTGTTAATTAAAAATTTATTTGACCCTGGGTACATAAAGCAAAGATTCTTGAATACAATATTTTTATGAAAATTTTCCTTTCGCTGTTGATTATTATTTTTAATTAACAAATCTCTATTCATAATCTCTAAAATGTCATTGAAAAGATAAAGATTTCCATAAAAATATGACCAGGAATTATACATCTGTTGAAGTATGGGAAGGACTCGTTGCGCGCTAAATGCCACGACTCCAAGAAATATTAGTATACTTGATGATGATGCCCCATTTTGCATCATTGAAAAAGCAATTATTATTAATAATGAAATTCCGACAGCTTCTAGAATATATTTAGAGAATATTGAAAGAAAAGCAATATTACTTTGTTTATTTCTAAACTTATACTCGTTATCTAAAAAAATTTTTACAAATATCTCCTGGTAAGAATTTATAATTATTTCTTTTATTGAGCCAATTGAATTTTGTAAAAAATTTAATCTTAAACTCATAAATTTATTTAAAGCTTTGCCTTCTTTTTTTAAAAAACTTTTCATTAATAATCCAATTATAAAATAAAAAAATAAAAAAAATAAAAGTGTAAAAAAAGAATATTTAAAATTTATCAAAAATAAAGTCGCTACTACGGCAATCAATACTAGAATTCCGCTAGCAACACTAAAAAAGTGAAACAGAAATCCAGCTAATATTTCCATTTTATCAGTTAATGAGTTAAAAATTTGTGATGAATTTTGTTTCAAAAAATTCTCATAAGACTGATTAACTGTTGTTTGAAATACCTTAATAGAAAAATCACCACTAATTTTTCTTGTGATATCATAAGTTAGTTTAACTTGAAATATTTTTAATACTGAAGAGATTATGATGATTAATAAAAATAAAGAACCTAAAAAAAATATAAAATTTTTAATTTCTTGAATTTTTAAAAAAATAAAAATTTTATTAAAAAAAAAATTTTTCAATAATAAATCTGGCTCAACTAAGATAGTAATTAAAGGAACAACGCTACTAATGCTTAGCACTTCTAAAAAGGAACTTAAAGTCATCAAAAAAATTAAAAATAGTATATTTTTTCTTCTACTATTCGGAATTAAATAAAAGAAATTTAATACTAGTTTTAATTGTTGGAATTTTTTCTTATTCATAATTTCAATGAAAAAATATAGTTATGGTTTGCATATAATTTCTGTTCAAACTTTAGCTTTAAAATTAAGTATTATTTTTGGTTTTTTTCTCCAATAAATAAGATTAATTTTTCTTTTCCAAAATTTACTAATATTATTAAGATTCATTATTCAGCTTACTAATAACTATATCTTGAAAAATAATTCCATTGTCTCTTCCTGACCAAGATCCAAAATTTATATTTAAAATCTTATGACCAGCATCATGATAAATCTTTTTTAGCAAATCCAAAGGATAAGCTGTACATAAAAGTGGATTCTTTTGTGATCTTAAATAGATACCATAGTCAAAATATGGCAAAATTCTATCAGCCTTATTAGTTTCTAATGACTTCTTAGCAAACTCATCAACTATAAAAAAAGTATTAACAAAAACTGTATTATTTCCACTAAAATTTTTAAAGTTATTATAAGTGTTAATTAAATCCTGCGGAAGCATATGAGTAAAAACAGAGCAACTATACTGAAGGTCTAATAAAATATTTTTTTTTGAATCATCGGATAATAATTTCTTTAAATTATTTAGCTCAAATTCTTTCATATCAACAATTTTATTATTAGCATTGACAGATGAATATTTATCTTGATAATAAATATAATTTTTATCAAATAAAATTTCTTCGCCTCCAAATTTAAATTTTTCCTAATTAAATTTATTTTTTAACCGTAATCTTTGCTTAGACATTGGTTCATAACCATAATAATAACTTCAATCATTAGTGCTAGCCTTAAACGCTGCAGCAATTCTTCCCAAACCACAACCAAAATCTAATATTTTTGAATTAGAGGTTAGATTGGCTATTTTTTTTAAAAATGGAAGTTCTCTTTCAATCGCATTAAAAAAAAATCTTTTTTTGTAATCAAAAATTGTCCCATTCATATTTGTATTATAATTAATATTTGGAGGGGGAAGTGGTGAATCTAATTTATTCATTCTTAATAAATAGTAAAAGAATACTAAATGAACCCTTTTAATAAAAAGAATAACAGCTTTAAAATAATTAATTATACAATTCTTCATTTTTCAAAGCCGTCAATAAATTTTTTTATTCCTCGATGTAAACTAGTTGATTTTTTAAAACCTATTTTTTTTAATTTTTTATTAGAAATAATATCTCTTTTATGTTTACGGAAACTATTTTTTTTATTTACTTTAAAATTAATATTTATTTTTTTATTGATAGAAGCCTCAACAATAGAAGCTAGCTCACTAATAGTAAAACTTTTTCCACTGCTGAAATTAATCAAATTAATATTATTGCATTTTTTATTAATTAAATATTTAATAAAATTTACAAAATCGTCAATATAAACAAAATCTCTCAACGGTGTACCATCGGAATTTATATTAATTTCATTATTTTTTATTGCAGACTTTACAAAGCTATTCAAAACAAGCCACCAGCATGATGCATTCTTTAAAGCTGGATTTCCATAAATATTACTTAATCTCAATATATATCCTGTAAATTTATATTTTCTAAAATATTGATAAAAGACATCTTCGCATATTTTGTGGGTTAAACTGTAAACATTATTACATACTGTTTTAGATTCTTCGGTATATATTTTTTTATTATTAGAAAGCGACCCGTACAATTGCGCTGTTGATAAATATATTATAATTGGTTTTTTTTTTTTTTTTTTCAAAATCTCAAATACTCTAATAAAATAACTAACATTAACTTTTAATGTATTTTCGAGATTCAATTCTGAATTAAAATGATTTTTTGATATGCAATATATTAGAACATTAAACTTATTAAGTTTAAGCTCTAAATAATTATTAGAATTTGAATTAAAATTAAATTTAATTTTTTTAATCCCTCTATCAAAAATATTTTCACTGATTTTTTTTTTTGAAACTAAAGTAATATGATAACTATTCTTTAATTTTTCTGCAATTTTACTTCCTAGGTAACTAGTTGCTCCAATAATGCATATTTTTTTCACAAATCTTTAAAATTTTTTATTTTCTAGATATTCGCACAATATATGACCTATGCAAATATGCATTTCTTGAATTCGATCAACTCTCAAAGCAGGGACTTTTATAATTTTATTAGGATAGTTCATTTTTTTCTTACATTTTATACTAGTAAGAAAAACAACATATATTTTATTTTTTATCGCAAATTTAATAGTTTTGTTAATATTTTTACTTTTTCCGCTTGTGCTAATTGCAAATAACAAATCTCCTGAACTTCCTAAACCTTGTAACTGTCTTAAAAATATATTATCAAAACTAAAATCATTGCCTATTGACGTTATAATTGATGAGTTGGAAGTTAATGATAAAGCCGCTAAAGGTTTTCTGACTTTAAGAAATCTTCCAATTAATTCTGCAGCTATATGCTGACTGTCAGCTGCTGAACCTCCATTTCCACAGAAAAAAATTTTTTTTTTATTTTTTAGTACTTTTAGCATTAAAATAGCTGCTTCTTCTATTTCTTTATCTAAATGTATAATTTTAGAAAAACTGCTTCTTGCTTCTAAAAGAATTTTTTTTATTGAAAATTTTTTACCTGCAGAAAAACTGTTATTCATTCTAATCAAGTCTGATGGTTTGATTTATTTATATTTAATATTCCAATTATAAGGAACTTTATCACCTAAAGGATCGAAACTAATCATTTCAGATTTATCATGAGGCAACGTAGAACAATTGGCTAAGATACACGGTTCCTTACTAACGCATTTATAACCATTAATTATACCAGTTGGTATTACTACCAAACAATAGTTCTCTTCACCAATAAATATCTCTTGTATTACCCCGTAAGTTTTTGAATCTTTTCTGTTATCAAAAAGGACCAGCTTTATCATCCCTTTAATAACGGCATAGTTTTGTGTCTGCTTAGTATGTTCATGCCATCCTTTGATAACCCCTGGATAGGCCGTAGAGAAATAAATTTCTCCAAATTTTATAAAATGAGGGTCATCACTTCTGAGCATGTGGTAAATTGCCCCTCTTTCATCTGGTATTTTTTTTAATTTAACAATAACAACGCCTTCAATCATGAATAATTCCAATAAAGTTCTTTATTGAGTTGTTTTAATTTTATTAATTTTTTTAATTTTTCTAATCTAATCCAATTATCAGATTTTCTAAAATTAACATAATTATAATTAAATTGTTGTATTATATTTTCTAAATTCTTTACCGCATATTTTAGAGTTACATTTGGTAAATATTTATTTGATGCTGATTTTTCAAATAATCTAAAATCTACTGTATAAGATCTTTTGTCAAAAAAACTATTTTTAGTAATTTTAACTTTAGTATTTGGTATTAATTTACTAATCTTAAAAGCTAAATCTGCTATTTTTATATTCCAAGAATTCAATCCTATATTAACAGGAAAAAAGTAGCTTTTGGGATTATAATAAATAGCCCACAAAAAAGCTTTGGCCATATCATTAACATGTATCAATGGTCTCCACGATTCTCCGTTACTAAGTAAATGAATTGATTTTTTTATAGTTGCGTTTAAAACAAAATCATTCAAAACCAAATCAAATCGCATGTTGGGACTGTAGCCACAAGCGGTTGAAAACCTCAAGGCAAATACTTGAAAATTTTTATCGGCCAATTTCAATAAACCATCTTCGGCATTTGCTTTTGATAAAGCGTACTCTGTTATAGGTTCTAGCTTATCAGTTTCCTTTTTTGAAACATTACCAGATGCACCATATAAGCTGCAGCTTGAGGCAAATATAAATCTTTTAATACCTATTTTTTTGCAAAACTTAGCTAACCTAAGACATGAGCTGGTATTAATTTCGTGAGTCGCAGATTTAAATTGAGATCCCATAGGATCATTGGATATAGCGCTTAAAAAAATAATTGCATAAAGATCTTTAGGTATATTCATAAAATTTAAAGATCTAATGTCTGAATTTATAATAATTTGCGGATACAAATAATTTAAAGAACCTTTGTAAAAATTTATATTATTAAAGTAATGAGTATCAATTCCCAAAACTTCAAAATTATTATTTTTTAAAAAAGGAGTTAATACTGAACCAACGTAACCTGCATATCCAACTATTAATATTTTTTTTTTCATATTATTTTTTATAATAACGATATATGTCTTAAATACCAAAATATTATTTTTTTATGATTAAAATTAAAACACCTTCGCAAACTTTAATAAAAATATCGCCTCCAATTTGGCCGATATTTATAACTGAATTAGAAATTATTAAAAAAGAATTGGAACAAGACAATCATGTTCATATCATTGCTTGTAAAGGTAATAAGAATTTTTGTATCGCAAATGAAAAAATGGTTAAAATAAATTGTAAGTTTTGCCAAAACAGACTGATAAATGGATTAAAAATACTTAAAAAATACCATCCTTCAAAAATAAAAATTTTTTTTGAAAAATATAATATTCAAAAATCAATACCCAAAAATAAAGTTAAATTTAATTTTACATATAAAAATTTTAAAATTGGTGAATCAATAAAAAGCTCACTTATAACCATGTTTAAAAGTGAGGTAATTTCAGAAAAATTTTATAAAAAGATAATTTTAGAATTAATTAATCAATCATTAAATAATATAGTATTTCTAAAAAAAAATATCTTTAACAGGTCTAGATATAATAAAATTTATATATTTAATGGTAGAAACTATAATTATAGAACTCTAGTTCAGTATTGCCAAAATAAAAAAAAACAATTTTTTTGTTATGATTACCCCTATTTTTCTCATGACAGTTATTTAATAAAAAAAAATGGAATGACTCAATATTTAATGTCGCGCTCTTATGATTTAAAAAAATTATATATAAAATTAAATAAACAAATAAATTTATCTAAAATTCATCGAAATGGAAAAAATTTTTTTCAAAAAAGAATTAATAAGATTAACACTGGTCCTATCCCAACATTTAATATTCTTCAAAAATCAGGCGCTATTCCGAAAGAATTCATAAAAGAAAAATTTAAAATATCTTTTTTTAATGTTTCAGATTTTGAAAGTTTATCAATAGAAGAAAATAAAAGATATAACGTTTACAAAGATCAAGTTATGGCAGTAGAAAAAATTGTTCGAGATCTACAGAAATATAATAATTTAATTTTTTCGCTAAGGCTACATCCTAATTCAATAAATGAACCAAACAAAGTAGCAAGATTTAATAATTTAAAAAATAAATACAAGAATCTAATAATCTTGGATCCTTTATCAAAAATAGATAGTTATAAACTAGCTCAAGAATCAGATTTAATAATTACTTTTGGGTCAACAATTGGTCTAGAGTCTGTTTTTCTAAAAAAAAATGTCATTAATTTATCAGCATCTTATTATGCTGCTTTTAAAATTGACTTTCAGCCCAAGACTCATCGAGAATGCATTGGCACTATCAAAAAATTAATAAAAAATAATATTTTTAATAAGAAAAAATACAATTTATCTTTAAGTATTGCTAATGCTTTAATGCATGAACCAATAAAATTAAAATACATTAAAAGAATAGACTTTTTTAGATACAAGCTGATAATTAAAAACAATATTTATAAATTAGAAAAAATTAATCTAATTACTATTTTGTATAAAATTAATTATTTATTTTCGATAATATTAAAATTATTAAATCTAAGTTATAAAAATACTGATTTATTTAAATTTTATTTACTAAACTATATATTCAGATTAAAAAAAATTTTGACTAATTAATAACTCTGGCTATATTCTGCAATGACAACTGTCCTCTCTTTGAAATGCAAGCAAATATATTTTTTTGTATATCAAAAATTGGTTGTGTTTTTTCTTTTAATATATTGTAAAGAATAGTGATCATATATCTGTCATTTTTTGTGGGTTTTTTTCCTTTATGGAATCCAGTTGTGTCGGCGACCTGAAAAGATCCTATTCTGCTAACTAACTCTATAATATTGAATCCTTTATAAATTTTATTAATTTCTGAATCTTGATACCTATATTTTTTATACCAAAAAAAAGGTTTCATTTTATGAGATCTTTCCACATAAACTGTTGGCCCACCCTCAGAATCCACATCATTTAAATATATAAAAATCTTTAATAATTTATGATGATTTCTGTCACAATGATATAATTGGACGCCATCTGAATCCAAATTATTTACAAATGTCTTTCGAACATTTAGACCTGCAATAAAAGGCTCAGTTTTAAAAAAATCACAAGCAATTTCTAAAAAAAAGTTGTCAGTGATTAATTTTGATATTTGCGGAATATCTAATAAAGGTTGCGTTAAAATTATATCTGAAGATTTATTTCTTAAATCATTCTGATTAGAGTAAGAAAATTTATTATTTGTTTTAACATTGTGTCTTAAGTCAATTAAATAATCAAATTTATTCTTGATAAGTTCTAAATTATCAATATCTAAATAATTATTATATATTTTGTAACCTCTGCTAATAATTTCTTTCGTACCATTCTTTTCTAAACGAAAACTAGAATAATTATTTTTGTTAGAAAAAAAAAAAAGTATTCTTTTTATACTTAAAAAAGAATTATAAATAAAAGCTCTATAATAGTATGATAAAAAAGTTTTAAACAAACCGTTAGGTATTATTTTTTTTAAATTAGAAACAATTATCATATTATTTTTGGTATACTTCATATGACATAATTTTTCTATAAAAAAAACTTAAAAAAGATGAATTTGTTGATTTATAAATTAAGTGATTTGTTTTAAATTCTAAACTTTTACTTAATCGATTTTGAATATCAAATAAAGTTTGGAGTTTTATAAATTTTTCTTTATTTCCAAAGCCAAATTTAAATTTTAAAATATTCATATTTTTTATTCCAATTAATAAAAAAACAAGAAATCTTAATATACCTTTAAAATCTTTTAATAAAAAAGTATTTTTTATTACAAAATTAAAATGATCTAAAAAAGTAAAATTTGATATACGACGATTTTTTTTAATTTCTGAAATAATTGCGTTACTTTGCAGAATATAAGATTTATCAAAAAAATTATTATAAGCTAAAAATATTTTTTTAAGTGTCGTTTTGTTTTTCTTTAATTTGACATTTGTGCTTATAATTCTAATTAAATCTTTAAAAGATTTACAATGGTAATAAGAATCTTTAAAAAAAAAATTATTCTTTTTATCGATAAATGAAGGAGATAAAGAAATTTTTTTAGCCAAAAGGGTCTCAATAGAGGTTTGACACTTATAAGATATGCAATAGTCAGCGTTTAATATTAAGTCAGGAAGAAAATGATCTTTAATAATTATAATATTATTATAGCTCTGAAAAAATTTTTTATAATATCTGAAGTCCTCGAATGGATGGGGGTTTAATATAAATTTATAATTATTAAATCTTTCTAATAATTTCTTTATTAATATTATAAATTTTTTTTGAATATTTTTTTGTTTAATTAAATGTTTATTGGCATCAATAATTGAAATCAAATTATCACTTTCCCAATTCAAGATTTCTTTTTTTAGGTTTTTTTGAAAGCGTGGATTGCAAGTAGGAAAATTAGAATTAATTAATATAATTTTTTTTTTTTTTTTTATATTTTTTAATGCAGGTAAGAAATTTTCTCCTAAAAAATCAAAATTAGTTGTTCCTGTAACGCATAATTTTTCTATAAAAATATTTTCTTTTAAATTAATTAATTTTTTTTTTATAAAATCATATTGATATTTTCCCCAAACAAAAAATTTATCAATTTTGTCAATTACATTAGCTATATTATTAGAATATCCTTCTAAACCACCTTTAACTCCAAAAGGAGCGCCTTCTTGATCTGCTACACAGATAATCTTACCTCTCGAATAGCAAATGTTAATAAAATTAGCATAAGAAGGCCTACAATGATTTAAAATTATTAAATCAGGATCAATTAAAAGACATTCATGTAAATTAAATGATGAAACGATAAATATTTTCAAGTTTTTATTTTTTTTTAGAATTTGATTTAATAAAATTATTTTACCGTAAAGATCTCTTCTAGGATGATCTACAATGATGCAAATTTTTAGAAATGACATTAATAAATATAAAAACTTATTTTAGAATATGAGCTCTAAGTTTCTTAGCTATTTTTTTTTCTTCTTCAGTAATATATCCTAAATTTTCTTTTCCAATTGCTATATAAATTTTTTTTATACTTGATATTAAATTATTAAATCCATTTTGTTCTAATGATGCTGCCTGATCTGATCCATACAAGGTCCTATCTATAGTGATGTGTCTTTCTAATGAAGTTATGCCATACATAAATGCTGCTATAGAAATTGCTATTCCATTTTCATGACCGCTATAACCGACATTACAATTGTATTCTCTTTTCAATTGATTGATTGTTTCTAAATTTATGTCAGCTGGATCTGTTGGATAAGTGGAAACACAATGCATTAATTCAAAACTACACCTATGTTTTCTAAATATATTAACAGCATTATCTATTTCACTTTTTGAACTCATGCCCGTTGAAATAAATGTATAAATTTTTCTTTTCGCAACAGATTCTAAAAAATTACTATCAATGATCATTGCCGAAGCAATTTTATTATATGGCAGTTTAAATTGATCTAAAAACTTTAAACTTTCCAAATCCCATGCAGAAGCAAACCACTTAATATTTTTTTCTTTGCAGTATTTGTCTATATTCCCGTAATCTTCGTAACTAAATTCTAGTCCCTCTTTTTGCTCTCTAAAAGTTTTACCCCATGGACTTTCTCTGTATGAATTTAACTCGTTTTTAGAATAGACAACATCTATTGTTCGTTTTTGAAATTTAACTGCGTCAAATCCAGCCTTAACTGCCATATCAATTAACTTATATGCAATGTCTAATTTTCCATTATGATTAATGCCTATCTCTGCAATAAAAAAAGGTAATTTTATCATAAAAATAATCTAAAATTAAATTATTGTTCTTCCCCCATCAACAATAATATTTTGCCCTGTTAAATATTCTGAGTCTGAACTACATAAAAATTTGACAGCACCAATATATTCATCAGGCTTTGCCATTCTGCCTAATGGAATGAGTTTTTTTATACGTTTTAAAAAATATTTTGGTTGGTTGTTTAAAATGCCTCCTGGAGATAATGAATTGCAACGAATACTTTTCTTTGCAAAAGTTACGGCTATATATTTTGTAAGTCCCAAAATTGCGTGTTTGATTACAGAATATGTAACTGGTTTATAAATTGTTTTTTTATTAAAATATAAGTCATGATTTGGAGCAATTACAGAAAGGTCTGAGGCTATATTTAAAATAATCAATTCTTCATTTGAAAATTTTAAAATATTTTTTGCCATTAAAAAATAGCCTGTAAGTCCAACCGCGATCTCTTTATTCCATCTAGTCAAATTAAATTTTAACATAGAATTAGATATATTTCTATTCACTTTATAATCTATAGCGGCGTTATTAATCAAAACTTTTAAATTAAAATTTTTATAAATTTTTTTATAAAAATTTACAATTTGTTTTTCATTAGACACATCTAAATAATAATAATAAATTTTTTTTTTAAACTTTTTTTCTAATTTTTGACTACAATTTTTTAAAGATTTTAAATTAATATCAACTAAATGAACTTCATAACCTAATTGCAGTAATGCTTCAGCGTGATAATAACCTAACAAACCTCCAGCGCCTGTCACAACCCCACTATATTTCTTCATTATAAACTTTTATCTTCTCCTCCATCAATATTAATAATCGATCCAGTTATAAAACTATTCTGTTCTGAGCTTAAATAAGAGACTAAACTAGCAATATCTTTTGGTACTCCAAATCTGTTGAGAGGTACATTATCTTTTATATAATTAGTAGTTTTCAGCCTATGTTTTTTTAACTTTAAATCCCAAACACTACCAGGAAACAAGATATTTCCTGGACAAATCGAATTAATATAAATTTTTCTTTTTGCTAAATCCTTGCTTACTATTTTAACATAAGAATTTAAGGCAGATTTTGCTATAGAATAAATCATAGGAGCTTTACTGCAATATTTAGATGCAATAGATGATATGCATGTAATTTTTGTATTGTCGGATTCTTTAAAGTATTTAACATAATATTCGACAATTGAGGTTGATGAAAAAAAATTTAGATTAAAAATCCTTAGCCATTTTTTAATATTTTCTTTTTCTTTATGATGATCTCTAGAATAACCCACATTTAAGACAATTGAATCTAATTTCTTAAATTTTTTAGACAAATTGAGAATAAGTTTTTTTTTTTGGTTCTCATTTGAAAAATCACATCTATAATAATAAATCTGATTTCTAAAATATTTTTTAAATTTTTTTAAATCTATTTTATTTCTAGATGTAAGAATAATATCAAATCCATCAAATGATAATCTTTTTGCAATTTCAAACCCAATTCCACGGGTAGATCCTGTAACCAAAGCAATTTTATTACTTTTTAAATCCATTTTAAAACTTTGTCTTTATATTTTCGTATTTGCAAAGCATCATTACCGTTTGTGACCCTTGCTGTTTGAAATATCATATTACCATTAAATTTTTTTTCTTTAAAAAATTTTATAATTTTTTTTAAGTTAATTAAGCCTTTCCCTAATTCTACAGATTTTCCTTTAAAATCTTTATCTTTTATATGAACATTAAGTATATGCGAAAAATAACAACTCATCTCTTCATCAAAAGAATATCCTAAAGCCGCACTATTGCCCATGTCATAATTGATACCAATATATTTACTGTCAAATTTACTAATGAATTTTTTCAACTTATGAGGTTCATAATCAGATTCAATAGCAATTTTTATTTTATATTTTTTTAAAACTCTGCTAACTTTTTGTAAAAAATTTATTAACAAATTTTCATGAAAATTATTTTTTAATGATGAATTATCAACTAATGGCAAAATAATGCAGTCAAAATCACACAAACTTGCATTTATGATAAATCTATTAAATAATTTTTTACACAATGCCATTTCTTTTTTTTTATATTTAAAAAAAGGCCTTTGCATAAAAAAATCTGCAGTAACTGAATTTAAAATAATTTTATGTTTCTTTTTTAATAATTTAATTGAATTTCTACCTAAACGAGTCATTATAGGATTTAGCTCAATTCTATAATGGTCAATAGTCCATTCAATACATTTCAAATCTATACTATTACAAATACTAAATTCTTTTTCCCAATCTTTTATCGGAAAAAATTGAATTTTTTTTTTATTCCACGGAATCAATCTGCCTTGCATGACACCTAGATTAATCATTTATAAACTTTATTTAATTCTAAAAAATATAATGTTAGTTTAATATAGTAGATAGTTAAATGAAAAAAAAAATAATTAAATATTTAGCAATTATACCCTGCAGAAAAAACTCAAAGCGAATTAAAAATAAAAACTTAAAAAAAATAAATGACAAAAGTCTTGTAGAAATAACATTAAATCAAGCGCAAAAAGTCAAACAAATTGAAAGTATTATAATTTCGACTGACTCAACAAAAATACTTAAAATTATAAAAGATCATAAAAAGATTATTAAATTTAAAAGAAAAAAGAGATTGTCAAAAGACAATAGCACAACGGAATCAGTTATTTTGGATGTAATACAAGAATACGAAAAAAAAAAAGATAGAGAAATAAAAAATATAATCCTACTTCAGGCCACTTCTCCTTTAAGAAGGTATTCTGATATTAGTAATGCGATAAAAACTTATGAAGAAGGCAATTACGACAGTTTATTTAGTGCGCATTATGAAAAACTTTTTTTATGGAAAAAGAAAAAAAAATTCTTGTCAATTACATATAATTTTAGAAAAAGAGAAAGAACCCAAAAAATGGAAGGTATATTTGTTGAAAATGGATCTTTGTTTATTTTTAATAAAAAAAAATTTCTTAAATACAAGAATAGACTTTTTGGAAAAATTGGCGTAAGTATAATGAGTAAATACCGTTCGTTTGAAGTTGATACTCCACAAGATTTTAAATTTATTAAAAAAATCTTTGTTTAACTTATCTTTCTTTTAATTATGATTTCTTCTATTGAAGAAATAAAATCTTCTTCTGCAATATCAAAAATAATATTAGAAATAAACTTTGTAGAAATAAAAGTTTTATAATCTTGTTTTATTTTACTGCCCATTTTCGTTTTTATACTTCCAGTACTAACTAAAATGTTTTTAACATTATTTTTTTTAATACTGTTCATTGATCTTATTGTGCTTAGAAGAGCATGTTTTGTCGCGGAATAGAGTATAGTATTTGAGGGAGAATGATAACTTGATGAAGAACCCAAATTAATAATTTTAATTTTAAAATTTTTATATTTACTTACTAATCGATTTATTTCCATATGAGAAAATAAATTAATATTAAAAATTTTATTAATAAATTTTTTATTTAATTTACCTAAATAATCATAAAAAAAAACTCCAGAAGATATAATTATAATTTTATCACCCGGAAAACTTTTAAAAAAAAAATCAATAACTTTTTTAATATCTGAACTTATTTCAAAATTACATTTTTGAAAATGCAAATTTAGTTTATTGTTAATATCAATTTTATTAATAAATCTTTTTTTCTTATTAAAACTAGTTCCTGTAAAGATAACATTGTAACCATTATTTATAAATTTATTAATCAATTCAGAGCCGACACCACCAGTGCCACCAAAAATTAAAACTGATTTATTTAATTTCATAAGCTTGAAATCTTTCTAAGAGTCTTTAAGCAATTTAAATTTGCTAGATCTGGATAGCTCAATTCTATTTTTTTTAAAAAAATTAAATCATTAATATCATCCAACGTTATCCTTTTAGCGTGATTTATACCCATAAAATTTTCCTTTAACTTCAAAATATTTTTTTTTTTTCTAAAATCATATGTTACATGCTCTTTTGTAAATTTAGATATTTTTTTATTTAGCATTTTTTTTAAAAAAATTTTCACTAAAAATAATTCTCCTGCAAAATGTGATAATGGCTTTATAAAAGCATATTCATATTTAGTGTTATTCATTAATTTTATCATTCTTTCCAGTATCTTAGGTTGGATCAAGTAATTATCAGCTGTTAGTCTTAATATAAGATCATTTGGATTTATAGAGTAAAATTTTATTGCTTTTAAATATCTTAGAGCGACATTTTTTTCTGAACCATAAAATAAATTTACTTTTTCTTTCTCAGCAATAGGTTTTAGAATACCAAAAGTTTTTTTATCAGTAAGAATAAATATTTTTTTTTTAAATTTTATTAACTTTGCAAGCTTTATTATTCTTAAAATTATCGGTACGCTAAAAAAAGTGTGGAATGCTTTCCCAGGTAGTCTTTTTGAACTTATTCTACACTGTATAAAAATATTTATATTTTTCACAATAAAAACTTTTTAAATTCTATAGTTTCAAGCAAAATTTGATTTAAGCTAACAGAAGGAATAAAATTTAATTTTTTCTTTAATAAACTAATGTCGGGATGTCTATATGGTATATCCTGATAATCATTGGAAAATTTTTTTTTCTTAGAATAAGCAAATTTATAATCTATTTTTTTAACTTTGGACTTACTATTTGATAATTTGATAATTTTTAATGCTAAATCATGAATAGAAATATTTTCTTTTCCACCGATATTAAGAATCTGCCCATATTTATTTAATTGTAAAATTTTGTATAAAGCTTTCGCAGCATCTTTCACATGTAAAAAAGTTCTTGTTTGTTTGCCATTCCCAAACACTAACAGATCTTTATTGTTTAAAGCCAATTCAATAAAATTTGGAATAACCATTCCATACAAAGATGATTGTTTTGGTCCAACCGTATTAAAAAAACGAACAATATTAACTTTAAGATTTCTTTCTTTTTTATAAGCAAGGGCAATGTGTTCCTCTAATAATTTTGAAACCGAATAACTCCACCTAAATTTTTTTGAGTTTCCAATAACATGCAAATCATCTTCTGATAAAAATTTTTTTTTATTTACACCGTAAACTTCTGAGCTAGAAGCTATTACTAATTTTTTATTATAATGGGCGCATGCATGAATTATATTATGCGATCCCAGAACATTTGTATTAATAGAATCTATTCTGTTGTTTAAAATATTCTTCAAGCCTACAGATGCTGCTAGATGATAAATAAAATCAACTTTTTTTACCAATTTATTAATAAGATTTTTATCTAGAATAGACCCTTTATAAAAATTTATTTTTGAAATAGATTCTCTTGATATATTATCTAGTTTCCCAGTAGATAAATTATCTAATACGAAAACTTTAAATTTATTTTTTAAAAGAACATCCGTTATAGCGGATCCTATTAATCCTGCTCCACCTGTGACCAAAATTTTTTCCATAATTAATTATAAAGGAATAACATTATTATTTTTTTTTAATAAATACTTAACATCTAAAATTTTAGTATTTTTTTTTGTAATTTTTTTAAAATTATTCTTTAAAAATTTTAATATTTTCTTGTGTGGGACTGCCAAAATAATTCCGTCATATTTTCTATTTACTGAGTGATGTATATTAATTCCAAAATTACTCTTCGCATGATCAATTCTTACAAGTGGATCCATTATATCTACATGTTTAATTTTTTTGATATTATGCAAATATTTAAAGATATCAAATGCCGGTGTATTTCTAGTATCAGAACTATTTTCTTTATAAGCAAACCCCATAACAAGAATTTTAATTTTTTTATTGTTAACTCTTGAAAAATTAATACTTGTTAACATTCTATCACAAATAAACTTTGGCATACTGTCATTTAACTTTCTTGCAGGTAATATTAATTTACTTGCGTAGCCTGACTGTGAACTTTTAAACTTTAAATAATATGGATCAATTGCTATGCAATGTCCCCCTACCATTCCTGGCTGAAATTTTACAAAATTCCATTTTGTTCCAGCTGCCTCCAAGACTTCTTTTGTATTAATGTTAAGCTTGTTAAAAATTTTTGATAATTCATTTATAAAAGCAATATTTAAATCTCTTTGTGTATTTTCTATAACTTTTGCAGCTTCAGCAATTTTTATACTTCTCACGGGATAAGTGCCTTTTGAAATAATAGACTTATATAGATCATCAATAATCTTAAGAGCTTTAGGCGATGAACCAGATGTGATTTTAATAATTTTTTTTAATCCATGTTCTTTGTCACCAGGCGATAATCTTTCGGGGCTATAACCTAGATAAAAATCTTTATTCAAAATTAATTTAGATAAATTCTCAATTATAGGAAGACAAACTTCTTCTGTGGCGCCAGGATAGACTGTTGATTCATATATAACTACATCGCCTTTCTTAATATGTTTAGAAACTGTTTTTGTGGCGCTTATTAAAGGTTTAAAATCAGGATTTTTTTTTTTATCAATTGGCGTTGGCACTGTAATTATAAATATATTAGCATTAATTAATTCGTTTGGATTGTCTGTGAACACTATATTTTTACTCTTTAGCAATTTACGCTCAAACAATTCTAGATCATTATTTATATCAATGCTTTTTTTTAGAGTGTTTACTCTTTCAGAATCTATATCATACCCTATAACTTTATTTCTTTTTGAGAAAGCCAAACACAAAGGAAGTCCGACATAACCCAATCCAATTATACAAATATTATTTTTCATATTTAAAACGTGTATATCTTAAAAATAATAAAAATAAGGCCCTTAAAATTTTTAAGTTTGAATTAAGCCAACCCCCAAGTCTAGGTTTCCCTTTTCTTTTAAGAATTTTAATTTTTAAAATCTTAAAAGTATATCCTTTTAAAATACTAAAAAAACTTAACTCAGTTCCTATTGATCTAAAAGAGTCATAGCAGCCATTAACATTGAACAATTCAATGTTATATCCCTTTAAGCCCGTTAATAAATCCTTAACATTAATTATTTTTTTAGTAAAAATAGAAAACAAATATTCTGAAAATCTTGGAAATTCACTTCTTTCTCCGATTACAAGTTTATAATTATTATACTTTAATAATCTACTAATTTTTTTTAGGTAAACAGGATTATGTTGCCCGTCAGCGTCGATTGTTATTACAAATTTATATTTATTTTTTTTAGCAAAGCTAAATCCTTTATTTAAAGCATTATCAACTCCTGAATTTTTCTTTAATTTTATAATTTGCGCACCAAACTTTTTTGAAATTAAAGTTGTTCGATCAACAGACCCATCATCTACTACTAAAACTTTAAATGTTTTATCTATACTCTTTAAAACATTTCCTATTGATTTTTCTTCATTAAAAGCAGGAATAATAATTAAAAAATCATTATTCATTGAATGTTTTATCTATATTCTTTAAAACATTTCCTATTGATTTTTCTTCATTAAAAGCAGGAATAATAATTAAAAAATCATTATTCATTGAAGGTCTCGCAGCGTAACAACATCATCTTTACGCAGGTTTCTTTTTAATTTTTTTCCAATAATTTTTTTATACTGATAAGGAAGTAGACATCCCTTTGTGCAAGGACGTAAAAAAGAAAGATCTTCTTTCTTTATTAAAAAACCTTTTTTTATATCTTTGTTAACCCTAATTCCTCTTCTTTGTATTATTACAGTCTTGATTTCATTTTTTTCAACTTGCTTTTTTTCAAAGCCTAAAGCTTGCTCCAATTCTCTGCTTCTAAGAACCATTTCATTCCAGTCTTTTGGATTTAATGAAAATTTATGATCAGGACCTTTTCCGTTGTTATTATTTGTAAAATGCTTCTCTATAACTCTCGCCCCTAAAGCAATCGCTCCCAATACTGTAGAATGTCCAGGCGTATGATCTGAAAGTCCTAAAATTATGTTTTTAAATATTTTTTTGTACAATTTTAAAACATTTAAATTAATATATTTAAAATTTTCTTTTGATCCAGTGTAATTAGTGTTGCATTGCATTAGAACAATATTTTTATTAAATTTTTTTATAGATTTAATTGCCATTTTTACCTCTGATAAAGAAGACGCTCCTGTGGCTAAAATAATTGGTTTTTTTTTTTTAGCCATTTTTTCAATTGAATCGTGCCAAGTTATATCTCCTGAGCCAATCTTCCATGCAACAACATAGGGGTCCAGATAATCTATGTATTCAAGAGCGTAAGGTGAAGTAAAATAATCAATTTTTATTTTATCACAAAAATCTTTCAACTCAGATGTCCACTCTAAAGGAACTTTAACTTTATCATAACCTTTGAATACTCCGTCTTTCCATTCTGTTTGGTGCGATACACCTCCTAATTTTCTAAAGGCTTTATCGCAAATCAATGTCTCACCCGAAAAATTTTGAAATTTTGCAGCATCAGCCCCTGCTTTTTTGGCCAAAAGAATTAGATCTTTTGCTTTGTTTAAATTTCCATCGTGATTTGACGCTATATCTGCAATAAAATAAGTTTTGTTTTTTTCACTTACAATAGATTTTCCAATTTTAATTTTATTCATATTTTTTGTGACTAATAATTACTTTAACACTAAACTTTCATATATTTTATTAGCGATTAAATTATACGCAATTGCATTATAATGATTAATTTTTTTAAATGGAAATAATTTTTTAGGATCTTCGTACTTAAGAAAAACTTCTTTGTAAATATCAATCATGGGAATGTCTAGTTTTTTAATTATAGAATTTATATCTAAGTAATAATTATACCCATAATTTTCATTATAAGAATCAAGAAAGCGATGAGGCTGTGGAAGATAAACAAAAACTAGTTTTATGTTATTATTTTCAGAATATTTTTTTGTTTTTTCTAAAACCTTTTCTAAATCTTTTAAAGTAGTATTTAAAATTTTATTATTCTGGCTATTGCTAATTATATTTTCTGTTTTTTTAATAAACTCCATAACAAACCTTAATTTAAGAAATCTAAAAAATCTACTTTTGCTTAATCCTTCCGTAGCATCTAAAAACATTTCATCTAACACCAAATCTATTTCTGTTTGCTTATCTTTTAAAGCTTGATCAAAATCTTCTAAAAAAAAATATTTTGATAAAATTTTATTTTTTAACTCTGTCTGCAAATCAAGCAAATCATTACCCTCGTAATAAAACCACAAAATTACTTTTGGGCGCGTTAAAGAAGAATATTCTTTGATGGTTGCAAATTGAGATAAGGGACCCTTTCCATCAGTTCCTAAGTTAATAATTGGAAAATTATTGTTTAATAAAAATCTTAATTGTCCAGAAATTGTGTCCTTTTCTAAAACGCATGCTCCATGAACATAAGAGTCTCCGACTAACAGTATTGATTCTTTTTTATCCCATTCGTAATCAGGGTTATTAAATCCATACCTATCGCTTCTATAGATCGCCCAAAAATCAGATTCGTTACAATGTATAGTCTCAAAATATGACCTTCCGGATAGTGGGATTAAACTTTTATTAGATTTCAAATAAAATCTGTCTCTAAAGGATTCATTATAAGAAATTTTAAAAATAGATTTAATGTTATTTTTTTTTAAATCATAATAAACTTCGAAATTGGTTCTTTTTTCTTTTTGAAATAAGTCATTATTTGAGGGTGAGAATAAGTGTTTCTGCTCTATAAATTTATTAAGACTTAATAATAACTCTATTAAATAAATTGAAAATATAAAAGAGAATATTAATAATAAAAGTTTTTTCAATTCATCTTTTTTATTTTTCATTTAAAAAATTAGTAAAAATATTAAGTAATATATTTTAATAAGTTATCGATTTAATTTATATTCTTTTAAATAAATAATCATGAAAACTTAGCTTTTCTAAAAAATTATAATTATTATATTTTAATACCAAATTAATTTTTTCAAAATTATTTGTTTCTATCAATATATAATCTATGTCAAAAATTTTTAAGTCTATTCCTTTTAAAACATTTTCTTCATAACCTTCAACATCTAAAGAAAAAAGATTAATTTTATAAATTTCATTTTTTTTTAAAATGTTATTTAAAGTTGATGTCAAAACCTCAATATTTCTATTATTATGATTGCCCGTTATTTTGCTTTCTAAATTATTATTGGTTAAATAAAGTTTTTTATTAAAGCTTTCAGAAACTAAAGCAACATTTTCAAAGATATTCTTAGAGCTTCTATTTTTCTTTAACTGTTCGAATATTTTTTTATTAGGTTCGATTAAAATTCCCCTCCAATTCAAGCTCTTTTCAAAATACCACGTATTTGACTGATTAACACCATCATTTGCTCCACACTCAATATAAAATCCATCTTTAAAATTTAGATATTTTAAAAGTTTTTTATCTAAATTATTTATTGAATTAAATTTACGAAATTTTTTTAAAAAAGTTTTAAATCTTATGGGGATGATTTTCTTTAAAATATTTATCATTTTATAAAATAAATTTTAATTATATTAAGAGACGTAAATAATATATTTCATATATTGCTTAATTTACAGTTTGCCTGGTTCATTATTTTTGCATAAATAAACATCATAACTACTATTTGAATTAAAAATATAAAATCCAAAAAAAATTATTTCGGGATTTTTGCCACTTAGAGTTTTGCAGTTATGCCGAGATCCGTTAACAGCATAAACATGCATAAGATCATTTACGAAAAATTTATTTTCCACTTTTGTTTTATATTTTAATTTAATTTCAGGATTAGTGAACTTAACAAATTCTGGTAGATATCGTAAATTATTGCTGCTATTTTTAATGTAATTTGAAGTGATGACAAAATTATTTCCATGCACCAAAACTGTAGACATATTTCTGAGGATATAAGGTAGAAAAATTGAAATAATAATGGAAAAATAAACCAACTTAGAAACTTTTACCTCATTTTTATATGAATGCTCCAATACGAATATAAATAAAGGAATGAGCGCAATCAAATTATATTCATGCATACCAGTGTATGGACCAAAAAAAACTAACAGTGGCAAACTAATAATTATTAATTTTTTTTTTCTATATAAAAAGAAGAAGATTATAAAAAAATAAAATATTAAAAATGGTGCCTTTTTATTTAAAATATAATTTGCTAATAGACGTTCAAAACTAAAATATTTTAATGAGTAGGTTCCATGATTCCTTAAAGGTGCCATTAAATAGTCTACGAAACTATATTCATAGAAAAAAATAATTATAAATAAACCAACTAATGAACCGAAAAATAATGATAAAAAATTAACAAATATTTTTTTGTAAAAAAAAATTAAGAATAATGTGCTAAATAAAAAAAAAATTGTCGGTTGCGTATAATAAAGAGTAGCAAAAAAAAAACCAGATAAAATAAATTTTTTATACAAAAAAAGAAATATAATAATTAAATAAATTAATATTGAAAAAGTCTCAGGTCTAAACTGAGTGTACAATTGAGATGCTAATACTGAGATTAATATAAGAAAAAGACTTTTCTCATTTTTTATAAATTTAATAAATATTAAAAATATCAGTATTTGTGAAAAAATTTTAACAAGAAAATTTAATAAATAATATATTTTTGTTTCACATGAATAATTTAATTTAGCAAATATATATTGTCCGAAAAAACCGTGATGCTTCCATTCTGGGGAACCGACTTCAGCCCAGGGTGCTGTTTCCGATATAAAAGAATTATAATTACAAATGTTTACAGTTAACGCTATGAAATCTTTATCATCACCTGTTGGTGAAGGTAAAAAATAAATATATTCTATGATAAATATTAAAGATAATATTAATAAATATAACGAAAAATGAATTAAATTCTTTAATTTTAACATTTAATTAACATTAATTTAAGACTTATTAATCACAACACAATTTTTTTTAATTTGAAAAAAAATCTATTATTACAGAGCTTATAATTTTTTTTAAAAATTGTTACAAATATTTAAATATTATTATATAATTTTATTATAAATTATATTTTAAATAAGAAACAAAAATTTTTTAAGAAATAAATATATAAATGAAAAATAAATATCTAGTCTGTGGAGCGGGTGGATTTATAGGCGGACATCTTGTTAAGTCGCTAATCGATGAGGGAAATGAGGTAATATGTGCAGATATAAAACCTTTGGAAAATTGGTTTCAACTATTTGATGCAACCAAAAAATTTTCACTAGACCTAAAAGAATACGAAAATTGTTTTGAAGTAACCAAAGATATTGATTTTGTATATAACATGGCTTGCAATATGGGAGGAATGGGCTTTATAGAAAATAATAAAACAGAATGCATGCTCTCTGTATTAATTAACACTAACTTATTACGCGCTTGTTTAGTTAATAAAATAAAAAGATATTTCTTTTCATCTAGCGCTTGTGTTTATAACGTTAATAAACAAAAAAGTGAATTTATTGAAGGATTAAAAGAATCAGATGCCTATCCTGCGATGCCTGAGGATGGATATGGTTGGGAAAAACTATTTAGTGAAAGAATGTGTAGACATTTTTACCAAGATTATGGATTAGAAACAAGAATTGCAAGATATCACAATGTCTATGGACCACTAGGCACCTTTGGTGGTGGAAGAGAAAAAGCACCGGCAGCTCTATGTAGAAAATTTATTACTGCCAAAAACGCTGGCGAGAGAAAAATAGATGTATGGGGAGATGGCGAGCAAACAAGAAGTTTTATGTTTATTGATGATTGCATTAATGGAACAAAAAAAATATTTCAAAGTAATTGTCGAGAAGTTTTAAATATAGGGTCAGAAGAGCAGGTTTCCATCAATCAAATGATTGGGATTATTGAGGAAATTGGAAATTATAAAGTTAAAAAAAATTATTTTTTAGATATGCCAAAAGGAGTAAGAGGACGTACAAGTAATAATGATTTAGTAAAAAAAAAATTAAATTGGGATTGCGTGACTTCTCTAAAATGTGGTTTAGAAATAACTTATAAATGGATAGAAAAAGAAATAGATAAAAAATTAAATAATAATAAATATTCTATTTAATATTAATTAAAGTATTTATTATAATTTCTAAATTTTTTAAATAAAAAATTATTTAAAACATCTAAACTTTTTGAAGATTTTTCGATTAAATCTTTAGAAAAAAGTATTATTAAAACTTTTATTGAATCATATATATTAAAAATTGGAATTTTTTTATTAGGAGATTTATATTTAATTCTGACTTGCCTAAATAAGTAATTTCTTAAATAATATTTTAACTCTGTATCGATAAAGTGGTTTTTTGATAAAAAAAAATTAATTTTATTCAATTCTTTTTTTAAAATTTTCTTATTTATCATATAAAATCCAGAAGTTAAGTCTTTCATGGCAAGGTTTAAAAGAAATGCAGAAAAAAAATTACCTAAAAAACTTGTTGATCTTCTAAAAAAATTGGATTTATTAGAGCTCCGATTTCTATACCCCCATATACAAACGTATTTTTTTTTAATAAATCTTGTGAAATGTAATAAATCTCTTGGCGCATGTCTCCAGCCAGCGTTCATGGATATAAGCCAATTAACATTAAATTTACATCCAAACTTATATGCACGATAATAAGCATCAGCTAAATTTTTTACACCTTTATCTTTTATTGTAATGATATTTGGATATTTGTTTTCTAATTCTTTTGCGATATTAAAAGTTTTTGAGTCATAAGATTTATCAAAATATAATAGTATTAAAAACTTTAGATTTAATAATTTTAAAATCTGTAAAACAAATGGTTTTAGATCGGGCTCTTTGGAAACAGTAATAACTAATATTAATTCATGAAAAGTTTTTTTGATATTGTTTAAACGCTTCATAAGATTTTTTAGGTAAAAATTTTTTTATATATGATGAGGATTTATAAAGTGATTTTATTAAATTAAAATTATTATTGTAACCAATTAATTCATTCTTAAAATCATTAAATAGATTGTGAGGATTCCTTTCTTGCTTTACAGTAGCTTCTGAAAAAACTACTTTTTTTCCGATTGACTGAATATAAAAAGCCGCCCATATATCATCCATTCTACCTATATATGGAAAAAGAAAGTAATTTTTCATGATATTTCTTTTTAAAATGGTATTTTGGGAATTAAAAGGCATAATTTTATTAGAAGTATAGGGTCTCTTTAATTTAAATGTGAAATTTTCTTTAACTATACTCATACGATTGATTGCATCAATATCTGGGTTGCCATTCCAAAGATTTGCTTGGATATCAGGAATTATTTCGACTTTTTTTCTTTTTAGAAATACTTTTTCCTGAATTAGCTGTAGGGGAAATCCTCTATGCCAAATTTTTTTTTTATTTTTAAAAATAGATAAAGGATCAAAGGAAACTAAATTAGTGTTAAATGAATCTATAAAAAATTTTTTTTCTAAATAAATTTTTTTACCCCAATTAGATAATGGAATATTATCATCATCAACCGTTGCAATAAGTTTAGCTCCCAGTTTATATGCTAATATATAACCAAAATTTCTACGCTGAATACAATTCCACCCAATTAAATTTGAGAGTTTTTTATCAATTTTTATTTGATCTTTCGGATGTAAATAAATTATATTTTTTAACTTACTATATAAATTATGCGGAGTTTTTTTATCGCCGACAACTATTAACTTCCAATTTTTTATATTTGAAAATTTAATTAAAGCTTTGCTAGGTTTGTAAATTGAAGTGGTAACAATAAAATTCATTACAATGTTAAAAATAAATAAGAATTAATTTTTAACATTGTAATTTGTATCTAAAAATTTTTTCAGTGCATAAATCAAGCCAATTGAGCTATTAGTAACGGTAAGCTTAACGTGTTACCACGCTTCCACACCCGTCCTATCAACGTCGTAGTCTACGACGGCTCTATGGGAAGAACTTGTTTTGAGGCGAGTTTCTCGCTTAGATGCTTTCAGCGATTATCTCTTCCGTATTTAGCTACGCGGCACTGCAGCTGGCGC
>Ga0194118_10000495_pt1 | contig 66226 bp, 56 predicted proteins | sample TA2MahsurfametaG_2_FD_148662 | JGI IMG/M metagenome (GOLD analysis project Ga0194118, IMG submission 148662) | Freshwater microbial communities from Lake Tanganyika, Tanzania - TA2015013 Mahale N5 surface | ecosystem: Environmental > Aquatic > Freshwater > Lake | place: Tanzania: Lake...
GGTTCGGGCCGTGTGTTGCGCGGCGGTAGTTGGGCCAACAACTCCGACTACTGTCGCGCGTCGAATCGCAACATCTACTACTACTCCGATTACTCCAACATCAATGTCGGGTTCCGTGTCGCCAGGAATCCGTGAGTTCCATCTCCCATCTTTGATCTTTCATTTTCTCTTTTTCGATTTTCCCTTTCCTTCTGTTTCTGATTTCTGACTTCTGAGGTCTGACTCCGACCTCTGCGATTCACTCCGCGCGCGCGACCGCGCGCTGCGGGATCGAGCGACAGCACACCGCACGAGCCGAACCACGCCCCGCGTGTGGGCTGCGGCATGCCTGTGCCGGGCGAGTTCTCGAGCCTGCGAACGCGCGGCGCCAGCCGCGTGGAGCAGGCGAGAGCTGTCTGAGCCCCGGCACGGCTATGCCGCAGCCCCCTGGCGTGGGAGTGTGCCTAGCCGCGCAGCGGCCATGCCGCAGCCCCCCTGGCGTGGGAATAGCCTCTGTGCCGCCATTTCTGCATCAAAATGCGGTCGCTTTGGCTTGCAGATCGGTGGGCTTGGAGTAGGTTGGGGGGTCTATGCGAAGTGCACATGCTGTCGTTGCTGCCGCTTTGGCCGCAGTTGTGGTTGGTCAGACGCACGCAGCGGTGCGCTTTGTCAATGTCGCTCTGACGGGTGGCGCGGACAATGGAACAACCTGGGACAACGCCTACCGCACGGTCGATGGCGTTTCTCGCGCACTCGCTGCGTCGGTGTCTGGTGATGAGATCTGGGTGGCGGCTGGGACATACAAGCCGACCACTGGTACCTCGCGCACGGTCTTCATCACGCTCAAGACGGGTGTGGCTGTGTATGGCGGGTTTGCGGGGTCGGAGACCGCGCTGTCGCAGCGCAGCGTGGGCACGAATGTGGTGACGCTCAGCGGCGATCTGCTCGGCAACGACAACGGCACCACGACAAACTTGGCGGACAACTCCTATCACGTTGTCGTCGGCAGCAGTGTGGCGACTTCGGCGGTGCTTGATGGGTTCACGATCCGTGGCGGGTACGCCAACGGCGCGACGGCATCGAATTACGACAAAGGTGGCGGCATTCTTGTGCTGACGAGCGGGAACCCAACGGTGCGGCAGTGCCGCTTCATTGGCAATCGCTGCACATTTGGTGGCGGTGCCGGTTACATCTTCGGGGCGAACGGGAGTTTCGTGGACTGCGAGTTCACCGACAACATCGGCGGCTCGTATGGTGGGGCGTTCGATACCAACGGCACGACGGTGCGCTGGGAGCGCTGTCTGTTCCGCAACAATCAGGCAGCGCGCGCGGGTGCGATCGAGTCGTTCGGGAGTTCGCAGAGCACGATCATCAACTGCGTGTTCGTGTTGAACCGTGCCACATCCACGAACTCTGGCGGTGCGATCTGGGCCGGAACGAGTTCGGCCGTGACGGTTCGCAATAGCACTTTCGTCGGGAACTCGGCTTCCGCTACGACGGGTGGTGGGTTCTACAACACCAGCGGAACCAGCACGCTCGCCAACTGCATCTTCTGGGGGAACACTGGAAATGGTGGCGCCACGGCCAACAATCAGGTGACTGCGGCGGGTGGCACGAACACGGTGTCGTACTCGCTTGTGCAGGGTGGCATCACAGGAACGGGCAACATCTCCACGACGCCGACCTTCGTGGATCAGGCCGCATACAACCTGCGTTTGCAGCCGACCTCCGCCGGTATCGATGCTGGCAGCAATACGCTGATCCCCACGGGTGTGAGCGTCGATTTCGACGGCAACCCGCGACGCGCCGACATCGTTGCCGTCACCGACACTGGCGTTGGCGGCGCACCTGTGGTTGACATGGGTGCCTTTGAGGTGCAGCCACCACCGCCGCCCGCGTGCCCTGCGGATCTCAACAACGACGGTGCGGTGGGCGGAACCGACCTTGCATCCATCCTCTCGGCGTGGGGTGCTGCGGGGGGCGATGTGAACGGTGACGGTACGACCGATGGTACCGACCTCACCGAAGCGCTGAGCGCGTGGGGACCCTGCCCCTGAGCGCAGCCCATCGCAGCGAGTGACTTCGTTCGCGCATCACTAGCATCATCGGGGCGGGTGCGCCCATGATGCGATACAGATTCCATGAGCAAGGGAACGCGCCCCGCGACTGGCCGAGCGAGCGCTTTGAATCGCTCTGGCGCGATGTCGCGGCTGCGTCCCCTTCGGGTGCGTTCACCGCAGAAGTGGCCGGGCGCCTGCCCGTGGTGGCGATGCCCGATTGGTCGAACCCGCCGCTCGATGCGTGGGTTTGCGTGGAGGGCAGGCTGGAGCAGCGCGCACCGCTTGGATCGCTGCACAGCGGCGGCGAGGAGTGGTTCGTGCGCGGTGTTTCTGGTGTGCCCGTTGCGGCCTATGTGATCGACGCACCGCAGGCGGATGCGGGTGCGCGCGTGCGCGTGGTGGGGCGAGTGATCGGCCCGCTGCGGCTTGCCGATCGGCGCGGTGAGATGCGTGAGTATCCGGCAGTGATCGGCAAAGCAGTGGTGAACGCCGACGGCGGTGCAGCGGTTCTTGTGCGCGAAAGTGGCGGGATCGGCGGTGGGGCCTCGTGGCCGCTCGTATCTGGCGGTGCGGTTTTGGTGCTGCTGGTGGCGTGGTTCGTGCTGCGGCGTCTGCTTCGGCAGGGCGGCAGCGTGAGCGCGATTCATGCTGCGGCTGCCGCTGCGCGTGGCGGTGGTGGGCAGCCTGCGAATCGTTCCTACGAGCCGAGTGATTCGAGTGGAGGCTGCGCGTGATGCATGAGTTGACGCAAGTGTGTGGCGGCAGTGCAGCACCCGTTGTGGTGGGCAGTGGGCTGGCGTCGGTCGCCGCCGCGCGCTGTCTGGCGCTGCGTGGCGGCGCTGCACCAACGAGCGTGCTTCTCATCTTCGACGCTGCTGTGGCGCGTTTCGCTGTGGAGCCGTTGGTGCAGGCGTTCGCGGCGGCGCAGCCGAAGTTGGTGGTTCACCGCATGCGGGTGGAGGCATCGGAGCGCGCGAAGGTTGGCGAGGAGTGGTTGGCGCTGCAGCGCGATGCGGTCGCCGCCGGAGTGGACCGCGGAGCACTGGTGATCGCCGTTGGCGGCGGCGTGGTGACGGACATCGGCGGGTTTGTGGCGGCGAGCCTGCTGCGAGGCGTCGACTGGGCTGCGATGCCGACGACACTGCTGGGCATGGTTGACGCTGCGCTTGGCGGAAAGACCGGGATCAATGTGCGGCTGGGCGATGGTCGGCTTGTGAAGAACATGTGCGGTGCGTTCTGGCCGCCGCGGCTGGTGGTGAGCGATGTGTCGCTGTTGTCCACGCTGCCCGTTCGTGAACTTCGCTCAGGGTTGGCGGAGTGTCTGAAGCATGCGCTGTTGGCGGACGGGTCGCTTGCCGCATGCCTGCCAGCGGCGGTGGACGATGCACGAGATGCGGGCGCTGCTGCGCAGTCGCGCCTGGCAGACTTGGTGGCGCGTTCTGCGCAGGTGAAATTGGACATCGTCGAGTCCGATCCGCGCGAGGACGGTCGGCGGATGCTCTTGAACCTCGGTCACACCTTCGGGCATGCGATCGAGGGATTGGTGCCCGACGAGATGCTGCACGGGGAGGCGGTGGCGCTTGGGCTGGTGGCGGCTGCTGCCGCATCGGTTGAGGCGGGTCTGATGGCGCGCGGGGAGGCGGACGCGGTACGCGGCATGGTGGAGGGGCTTGGGTTGCCAATTTGTCTGCCGTCGCCGCTCGAGGTGGATCTGCTGCTTCGTGTTGCTGGGTCGGACAAGAAGCGCCGTGGCGGCGCCTGGACGCTGATCTTGCCGCGGGGTGGTGGCGGGGCGGAGATCGTGCGCGGCGCCGACGAGCGGTTGCTTCGAGTCGGGTTCGCGGCGGTCGGCGCGGAGTGAGTTTCGCGGCCGCTTCAAGGATTCGGGGCGGGTCGGTCGATTCTTTGGGGGCAGCATGCGTGTTATCGCCGTGGTGAACCAGAAGGGCGGAAGTGGCAAGACCACCTCCGCGGTCAATCTGTCCGCCGTGCTCGCCGCGCGCGGACAGCGGACGCTGCTGATCGACCTGGATCCGCAGGGGCACTGCGGTGTGGCGCTTGGGGTTCCTGTGTCTCGGATCGAGTCGGGGATCGAGTCTGCGCTGCTGCAGGGTGCCGGGTCCGCGCTGCTTGATGATGGACTGCTGTGGGAGCCGACGCCCGGGCTGGCGCTGGCCCCGTGTACGGTGCAGTTGGCTGCGCTCGAGGCGCCGGGAGGTCCGCTGCAGGAGGCACCCGACCGTGACCGTCGTTTGGCGGCACTGCTCGATCGGCTGGCGCCGCGCTTCGAGTGGTGCGTGGTCGACTGTCCGCCGCACATCGGCTTGCTGGTCTTCAACGCGCTGCGTGCGTGCGATGAGGCGATCATCCCGATTGAGACTGGCTACTTCGCGCTGCGCGCTGCGGAGCGGCAGGTGGCGACAATCCGCACAGTGGCGGAACGGCTTGGGCGGTCGATCGCGATTCGCGTTCTGCCGACGCTCGTGCGCGGATCGTCCAGAATCTCGCAGGACATTCTGGCTTCGATCCGCCGCAACTTCGGTGACGATGTGCTGCCAACAATGATTCACGAGCACGATGTGCTGCGCGAGGCGGCGGGGTTCGGTCAGCCCGTGACCGAGTACGCGCCCACATCCGACGCGCGCCGCGACTTCGATCGTCTTGCGGACTGGCTCGTCGCGAACGCCGCGCAGGTGCAGCGGGCGGGTGGTGTTCCTGCTGGCAGTACGGATACATCGCCTGATGCCGCGCTGATGGCGCAGTTGGCTGCGCCGCGTGCGTCGACGCGCGCCGTGGAGCCGCCGCTCGTGGACATGCCAGATGCAGGCGGCGCAGGAAACGCTGGTGAGGGCAGACTGGGCGAGGTGGCCGCGCGCCTGCGCAGCGCTGCGGCGAGTACGGAGAGAAGTACGCCAATGGACCGCAGCGCATGAGCGGACGAGCCAACGACTTTGATGGTCTTGCGGATCTGTTCATGAGTGGCGGTGGGGCGCGCCGCGGCGATGCGCCCGCGAGCGTGGGAGGCGGAGCATCTGGTGTGGGCGCCCCGGGGGCTGCGGGCGCTGTGCCGCGCGTACTGCTTGTAGGAAATGTGCCCACGCTGGCTGGCATCTGGATCGCGCAGTACGCGGATCAGTGCGCGCGGGCCGATGGTCCTGTGGCACTGATTCGGCTGGACGGTGCCGCGACGCGCGGCGAGATCTACCGCAGCGAGGGGCGTGCGCTGCCGAGCGATGGCAGTGCCTGGTTGGAACGGGCGAGTGCGTTTGCGCGCCGCTGGATCGTCTGTCTTGATTCGCTGACCGACGCGGCAGTGGTATTGGATGCGGGCGGTGAAATCGTGCTGCTCAGCGGGATCGATGAAACGGCGATGGCTGGTGCGCGCCGCACGATTGAATCGCTGTGCGCCGCGTCGGCTGCTCGTGGCAACGTGCTTGCTCTTGGGCTGGCGCTTGTTGGTTGTTCGCATGACGCGGCAGAGTCGGCGGTGCAGTCGCTCGTGGAGTGGGCGCGCGGCAAGTCGATCGCCGTGCGGCTGACGCTCGCTGCACATGCGCAGCGTGTGGACCGCGTCGAGTCGTCGGGTCCCGTGCCCCTGAGCGTTCTTGGTGCGCTCGATGCGCCCAGTGCGATCGAGATGGTGGCGATGGCGATGCGTGGCAACCCATCGCGCCGCAGTGAGCGTGATGTGCCTCGGCTGCGCATCGATGATCCGCGCAGCGGTGATGCTGGGACTGCCAACGCGCCGCAGCCAGCGTGGCCAGTTGCGCAGGCTGCAAGTGCGCCGGCTTTGTCGCCGACTGTCCCAGCGACTGCGTCGATCGCCCCGCCCGCGGCGTCGGTCGCGGCACCAGTCGCTGCTCCAGCGACTGCAGCAGTGATCGCAGATGCGAGCGTTCCCGCGGCGCTCTTTCCCGAACTTCAACCGCTTGCGTTCCGCTGCCCCGATGCGGCAAGTGTTCTGCTGGCGACGGATGCGCGCGGTCTTCATCTGCTTGCGGGTGAGCAGGCCGCTGCCGATCTGCGGATCGCTGCCGCCTGGGCGCGCGCGAACTGGGCGCTTCTGTGCGCTGCGGTGCCTGCAGTCGCCGCGTGTGGTGCGATCACCGAGCATCTGCTGCTGACGGATCCCACGCATGCTGTCGGGTTGCACCGCAGCGGTGTTCTGCTGCATGCGGCGGTCGACTTCGATGTCGGCGGGCGCGTCGTACGGCGGCGAATCGATCTCAACAACGAGCAGAACGCGGCGCCGGCGCGCTGAGCTTGTCCGCCGCCGCTGATGCGCTCTGACCGCTCATGCTGAGCGACGCATCAAGCACTCGAATCCAGTTGCCGTGCGCGAAGCCGTTGCAATCCTGATCGCTCCACCCGCGCGCGCGCAGCCGTGGCAGCAGCGCATGAACCTGCTGCGGCGATCGGAGTCCTTCGGGCACATCCATGGGCGTAAAGCCGCCGTCGAAATCGGATCCGAAAGCGCAAGCAGCGCGTGTCCCGGCGGTCGCGGCAACATGATCGATGTGCGCGATCGCGTCATCGATCGTTGCTGCGCGTCCTGCTGCCAGGAACTTGCCGTAGAGGTTCAGTCCGATGACGCCGCCGCGCCGTGCGACTTCGCGGATCTGCGCATCGGTGATGTGCCGCTGTCCGCCACCGAGCAGCGTGCGGGCGTTCGAGTGTGACGCGACCACTCGGCGCGTGGTGTGCGCGAGCAGATCGTCGAACGCAGCGTCCGAGAGATGACTCGCGTCGTGCAGAATCCCGAGTTCATCGAAGGCGGTGATGAGCTCGCGGCCACTGGCGGTGAGCCCTGCGCCCTCGGCGTTCCCGCCCGCGTGACGCGTTCCCTTTGCCCAAGTGAGTCCGCACATGCGGATGCCGCGCGAGTACCAACGAGCAGCGTCCGCCGCATCGGCGATCGCATCTGCGCCCTCCATGAGCAGCACAACGCCAAGCGGTCCGCGCGCGTGCAGATCCGCAGCCGTGCGAATGATGCGCAGCAACCCATCGCATTCCAGCGACTCGTAGATCGCCAACTGCGCGAGCGCGGCGCGCTGCGCGCCGGCGAGATCTTGCGGTCCTGCGTATCCCCACGGGTGCGACGAGGCGTCGACTCCAGGCTCGAGAAAGATCGTGGCCGCGACGACGCCGAAACCGCCCTCCTGGAGCGCTGGGAGGCTGACGCATCGGTTCTCGGTCGTCGCAGGTGCGCGGCGGATATCGCCGCAGGCCTGATGGATATATGCCAGATCGAGATGCCCATCGATCCAAGGTTGCATTCGCACAGAGACTACAAGGGCTGCGCTGCAGTTCCGCAACTTTGGGGGCCTGACGCGTGCGCGATGTTGCAGTCCTTTGGGGGGTTTCGGTCGATTACGATGGTCTGCCGCATGAGAGTTGCTGCCCCCACACTTGCTGCTGTGCCCATCGTGATGCAGGATCGACTGCCGCGCGGTGAACGCGCCGTGATGGCGCTCGTGGCGCTGGTATGTGCTGCGCTGCTTGGAGTCGCTGCGTGGCTACAGCCAGCGGCGGCAGGATTTGGAACGCACCGGCAGCTTGGATTGCCGTCGTGCTCTTGGCCGGCAACGATGGGTATTCCCTGCCCAAGTTGCGGGATGACGACGGCGTTCGCGTTGGCTGCCGATGGTCGACTGCTTGACGCCTTTCACGCGCAGCCGCTTGGACTGCTGCTTGCCATCGGTGCCGCTGCACTCGCCATCGCAAGTGCGCATTCTGCCGTCACGGGCGCACGCACCGTCAGCACTCTCTGGGGCATGATTGGTGCGAAGGGTTGGTGGGCGCTCGGTGCGTTCGCCGTCGGCGCGTGGGGCTACAAGATCCTTGTGATGCGGGGGATGCTTTGATGGAACGCCGCGGCACACTTCGTGGCGTGCGTGGCCTCGCCGCCATGCTGCTCGCCGGTTCGGTGATCGCGGCAGGCGATGGCTGCATCGCAGCGGGCATCGCGAGTGCCGTCGGCGCGAACATCGAAAAGAACAAGGAGATCGAGGTGCTCGCGAAGTACCGCGGGCTCGAGAACAAGTCGGTCGCCGTGCTTGCGCACACGGACCAGCGCACCGCTTACGAGTATCCCACAGCGATCTCGAATGTGGTCGGCAATGTCGCGAGTGAACTGACCCAGAATGTGGCAGGGGTTCGCGTGATGGATCCTCGGTTTTCCATCACGTGGATGCATCAGACACCGGGCTGGCCCACTGCACCGCTTGCGGACCTTGCCAATGAGCTCGATGTCGACCGTGTGGTGGTCGTCGATATCTATGAGTACAGACTGAATCCGCCTGGCAACAGTTTCCTCTGGGATGGCGTGGCCGCTGCCAATGTCGGCATTGTGGAGCGTGATGGCATCGATCCAGATTCCTACGCGGAGGAGTTTCAGGTCATCGCGAAGTTTCCCGACATGGAGGGCATTGGCAAAGCACAGGCGGGCCCGCGTGAGATTGAGATCGGTTTGCAGAAGACGTTCGTCGACATGGTCGCGTATTTGTTCTACGACCATATCGAAGACAAGTACCCCGACCGAGGAATCAAGCGCAAATGAAAGGTGCATGCTCTTCCTTTCGCCCTCTCTCTGCGCTGCTCTGTGCAATGCTGATCGTGGCAGGCTGTAACTACATCATTCCAGCCAACTACATCCTTCAGGGTCCACCCAAGGAGCCCGCGGCGTACGCGCTGGAGCCACGCAAGACGATCGTGATCGTGGATGACAAGCAGAACCGCATGTCCCGTGTCGCGCTGCGCGTGGAGATCGGCGATGCAACGGGTACCGAGTTGCTTGAGAACGATGTGGTGCCGGAGGTGATCTCGACGCGCGATTCCGTAGCGCTCGCGCGGCGGCTCGATACTGCCGCGAAGCCTGTATCCATCCAGCGCATCGGAGAGTCGCTTGGTGCGGAGCAGGTCATCTATGTGGAGATCGACGAGTTCGTGCTCGCGGGCGGTCGCAGCGAAGGTGGCCCTGAGGCGGTCGTATTGGTCAAGGTGATCGATACGGCAAATGGAAAGCGCCTCTGGCCAACGGTGGGCATGCAGGCGGTTCAGAGTGATCTGCTCGACATCAATCCGACGCTGCTCGAAACGAGCGCGGGCCGACGCGAGGTCGAGGACAAACTCGCCGCACAGATCGGTGAGGATGTGGCCAAGCTGTTTTATGAGCATCCGCGCCGCGAACTCGGTGGACGGCTGGGCGTGAAGAAGTGATGGGTGCGGGGTCGCTGGCGCACTTGCCGCGCAGCGGCGTGCTACATGTGGTGCAGGCGACGGCGCCCGTGGGCTGGAGTGCAGCGGCTGCGCTGCCAGCTGATGTCCAGTCGTGCGCGCTGATCGGTACGGAGGGTCGTGGTGCGATGGCATCGCTTGTGCGTGGCTGTGTGCCGAGCGTGATCGTTCCTCCGCTGGGGATCGCATCGCTTGCTGCGCGTCGGTTGCGCGACTGGGTGCGTTCGCGTGGTGTGCTGCCGCGTGAGGTGCACTGCCACGGACCGAGAGTTGCTGCTTTGGTGCGGAGTGCTCTTGGTGAGGTTGCGTGTGCCGTGTCAGCGCAGCCCGCGGCTGGATTTGCGCTTCGTTGCAGCGAGTCGGCTGCAGCGCTCTTCGCACAGCCTGCCGATTCGCAGTGTGCGCCCGACACAGATGCGCGTTCGTCGTTGCGCGCAGATCTTGGGCTTGCCGATGCAACGGGATTGTGCATCGCCATCGGGGATCGGCCAAGTGCAATCGATGCAGCAGAAGCCTTTGCAGCAGTCGGACGCGCAGTGCTTGCCGGTGCCGACCTCGTACTCATGGTCCCGGCATCGGCACGCTGGGTTGTCGAAACACAGCGGCATGCACGAGGCTCCGGCATGGAGGATCGTTTGATCGTGTCCGAGACATGCGGAACGCCCAGTGCCCTGTGGCGAGCCGCAGACATCGCGCTGCTGCAGCGACCGGTTGCAGGCGCGCCACTCGCGTGGTGGGGTCACTGCGGTTGGTGGGCGCTCGCTGCGGGCGCAGACCTGGTGCACGCTTCCTGCTTTCGGGGTGCAGGCGCTGCAGGTTGCTACGCGCCCGAGGATCGACTGGCACTCGTGCGTTGGCTGCTTGCGTGGAGTGATTCTCGCTGCGTCGTCCGATGATCTGCACTGCGCTGAACGGCTTCGCGAAGTATTCGCTGCGCATTCTCTCGGAAAAATGGAAGGAGCAACTCGCGCGGTAGTTTCATCCCGCGGAGCGTCGGCGAATCCTTCGGCGAGCGGCTCGGATCGACGAGCGCGAGATCACCATCCGCGATGGGGCTGCGTCCCACCCAGTTCGTTTCCCAGAGCGTTCGCAGCGCCCAGTAGCGACTCGCGTACAGATCGAACGCGCTCTCTCGGCTCTGCGCCTTCGAATCCATTTCCGTGCCACCTGGTGTTTCGGAGAGATGCGCGTTGCTTGTGACGATGTCTGAACCGAAGAGCAGTCTCTCGCGCCAGCGCGTGAAGAACTGCAGGACACGCTCGCGTGGATGGCGAGATATCTCCCGAACGATCCACTTCGTAGCACTCGCATCGAGCACGAGGTTCGGATGCCGCTCGAGCAGTCCATCCAGGAACTCCAAATCTTCGGGCCAACCTCCCATGTGGGCCGCAATCCACTGCACAGGAAAGCGATCCATCAGCGACTCGAACGGTTCGTACTGTTGGCGCTTGCTGCCGTAAGTCGCAGCGTTGGCGTACTTCGTGGCAAACCATGTGTCTGGATCTGCGACATGCACCATGAGTGTCATGCGAAGTTCAACCGCCGTCTCGATCGCTGCAACGCGCACGGGATTGTCCAGACGCATGAGCGCCGGATCGCCTGCTTGCGTTCCCATGTCGATACCACGCGGAGCTGCCCAGAACTTTGCGATGCGCGCGCCGAGGGCGTGGTATCTGCGGATCTGCTGCGCATAGCCGTGGCCGTGGCTCTCGCGCAGATCGGGCGCACGCCAGTTGGGGATGGCGATGAACGCGATGCGCTCGCCGAGGATCCTGCGAAGTCCATCGACTTCATCGATGTTCGATGTCATGCTCCAGATCTGTTCGATCCCGTAGAGGTCCATGGCCTCCTTCAGGATCGGCGCAGCATCGAGTCCCGCCACATGCGCGTGTGCATCGATGATCGGCACGAGTGGAGCGCCGAGTTCCCCCGCCCGCGCGCGGTAATCCCACGCAAAGAGGTTGGAATCATGCGCAGTCATCGAAGCAGTGGGGGGGCGCGGTGCGTGCAGACTCAGGTCGTGCGGCTTCGCCGCGCGCGTTCACCCGCCGCGGCGCCGAGATGCTACGCGCGTGACGCGCGCCTTTCGCTTCGAGCGTTTCGCCGCGGAGCGATGCGCCCCTGATCCGCCCGGTCGCGGCCCCTTGCTGCGGCTCGAATCGAGCAGCGCAGCATGATGCACCATGCCGATGTAGACCTCGTAGTCTGCTTCGATGTCGAGATGGCGTACCACCTCGCACGCGATGTAGCCGATCGCACGCGTGGGCACGGGTGCGCCACCAGGCACCGTCAGGTGCGGCACCGTGAGAAATGCATCGACACCTTGGTCAGGTGACTGCGCAAAAAGACGAGGTAGAACCCGCTCCTGCCGATCAAGAACACAGAGCGCGAAGTTGCGCGCGTCTCGGATGATCGGCGAAAGAGTTTGCCCCTTTTCCATGGCGATGAGCAGCATCGGCGGTTGCGTGGCGACTTGCTGCACGAGACGGACCATGACCGCGCTTCGAAGTTCACCGAATGCGGCCGTCAACAGGAACGACGACGCGGGCACAAGATCAAGCACATGTGCAACGCTCGAACGAATGGCTGCTGGCCTGTCAGTCTGCATGCGAGATGCGTCTCCAAAAATCTTTCCGGTCGATCCGAGTGTAGGGCGATAAAGAGCTTTGTCCACAACTATTGGCCTTTCAATCACTTATGGTTCGATGATGTGAAATTTTTTCTTCTCGGACCTCCATTTTGCAGTTCAATGTGTGGCGTAAAATTCAATTTTTGTTGAAAAGTGTTGCAAGGTGGGGCATAGTGGGTATAGTGCATGCAGTCACTCATGGACCGCACCGATGCTCTTTCTCGGCGAATACGAACACAGTCTCGATGCAAAGCAGCGCCTCGCCATCCCGAGCGAACTGCGAGAGGTGCTCAATCCAGCAGTGAATGGCGACCATTTTGTCGCAGTGCCGGGAGCGGACGACGTGCTGACGCTGTGGCCGAGCAAGACATTCGAGCGTCTGGCAATGAGTCAAGAGGGATCGTTGATCGGCGACGATGTGCTGCGCCGCTTCGAGCGATCGTTCTACAGCCAGGCCGCGCGCTGCCCGCTCGACACGGCTGGCCGCGTGCGAATTCCAGATCGGCTTTTGACGCGCTTTGGCTTGGCAGGATCCATCGTGATTCTCGGCGTGCGCGATCATCTCGAACTCATCGCATCCGCGGCATGGAAGGCCGGGGCGAGGGACAGGACTGCGTCCACAGCATCGCTGTGGCAACAGGCCAATCAGTTGATGAACGCAAGACAAGGGGGAGCGCGGTGAAGGATCGCCACGCTCAGTAGACCTCGCGCGCACGCAAGGATGCGGGCGCGAATCGACAACGCTTGGGCGCTGCAGGGACGCATCGCCGAAGCACGAACTTCGGGCCACGGATGGCCCTCGGGCGTGCCGCAGCCAGGACGGCGACAGGCACGGACAGTCGGCGCGGAGCCACTGTTATTGCGCCCCCCGCGTCACTGGCCCGACGCGGGGGCTTTTTTTATGCTCCGATAACGGGCAATTTTCGCCTGTTTTGCTGCAGTTTCATCGTCTTTGGGTCCATCTTGGTTACCCTTCAAGTAGGTCGGATGCTTGGTCGATGACACTCGTCCAAGTTGTTCGCAGGGAAGGCGCATGGTGCGCCGGAGGCGAACCGACCAAGTCAGCGGGTGAAGCCCCGCTGCATCAGGGCAGGAGGTCCGACGGCATGCTGGTCATCACTCGACGAGAAGGCGAAGAGGTCGTTATCGGGAACCCTGCGTCCCCGATCGGCATCGTTCGTATCGCTTCCATCAAGGGCGACCGTGTTCGCATTGCCTTCGAGTTTCCGCGCGAAGTCGCGGTCCACCGCAAGGAAGTCGCGGAGCAGATTCTCGCCGGCGCCGTCGACCCCACCAAGAACGTCATTGGACAGATTCGGCCCGCTGAAGGCGGCGCCTGAACGCCCTCCGAGCCCGCTCTATTTGACTGCTGCGACCCCAGAAACCTCTGGGATCCGCTCCCGAAGCAGGCGCGCGAGTCCATCCTGCAATGTCATGCGACTTGAGGGACATCCCACACAGGCGCCGTGCAGCCGTACCTGAACGACTCCCGCCTCAACCGCGACGACTTCCACATCCCCGCCATCCGCCTGGATGTCTGGCCGCATCAAGTCCACGACAGCGCGGACTCGAGGCAGCAATGCATCGCTGCAGCCGCCTTCGGCGGGTTCTTCGCTTCGGTTGCCTCGTGCCGATGCCATGAAGGGGTGAAGTGTAGATCGAACTCCTTACACTGCAGCCATGAACGCCACGGAAGGCACGTGCCCGCGGCTGCTGCGCCGAGTGTGGCGAGCGCTTCTGACAACCTCGTGCCTGTGGATGGCATCGTGCGCAGCAACACCAGCGGGCGATCCACTCGAGTCGCTCGGGCGGACGGATCTCGTGCCTGCACGGCAACTCGCGGCGATGCAATTGCTCGACGCAGATCCCAACGATCCCGCCTATCTGAAGGCACTGCGTCGCATCGTGGTGCAGCCGGACTATGTGCGTGCGCTGAGGGATGAAGCCTGGGAGCGGTTGATTCGCTACGACCCCGAGGGTCTCAAGTCGGTGCTCGAACTCAACCTGCCACGCATGCTGCAGTACGAGTGGCGCACCGAGGTGTGTCGCCGCATCGCACTGCTCGGCTGGAAGGACATGACGCAGACGCTCGTACGCGCGTGGGCGGTCCCGCTGCCGATTCTTGCCGTCAAACTTTACGATCGCCCCGAATATCACGCGCTCTGCAAGCTCTGGGGGAAGGAGCGGGTGCCGCAAGTGCTCCTTGACCTGCTGCTTCGCAGTGATCCGATCAAGGAGGCGAACCTTCGCGCACGCTGCTGGGAGCTGCTGCTGGCCACCGGTGAACGCCAACGCATACTGGATGTACTCGCGGACCAGTCGTTGGCGACGACCGACTCCTTTGTGCTCGACATGCGCCGCTGCGCCAATGATCTTGGCGTGATCCCATCGAACCGTGAGGAGATCCTCTGGATGCGCGCGCTGCTGAAGCCGGAGAAGCGTGCGTTCTGGGATGAGGCGCGTGCCGCCGCAGCGAAACTGCCGCCGGATGTTCGCACTTCGCTTGAGCCACGGGATATTGCCGTGCTGGTGGCTGTGGCGCGCATGCAGCCGACGCTGCTGACGCGCTCGCGTGATGAACTCTTTGCAGATGTTTCAGCTGCGCTCGCGGCGCAAAGTGAGCGTCGCTACAGCGCATCGTTCGAGGGGTATGGAACGGAACTGGCAGAGACGCCTCGTGCGCATGCGCCGAACCTCGATTGGGGTGACTGCGCAGCAGTGCTGGTGGCGCGTGATGCGCTGCGACAGCCGCCGCTTCGGGCGCATCTGTTCGAGATCGCCGATCGGGATCAGGCGGACCGCCGCACCGAGTACGGCGGTTTGCTGCGACTCGATGCGCAGGGGCGATTTGAGATTGTGGAGTTCGCGCCCGTCCAAGTGGGCAGCGATGTGCGATTCGAGGCATCGAACGACATGTTCGAAGCGGGCTACGACGCGCTCTTCCATTTCCATAACCATGCACAGGCGTATGACAATCGACGCTATGCAGGCCCGCACTGGGGCGACTTCGCCTACGCGGATGCGACAGGCGTGAATGGGCTTGTCTTTACCTTCATTGATCGCGATCGAATCAATGCAGACTTCTATCGCCGTGGCAAGGTGGTGATTGATCTCGGCGAAGTGGTACGGCCTGACGCATGAACCCCATTCGCTTCAGCAAGATGCACGGCATTGGCAACGACTACGTGTACGTCGATGCCGATGCAGAGCACGTGCCGGATCCGGCTGCGCTTGCCCGCGCGGTGAGCGATCGGCACACGGCCATCGGTGGTGATGGAGTGATTCTGGTGGCTCGCCCGAGTGAGGGGTGTGCAGCCGATGCGCGCATGCGAATCTTCAATGCGGATGGCAGTGAGGCGCAGATGTGCGGTAATGGACTTCGGTGCGTCGCCAAGTTCGTGGTGGACCGCGGGATGTCCGCCGCGAATCCACTCCGCATTGAAACGGGACGCGGCGTGCTGTCGGTCCGGTGGTGGCGCGGCGCCGATGGGTTCGTGTGCGAGGCCGAAGTCGATATGGGGGCGCCGATGTTGTCCCTCTCGCAGATCGGTGCGCGGTGGCCCGGCGCGTCGCCCGATGATCGGCTCGTCGGTGTTCCGTTTGATCTCCCGATGTGGCGCGAGGCGATCGCGGTGCATGCTGCTCGTGTCGGCATGCACGCGGAAAGTGATCTTGCGTGGTGGAGTGCCTCCCGTACCGAGCCCAATGCGACGCTGGTGTCGATGGGGAATCCGCACATCGTGTTCTGGTGCGGCGATCCCGATCGTGTTCCGCTGGAGCGTGTGGGCGCGGCGATTGAGCATCATGCGTTCTTCCCCCAGCGCATCAATGTGCACTTCGCGGCGGTCTGCGGGCGCGATCACCTGCGCATGCGTACATGGGAACGCGGCTCAGGCATCACGCTCGCGTGCGGGACCGGAGCGAGTGCCGTTCTGGTGGCGGGGGTTCTTGAGGATCGATGCACACGGTCGGCGAACATCGACCTGCCGGGCGGGCGGCTCCGGATCGAGTGGGACTCGGAGAGCGGCGCCGTTCGAATGCGAGGACCAGCCACGCATGCATTCGATGGTGTCTGGGGTGGTGCGTTGGAGGTGTGTCATGGGCGGTGATGCGCGGGTCACCGCTGCCGAGCAGCGCGTGATCGATGCGGCGCATCGACGGCGGGGATCGATGGAGGCAGATCTTGCGACGTTGGTGGCGATGCCGACAGGTTGCGGTCATCGGGCGGGGCTTGATGCGGCGCGCGTGTGGATGCGTACCCGGCTCGAGGCGCTCGGTGCGCGTGTGGAACGCGTGAAGGGCGGGGCTCGTCCGCAGTGGCTGCGCGACGGCGTCTTGGGCGATGATGAGGGTGATGTGCTCATCGCGCGGAGCGGTGGCAGCTCGGGCGGGCCGAAACTGCTGCTCAGCGGTCATCTTGACACGGTGCATGATCCCTTCGGAGCGTTCCGATCACTGGGCGCGGAGCAGGGGGGCATGCGCGAGGGTCCTGGCGCAGCGGACATGAAGGGTGGTCTGATCGTGGCACTCGGGGCGCTCGAGTCGCTTGCGGAGGTCGGCGTGCACCCACACTGGACTTTCCTGCTGAACGCGGACGAGGAGACGGGAAGTTTCCGAAGCACGGCGATCTTGGAGCGCGTGGCGCAGGAGTGTGATGTCGGACTCGTGCTTGAGCCCGCGGTGGGCAGCGACTTCGTCGTGGAACGACCTGGGTCTGCGCAGTTTCGCATCGATGTGAAGGGGCGTGCCGCGCATGCGGGGCGTGACGCGGCGCGCGGGGTGTCGGCGGTGCATGCGCTCGCGCAGTCCATCTGCACCGTGCTTGCGGCGAACGATCCCGCGAACGGCTGCATTCTGAACATTGGTCCGCTCGAGGGCGGCGATGCAACCAACATTGTGCCTGCCGCTGCGGCAGCGTGGGGGAACGCCCGCTATTTCACGGCATCCGCGCGCGCGCGTGTGGACGAAGTGTTGCGTTCGATTGTGACGAGCGAAGATGCGTTGCCGCGTGTGACAGTCGAGGCGCTGCACAATCGGCCGGCAAAGCCGGCGACTGCAGCGGTCCAAGCGCTCGCTGCGTGTGCAATGGAATGCGCGGCGAAGGTTGGATCGGCGTGCGGTGCGGTATCGACGGGTGGCGTGAGCGATGCAAATGTGCTGCAGCATGTGGGTTTGCCTTGCCTCGATGGGCTTGGCGTCCGCGGCGGCAACTTGCACCGGACGGATGAGTTTGTGGTAGTGAACAGCTTGTGTGAGCGCGCTTCGATTCTTGCGCTGCTCATGCAGCGGATCATGGAACGCCCGGCCGTACCATGCCAACCATGACTTCCGCGCCCCCCCAAAACGCTGCGATGGCTGCGACTGGCGGCGCACTCGATGCGACACCGCCACTGATGCGGGTACCAGCGGTCCGTGCCGCGGTCGATGCAATCCTCGTGGAGCTGCGCCGTTTCCAAGATGGCATCACCGACGTTCGGCCTGCAGATCCGGCACGGGCATCGGCTGCCGCGGCGTGGCTGCAGCGACATAACGCGCTACGCGGGCGACCCACGATGTACCCCTACATCGGCGCGGGCATCGGCAATGGAGCATTGGTGCAACTGGCCGACGGCAGCGTCAAGTGGGACATGATCAGTGGCATTGGCGTTCATATGTTTGGCCACTCCGATGCGCGCATGGTGGAGGCCGCCGTGGTCGGCGCGCTCTCGGACATTTGCATGGGCGGTCACCTGCAGCCGAATGCCGATGTGCTCGCTGTGGCCGACATCCTTCAGACGGAAGCGGCTCGCACAAGCGCGCTGCGCCACTGCTTCATCACCAACTCCGGTTGCATGGCGAATGAGAATGCGCTGAAGGTGTGCCAGCAGAAGACAGGCAGTGCGCCGCGCATCATCGCCTTCGCAGACTGCTTTATGGGGCGCTCGACCACCATGAGTCAGATCGGTGATACGGCCGGGTATCGACAGGGCCTCGTGCAGAACATCCTGGTGGACTACATGCCGTACTACGACGAGTCGCTCGGCGCGCGTTCGACAGAGATCGCCGTGTGGCATTTGAAGCAATTGGTCGCGAGGTACCCGAAGCAGCACGCGTGCTTCGTGATGGAACTGGTACAGGGGGAGGGCGGCTTCCGCGTCGCGCCGCGTTCGTACTTGGAGGCGCTGATGCGTATCTGCCGCGAAAGCGGCATTCCTGTTTGGGCGGATGAAGTTCAATCGTTCGGCCGCACCGAATGCATGTTCGCGTTCGAGACGCTTGGTCTTGGTGAATACATCGATGTCGCGACAGTCGGGAAACTGAGTCAGGTGTGTGCGTGCCTCTTTCGTGAGGAGTTCAATCCGCAGCCGGGGCTGCTCGCAGGCACGTTCAGTTCGAGCACAAGTGCGTTTCATGTCGGCCGGCGTGCACTCGAAACGCTGCGCGACGGCGGCTATTACGGGCCGAATGGTCGAATCGCCGCGCTCCACCGCGCCTTTCGCGAACGGGCCGAGGACCTGGTGCGCAGACGCCCCGAGTTCTTCCCGCCGGTGCTCGACAGTTTTGGACGACCGCAGCCCTCCCATGTCGGCGGCACGGGCGGCATGATGCGCCTCTCGCCTTTGGGCGGCAGCAAGGAACGCCTCAACAGTCTGCTGAAGGCCATGTTTGACGAAGGTGTGATTGCGCTCACGTGTGGTCATGGTCCCTATCACTTGCGATTGCTGCCTCCCATCGGCGTGATGGAGCCCGCGCAGTTTGGTCCGGTCTTCGAAATCGTGGAGCGTGCGCTGGGGAAGGTGGCGTGACATGTTCGTCATTCGTGAAGCGACCATCGAGGACATGCCGCAGCTGCTGAAGCTTGCGCGGCTCGTGCACTCTTTCAATCTTCCGCAGGACCGCGATGCGCTCGCGGCGAAGTTGGATCGCAGCCGCCGCGCCTTTGCTGGCTCGGTGCGGGATGCACGCGGACGAGAGTTCGTCTTCGTGCTGGAGGACACCGACTCGGGGTCGGTGATCGGTACCAGCACGGTGTATTCGCGGATTTCATGGCCCGGTCACCCGCACTTGTTTTTCCGCGTGCGACGCCGGGAGCATTACAGCAAGGACCTCGGGACGGGTCAGGTGCATGTGACGATCCAGTTGGATACCGATGAGAGCGGGCCGAGCGAGATTGGTGGACTCATTCTCGCGCCGGGCTACCGTGGCCATCCGCAGAAGCTGGGCGCATTCCTCTCGCACACGCGTTTTCAGTTCATGGCTGCGCGCCCCCAGCAGTTTCAGAAGCGCATCATCGCGGAGATGATGGGTGCGCTGACGCCGGACAGTCGATCCACGCTGTGGGACTACCTCGGACGCCGTTTCATCAATCTCTCCTACACCGAGGCGGACACTTTCAATCAGCGGAGCAAGGAGTTCATCCTCAAGTTGTTCCCGTCGGTCGAGATCTACACATCGCTGCTGCCACCCGAAGCGCGTCAATTGGTCGGCAAAGTGGGTGATGAAACGCTGCCTGCGCTGCACATGCTGACGAAGCTCGGATTCCATCCGCAGGAGCATGTCGATCCGTTCGACGGTGGTCCTTACCTAGAGGCTGTGACGGCAAACATTCCGATCGTGGAGGCATCAGCGATGCTGCCGCTCGGCGGTGCGGGTTCGAGCGGGTCGCAGCGAGGGATCGTCTCCTGTTCAGGCACGCAAGGATTCCGCGCGATACGAAGCGGATTCTCGGTGAAAGCAGGGAAGGTGCTGCTTCCTGAGCGAGTCATCGAAGCACTGGGCGCATCGAAGGGCACGAAGATCGCGCTCACAGCGTTCGATGCACAGGGGCGCGCCGTGCCACTGATGGGCACGCGGCGTCGCGGCGGGACAGCGCCTCGCCGTCGGAGTCGCGCATGAGCGAGGCGGTGCGGCGCGGGTTCCTGCGCCAGGCTCCTGCAGACTTCATCGCCGGTTCTTGGCACACGCTTCCCGCGGCGGGGGAGGAGCTGATCCGCAGCGCAGATCCCTCGCAGCCGAATACCACCGTGTGGAGTGCGGCACCCGTGCGCGTTCACATTGACCGTGCGGTCGCCGCTGCGCGCTCGGCAGCGCAAGCGTGGGCGTGCGCGCCAGTGCAGGAAAGGCACGCTGCGCTGTTGCGATGGCGTGATGTCGTGGCGGCGAACGAGGCGCGTATCGCGGATCTGTTGGTGCTTGAGGCGGGCAAGACGCGTGGTGAGGCGCTGCTCGAGGCGAAGGCGCTCGCAGAAAAAGTGACTATCACGGTCGAGGAACGCACACTCGATCGCGTGCGTGGTTTTGGCATCGATCTGTCGCCGACGCGGCGCGGTGTCTGCGCCTTTCGTCCGCATGGCGTGATGGCAGTCTTCGGACCGTTCAACTTTCCTGCCCACCTGCCCAACGGTCACTTCGTGCCCGCGCTGCTGCTTGGCAACACGGTGGTACTCAAGCCGAGTGAACGCACGCCAGCGGTCGGGCAGCTGCTCGCCGAGCTCGCGGACGCCGCAGGATTTCCGCCGGGCGTCTTCAATGTGGTGCAAGCGTGTGCTGGAGGCGCGGCAGCGCTTGCCGCGCACGAGCACGTCGATGGAATCTTGTTCACAGGATCGTGGCCGGTGGGTCGGCGAATCCTGCAGGCGAATCTCGATCGTCCCGGGCGCATCGTCGCACTGGAGATGGGCGGCAGCAATCCTGCAATCGTGCTCGATGATTCCCATCTCAAACAGGCGGTGGTGGAGTGCGTGCGCTCCGCGTTCGCGACCGCGGGTCAGCGCTGTACCTGCACGCGCCGCGTGATCGTGCAGCGCGGCATCGCCGATGCGTTCGTGCGTTTGATCGTGGAGGTCTCATCGCGGCTTCGTGTTGGCGGCGGTGATGAGGCAGGCGTGTTCATGGGACCGCTGATCAGTGAAGCTGCGCGTGAGGCGGTGATCGCTTTCCAGTCACGGCGAGTACGCGAAGGGTGCGTGTCGCTGCTCGCAGCGCGCGCGCCCGCTCGCGAGGGATGGTTCCTGACTCCTGGAGTGCTTCGTGTCGATCGCTTCAGTCGGGAGGCAGACGAGGAAGTCTTCGGTCCACTGCTGCAGGTGGCGGTCGTGGACAGCGATGACGAGGCGGTGGAGCAGGCCAACGCCACGCGCTTCGGCTTGGCTGCGGCAGTGTTCACGGCGGATGCTGCGCGCTGGCAGTCGATTGCGCCGCGGCTCCGCGCTGGCTGTGTGAACTGGAATGTCGGCACGGCGGGCGCGAGCAGCCGGCTTCCCTTCGGTGGACTGGGACTTTCGGGCAATCACCGTCCGGCCGCAGCGTTCAGCGTGGACTCATGTGCGTTCCCTGTCGCTCATTTGGAAGAACGCACCGACGCTGCTCCACTGCCGCCCGGCATGGATCCCTTCTGATCCGCGTCCGCTTATCCTCCGCCCATGCCGACAGAACTGCCGAGCGGAAGAGTTCAGCCGCGGTTCGCTGGGCTCGAAACATTCATGCGCTTTCCTCGCTTGGATGATGCCGGCGGAGAGCACGACTGGATTGTCTACGGCATCCCCTTCGATGGCGGCACGACTTTCCATCCTGGTGCGCGCTTCGGTCCGCGTGCAGTACGCGAGGCGAGCCAGTATGTGAAGCCGGCAAGCAGCGAGTTGCAGGTGGATATCGCGCAGGTGTTCTCGCTCGCGGACGCAGGAGATGCACCTGTCGCACCATTTTCCTGCGCGGACAATCTCGATCTGGTCACGGACTTCGCCAAGACGCTCGGCGGCGCTGGTGCCCATCTCTTGGCGCTCGGCGGAGATCACTCCGTTTCGCTCGCCAATATTCGCGCCGCATGGGAACGGTGCGGGCGACCGGCAAGCGGACTTGCGCTGGTCGTGTTCGATGCGCACATCGACACGGTGGACCGCGTGTGGAATGAGCCCTTCAGTCACGCGTCATTTCTGCGGCGCGCAGTCGAGGATGGATGCATCGATCCCTCGCGCACGCTGCTGATTGGTCAGCGCGGTGGGCTGAACACGCTGGAAGATCTTGCTTTCGCGCGCGACAAGGGGATGACAGTGATCCCAGCCGCGGCGTTCCACGCTGATGCCGCTGAAGCTGCGGCGAACGTGCAGTCCTTTCGGCGCCGTGTGGGTGATGCGCCGCTCTACATCTCGTGCGATGTGGATTGTGCGGATCCTGCCTTCGCGCCCGGCACGGGTACCCCCGTTTCTGGCGGGCTTTCCTCGGGAGTGCTGTTGGGGCAGCTCCGCGCGTTCGCCGGCGCGCAACTCGTCGGGGCGGACGTGGTGGAGGTCTGTCCCGCGCGCGATGGGGCGGGCATCACTGCGCTGCTTGCGGCGCACGTGGCCTTCGAGTGCATCGCAGTCGATGCGGTCGGTCGCGCAGGGTGACCTGCGGTCGAACTCAGAAGCCAGTGGCTGGCTCTTGGCCGATCGAGATGAGCCGCAAGAACTCGCTGCGCGTGGCCGGGTCTTCCAAGAAAACCCCCGTCAACTTGCTCGTCGTCGTCCACGCATGTGGTTGGCGTACGCCGCGGTAGCACATACAGAAGTGTCGCGCCTGAACAACCACCGCGACGCCCAGCGGCTGGAGATGCTCTTGAATGCTGTTGGCGATTTGTGCGGTCAACTTCTCCTGCACTTGGAGTCGCTTGGCAAAGATCTCCACAACTTTCGCCAGTTTCGAGAGACCGACAACGCGTCCGCTCGGGATGTAGGCAACGTGTGCCTTGCCGACAAACGGAACCATGTGATGTTCGCAGTGGCTGTGAACGTCGATTCCTGTGAGCAGCACCATTTGGTCGTACCCCTCAATCTCCGAGAATGTGCGCGCCAATTCCTTCGCGGGATCCATCGTGTAGCCAATAAAATGCTCTCGCAGTGCAAGGGCTACTCGGCGCGGTGTGTCCACAAGCCCCTCGCGATTTGGATCCTCTCCGATGTACTCGAGGAGGGCGCGAACGTGATCGAGTGCTGCGGTGGCCTCGGCGTCAAGAGGAGCGTTCCGGTCCATGGGGAAGAATGATAGGCTTGGGCCCCATGGGTGATCCGAAGTCCGCACATCACGTGCCCGGAGGTTCGGCTGCCTCGCAATCATCGATCGTAAAGAAAGTTGTTATCGGTGTCGCTGTCCTGGTGATGGCGACGGTCGTTACTGCAGTGCTGTTCATAGATGCGGTGGCGGCGCGCATCGTGTCGACCGCGGGGACCCGAGTCCTTGGCGTGAGCACTACCGTTCGATCAGTCCATCTCGGATTGCTGTCCGAATCATCCACCGTGAACGGGCTTGTTGTGGCGCAGCCGCAGGGGTACGCAGGGGATCCGATGCTTGTGGTGGACCGCATCGAGGTCAAGGCGGGATTGACTGAACTGCTGGGCGATGTCATTGTGATTGAGGAGCTTGTGATCAGCGGTATTTCCGTTGATCTCTCGGAACTGAATGGTCGGATCAATCTGCAGGTCGTCGTGGACCATGTTTCTTCCAATCAGGGAGCTGCGCCCACAGCGACGACGCCCGCAAACTCCCCCGGCACCACAGTGACCATTCGCGAACTCCGTATCACCGGCATTCGAGTCAAGGCACGGCTTGAGAACGCACTCGCCTCGGGCAAAGTGCTGGACGCGACCATTCCAGACATCGTGGTGAAGGACATTGGCACCAAGACCACAGTGGATCAGGTGGCTGCACAACTCTCGGCGCAACTCATGGATCAACTGATCTTGGCACTCGCGAAGGCACAGATTGAGGGATTGCCCACGTCAATCGCAAGTGGTCTGCAGTCAGCCTCATCGCAGATCAGCGGTTTCCTCCAGCAGGGTGGCTCCGCGATTGGTGACCAACTGCAAAAGGTCGGAGACGCATTCAAGTCAATTTTTGACGGAAACGGCAAGTAGGGGCGTCGAACGACTGCGCAGCGTTCATGCTGCAACCGTAGGATCGCCGCCATGGTGTGGCAGTGGCGAGGCCGAGACGATGGACCGCAGCCCGAGGCACAGCGATGGCATCAGGCGATGGACGCATGGGATGCCGAACCTGCGCAGCGGCATCGTCGGCGTCCCCTTGTTGTGATTGGATATCCATCGGACGCGGGCGTTCGAGCTAATCACGGCAGACCCGGCGCCGCAGAAGGGCCGAGCGCCCTGCGGACTGCTTGCTCAAACTTGCCTGCACCGGCTGCGTTCGCGCTCTTTGATGCAGGAGATGTGTCGGCTGCCAAAGATGATGTGCTCGCATGGCAGCGCGCGCTGGCGGCTGCCGTTGCCGCGGTGCGGGTGGGCGGTGGAATCCCGCTCGTGTTTGGTGGCGGTCACGATCAGGCATTTGGGCACTGGCTTGGCGTGGCGCAGGCAGCTTCGAGGGGTTCGGTGGTCGGATGCATCAACATCGATGCACATGTCGACATGAGGCCACTTTCGCACGGGCATCCTCACTCGGGTTCGCCATTCCTTCAGGTTCATGGGCACAGCACACTGATTGGTTCGCCGTTTCGCTATCTGCTGCTCGGCATGCAGCCCGCCCACAATACGCCCGCGCTGTTGCAGTCGGCAGCCGCGCATGGCGCACACATTGTGGATGCCGATGCGTTTTCGCCATCCCAGGAGTCTGCGTTGGCGGTCATCATCGATCGATTTCTCTCGTCGGTCGACCTTGTTTGCCTCAGCATTGATCTTGATGTCTTTCTCGCATCAAGCGCGCCGGGCGTGAGTGCGCCATCGCCCATGGGCATTCTGCCCGATGCGATGCTGCGAAGCGTGCTGCGGCGGATCGGCGGAAGCGGGAAAGTGGCGGGCATCGAACTCGCGGAGTGTTCGCCGCCGCTCGACATCGGCGGACGCACTGCACGACTCGGCGCTGCGTTGCTGGATTGCGTGATCCGTGCACTGCCCGTTCCATCATGATGCGCATCGGCATCGACCTCGGTGGCACGAAGATCGCTGCATGTCTCCTCGATGCGTCGGGACACGAGGTGGAACGCCCGCGTGTCTTGACTCCCCAAGGTGATTACGCAGCCACGCTTGCGGCCGTCGCGCAATTGGTCGAGCAACTCGATGCGGTGGCCAAGTGCGAGTGTCCGGTCGGCATCGGATATCCCGGAAGTGTGTCGCCTCGAACAGGCTTGCATCGGAATGCGAATTCCACGTGCCTCAATGGGCGGGATCTCATGGGGGATCTTTCGAGGCTGCTTCGCCGAACGGTGCGCGGAGCGAACGATGCCAACTGCCTTGCCCTCAGCGAGGCGCATGATGGTGCGGCCGCCGGTGCGCAGATTGTCTTTGCGGCGATTCTTGGGACGGGCATCGGAGGAGGAGTGGTGGTCGATGGTCGTATCTTGGTCGGGCGAAATGCAATCGCCGGAGAGTGGGGGCACACGCACATGCCGGGCATAGATGCGGCACAAAGGCGCTCGCGGCCTTGCTACTGCGGATTGTTTGGCTGTACCGAACAATTTCTCGCGGGACCGGCCCTCGAGCGCGAGTACGCGGCGCTTGGGGGAGATGCAGCGTCCATGTCCATGATCGCTGAGCGTGCAGCGGCGGGTGAAGAGCGTGCTCAGGCAGTGATCGATCTTCTGTGCACACGACTCGCCGACGCACTAGTCAGTGTCGTCCATCTCATCGATCCCGATGTGATCGTGCTTGGCGGTGGTCTGAGCAATATTCGCGAGATCTATGAGCGTGTCCCCGCACTGATCGGAAACCAGCTGTTCTCGGATGCGTTCACGACACCAATTCGTGGTGCTGCGCATGGCGATGCGAGCGGTGTGCGTGGCGCGGCACGGCTGACCTTGGCCTAGGCAGCGCGAGACGTGCGAAGTCGTCGTGGGCGCATGCAATCGATCAGATTCGGATCGATTTCCTGCTGTGTGCGGCAGATGTCCGCGCAGAGAATGCGACCTGTGACAGGACCGAGCATCAGCCCCATCATCGCGTGTCCTGTGCCGATGAAGAGACCTGGGATGGTCGGGACAGGCCCGATGACTGGCATGCCATCGGCAGTACAGGGCCGATAGCCAGCCCACTCAGCCGTGACATGCGCACGGTCGATGCCGTGCAGATATCGACGTGCCGCGGCAGTCAGCGCATGCAGACGCTTGCGCATCCAGGGGCGTCCCGTCGGTCCGATTTCCAGCGTTCCTGCGAGCCGAAGTTGTGATCCCATCGGGTTGTAAGCCACAAATGTCTCATGCATGACGCCGCCATGCAGCGGCAACACGCCTGTCCCCTCGAGTTGCACGTGGTATCCGCGCGCAGCTTGCATGGGAACGGCGATACCGAGTTGTGCCGCCAACGGATCGGACCAGATGCCTGCGGCGAGCACCACACTGTCGCCCTCCAAGATCTCGCCGCTCGTGAGTCGCGCCCCGATGCACCGACCGTCGGTCGCCCGCACGAATCCGGCGACTTCGCATCCCAGTCGCACCTCACCCCCGTGGGATCGGACGGCGTTCGCAAGTCCGCGCAGCAGCAGTCCCGGATGCAGGATTGCGCTATCAAGATAATGAATCGCACCTGCAACCTCGTCGCGGTACGCCGGATCACGGCGCCGAAGTTCTCTGCCGCTGATAGCGTCCGTGCGATACCCATAGGGCGCGAGCGATCGACCCTCGCGCTGCGCAGCAGCGAGGTTGCGTTCGTCAAGGATGAGATCCATCCAGCCGCAGCGCTTGTAAAAGCAGTCGATTCCCTCACGGTCGAGTATGCGCTCGAGTGCTTGCGCAGTCCGCCAACCAAGCGCGCAGAGTGTGCGTGTGGCGCGCTCGAGATGATCGGGTGTGCAGTGACGATGGAATGTCCACAGCCAATGCAGCAGTGCGGGGGAGAGACTCGGACGGATCCAAAGTGGTGAGCGGCTATCAAACATCCAGCGCAGACCACGCCACGATGCGCCTGGCTTGGTCAGGGGCGCGTGCCCAATCGAGAAGAGTCCTGCATTGCCGGCGGAGGCGCCGTCCAGCGTGGACTCGCGGTCAAGCACGATGACATCGCGGCCACGCTGCAGGAGTTCGTACGCGGTGCAGAGCCCGACGATCCCTGCGCCAATGATCACCGTCCTGGTGCTGCTCATCGCCCCTCTATGCTAGGGAATGATCGAGATTGGGCTCGGGATTGTCGGCTGCGGTGGGATTGCCAGTGTTCATGCAGATGCGGCGCGGCGGAGCGGCTTCCGTGTGGTGGCTTGCTGGGATTCGCAGCCCCAGCGTGCGGCTGCGCTCGCTTCAAAGGTGGGTGCAACCGCTTCGAAGAGCCTCGAGTCGCTGCTGGCGCATCCGGATGTGAACGCTGTCGCGGTGGCCGTACCGACGGACGCGCATGCGTCTTGTGCGCAAGCGGTCCTCGCAGCGGACAAACACCTGCTGCTTGAGAAGCCGATGGCTCTGACGGTCGCGGAGTGCGACACGATCTGCGCTGCCGCGGACAAGTCGAGAGGTCGGCTTCAAATGGGCCTCGTGTGTCGCTCCTCGCCGACATCGCAGCATGTGGCGCGTCTGGTGCATGCTGGAACAATGGGCCCCCTCGACTTCATTCAGGCGCGAGGAGTACGGCGCCGCGGCATTCCAGGGCTTGGCGGCTGGTTTACAACGCGCAGTCGATCGGGAGGCGGATGCATGATCGATGTGGGGGTGCATCTGATGGACTTGGCATTGCATCTGGCCGGTTGGCCGCGCGTGCTGCGCGTGAGTGCATGCGCTGCATCACGATTTGGTTCACCCATTGCCCAGTACCGATCTGCCGAGATGTGGGGCGGGCCACCCAAGGTGGATGGAACGTTTGATGTGGAGGACGCTGCCATTGCACTCCTGCGTTGTGAGGGTGGACTGTCGATCGAGATTGATGTGGCGTGGGCAACGAACATCCCGGAGGGTGTTGCACGCGATGGTCTACTGCTGCGTGGGGCGAGAGCGGGTATTCACTTCGAGATCTTCGGTTCCGAAGTGCGCAGCGTGGTGGAGCGAGATGGCGAACTGCGGGATGAAGTCGCGGCAGTGCCGTCGCCATTTGGATGGGATGCGGCATGGGACGCGCAGTACCGCTGCTTCGGTGAGTTGGTCCACGGGCGCGGTGCGGCTGCTGCAACGGCGCGCGAAGGCCGCGAACTGCAGCGGATTCTCGCGGCGTTCTATGAGAGTGCGGCGCTCGGGCGCGAGACAGAGGTTCGGTAAAGCCCTCTGCTTCGATCACTTCGACTTCGAGCTTCCGCCGTTCTCATACTTCTGCAGAGTGACCTTCATCTCATCGAGCATGTCGCCCGGGGGAGTATTGGCCATGGCGCGCTTCTGCGTCGCAACCGCTTCCGCAACTTTGCCCGACTCAAACTGCGCGCGAGCGAGTGTGTCGAGGATCGCACCGTCTTCGCCGTTGCTCGCCGCGACCGCAGCCTCCGCGGTGGAGAGCGCGAATACGAGATCGCGCTGCTTGACTGTCGGCGCATCGAGCACATACCACGCCAGCTGGTTCAGCCCCATGGCTTCCTTCTTTTCCGTGAAGTCCGAGGCGAGTGCGCGTCCGACTTCATAGCCCTTCTCGGGTTGATTGATGGGGCCGAGGAGAAGCTGGAACTTCTGCATACGCATGCTCATCGCAGATTCTGCATCCGCTTTCGCGATGGCGTCATCGAGCATCACCATGAACTCCGTGAAGTCGCCGCTCTTGTTGGCATCACGAAGTGCGCCCGAAAGTCGGCGCTGCGCCTTCTTGGCCTGCGCGGTATCCAGGAACGAAGCCTTCGCATCATTGACATTCCAAGATCCGGCCACCACGCTCTCGAGCGGCTTGTCCATCTGCATGGGGTGTCCGATCCACTGCACGGTTCCATCCTTCACAATGAACGCGCAGGGGATGCCCGACTGCATGGCGGGCTTCATGTACTGATCATGCGCCGATCGGTCTGGATCTGCACAGAGCGTGTAGCGCGTCTTCGCTGCCCAGTTTGGATCATCCAGAAACTTCGTGACCGTATCGATCTTCTCGTCGCTGATGCTGATGATGCGAACGCCCTTGTCCGCATACTTCTCCTGTACTTCGCTGAGATGCGGCATGCTCGACTTGCATGGGCCACACCATGTTGCCCAGAATTCGATCACGTAGGTGTTGCCGGCGCCAAACGATGAGATTTGCTCTCCCTTGACGAACTTCTCGATCTGCGGGAACGGGGCGGGAGAACCTGGCACAAGCGTCGGCTCCGTGACCTCTGGAGCTTTGGCGGTCATCTTGGGTCCATCCTTTGGCGGCGTGATGGGAGTTGCAGGAACCGTTTGACCGAGCAGGAGGGCAGCAAACGGCAGAGTGAGGGTCAGTGTCATCATGATGGTGTCCGAGGGGGAGTGACTGCTGAACGCGTTGGGCTGGGGCAAGCATACGTGCAACCGCTACGCTGCCCGCATGGGAGCGCGCATCATCGATGGCAAACAGCTCGGCGCCGCGGTGCGTGCATCGCTGCGGGAACGCATCGCGCGGAGCGGTCGTTCCGTGAGGTTGGATGCGATTCTCGTTGGCGATGACGGTGCAGCCTCGATCTACGCACACAATCAGGCGCGTACCTGCGAGGAGGCTGGCATGCAGTATCAGCTGCATCGGCTCTCGTCCTCCAGCGGATATGAAGAGATCGCCGGACGTGTTCTGCTGATGAACACCGATGAGTCGGTGGCCGCGATGATGCTGCACCTGCCGCTGCCCAAGGGGGTCGATACGGAACGCGTGCAGTCGCTGATTGCCCCGGAAAAGGATGTGGAAGGGGTCAATCCCGCCAATATCGGCAATGTCGTGTACGGGCGCCGCAGCCTTGTGCCGTGCACGGCTCTCGCCGTCCTCGAAATGATCGAGCACACGGGCACCACGCTGCGCGGCGCCCGCTGCGTGATCGTCGGTGCAAGCAACATCGTGGGCAAACCTATCGCAGTCCTTTTGATGCGTGCGGAGGCGACGGTGATCAGTGCGAATCGCTTTACCCACGAACTGCCGAAGATTGCGCGCGAGGCCGACATCGTGGTTGCGGCTGCTGGGGTTCCTGCGCTGGTCACGCCTGAGTGGATCAAGCCGGGTGCCGTCGTGATCGACGTCGGCATCAATCGCGTCGTTGGAAAGGACGGGAAGCAGGTGACCGTCGGGGATGTCCATCCGGATGTGGCAACTGTGGCAGGTTGGATGAGCCCCGTGCCCGGTGGGGTTGGCCCGATGACAGTGGCCATGTTGCTGCGCAACGTGGCAGAGGCTGCGCTTCGCTGAACCCCCCGCGCGGACGGTCGCGCATCACACTCGCAGAAGATCAGCAGGCGAACGCGCGCCGAACAGCCGCGTGAGCGCTTCGCGGTAACGTGCGGCAGTTCCGTCCACAACGTCTGCGGGGATCGCAGGTCCCGGGGGTGTCTTGTCCCAGCAACCCGACGCGACACGCTCGAGCAGCCAGTTCCGCAGGAACTGCTTGTCGAAACTCTGTTGGTCGCGCCCTGCTTCATATCCATCGAGTGGCCAGTAGCGGCTCGAGTCAGGCGTGAGGACCTCGTCCACCAGCAGCAGGCGATCGGTCGGCCGTCCATCGGCGCCGAGTTCAAAGCCGAATTCGAACTTCGTATCGGCCAGGATCATCCCGCACGCAAGCGCATGCTCAGCGGCAAGCGAGTAGATGCGGAGGGTCAGATCGCGCAGACGCTCCATCAGGGATGACCCCACCAACGCGGCGGCGCGTTCCAAGGAAATGTTCTCGTCATGTCCTTCGGTGGCCTTCGTGGCTGGAGTGAAGATGGGTTTCGGCAGCCGCTCGCACTGCCGCAGTCCAGCTGGGAGAGACACGCCGCACACTTGCTGCGCGGTGCGGTACTCGTTCCATCCGCTGCCAGCGAGGTAGCCGCGTGCCACGCACTCAATCGGCACCACCTGTGCGGCGCGACAGACCATGGTGCGCCCCTCCAGTGCGTCGCGCTGGGTGGGATCGATGCCGGTGCAACTTGGTACATCCAAACTGAGTACATGATCATCCACGAGATTCGCCCGTCGAATGAGCCCGAACCAGCCTGCCGAGATAGCAGTGAGGAGTCGGCCCTTTCCTGGAATCGGTGTTGGCATCACCACATCAAACGCAGAGATTCGGTCGGTCGCCACGAGCAGCATCCGTGGTGCGCCCTGGTCGGCGGGCAGCGCGTAGAGGTCCCGCACCTTGCCCGCGCGGCGCCCTGGCAGCGAAAGCTGCGTCTGGAAGAGCGAATCGCAAGCGTGCGTGTGCATCACGTGCGGCAGTGTAGGAAGAGACCTCAAAAGCGCGCAGGCAGAAGCGCAATTGTGCGAGGAGAGACCCTGCGACCGCTACACTCGCACGGGTCAATGCTTCGCTTTGCGTTCGAGAAGATGGACGAGCCGCCCGTGCGGGTCGATGCGAGCCACGGCTACTTGCTCGGGGCGAACGATCTGTCCGTGGCGGGTGTTCTTTCGCTTCGACCGGGCAAGCTTGACTGCGAGAGTGAACTCGAGAGTGCCCTCGCTGTGAGTGTCGAGTGCGAGACGCAATCGATGGGCAGACTGTCGCTGTCGACCTGTCTGTTGCAACAGCGGCAGGAGCGCTACTCACTCTTGCAGGAGTTGGCGCGTCATCGCATCAAACTGTTCATCGCCAAGTGCGAAGAGTGGCAGGTCTGGGATCACCCTGCGTGTACGGGTGCCATCGCACAGTGGAACGATGCGCGCACTGACTTCACCGCGTCGATGACGACGGCTGATCACGTCGAGGCTGATCGCATGGCTGCACAGGCACTGGTGAAGGGTCTGGAGGCTGGTGAGCGTCTGGCAATCGCACACGCACGAGTTTCGCTGCACCGCCGTTACGAAACGCGTGCTGCAGGGCGCGTCACGCTGGGTGCTCGGGTGACTGGTCGATCGGGTGAGCGGGGGATCGCTGCTGCAGCGGGTGGGTTTGACCTGTTGCAGATTCCGCTCGACTGGAGCGTGATCGAGCGGCAGGAGGGGCGATTCGACTTCTCGTCGGTGGAGCCGTGGCTGGATTGGTCGGCGTCGCAGGGCAAGGTGACGGTGGTCGGACCGCTGCTCGATCTGCGCGAGCAAGCGCTGCCGGAGTGGCTCCGAACACGCTGCGGCGATTTTGACGCGCTGCGCACCGCCGTCTGGCGATATGCAGAAGCGGTTGGCGAGTTGGTTGGGTCACGGACTGGCATGTGGAATGTCGCATCCGGGATCAACGACAGCGCTTGGTGGCCGCTCAAGCTGGAGCAGATGGTGGAGATCACACGGCGCATCGCCGTCGGACTGCGCAAGGCGCGCCGCGAAGTGCCGATCATGCTCGAGGTCCCTCGGCCCTTTGCCGAAGGTGTCGGATCACTCTCGCATGCAGTCACGCCGTCCACACTTGTCGACACGCTCGGCACTGAGGGCGTCGGCATCGACTGTGTGCTCGTGAAGTTCTGCATGGGACAGATGGGGGCCGATCATCTCACGCGGGATCTCCTCGAAGTGAGTGCTGCGCTTGATGCACTGCGTGCACTTCGCAAGACACTCTTCGTTTCGATGGATGTGCCGAGTGGTCCGAGCGAGCCCAATGTCGGGTATTGGCGCGCTCCATGGTCTGCCAAGTCGCAGTCGATCTGGGCGCTGCACATGTTTCAGGTGGCGCTGAGCAAGGGACATGTTGCGACGATCCTCTGGAATACCCTCGCGGATGATGTGTCAAGTCGCGCCGTGCGCGGGTTGACAACATGCGATGGGATGCCCAAGCCCGCGCTGGAGGGTTTGGTGAAGGCGCGGCGACGTCTTTCCAAGCCCCTTGGACCATGGGTCGCAGCACCCGAGAAGCAGGCGAAGTCGCAGGCGGCGGCGACTGGAGGGGGTGATCCATGAACGTGGACGCGTTGGTTGGCGTGGGATCAAGCCGAAAGCGATCGAGCCAGCGCGCACGGCAGGTCATTGCTGTTGGTGTGGCCGTGCTGATCGCAGGGCTCGCAGTGGATCTGATGCGCACGCACCCTTGCACAAACGTCGCCGTGCGTGAAGCACGCATCGACCTCAACACAGCTGATGCCGCACAACTCTGTCTGCTGCCGGAGATCGGTCCCGCCGTAGCCCGGCGCATCATCGATTCGCGTGAGACGCAGGGGCTGTTCGCGCGGGTCGCCGACCTCAGGCGTGTGAAGGGGATCGGTCCAGCCACGCTCGCCGCCGTCGAGCCGCATGCCGTGTGCAGCGTGTCAGAACCGTGAACCCGCCCCGTCCGCCGTGGTTCCGGCGCATTGCTTCGTCGAAGACTGTGGCGCAGATTGCGCAGCGCATTGCACTAAAGCGGGACAGCGGACCCATCGCGCTCCGAGGTGCAGCGGGTTCCAGTTCGGCGGTCCTTGCGGGTGCCGTCTGCCTTGCCACGAATCGTCCAATCGTGTTGGTGACTGCGCATCGCGATGAAGCGGATGAGGCGGCCGCGGAACTTGAATCGTTGCGTGTGCCTGTCCTGCTCTTTCCCGCCCTAGAGGGTGCACCCGATGGACAGGAAGCTGCTGAACTTCAGACGCAACGGATGCGCCTACTGCGCACCATGGATGCAGCGGACGCTGCGGAGACTGGACACCAGCCACACGCTGCGAAGATGCCATGCGTAATCGTTGCACCCGTTCCCGCACTCATGCAGGGAGTGCCCCCGGAGTGCTCAATGGATGCGATGATGCGCACGGTTCGCCTGGGATTGCCTCAACCACGCGAGGCTCTCATCGAGTGGCTCACGCGCGCCGGATATGACCGCTTGCTGAGTGCGGAGCAGCCTGCATCGTTCGCGGTGCGTGGCGGGGTGATGGATGTGTTTCCTGCCGGGGCATTGGCACCAGTACGTTTGGACTTCTTTGGGGATGAGCTGGAGGGGCTGTTCGAGGTCGACCCGGCCACGCAAGCGACGGATCGCAAGCTGGACGCAGTGGATCTTCTGTGCGTCCACACGCTGTTTGAGCCAAAGAAGCTTGAAGCGTTTGCGCCCCGAGTGCCGCACGAGAGTGTGCTGATGCTTGCTGAGACAGCAGAGATTGCGGAACAGTCTCGGGCCTATCTCGACCGCATCACGGATGGCGCAGGTGTGTTCCCATGGTCCGATTCGCTGCGCGCACTGGTGAGACACTGCCACGCGACGATGGAAGTGGGTGTGCTTGTGCAGTCGCTTGATGAGGCGACGGCGATCGATGTTCCGGCAGTGCCGCTGCCCATGTTCGCGGAGGCGCTTCCCGAGGCGATCGCGCAGGTGCAGTCGACCACGGAACAGACGGATGTTGTTGTGCTGTGCGAGACATCAGGCGATCTGCAGCGCGCCAGTGAACTTCTCCCCGAACGCGAGAATGCGCTGCGACTGGAGCAACAGCATTTGCACCGTGGCTTTCTCTGGCAGGATGGGCCACGCGGACTTGCGGTGATTCCATGGCATGAACTGCTTCACCGATTTGGGATTCGCAGCCGAAAGCCTCCCTCTGCTGCACTCGGCGGCAGGTCGCGCGAGGCATTCCTCAGTTTCGATCCGGGAGATGCAGTCGTGCACCGCGATCATGGCATCGCGCTCTATCACGGACTCGTGCAGATGCCGTCTGCTTCTGGTGATGGCGTGGACGAAGAGCATCTGAAGTTGGAGTTCGACGGCAAAACGATTCTGCATGTGCCGGCGAGCAAGGTCGCGCTCGTGCAGCGTTATGTCGGTGCAGGTGTTGCGCGCCCGAAACTCAGCGGGCTTGGGAGCAAGCGTTGGAAGAGGCAGAAGGAGGAGGTGGCCGAGGCGGTGCGCGACTTGGCCGGCGAACTGCTGCGCGTCCAAGCGGTGCGCAATTCGACGATTGGTGTCTCGTGCGCTGAAGACTCCCAGTGGCAAGTGGAGTTCGAGGATGCGTTTCCCTTTACGGAGACGGATGACCAAGTCACGGCAATCGCCGCGGTGAAGCGCGACATGGAGGACACGCGGCCGATGGATCGTCTGGTCTGCGGCGATGTCGGTTTCGGAAAGACGGAGGTGGCGCTGCGTGCTGCCTTCAAGTGCGCGCAGGCGGGGCGGCAAGTGGCACTTCTCGTGCCGACCACGGTGCTTGCGGAACAGCATGAACGCACCTTCCGAAGTCGCATGGGGGCATTTCCCTTTGTCATCGAGTCCATCAGCCGCTTTCGCAGCGATGGAGAGATTCGCGACATCCTCGAACGTCTCGCCGCCGGGCAGGTGGACATCGTGATCGGTACGCATCGACTGCTCTCGGCGGATGTGCGCTTCCGTGAACTTGGACTTGTCATCATCGATGAGGAGCAGCGATTCGGTGTGGAGCACAAGCAGCGGCTCTTTGAGTTTCGCCTGACGGCCGATGTCTTGACGCTGACAGCCACGCCGATTCCTCGCACCCTGCACATGGCGATGCTGGGCCTCAGGGACATCTCCAGCTTGACAACTCCGCCGCCTGATCGACGTGCGATTGTGACGGAGGTGATGGCCTATCAACGTGAGCGCCTCGCATCGGCTCTTGCACGAGAATTGGCGCGTGATGGGCAGGTGTTCTGGGTGCACAATCGCGTGCATGACATTCTTTCGGCTGCGGATGAGGTTCGGCGACTTGCACCGCAGGCGCGCATCGTGGTGGGGCATGGCCAGATGAGTGATGGAGAACTCGAGGATGTCATGCGCCGCTTCATGCGGCACGAGGCGGACATTCTTGTCTCGACCACGATCATCGAAAGTGGCATCGACATTCCGAGCGCGAACACCATGATCATCGATGATGCACATCGCTTTGGTCTGTCGGAATTGCATCAGCTGCGTGGGCGCGTTGGTCGATCCAGTCACCGTGCCTACTGCTATCTGCTCCTCCCGCATGATCGCACGGTCACTCCTGAAGCGATGAAGCGCCTGAGCGCACTGGAGGACTGTTCGATGCTCGGCGCCGGATTCAAGATTGCCGTACGAGATCTGGAGTTGCGCGGAGCGGGCAACTTGCTCGGGCGGGAGCAAAGCGGGCATATCACATCGGTCGGATATGAGATGTACTGCAGGCTTCTTGATCATGAGGTGCGCATCCTTCGCGCAGAGCCGACCGTGATTTCGATCGACACGATGGTGGATGTTGGGCTGCGTGGATCGCTCCCGCGCGCGTACATCCCGAGCGATCGCCGCCGACTGGAGGGACACCGACGATTGACCGATGCCGCGAGCCCAGAGGAACTGGAGAAGGCGATCGCCGATCTGCGGAGCGCCTATGGCGATCCCCCAGAAGAGGTTCTGGATTTGTTTGTGCTGTCAGAGGTTCGGTTGCGGCTGACGATGATTGGCGTGCGTGCGCTGCTTCGCCGCGAGGGTGATCTCATCTTTCGGACGCAGGATCCCACGGGCGTTCAAGGGCTCTTGCGCCGTGCGCGCGGGTCGGTGCGTGTCGTGGGTACAGCGGATGAAGCCGGGCTGACAGATGTGTATTGGCGTCCCGACGAGATGCCCCAGCCGCGCACGCTGCTGGGCGATCTGTTGAAGCGGTTGCGCGGACCGACTCCGCCGGATCAGGCTGCCCGGCGGCGTTCGACGTAGTGCAACTCGAGGTACCGAGCCACATAGTCGAGGATGCTGGAGCATTCTGGAATTTCAGGGTTGCTGGTACAGCCATGCGGTTCGAAACGCATCCCACGGAAGCGTTCGATCGCGTCACGCAGCGGCAGACCATGCTGGAGAGACAAACTGAACGCGCGGCAGAAGCCTTGAATGAGTCCCGAGAGCGTGGACCCTTCCTTGCTCATCTTGATGAAGATTTCGCCAGGTCGACCATCGGGAAAGAGCCCGATCGTGAGGTAGCCCTCGTAGTTCTGGATCGAGAACTTGTGTGTCGTGGACTGGCGTGTTTCTGGAAGTACTTCTCGTCGCGGTCCGGCGCTGCTCAGGCCCATGGCTGAAAATCTCCCTGTCGTGCGCTCTGCAGCGGCTTCGACACCGACAGATCGGCTGCCGCGGCGCCGTGCATGCCAAGCGGCGTTAGTGGTCATCGACCATCCGCGCAATCGGTCTACGGATTTCCTGTCGGGAGATTTCTCGGCCCACGGAAGGCCGATGGCGTCACTCGGCTGCGGCTGCTTTGTTGCGGCGCTTGCCGCCCGACTTGCCGGCGGACTTGCCGTCCGACTTGTCTTCACCGCTCGCTGCCGCGTTTGCCTCATCGCTCGGCTGCGCATCCGCCGATGGCTCGTTGCTGCTCGGCGTGTTTGCCGGAGTTTCGAGTTCGATGATGCGGTCGGGCTTCACGATCACGGTGATTTCTGCAATCAAATCGCGTCCAAACTGAATAGTGACGCTTTCCGTGCTGACACGCCGGATGGGATTGTTCAGGCGAACAGCGCGCATATCAACGCCGTAGCCGTCGCTGATGAGTTGATCGCTGATGTCGCGCTGCGTCACAGCTCCGTAGAGGATGCCCTGATCGTTGCAGGCACGCACGAGCGTGATCGAGATCCCTGACATGCGGGCAATCAGTGCCTCGCGGTCCGCGCGCTGCTTGGCAACCTGTGCCTCGGCGATCGCCCGCGCTTCCCTCAGCGCTTCGATCTTCTCGGCGGTCGGTGTTTCGGCCATCCCATTGGGGAGGAGATAGTTACGTGCAAATCCTGGTCGTACCTTGACCACATCGCCAACAAGACCGAGGTTCTCGATCGTTTCGAGCAGGAGGAGTTCGTAGTTGCGTGCCATGAGTCGCTGTCCTTTCACGTGGAGAGAGTTAGGGGTGCCGCCTGTGAACCCCAGCGATGAGTGCCCCCGCGCGCGCGGAGGCAAGGCGGGCAGAAGATGTTTCCCCAGTTTCGGGGAGCCCAGAAGTATCGCACAAACCGCTCTGCAGTGCAAGCCGCGGGCGCGACTGGCTGGCCTGTCGGTCAACCCTGCTTTCGCAAGTGGTTGATAAGGTCGATCTTGGTGATCAGTCCGTAGAACCGGTCGCCGTCATGCACCACTGCCACGCGATCCGCTCGGAAAATCGGGAACAGATCGCTGATCGGTTTCGAAGGAGCGATCGTTTCAACGCGGGTCACCATGTACTCCGACACGGGTGCGTCTGCCGCCTTTGCTCGCTGCGCGAGCGCGAGCAGTACATCGCTTTCATCGATGATTCCTACCAACGTGTCTTTGGCATCGAGCACCGCGAGTTGGCTGACGCCAAAGAGTCGCATGCGGCGGATGGCAATCGAAAGTGGAACGGTCGGCTGAAGGACAAAGTCCTCGCAGAGATCGTGGCGCCGCGCGATGAGATCGCGCAGATCGCCCGTGGGCGTGCGCCCAAGGAACCCCTGATCACGCATCCAAAAGTCGTTGTACATCTTCGACAGATACTTCGCGCCACTGTCGCAGATCAAGGTGACCACTCGCTTCGGGGCACGTTGCCGACGACAGTAGGTCAGTGCCGCATGCATCAGCACGCCGACGCTCGACCCCGCGAGAATCCCCTCCGCTCGGAGCAGTTCGCGCACCGATGCAAATGCCTCTGCGTCGGAAACGGCAATGGCGCTGTCCACCACCTTGAGATCAAGAATCGGTGGGACAAAGTCCTCGCCAATACCTTCCACGAGCCAAGAGCCGGGCTTCACGGTCTTTCCCTCGTTGACAAGGGGAGCAAGAATGGATCCAACGGGATCCGCAAGCACGATCTCGCAAGATGGGTTGCGCGTCTTCAAGAACGCACCCACTCCGGCGATCGTGCCGCCCGATCCAACGCCCGCCACAAAGGCATCGATGTGACCACCCATCTGCTCCCAGATCTCCGGGCCGGTTCCGTCGAAGTGTGCCGACACATTGTTCGGGTTGCCGAACTGATTGACATAAAAAGCGTTCGGATCGTTCGATGCCATCCGCTCCGCCATGTCTTGGTAGTACTCGGGATGCCCCTTCTCCACATCGGAACGGGTCAGCACGACCTCCGCACCCATCGCGCGCAGGTGGGCCATCTTCTCTTCGCTCATTTTGTCCGGCATCACGACCGTCAGTCTGTACCCCCGTACGGCGGCAATGAGCGCCAACGCGATGCCCGTGTTTCCTGCCGTGGCTTCAATGATGTGACCGCCGGGGCGCAGCCGGCCCTCGCGCTCCGCTGCCGCGATCATGGTGAGCGCGATGCGATCCTTGATGGACTGACCAGGGTTGAGGTTTTCGAGTTTGACGAAAAGCTCGCACGGCCCCGTGTCCATCCGGTGGATCTTCAGCAGTGGCGTGTTGCCGATGGTGTCGAGGATGCTGCTGTAAACGGGGGCGGTCGTGGCAGTCGGCATGCTCCGAGTGTAATACTGCAGGCATGGTTGCAGCTGACAGCACGGTCGTGACACGCATCGATCCGGATGGACGGATGGAAATGGCATGGTCGGGCGATCCATGTGGGCGCGGGGTCTGTGTCGACTTTCGCCGTGTGTCGCTGCGCGGTGTCGCGAAGGTGGCGCTCGTGCGTGCGTGCGGGGGGCGCGGGAGAATCATCGACGCAACGGCAGGGCTGGGCGGTGACGCGTGGCTGCTTGCAGCTGCGGGCAGCGATGTGCTTGCAATCGAGCGTTCGACCACCGTACGGCAGGTACTGGCGGATGGGCTGCAGCGCGCACGCAGCGATGCAAAGATGTCGGAGATCGCGACGCGAATCGCATTGCACGGCGGCAATGCGATCCGGCTCTTGCCGACTCTTCACGGCGAGTGGTCGGCCATCTATCTCGATCCGATGTATCCGCCCAAGCAGGGCAGTGCGCTCGCGCAGAAGTCGATTCGTTTGGTGCGCGCTGCAGTGGGCGATGACGGTGATGCAGATGAACTCCTGCTCGCCGCCGCAGCAACGGGGACGCGGCGCATCGTGGTCAAGCGACCGCACGACGCGCCAAGCCTGCTCTGTCCACCAGACGCACAGATCAAGAGCAAGCTTGTTCGATACGACATCTATGTGGGTGCTGGGCGGGGACTGCGTGTGCTGCGGGAGAACGCGGCATGAGCGCGCCGTGGATCCATGTTCCTGGACTTCCTTGCTCCGGTGCTGGAAGCATCGCGATCAGTCCGGACGAGGCGCGTCATGCAGCGGGGAGTCGACGTTTACGTGACGGGGATGCCGTGACCCTCTTTGATGGACAGGGGAGTGTGGCGGCCGCGCATCTGCGCGTGGGTACTGGTGCCGACGTTCATGCGGAGTTCGCTGCAGTGGAACGTCGGACGCCATGTGCGCCTCGCATCGAGATTGCGAGTGCCGTTCCAAAGGGCGATCGGTTGGCGACGCTGCTCGAGTCGATCGCGCCGCTTGCGGTTGCCACGTGGACGCCGCTCGAATGCCGTCACTCAGTCGTCCACTTCTCCCCGGCACTCGCGCAGCGGTCGCAGCGAGTTCTCATCGCAGCGTGCAAGCAGTCGAAGCAGCCGTTCGTGCCGCAGATCGCCGCTGTACGGAGTGTGGCGGAGTGCTGCGAAGATGCGCGCGCCCGCTCGATGCGCGTTCTCCTTGCCCATCCCCCCGAGGGAGCAGCGCAGGAACTGCACGGCGTTTCTCTTTCGGAGGGCTCGGCGGGTGTGATGGTCTTGATCGGCCCAGAGGGTGGTTTCAGCTCCGAGGAGATCAGCGATGCGTGCGCGTCTGGCGCGAGCCGCATTTCGCTTGGTGACTCGATCCTGCGAATGGAGTTGGCGGCGAGTTGTGCCGCCGCGCTCTTGCGCCTCGGGCGCAGCGCGGAGTGATCCGCGCGAGCCTCTGTGCAGCGAGGGGAATGGAGCGTATCGGGGTCGAACCGATAACCTCCGCCTTGCAAAGGCGGCGCTCTCCCAATTGAGCTAACGCCCCTATCTGCAGTCGAACGGGAGATGGTAGCGAAGTCAGCGAATCAGTGCGCGAGGCGCTGGCGTTCAGTTGCCCTGCTTCGCGCTGAGGAAGTCGATGGTGCGCGGCGTGATCGTGTCAAGTTTCAGCGCGTCGTCGTAAGCGGTGTCGCCTTTGACGCCGATGAGCGTTCCGACCATGGTCGACAGTTGGAATCCGTCGCCGGGCGTGACATACGCAACGGTTTGACCGCTCGCGGGATCCTGCAGGCGGAACAGCAGCGGCAGTGTCTTGCCGTCGTACACGATCGACGCGTTCAGGACGCCTACGGCGGTGTACTCGCTGCGGGCCTCAATCGCGGATGCCACACCGTTGATCTGCTCGCACTCCTGTGAAAGGCGTGCCTTGGTCTGCTTGAGCTGCGCGATGCGCTCCTGCACGCTCTGCTGCACCTCGATTTGCTCGAGGCGAGTTGCGGCGGTGGCTTTGATCGTTCGCTCCAGATCAGGCTCGGCTGCAAGCGTCATGTAGCCCGCGTACAGCGCGGTGAGTTCTGCGGAATCGATCGGCTGCCCCTTCATGACAAGCCACTTCCCCTCGAGTTCAGCAAACAGCGCACGCCGCCGTTCTGCTGCGATCTGCTCTTCGGTCTTGACGGGGGCGGCTGCCTCGACAACTTCCGCGGTCTCCACGGTCTTGACTTCGATCTCACGCGAACCGTCGATCGTCAGTGTCTCGTCGGTGACGGACTCCGTCACCACTTCGCCGCTGCTCTGCGCGGCTGCGTGCTGCACGCTCCCAGCGGGTGAGGTTGCCGCGATCTCCTGGTCGTAGCCACGTGCCTCATCCGCCGTTGCACGGCGAAGGAAGTTCGAGTTGATCCATCCCTCGCCGCTCTCTGGCAGACGAACAGACCATACCGACCCACGTTCGGTGTCGATCCGTTGAACGACAGGCAGCGTTGCGCCCGCCTCAAGCCGCGCGATCTGTTTCCATGAACTGTCTGGTGTTGCATCCGTGCTGATGTTTGGGGCACGCACTTCTGTGACCGCACTCGCCGTGATGGTCGAACCATCGGTTGACATCTGCACGCGATCGTCGACGGTCACGTAGCCGAATGAATCGGAGAATGCACGGCCGCCTGTTTGCACGCGCGCCCATCCAAAGTTTTCTTCCATCACGCGTACGACATCGCCGCGATCCATCTTGCCGAAGGGATAGGAACTTTGCACACTCGGCCCGCTGCGGACATACACGTTGTCGGCGGTCACCGCCGCAAAGTGCGGTGTCGATTTGGACGCTGCCGTCGCTGTTGCATCCTGCAGGGGAACTGCAGACGCCGCTGCGCATGGAAGCAGCAGCGATGAGACGATGAGTGCGTGCGTGAACAGGACGGTCGTAGTTGGTGCTCTCTCCATTCTGTTTTTATCGGATACCATCCCCGAGTGCCTGAAGGAATTTTTCAAGTGTTGTCTGTGCGCTGGAGGGCACGGGCTTGGAGCGCGGCGGCTGTCGTACTGCTGCTGACGGGCTGCGAGGCTCCCCTTGGGTCCGACCGTGGTGACGACCAATTGCGCGGCGCCATCGAGGCGGCGATTGCACGGCAAGAGGCGGCGCCACCGGCACCTGGCGAAGCCATGCCGCTTCGTCCGGTCACCCAAGACACGAGCAAAATTGTTGAAAAGCTCGCTTCAAGACTCGCGGAACTCGATGGGCTGGGTCCTCAGGCGCGGGATGGCGGGGCGGACCTCTCGCTGGGAGTCGATGTGTCCGACGGTCCGGATCCCGTGGTCCAGGTCAGCCTGCGCTCGGCGATGCTGGCCGCGGTCCGAAACAACCTCTCGCTGCAGGGGGCTCGCATAGAGCAGGCGGTCGCCGAGGCGGATGTCGTCAAGGCGGAAGCCGCCTTCGATGCGGTGCTGCTTGCGGGCACCGGGTATCAGCTCAGCAAAGTTCCGCCGCCGCCAATCAACATTCAGGGTGGATTGAACAATGCATTTGCTCAGGAAAACTCGCAGACGACTGCGTCCACCGGAATTCAGAAGCGTCTGGTGTCTGGTGGAACGCTCAATGCGTCCGTCAATGCGAACTACACCCAGCAGACCGTTCAGAGCATTTACAACCCCGCGAATTACTGGACCAACTCGGTCAACTTCAACATCAACCAGCCATTGCTGCAGGGGTTTGGCAGTGATGTCAACGAAGCACAGATACGTCTTGCGCAAAATCGTGACCGTGCTTCAGTGGTGGCACTGCGAAAGACGCTGCTCGATCTTGTCGCACAGGTCGAGACGCAGTACTGGACGCTCGTGTCCGCGCGGCAGCAGGTCGTGGCATCGGCGTGGTTGGTGAAGGTCGGCGAAGATGTCCGCAGCGTGCTCGAGCGCCGCATGAATTTCGATGCGACGGTCGCCGACTATGCGCTCGCAGTCGCAATCGTGGAGCAGCGCAAATCAACACTCATCCGTGCCTGTCTGCGTGCGCGAGATGAGAGCGACCGCCTGAAACTTTTGATGAACGACCCGGCGGCATCCGTCGGCTCGGAAACGGTGCTGGTGCCCGTGGACACGATGTGTCAGGAGGCCATCCGTTACAACCTGCGCGAGGCGCTTGTGTCAACGATGGAGCAGAACCCGTCGATCGCCACGGCGCTGCTGCGGATCGATGATGCGTCGATTGGGATGGTGGTTGCCGACAACGGGCGGCTTCCGCAGCTCGGGTTGCAGGCGGGCGTTACGCTCACAGGGCAGGACACGAATGCGGGATCCGGGTCGTTCGGGGGAGCGATGAATGAGATCGCCGATGCAAGTTTCGTGTCCTATCTCGGGCAGTTGGCGTTCAGCCAACCGATCGGAAACCGTGCGGCTGAAGCGGAGTATCGCCGGGCGCGGCTCGCGCGCTCGGGCGCAGTGATCGCCTACCAGTCTGCGATCGAGAATGCGGTGTTCACGGTGAAGACATCGCTTCGATCGGTGGTTGCAAGCTTTGAGTTGATCGAGCAGACACGTGCCAGCCGTATCGCCGCTGCCGAGAGTGTCCGCTCGCTTGCTGCGCTGCAAGAAACACTGGCCCTGCTGACGCCAGAGTTCCTGCAGACCAAGTTTGTGGCGCAAGACCGTCTGGCGGCCGCATGGTTGGCCGAGATCGATGCGAAAGTCGGATACAACAGTGCGTTGGCACGCCTCTACAACGCCATGGGTACGGGACTCGACATGAATCGCATCGACCTTGCCGTCATCGAGGTGGCGCCCTAAACGTATGGCCGCGATTCTTCCTTACACGGATGCCAGTATCGCGCTCGCCGCGAGTGAACTGCGCGGCGGATCGGCTGTGGCATTCGCCACGGAAACGGTGTACGGACTTGGAGCGGACACCTTCAACGAACGCGCGATCGCTCGTGTCTACGAACTGAAGCAGCGCCCTGTCGGAAATCCGCTGATTGCGCATGTCGTTGATCTCGCCGCGGCGAAGCTGGTGTCCACAGGTTGGACGCGCCGTTCGCTGCGCCTGATTGGCGCATGCTGGCCAGGACCGCTCACGATCATTCTGCCGCGCCGACCAGAGGTGCCTGCCTCGGCAACAGGGGGGTATGACACGATCGCGATCCGGAGTCCTCGGCATCCACTCGCACGCAGCCTTCTGTACGCGCTCGGCGCGCCCATCAGCGCTCCGAGCGCGAATCGAAGCGGCGGCGTTTCGCCGACCACGGCGCAACATGTGGCGGACGACTATCAGGATCAGACCAGTCTCATCGTGCTCGACGGGGGGCCGTGCAATGTCGGCATCGAGTCGACCGTGATCGATCTCACAGAATCCAAGCCTGTCGTGCGCCGCCTCGGATCGATCACGATCGAAAGAATCTCAGAGTTGCTCGGGCCGATCGAGGTCGATGTGGCCGTCGAGCAGGGCCACAGTCCCGGCACATCGCTCCGTCATTACGCGCCCAAGTTGCCCGCCGTGATCGTTTCACGGCAAGAGCTTGCGGATGAACTGAACCGCGGCGGGCCAGCGGCAGTGATCTGCCTTCCAGGCACCGAAGTGCCTGCCCTTCATGTTCGGCTCGAGATGCCAGCGGCGGGGGATCAATATGCCGCTGCGCTGTATGGGGTGCTTCGGCGCGCCGACAACTGTGGTTGCGAGCGAATCGTGGTGGAACGCCCCGAGGGCAAGGGCGGGGTGTGGTCTGCCGTCCAGGATCGCCTGATGCGTGCGACGTCGGCTTAGATCGAGGGGCGTTCACCAATCGCGCATTGGAATCTTGACTGCCAATGCATCCGCGCATCGCTGCGCGATCTCCTCACCTGAATCCGCGTGGCGGAACACGCCCATCATGGGATCGTTCGTGAGCACGCGCTCCAAACGCTTCGCGGCTTCGGGCGATCCATCCGCCACGATCACTTGTCCTGCGTGCTGACTGAAGCCGATGCCGACACCGCCGCCGTGATGGAAACTCGTCCACGATGCGCCGCTCGCGATATTCACTGCGAAATTCAGGAGCGCCCAATCGCTGACTGCATCGGTGCCGTCCTTCATCGCCTCGGTCTCACGGTTGGGGCTTGCCACGCTGCCACAGTCGAGATGATCGCGTCCGATGACAATCGGCGCCTTGACCTTCCCCTGCGCGACGAGTTCATTGAAGCGAAGGCCTGCGCGGTGACGCTCACCAAGACCGAGCCAACAGATGCGCGCCGGAAGCCCCTGGAACGCGACGCGCTTCTGCGCCATTCGGATCCACCGCCGCAAGCTCTCATCCTTCGGGAAGAGTTCGAGGACGGCCTCATCAGTGACACGAATGTCCTCGGGATCGCCTGAGAGGGCGACCCAGCGGAACGGCCCACGCCCTGTGCAGAACTGCGGGCGGATGTAGGCGGGGACAAAGCCGGGGAATGCAAACGCATCCGTGAAACCATGGTCGAGCGCGCGCTGGCGGATGTTGTTCCCGTAGTCGAACACCTTGCTGCCTGCGCGAAGGAAGTCCACCATCAGCCGCACATGCCGCTCCATGCTGGCGTTGCTCAGTTCCTGGTAGCGCATCGGATCCTGCGTCCGAAGCAAGTCCGCCGCTTCGCGCGTGAGTCCCTGCGGGTAGTACCCCTCGAGAGGATCGTGCGCGCTGGTTTGGTCGGTGAGCGTCTCTGGAATGATCGCACGGTCGGCAAGCCGCTGCAGCAGGTCGACTGCATTCGCGAGCACACCCACGGAGATTCCCTCGCCGCGGCGCTTCAGTTCCACCGCACGGTCGATGGCCGTATCGAGGTCCGTGTGCCATTCGTCGAGGTACCGATCATGCACGCGCTTTTCGAGCCGCTCGCGGCAGATGTCTGCGATGAGACAGGTGCCCTCATTCATCGTGATGGCCAGCGGTTGTGCGCCACCCATGCCGCCGCAGCCGGCGGTGACATTCAGCGTTCCCTTGAGCGTGCCACCGAAGTGCTGCCGTGCGCACTCCGCGAATGTCTCGAAGGTTCCCTGCAGAATGCCCTGCGTGCCGATGTAGATCCAGCTGCCAGCGGTCATCTGCCCAAACATCATCAGGCCGCGCGCGCAGAGTTCATCGAAGTGCTGCTGCGTGGCCCAGTGCGGGACGAGATTGGAGTTGGCGATCAACACGCGCGGCGCATCGGTGTGCGTGCGCACGATGCCCACGGGCTTGCCGCTTTGCACAAGCAGCGTCTCATCAGGCGCCAGTGAACGCAGGCTTGCACAAATCGCATCGAACGCGGGCCACGAGCGCGCGGCCTGCCCTCGGCCTCCGTACACGATCAGATCGTCGGGGCGCTCCGCGACTTCGGGATCAAGGTTGTTCATGAGCATCCGAAGCGCTGCCTCAGCAGCCCATGTTTTGCATGTCAGGGCGGTTCCCCTCGGCGCACGAATCACACGTTCTTGGACAGTGCTCATGACTCAGAGTGTAGGTCGCCGAGCCTGCAGAACTCAGACACCAGGCAAGTCGAGCGCGGGCACGCGAAAGGCCCCCAGTGCAACACGCGCTGAAATCGCCGCGATATCAGGCGCTGGCGGACGGTCCTGCGTGAGCGGCCTTGCACATTCGCGGACGATCGCATGTGCGCGTTCGACACCGCGTCCGCTGGTGAGCGGACGCTGATGCTCAAGCGACTGACTCATCACGAGCAGTTCGCACGCCACGACATCGCGCGCCAGTCGCAGTGCATCGGCGGTGTGGAGCGCGCTTGTCGCGCCCATGCTGTTGTAATCCTCAACACCCGCGCACGTGGAAATATTCCCGACGCTGGATGGATAGGCAAGAGTTCGCAGTTCATTGCAGCACGCTGCCGCCGCGTACTGCACCACCATGAGCCCGCTCTGCAAACCGCCATCCGCGGCCAGGTGTGCTGGCAGCTGACTCTCTCGGTCGTGTCCCGACAACGCCCAGTAGATGCGGCGCTCGGCAATACCTGCGAGATGACAGAGCGCAAGACGCAGGACATCGAGGGAGATCGCGAGCGGCATGCCGTGAAAGTTCGCGCCCGACAGGATTGCACACTCACTGCCCTCCACGAAGACAAGAGGGTTGTCGGTGACTGCACCGAGTTCGGCCTCGATGACACCGGTGGCATGCAGCGTGGCATCGAGTACGGCGCCGAGCACCTGAGGTGATGCACGCAGTGAGTAAGGATCTTGGACGCGCGGATCATCGGTTGCATGCGATGGAACGATCGTGGATCCATCGAGCAGCGACGAAAGTGCCGTGGCAATGCGCGATTGCCCGAGTTGGTTCCGAGCGGCATGGATACGTTCATCGAGCGGCGCGACCGAGGCGCGGCATGCATCGATTGCCATCGCATTTGCGCAGACTGCCGCATGGAACAGGTGGAGGGCACCATGTGCCACGAGCGCGCCGATGCCGGCCATCATGTGCGTGCCGTTGATCAGCGCGAGTCCTTCCTTCGCTTCCAGTTCAATGGGCGCGATACCGGCAGCATGCAGCGCACTCCTCGCATCGGTTGTCGCGCCGCGCACACGCACATTGCCCTCGCCAAGCAGCGCGAGTGCCAGGTGAGCGAGCGGCGCCAGATCGCCAGATGCGCCGACCGAACCGCGCGAAGGGATGCAGGGCTCGATGCCTGCGTTCAGCAGCGCCAAGATGCGTTCGACTAACTCGGGGCGAACGCCTGAGTGTCCGCGCGCGAGGCTCGCGGCGAGCACGATCATCGTGGCACGAACACATTCCGTCGGCAGAAGATCGCCAACACCACTCGCATGCGACCGAATCAGATTCGTCTGCAGTTGGTGCAGTTGTTCCGCACCGAGCCGCACATGCGCAAAGCTGCCGAAACCCGTATTGATGCCGTAGAAAGCATCGCCCGCTGCGACCTTCGAGAGCATCGCGCTGCGCACTGCATGCATTCGATCCCGTGCCGCCGGGGCGAGGTGTGCCGAAGTGCCGTCTGCCACCGCGCGCACCTCCAGGAGCGTGAGCGGTCGACCGTCCAGATTGACGCTCGGAAGCGCAGAGGCCACGGCGCGAGAATACCCCTGTGTGGTCACTGGCGGGGCGCCACCGAGTGCGGGTGCGTTGCGAAGTGAAGCGGGATGCGATACACCTGTGCCGTGAACCCGCACGCGAGCGCTTCCCATCCGCACGCAGGTCCGCGCGCTGACGGTGACCGCGTTTTTGCGCGTGGCCTCGTTTTGGCGGTGGGGCTTCTTGCTGCGACTGCGATCGGCTTCACAGCACCCTCACTGACACGTGATGGACTCGGCATACCGGCGACAACCGTCGGACTGTCGCAGTCGCCGCTGGCAACGGCAGGGGTGATGCTCGGCACCTTCGCAGCGCTGACGGTTTTGGCGGCGGTCGTGGGGCGTTCCATCAATGCTGTCGTTGGCCTCTTCGTGCTGGGTTGGGGGTTGATGGTCTTCAGCATGGCGGGTGGCAGTGCATCCGATGTGGTCTTTCTGAATTCATCGCTGCGGCTCATCGGTATGGAAACGCTGCTGTGGGGGGTCGTGACGGCAGTTGCTGCGGTGATCGTGTTTCGCTGGTCCGGAGCGCTGCTTGATATTCCACCCCGCGATCCAGAAGCATCGCTCTGGCGGGAGTACTTCGACGTGGAAGCGCTGCGCGGTGGTGTCGCGGGGCTGTTGCTTCCGTTGACCGCGTGGTTCGTGGTTCGAACCATGATGAAGGGTCAGGCGATTGGCGGGGCCTTCCTCGGTGGTGTCGCGGTTGGACTCGTCTTTCGTCTTGTGGCGGGCGCGGTCCAGCCCGTCCTTGCGTTCATCACGCCGATCCTCCTGACGGGTGTGGCGCAGATCATCACGGCGAGCGAAGTCCGCGCACAGATTGATGCACAGTTCGCCGTGGGTTCACTTTCACCGCTCGCGCGCATGATGCCGCTCGATATCGTCTCGGGTGCGCTGATCGGTGTTGCAATAGGCATTGGTTGGGCGCGCAGCTTCAAGCGCAGCGATACGATGACGTCGTGAGCCTCGTCGTCACTGGAACTATCGGGATTGACACCGTGCAAACTCCGCGAGATCGCCGCGAGGGCGTCTCGGGCGGGAGTGCTGCATACTTCGCCGCAGCTGCAAGTCGCCTGACGCCCGTGCGCGTCGTCGCCGTGGTCGGCGGAGACTGGCCGGAAGAGCACCGCCGCATCTTGAGCAGTCTGCCGGGGGTTTGTCTCGACGGGCTCGAGACGCGCCCGGGCTCGCGCACGTTTGCGTGGGGTGGTCGCTACTTCGACGACGTCAATCGCCGCGAGACGCTCTTCACGGAAGTGGGCGTGCTCCAGGAGGCGCCGCCGAAAGTTCCGGATGCGTTTCGCGACAGCACCTTCGTGTTCCTTGGCAACACGCACCCGGGGGTGCAGCTTGGATTCCTCGATCAGTTTCCAAAGAAGCAGTTGGTGGTCGCCGACACCATGGACTTGTGGATCCGATCTGCGCGCGGCGATCTCGATCAGTTGCTGCGTCGCGTCGATGGCGTCATTGTGAACGACAGCGAAGCGACGGAATTGACTGGATTTCGCAATGCAGTCAGCGCAGGTCGGCGAATCCTTGAGATGGGCCCAAAGTTTGCCGTTGTGAAGAAAGGCGAGCATGGTGCAATCCTGTTCCATCCCCACGGCACTGCACTCGTGCCTGCGTTTCCTGTGGAAGAGGCGCGCGTGGTTGATCCGACGGGTGCGGGCGACAGCTTCGCAGGTGGATTTATGGCGCATGTCGCGCGGACAGGATCGAGCGACTTTGCGACGCTGCAGTCTGCGATGGGATATGGAACGGTCGTCGCGAGTTTCGCGCTGGAGTCGTTTGGGCTCGATCGGATGCGCTCGCTCGAGACCGCGGAAATACAGAAGCGTCTCGAAGAGTTTCAGCGGAGTGTTCGGATCGGCTGATGGCAGGGCGCGCGCTGAACTTGTTGGCGGTCGTGCTGTGCACCGGGTTGGTCGCCGCACGCAGCGCACATGCCGATTGGGTTCCGTTTGATGAACTTCCGGGTGCCGCGCAGGGTGCCAGACAATCCGCCGCATTTTCGAAGGAACGTCGCCAAGGATTCCGCGAGATTCGTTGGGATGTGGGGCAGGGCAAGGCATGGGTGATGGTTGGGGGGAAGTGGCGCATGGCCGATCTTCAGGCGGGAACCATCTCCAATGCTCCAGAGAACGCTGCGCCGCCCGAGCGCGCGCCGCGCAGCGATCGCCCACCGCGGCGCGTGATGGCGCCAGCGCGCGGGCGTCAGCAGGCCGTCTCCATGTCGGTCGATGGTTCCATGCGTGCCGAGTCGAAGGGGGGAAATGTTTTGGTGGCGTGTGCGGGTAGGGATTCGCGTGCGGTGACGACCGATGGTGGCGGTGGGCTCCGTTACGGCACGGCGAGTTGGGTGTATGGCGAGGAACTGGATCAGACGACCGGGATGTGGTGGAGTCCCGACGGTTCGCAACTTGCGTTCTATCGATTCGATGACAGCAAGGTGCCCGAGTACACGCTGCTGTCAGGTCTGACGGGGCTGCGCCCAAAGGTGGAATCGGAGCGCTATCCCAAACCCGGCGATCCCAATCCGATCGCTGGGCTGCAGGTGCTCGATGTCGCTGCATTCTGCGCGGATCCGAAGGGCGATGCGGCGGCGCATGTTCGCACGATCGATGTTGGTACAGCCGATCAGTACATCTACGGAATTGAGTGGTCGCCATCGGGGCGCGAGTTGCTCTTTCACCGCCTCAACCGCCGGCACGATGTGCTGGAGTGGTGTGCGGCGGATTCGAAGTCGCTGCAGGTTCGCACAGTGGTCCGTGAGGTGCAGCCACGGTGGAACCATCACGATCCCGAACTTCGATTCCTCTCGGATGGCCGACGCTTCATCTGGGCCTCTGAAGCCTCGGGATTCAAGCAGTATGAACTGCGCTCACTCGATGATGGGCGAGTCGTGCCGCTGACGAACGGTGCGTTCCCGGCGGGACGCATTGTTCAGGTCGATGAGAACGCGGGCGTGCTCTATTACACGGCGTGTGCAAGCGAAACGCGCATCAACACCCAGCTCATGCGCGTCGGACTCGACGGTGCCGGACAACGGCGCCTGACACCGAGTGATCTCCAGTACTCACGATTTGACATCTCGCCAGATGGCACATGGTTCGTGGCAACCGAAGAGACGCTGGTGCGCCCGCCGCTGGCGAGACTGCATGCGATGGATGGCAGCCGCACAATCGCACTGCAAGGTGAGGTGGAGGATCCGTGGGCGAAGTCAGGCGTTTCTCCGCCTGAACTCTTGACGCTCAAGGCCGCCGATGGCGTCACGGATCTCTACGGCATCCTTCATCTGCCGAGCGGCTTTTCGCCTGAGCGCCCCGTTCCACTCGTCGTTGATGTGTATGGCGGTCCCTATTTCGCGACAGTCTTCAACCGTTTCAGCGAGCCCCGTGAGGAATGCGAACTCGGCTTTGCGGTCCTGCAAGTGGACAACCGCGGAACACCCGGGCGGGGCAAGGCATTCGAAGATGCGACGTACATGAAACTCGGCGGTCCCGATCTCGACGATCAAGCTGCTGCTGCGCGGCAAGTGGCGCAACGACCTGGGATCGATCCCAAGCGCATCGGTATCACGGGCATGTCATACGGCGGCTATATGGCTGCGCTGGCGCTGGTGCGTCATCCGGAGGTCTTCAGCGTTTCCGTTGCGCGCGCCGCCCCTGTGGACTGGCGGCAGTACGACTCGATTTACACCGAGCGTTTCATGCGAACGCCGGCAGAGAATCGCGAGGGGTATGACGCCGGGAGCGCTGTTCTTCATGCGGACAAACTGCGCGGTCGTCTCCTGCTGATTCACGGCATGGAGGATGACAATGTCCATCCCTCGAATGCGTGGGCGCTCTCGCAGAAGTTGTACGACCGCGACTTTCCCTTTGACATGCTCCTTTTTCCAAGGGCCGGCCATGGCGGTTTCGGTGGCGCTGAGCGTTCGGCGACTTGGTCCTTCTTTGTACGCGAGTTGAAGGCAGTGCCACTTCCGCTGCCGAATGCGATCGAAAGCGATCGAAGTCGAACGGGGCACAATGGTGAGGGCGGTCCAAGTGGCGAGGATGATCAGGGGGCCGATGCGCCATGACGCACGCACTGCCACCAGATCGCAGTCATGTTGCAACGGAGCAGCGCAACAACCGCAGCGAGGACTTCGATCTGCGTTCGACCCTCGAGCAGGTGCAACTCATGGCGGAGGATCACGCGGCGGTGCACCGAAGTGTGCATGATGCCTCGCCGGCGATCGCGGCATTCATCGATGCGCTGGTCCCGCGCATGCGCGGCGGCGGTCGGCTGTTCTATTGTGGTGCAGGCACCTCTGGGCGACTTGGCGTGCTCGATGCAGCGGAGTGCCCGCCCACGTTCTGCAGTGATCCATCGCAGGTGATTGGGATCATCGCGGGCGGCGATGCAGCGCTTCGGCGCAGCAGTGAACGACGCGAGGATGACCCGCAGGGGATTCAGGCCGAACTCGATCATCACTCATTCGGCGCAGGAGATGCGCTCGTGGCGATCGCAGCGGGGGGGACGACGCCCTACGCCATCGGAGCGATCGAACTGGCGCGCCAACGCGGGGGGCTCACGGCCTTCCTGGTCTGTTCGCCGCTCGCACGCCCGGTGGTGTGTGATCACCTGATCATGCTCGCGACGGGCCCCGAGGTGCTGACAGGTTCGACGCGGCTCAAGGCAGGTTCCGCCACGAAACTCGCGCTGAATTGCATCAGTACGGTGGCCTTCACGCGGCTTGGGAAAGTGCATGGGAACTTGATGGTCGATCTTGCGGCGACAAACGACAAGCTGGTGGACCGTGCCATCCGCACATTGCGCATGGTCGACCCTGGACTCGTGCGCGAGGATGCATCCGCCCTCCTCGGAGCGGCGGGTGGTCGGCTCAAGGTCGCGATCCTGATGCATGTGCGCGGGCTTTCGCGAGACGAGGCCGTCGCGCGACTTGCAAAGGTGGATGGTGTACTCCGCGCGGCACTTGCCTCGGGCAGGTAGGGACGACGCACGCGCCGCATGTGCGAGCCATGCGTGTGGCGAATCATTGCACACCATGCAAGCGGATGCGATACCGGTCTGAATGCTTTCTGCGAAAAAGAAGCGCGCCCCTGCAAACATTGCAGGGGCGCGCGATTGTCGCTTTCTCAAACAGCCGCTCAGTCGCTGCATGCAGCGCTTCGCGGAGATGTCTTCGAAGGGATCTTCTAAAAATCAGCTGACGAGCGCGTTCAGATTCTTGGTCGCGCGGATTCGGACCTTCTTGCTTGCTGGCTTCGCCTTGAAGACCTGCTGCTCGCCCGTGAATGGGTTCACGCCGGTTCGCTCCTTGGTGGCGGGCTTCTTCACGGTCTTGAACTTCGCAAGACCCATGAAGGAGAAGACGCCAGGACCACGGCTGCCGAGATCGGTGCCGATCATCGTCATGAGGTTTTCGAAGATCTCCTTCACGGTGCCACGCTTCAGCTCGCTCGCTGCAGCGAGTTCACCGATGACCTGGCTGCGCGAGCGCTGCTTGGTCGTCGTGGTGGGCTTGAAGGCCTTCTTCGTGGTCTTCGTGGTCTTTGTCGCCGTCTTCTTGGGCGACTTCTTGGTCATCGTTGCCATCTGTTCACTGTCCTTTCTAAGACAATCCATGCCGAGAAAACTGGTCTCGCTCCCAGTCGCACAAAGCGTGCGACGCGGAGAATGTAGATCGATTGCCAGCCCCGCCGCAAGGTGTGGCAAGCAAAAAAGACATGATTTTCCGATGTTTTAGATCGGTGTCGCGAACGCCTCGGCCATCACTTCGGGCGCACCGTGGTGCGTCCAACGGAGGCGTAGGTGAATCCTGCCTCCTGCATTTGCGCCCGCCGGAAGAGGTTTCTTCCATCGAAGATGATCGGGCGCGCCAGCCGCTTTCGGATCTCGGCGAAGTCGGGCGCACGGAACTCCGCCCACTCCGTGCAGATGATGAGCGCTTCGGCGCCATCGAGGGCGGCATACATGTCCTCCGCGCGACCCACGGCGGGCATCTCATGGGCAAGATGATCGAGGGCAACCGGGTCGTACGCCCGCACCTTTGCTCCAGCCTTGATCGCCCTTTCCATCAGAGTCAGGCTTGGTGCTTCGCGTATGTCATCTGTCTTCGGCTTGAACGCAACCCCCCAGAATGCCAATGACTTACCGCGTAGGTCCGACCCAATCTCCTGTTCCACTTTGGACCAGAAGTGCGCTCGCTGATCCTGGTTGACCTCATGAACGGCGGCATTCAGTTTGCACGGGAATCCGAGTTCACGCCCCATGGAAACGACGGCCTGTGTGTCCTTGGGGAAACAGTTGTGAACCACCACGCCGCCGCACGTGACGAAGGTGTGCGCGCCCGGAACTTCAACCGAATACACGGGTTCCAAGAGGTCGATCTGGCGGACCGAGGCCACGGTCACCCAGCCAATTCCTTGAGAAACAGCAGAAACTGAGCCTCCTTGGGGGGTGGGGAGGGCCATGGTGGGGCGCAACAGGGCAGCAGCAGGAGAGAGGCAGGCCCTCGAACCGCCATCCGAAACAGGGTCCGAACCGCCATTTTCACCCGTCCAGGAACCCAGAGTGGCCCCGGCAACATGGGGCACCCGATCGCCTCTGCAGACGACGCTTGCCGGAAAAACCAGTGGATCGGCACCCTGGCGAAGCACCACAACAGGGTGATCGGCAGTCATCACGATGGTGGTTCCACATGAGGTTTTCATCTCCACGCCGCGTCCCTCGTAGGTACGGCGGCTGATCCCGGCGGCGGGGCGGAATGCAGCGGGTCGATCACTTGGCGACCACGAGAGCACTTCAACACCGGGCAGTGGATGCATGCCATCGCTCGCACCCGTGAAGAGCTCATCCAGTCGGAGCGTGCTCTCCCCATGGTCATCCCGGATACGCACAAGATGTGATCCGCGCAGGCAACTGCCGCCATAGCCGAGGCCGGGGTAGAGGAACTGGTTGCCGATGCGCTTGTCCGAACACATGCCCTCGCGCACGGAGTTGATGTCTGCGCCTGTTCGCTCGCACAGGTTGGCAATCTCGTTGATGAACGAGATCTTGCAGGCAAGCATCGCGTTGCTCGCGTACTTCACCATCTCTGCGCTGCGAACATCCATCACAAAGATGGGATTGCCTTGACGAACGAACGGGTCGTACAGCGTGCGCATCAGTTCACCCGTCTTGGCATCGTCGACACCGCACACCACGCGGTCGGGCTTCATGAAGTCATTGATGGCATCGCCCTCCTTCAGAAACTCGGGGTTGTCCGCGATATGGAAGGGCACCTTCGTCTTGGCGCGAATCGCATCCCGCACCTTGTGGCTCGTTCCAACGGGCACGGTGCTCTTCACAACGACCGTCTTTGGTTCGCCGCCCGAACCAACGCGTTCGATCGCATCAGCAATGTCTTCTGCCACCCGAAGCACATACTTCAGATCGGCGCTTCCATCATCACTGCTGGGGGTTCCCACGCAGATGAAGATGATGCGCGCATCTCGGTAGGCCTCCCACTTGTCCGTCGTGAAGTGGAGGCGATGCGCGTGGGCGTTCCGTTGGATCATCTCGGAAAGTCCGGGTTCGTAAATCGGGCTCTCGCCGCGCTTGAGCGTCTCGATCTTGGAAGCATCCACATCAAGGCAGGTGACCGAATTCCCCATATCTGCGAAGCATGCGCCAGTCACCAGCCCGACATAGCCCGTTCCAACCATCGTGACCTTCATGGATGACTCCTTCTTTGTGTCGTTCGAACCGTCTTCCGCGGTGCGGAGGGCGAAGTGTACGAAGCACTCACGCCCTCGCTCTCCAGGAGAGCGCACTTCAGTCGGATTGCCCAGTGCCGCCGTCGCTTCGATTCGACCCCACAGAATCCGCCGAGGCCGCCCCGCGCCACCACTCGGTGACAGGGGATGAATGGCGGCAGGGGATTGCGCGCCATCGCAGACGCGGCTGCTCGTGCCGCGCCCTCTCGCCCTGCACGGGCGGCCAACTGCCCGTAGGTGCACGTCGAGCCGCGTGGAATACTCGCCGCCGCCAGCCAACACGCAGTGGTGAAACTGCCCGCTGGAGGAAGCAGGGATGCCAGTCTGCGGGGGTTGACATGACCCTCTCGCCGCCAGAGTTGCAGCAAATGGAGCCCGATCCGAAGCAGTGGTGCATCCTTCGGCCGGTGCGCCTGGATTGCCCGGCCGGCCGTTGCACGCCACTGGACGCGAAGCATGCCATCGTGCGCCACCAGGTGAAGGACGGCACCGCACATCGGAACGCAGAGGGATTCCATGGACCGGAGCACGATATCGCGGTCGGTCGGGCTAGCATGAAAGCATGACGACTGCACCAGCGCGTACGCATTCACACGCCGCGACGGACGCGTCCGACGCGGGCGATCGCCTGCTCGATCTCGTGCGTTCCAGCGATCCAGATCTTGCCCGCATTCTCGCGAGTGAACGTGATCGCCAAGAGCACACGCTCGAACTCATCGCGAGCGAGAATCATGTGAGTACAGCGGTCATGCACGCCGCCGGCAGTTGGATGACGAACAAGTACGCGGAGGGCTACCCGGGCAAGCGGTACTACGGTGGCTGCGAGTTCCATGATCAAGTCGAGGAACTCGCGCGCACACGCGCCAAGCAACTGTTTGGTTGCCACTTCGCCAATGTGCAACCGCACTCAGGCGCGAATGCAAACATTGCGGCGTTCATGGCTCTCATGAATCCGGGCGATACAGTCTTGAGTCTGCCGATCAAGGCGGGTGGTCATCTCAGCCACGGACTGAAGCCAAACTTCAGTGGAACCTTCTACAAAATTGTGGACTACGGATTGCATCCGGAGACCGAGCGACTTGACTACGACGAGATCGGCGCGCTCGCGAGAACGCACAAGCCCAAGCTGATCATCTGCGGATTCTCCGCGTATCCGCGCACGATCGACTTCGCGCGATTCCGCGCGATCGCCGACGAGGTGGGCGCGCTTTTGATGGCGGATGTTGCCCACATCGCAGGACTTTGCGCGACAGGCGTTCACCCATCGCCATTCCCACACGCCCATGTCGTGACGACCACGACGCACAAGACGCTTCGTGGGCCGCGCGGCGGACTGGTCCTCACCAACGACGAGGAGATTGCCACGAAGATCGACCGCAAGGTCTTTCCGGGTTCGCAGGGTGGACCGTTGATGCACATCATCGCTGCGAAGGCACTCGCGTTCGGCGAAGCGCTGCGTCCAGAGTTCGCTGATTACTGCGCGCAAGTCGTGCGAAACGCAAAGGCGCTTGCGGCCGGGCTGACGCAGCGCGGCTACCGCCTCTGTACGGGTGGGACGGACAACCATCTGATGCTCGTGGATCTGCGCGCGCGCAGCGCGGATCTGACAGGTGCCGATGCGGAGAAGTGGCTCGAGCGCGCGGGCATCATCTGCAACAAGAACGGCATCCCCAATGATCCGCGGCCACCCATGGTGACCAGTGGGCTGCGTCTGGGCACGCCAGCGCTCACCACGCGCGGACTCGGCGAGAAGGAGATGGCGCTCGTCGCGGAGTGGCTTGACCGTGTGATGGGGTCGAAGGGCGATGCCACCACCTGCGAAAGCGTGCGGCAGGAAATCCGCAGTTTCTGCAATCGATTCCCGCTGCCGCACTGAGCGGTGCGTCCATGCTGCGCGCGTTTAGGCGCGGCTCGCGTAGGACCCGTCGGTTGTATTGATGCGCACGCGCTCGCCGGTCGTGATGAACGGCGGCACGCGCGTCTTCAGACCTGTTTCGAGCGTCGCTTCTTTCAGTTGGTTGGTCGCGGTGGCACCCTTGATACCGGGCGGCGTGTCCGTCACCAGAAGTTCGACGACGTTGGGCATCTCGATGCTCACCGGCTTTCCATCGCACCAAAGCACAACCACTTCCTTGTCGGGCAGCACGTAGAGCGGCATCTCGCCAACCACATCCGGGTCGAGTTCGAACTGCTCGTAGTTCTGGTTGTCCATGAACACGTGCTGCTTGCCCTGCGCATACAGGTATTGCATCGGGCGGCGATCGAGTTCCACCTGCTCCACAGCTTCGCCCGAGCGAAGCCGCTTTTCGAGCAGCGTGCCCTTTTCGATGTCCTTGATCTTGATCTGCACGAAGGCGCGCAGGTTGCCGGGCGTGACATGGGTGTATTGCGTGATCACATACATGCGGCCATCGAGTTTGATGGCCATGCCGGGACGAAGGTCGGTGGAATTCATGTTGGCGTGTTTCGAGAGCGGTGAGAGAGAACAGACGAGGACGCGTCGTCGCGCAAAGCGTCGGAGGATAGCCAAGCCAAGCATTGCCGAAAAAAAACCCCCGAGCACAAGGCTCGGAGGCGGAGGGAGGGAAAAGGGCTTGTTTGATCAGCCAACCATTTCGGCTCGCTGATGCAGACTTTCATCTGCGTTCTCAACATAGCCCCAATTTGGGGGATGTAAAATTGCAGTGGAAAGATTTTGCCAATCTGCTGAAATTACTGCATTCGCATAATGAATCGGCCTTCCTTGAATGTCTTTGGACAGTTCGTTGCCGATGCGCCCATTGGACGGGGTAATGTCCACAGATGAACGGCAACGGATCGAGCAAAGGATTCAACTTGAAACGCTTTCTGCGAACCTCGAGCCCCCACCAATATCTGCGATCTCTCGCTGCCGCAATATGTTGCAGTGTGGTCCCGATCACGGCTGCACCACCTGTGGAGGGGCAAGCAGCACCGCCGCCAGCAGACACATCGAAGCAGCCTGCCCGCGGGCGCGAAGGTGCAACGCCAGTGCAGCCGCGCACCGGTGCGCCGGCGCCCCCGCTCGCAGCCGAGCCGTCGGTCGCCGACCTGGGCTTTCTTGCCCCCAACACGGCGGGGGAGGGAACGGTGCAAATCCGCAACACGGGCAGCACGCCGCTCACCATCACAGGGGTACAGCCCTCGTGCAAGTGCACGACACCAAACGATCTCGTGGGCAAGGTCATCGAGCCGGGCAAGTCGATCGAGATGAAGTTGAAACTCGATGGCGCGCCGGCAGTCGGTCCGCGAAACTCAAGCGTCAAGATCATGGTCGATGGGTTTACTCGCGCGCTCGACATTCCCGTGCGAGCGGAAGTGACGCTGCCGGTGCGATGCGTTCCTCCCTACGTGAACGCCGTGGAAGGCAAGAACCTCATCGGTCGGTTGGTGCTTGAGTCGATCGATGGCAAGCCGTTCAAGATTCTTTCGATGTCGGGGGCGCAGATGGTGATTCAGTACGGCGATGGTTCCGAGGACGCGCCGCGCGCGTCGTGGGTTGTGACGTACGACGTCACCGGCACCGCGGAGGGCGCAGCCCTTCCCCCGTATCTGCTGTTCGAGACCGATGCGGCAGGCGCGGGGGTCGTGGATGTGCGCGTCCGCAGCACACGTGCGCCGCAGAAGCCCAAGATCCCGGTCATCGAGCAGCGACTGAACTTGGGTCGTGTTGCGGCAGGGACAAGTGGAACTGCGACCTTCGTCTTCAAGCTCAAGGACATGAAGGTGGATTCAGTGACGACCACATCGCCCGATGCGACCGTCGAGCTGGCAGCAACCGCGCCGGGCGCGGAAGATGGAACCGCAGTGTCGGTCCGCATCACGCCGCGTGCGGGGATCAGCGGCATCATCACGGTGCCGATCGCCGTGCGCGCGGGTCCGCGCGCCGCGGATGTTGAAGCGGTGCTTTCCGTGCGCTGATCGCGTGCGGTGCGTGATGTGTGCTTCGCTCGTCAGAGCTGCTGAACACGGTCTGCGATGTCTTTGATCACGAGTGCGTCCACCAGCGGCTGCATGTCCCCTGCGAGCAGCGCATCGAGCGCGAATGACTGCTCGATGCGGTGATCGACCGCGATGTTTTCCTTCGCGCGGTAGGTGCGAATCTTTTCCGCTCGGTCGCCCGAACCGATCATCGCGCTTCGCTCGGTGGCGCGGCGCGCGTGCGCTTCGGCGCTTCGTCGCTCCAAGACGCGCGCTCGCAGCAACCGCCACGCCTTGTCGCGGTTCTGCAACTGACTGCGCGTCTCCTGCATCCGTACTTCGATTCCCGTCGGCGTGTGCACCAGATGAACGGCCGTCGAAACCTTGTTCACATTCTGCCCGCCCGGACCCTGTGCAGTGGTGACGGTCTCGCGGACCTCCGATGGATCGATGCTCTCATCGATCGACTCGGGTTCGGGCAGCACGGCGACGGTGGCGGTCGACGTGTGAATGCGCCCCTGTGCCTCCGTGGCGGGGACACGCTTCACTTGGTGTGTGCCGCCCTCGTAGCCAAGTGCGCTCCATGCGCCGGCGCCCGTGATCCCAAGGACCGCATGCGTGACTCCGCCAACATCACCCGCCTTCGACTCCATCTCCTCCACCTGCCAACCGCGGGACTTGCAGTAGCGGCCGTACATGTTGATGAGGTCGCCCGCCCAGAGGCTTGCCTCATCGCCACCGACGCCGGCGCGAACTTCCAGGATGAGTCGCGTGACGGCTCGGTCATCGGCGGTCACCAGTTCATGCACGAGTTGTGCGAGCAGGGCATCGCACTCCTGTTCGGCGCTGCGGATCTCCTCGCGAGCAAGCGCCGCGATTGCTGCATCGGCATCGCTCGCCAAAGTCGCCGCGGACTGCATCTCATGCCGAAGGCTCTTCCAACGCGTCCACGCATCGACCGTTGCGCTGATCGTTGTGCGGCGAATCATGAGCGCACGAACCTGCGTGTGCTGGACGAGCACTGCGGGATCGTTCAACTGGCTCTCGATGCGACCATACTCGCTCTCGATTTCCTCGAGCCTTCGGATGAGATTGGCAGCCGGTTCATTCATGCGCAGGGGAAACAAAACACCGTGCTCCTTGGGAGAGCACGGTGAACAGTGTTTTGAGATGGAGGGCTCTACTTCTTCGCGTCAGGCTTCGCTGCACCCTTCGACTTGGACTTGTCCTTGCCGAAGTAGTCACCCGCGAACTTGCGCTGGAACCGCTCGACGCGGCCCGCCGTGTCGATGAAGGTCTTCTGACCCGTGTAGAACGGGTGGGATCCGGACCACACTTCGACGTTGAGTTCAGGAACAGTCGCGCCGACGGTCATCACCACTTCGCCGCGGAAGTTCACCTTGCACTCTGGGTAATACTTTGGATGGATGTCTTGCTTCATGATGGTGGCTCCGTGCCGAGTCGAAGAGTCTACGCCAACTGCCCGACAATGCAAGCGGGGGAGGTGCGGGGTTATTGCCAATTCAAACCTAGAACTTTGCAGAAACAGGCTTCGCTTGACGATGAGGGCTACCCCGTTACTATTTTCGTTCCTTTCCCCTATAGCTCAATGGTAGAGCGGGCGGCTGTTAACCGCCAGGTTGCTGGTTCGAGTCCAGCTGGGGGAGTTCAACCGGTCGGCCTCTCGCGAGGTCGACCGGTTTGTTTACAGGCTGACCCCGCCGAAACCCCCTGCTGCCGCGCCGTGGCGGGGTTCGGCGCTCTCGCGTTTTTGGAGAGAGCCCAATTGGGAACCACGGGCCCTGATCCGAACGGCGACGAAACGGGCGAAACCCCGCCTTGATCTCGCGCGCTCTCTGAACTGGTTAACAGCCTTCCGAGATCAGGCGGTCAATCGAGACGACGTCAATTCCAACCTTGGCGTCACGGATTGCGCGCGACACGGAAGCCCGTGCTGTCGAACTCGACGGCCTGCATCTCGTACCGCCGCGACGCGCGGGAGAAGCCGTCCTCGTAGTTGAAGTAGCTGCCGCGTGCGATGCGGGACGTTCCGGTCTCCGGGCCGGTCGGGTCGGTCTTGGCGCTTCGCGTGTAGTCGCCGTACCAGTCGCTCACCCACTCCCAAGCATTGCCGATCATGTCGTGCAAGCCGAGCGCGTTCGCGGCCTTCGTGCCCACGGGGTGCTTGCGACCATTCGAGTTGCCACGGTGCCACGCGATCGCGTCGAGCTCTCCGTAGCGCGGAGCCTGCGAGCCCGCGCGGCATGCGTACTCCCACTCGGCCTCGGTCGGGAGCCGGAGCCCCGCCTTGCGGCAGAACTCGGCGGTCTTGGGCCAGCTGGCAAGAGCGGGCAGGCCGCTGCGCGTATCCGGAGCGGCCGCGGGCCCGGCTTCCGCGGGGGTGGTGGTGAAGACGATGGTGCCGTCGGGCCCCGGCTCCGCGGTCTGGCGCGTGGGTAACGGGTTGCCCTTTGCATCGACGAGTCCGACGCCGCCGCTCACGATGACCGTTCGGCCCCCACCTGCATCGACCTGCACGCCCTGCACACCGGGTTCGACGCGCTCCGCGCCGGTGCGCGCATCGCCGCCGATGACCTTCGCCAACTGCTCCTTCGTCACCTCGTAGCGACCGAGGTAGAAGGCCTGCGTGAGCGTGACGGAATGGGCCGGGACCTCGTTTGCGAGCGCCTCGGCGTCGCCCGCGCTCTTTCCCATCGTGAACTGTCCCGGCGGCACGAGCAGCATCTCGATGCCCGTCGACCGGTCCCGCACGCGCCACGGCAGACCGGTACGCACGATGGCCTCACGCAGCACTGCGTCCGTCACGACCTTGGGGTCGCAGTCCTTCTCGATGACCTCGCACCACTCGAGCGATGCCGGCGCACGGACGGCTTCCGTTTTCGGCGCAGACGCCGGCATCACGGCCTCGGCGGCGTTCGCGGAACCGCGCACGGTCGGCGCTGCGGGCGGGGCCGCGACGGGAGCGGCGGGAGCGGCATCGCCCGCAGGCACAGCGCCTCCAGAAGCGGGCTCCGAGAGGCTCGTCGTGGGCGGGCTGCCCTTCATGAACTTGGCGTACCAGACGCGATCGAGATCGTCGATCCGCGCCCGCAGGCGGTCACGAAGCACGGTGCGGTCATTCGACTGCTCGTCGCCCATGATGACCATGCCGTCCCGATCGAGGGGCACCACCTCCTCAAGCATCCGGAGCCCCATGCGATAGACCGCGATGGCGGCGGCGTCCTCCATGGACTCGGCCTGCTTCATGGTGCCGCGCAACTCGTACGCCGCCATGAACTGCGAGTCGGCGGCCATTGCCGATTCCTTGACATCCTTCTCGCGGTAGGCCTGCGACGCAATGAGCGTGTTCTCGTACTGCGGCGGGATGAGCACGCGGTCGACCACATGCACGACGCTCGAGCCGACGGCGATGTCGCCGGCGATGATCCGCGCCTTGAAGGGCTCCTCGAGCGAGCGATCGCGCATCGACCGCATGCGGTACACGAAGACCGCTCCGTTCGCGAGCACGTCAAGCACGAACCGATCCTTGTTCTCCGAGATCATCACAGGCGCGCGGCCGCCGCCATTCAGGTCGAAGCTCCAGACCTGGAGCTTCGGCAGCGCGTGCCAGTCGAGCACGGCCCGGAGCGCGTCCCGGTTCTTCGGGTCAAGGAGCGTCGAACGCTCCTGCTCCGAGAGCCGCGCGAAGGCCTCGTTCGTGGGCACGAAGACCGTCCAGCTGCGGTCGGGTGCGGGCTGGGCCCAGTCCTGCTCGCGGCCACTCGCCTCAACGGCCGCAATGAAGGTCGAGAACCGCCCGTCCGGGACCTTGCGCAACCCATCGAGCAAGTCGGCCGGCGCCGCTTCCTTCATGCCCATCCCCATCGATTCCTCCGAGCGGGCGGGCTTCGGCAGCACGACCCGGTCGATGGCGTGGATCACGCCATTGCCGCAGAGCAGATCGGGTTGCACGACCTCCGCCGCGCCGAAACGGAAACCCTTGCGGTCAGCGGCGATCGTCTCGCGGTCGCCCGCCGCGGTGCGGGCCATCTGCGGATCCTCGATGTTGCCGACCTCCATCGAGAGGAGTCGGCCGGGCACCACATGATGGGCAATGATGCTCCGCAGCTTCTCCTTGTTCTCGGGAAGCAGCAGCGACTCGAGCGTTCCGGCAGGCAGTGCCGCGAATGCCTCGTCGCTCGGCGCGAACACCGTGAACGGGCCCTCCGAACGAAGAAGATCGGAGAGCCCAGCCGCCTCCACGGCGGCGACGAGCGTCTGGAACTTGGCCGCAATCGCGGTGTCCACGATGCTGGGCTTGCCGCGGCCATCGAAGAAGGAACGCCCCCTGGCCGGGGCGTTCGGCGGCGACTGGGTTGCCGCCATGGTCGTGAGGCCTGACATGAGGCAGGCCACCGCGAGTCCGGCGGCGATGACGCGAAGCGGAACGGAGGGACGGCGCTGAAGCGATCCTGACATGATGATCGTGATCCTGTGTTCGAGCGATCCGCCATCGCCCATGGTGCATGCCTGCGCCGGCGTGCGGAACGCCGATGCTGCCAATGACTCCGCGGCTGCCACGAGGCAGGCGCCATACTCCCGTGTCGACGCGCCGCAGGTACGCAGAACGAGCGCATCGCACGCGAGTTCCTCGGACGACCTCAGCCCGCGGCGCGCGATCCACGCAAGCGGATTCCACCAGAGCCACGCCATGACCGCCCAGTCGAGCCATCGGACGAGGTCATCTCGGCGTCGGATGTGTGACAGTTCGTGCATAAGGATCAGCCGAAGGCTTGGCGCATCCGCATCCGCGGCCAGCGCCGCCGGGAGCACGATGATCGGGCCACCGAAGCCGCCCCAGACGAACGGGACCGCGTTTGACCGAGCGACGAGCACCTTGAACCTCCGCCGCACGCCGAGTTCGGCAGCCACGCGACTCGCGACATCACGGATTTCGTGACCCGCAGGACTGCAATGGACGAGCAGTCCACGCCGGAACCGCATGACGCGAGCAATGGAAATGCCGACGATGAGCATGGTGCCGACGAGCCACAGCGCACCGACGAGGAGCCACGGGTCGAACGCGAGGGAGGAGCCGCCCCGCACCTCGGTGTTCCGTGACACGGCTTGTTGAGCGCCAGCAGATGCCGGCGCGACCAGCACCTCGGCCACGGCTGAAGGCGAAGCGGTCGCCGACCCATCCCGTTCGCGGAGCGCAGTCGAGTCCGGGGGCATGGCCCCTTCTGGCCGTGACACGGACCCGTCCATGCGGCCCGGCGCACATGCGAGTTCCGCCGATGGGACGGCTCCGCTCATCGAAGCGTTCTCGGGGTCCGACGGCGTGCTTCGGGACCCCTCGTCACGCCGGCCGTCCACGGCTGCGGCCGTGATCTGCTCCAACGGGACCTTGACGGAAAGCCACGGCACTGCCGCGATCGGCGGCATGACAAGCCGGATCATGACCAGCACCCAAAGCGCGTGCGCAAGCGACGGATGTCGTCGCCAACGACCGATCGTCCACGCAAGCACGGCCAGCGGCGTCGCAAGCAGCGTGTTGCCCAGCGTGTACTCGAGGATCAGTTCCGTCACGATCCCCTCCCGTCGAGGATCTCGCACAGGCGGCGCAGCTCGGCGCGGCTCAGACGCTTCTGGTCGATGAGGTGCGAGAGGAGCGGCGCGATCGAGCCGCCGGTCAAGCGCTCGGCCAGCGTCTCGAGCTGCCCACCCGCATACTCCGCACGCGAGATGCACGGCGTGAACGTGTTCGCATGAGCAGCCTTGTCGCGCCTCACGAAGTCCTTCTCCTCGAGGCGCTGCAGCAGCCGCTGCACGGTTCCGTGCTGCGAACGGTCCGACTCGCCGTAGAGCCTGTCCTGGACTTGGCGCGCGGTCATGGCGCCGTGGTCCCAGAGCAGTTCCATGACGGAGAGTTCGGCGTTGGCGAGGGCAACAGATGGCATTCGAGGAGGTCTCCGCAGATCAATGTGAGACGTGAAGTACGACAGACTGTCGTACACGTTACGACAGCATGTCGTGCATGTCAAATGGAAAACCGCCGCGCGGCCCAACAGCGAACAGGAATCCCGGAGCCCCGAACGATCTTGCCACCCCGTTTCGATCGACACCCCGCTCTCCATGTGCGAAGGAATCGGCTTTCACCCCCTCTGGGACGCTCAGAAGGCCATCTAAAGTTTGGATCCGTTTCGCTCGGGGAGTTCCCAAAGCGGGTTGACCGAGAACGGTCAACCCGCTTGTTCATTGATGGGGCACGCGGAAACATCGATCCTGACACGCTGGGGCGTATCTTCGCGCTCTCTGCCGCTCTCTCGGGTTCTCGCATCAACCGTGCTCGCACCGATCCGTGGGTCCGTGAAGTCGCCCCGCGGAGGGGTTGCTCTCACGCGCTCTCTGCTCTCGG
>Ga0194118_10000497_pt1 | contig 66169 bp, 69 predicted proteins | sample TA2MahsurfametaG_2_FD_148662 | JGI IMG/M metagenome (GOLD analysis project Ga0194118, IMG submission 148662) | Freshwater microbial communities from Lake Tanganyika, Tanzania - TA2015013 Mahale N5 surface | ecosystem: Environmental > Aquatic > Freshwater > Lake | place: Tanzania: Lake...
GAAGCGAGGTGACACATTTAGAATGAATGTCGCCGATAGACTTTGTGTCGGCAACAGGGGGCGTTAAAAGCGTGTTACCCCCTAGTAAATAAATCAATAATGAGGCAAAATAATATAAAAATAAAATCACAAGTTGAACAACATTATAAAAAATTAGTAGAATATCATACAGAAAATAAACTTGAATTGCCTCAAGTATATATTGATTTATTTGCGACGTCGCCAAATTGACCGGAAGTTCCTTAGAGCCTTTACTACCACTCATTTATGGAAACATTTATGAGGACCACGATTAACAGTCGTACCCAATGGTAAAAAAGTAAAGGATTGGATAATCGGCAGCCAAGCCCCTAACCTCGTTATGGTAAGAGTATGGGGAAGGTTCAGAGAGTAGATGACGACGGGTCCTAAATGAAGGTCTAACCAACCTGATAGGGCACAAGGTGTATTCCAGCCTTACCAGAAATGGTAAGGGCGGCTTGACAAAGCCTTACAATGCGGATTTCGATGGCGATGAAATGAATTTACACATGCCGCAGGATCCAGAATCCGAAGCAGAATTAAAAAATTTGGCAGCTGTGCCTTATCAAATAGTAAGTCCAGCCAATAACGCATCTATTATTGGCATTTATCAAGACTCTATGCTTGGTTCGTATTTATTCTCGAAAGAAAATGTAAAATTCAATCCAAGACAAGCAATGAACTTACTTATGATGTTTAATGGTGTTAATGAAAAAGAATTAATGAAAGATATAGAAAAAGATGGTGGAATTACAAATTACGATATTTTAAGTCAAATTATGCCACCATTATCTATGAAAGGTAAAATTGAAATTAAGAATGGAAAATATGTCAAGGGACAAATGGATAAAGGTGTATTGGGCGGAAGAACTAGAGGTCTTTTACAGCGTGTTTGTAATGATTTTGGAAATATGGCATCTGCTAAGTTTATTGACGACTTACAAAATATTGTGACAGAATATATGAAAACATCCGGTTTCAGTGTTGGTATCAGTGATTTAATTTCAAATCAAGAAACCAATGATAAAATTATTAAAGTAATCACTGATAAGAAAACTGAAGTCAAGAATTTGATTGACCAAGTTCAATTAGGAATATTTGAAAATAATACTGGTAAAACTAATGAAGAAGAGTTTGAAACACAAGTTAATAGTATTCTTAATCAAGCAACATCTGAAGCTGGTAAGATTGGTTTGAAAAATTTGTCTGAAGGTAATCGTTTTGTTGAAATGGTTAAAGCTGGTTCTAAAGGTTCAGACTTGAATATTTCCTTCATGATTTCTTGTCTTGGTCAACAAAACGTAGATGGTAAGCGTATCCCTTACGGTTTTGAACACAGAACCTTACCTCACTTTACCAAATACGATGATTCACCTGGTGCTCGTGGATTTGTTGAGAGTTCTTATATCAATGGTTTAACACCACAAGAACTCTTTATGCACGCTATGGGTGGTCGTGTTGGTCTTATTGATACAGCTGTAAAAACTTCTACTACTGGTTATATTCAACGTCGTCTTATCAAGGCTCTTGAAGATTTAATGGTTAATTATGACATGACAATTAGAACTAATAAGAATAAAATTGTTCAATTCAGATATGGTGACGATGGTATTGATACAACAAAAGTTGAAGACCAAGATATGCCAATTGTTGAAATGAGTTCTCAGGATATTTATAATCATTATTTGATTCCTGAAGAATCTGGAAAGGTAAAGACTCTCAGCAATATCTTCTTAAAAAATACAATGACTAGAGTTAAGAAACAAGAAAAAGACTTTGCTGTCACTATGAATGAACTTGTTGAAACAATGATTAAGAGAAGAGAAATTATTATCAAAAATGTATTCAACAATAAAGGGGATAAAGTTGTTAACTGTCCAGTTTCATTTAATTATATTATTAATACAATTCAAGGACAATGCGGTATTACATCTTCATCATTAGTTGATATCACACCACTAGAGGGATACCAAATGATTAAAGATTGTTTTGAAAAACTCAATAAAATTTATTATTCTCCCCCAACAAAATTATTCGAAACATTGTTCTTCTATTACTTGTCGCCAAAGGAATTATTAGTCGTTAAACGATTTAATAAAAATGCATTGACATTACTACTTGATACCATTTTAATTAACTATAAAAGAGCAATTGTTACACCTGGCGAAATGGTTGGTATGATTGCAGGCCAAAGTTTAGGTGAAGTGTCAACACAGATGACTTTAAACACTTTCCACTTTGCGGGTGTTGCATCTAAATCTAACGTTACTCGTGGTGTGCCAAGAATTGAAGAAATTTTATCATTATCAAGCGAGATTAAAAATCCATCATTGAGTGTTTATCTCAAACCAGAAGATGAAAGACAAAAGGAAAAAGCTCATACTATTATGTATATGCTTGAACATACCAGATTAGAAGAAATTGTTAAGTCTACTGAAATTTGCTTTGACCCAGATGATTTGAATACAATGATTGCTGAAGATAAAGACTGTATTGAACAATATAAAGCATTTGAAAGTTTAGTTGATGAATGTAATGAAATCAGTCTTGAATCAGGCGAAACTGAGAAATCAAAATGGATTGTAAGAATGGTTATGGATCCTGAAATTATGCTTGAGAAAAATATTACAATGGATGATGTAAATTTTACATTAAAGAGTTGTTATGAAGACCAAATTAGCTGCATCTATTCTGATTTCAATGCAGATAAATTAGTATTCAGAATTAGAATGAATGACATTTTGAAGTCAGGCAGTAATAGAGGTGGTCAAAAGAAAACAAAAGTTAATCCTCTAGACCAATCTGATCAAATTTATATTTTGAAAAATTTCCAAGACCAACTTCTTCAAAGGGTCGTTTTGAGAGGTATCGAAGGTATTACAAAAGTTATTATGAGAAAGGTATTGGATAATGTTGTAGAAATTAATGGTGTTTATAAGAAACAAGATATTTGGGTACTTGATACAATTGGGACTAATTTATTAGACGTTCTTGGTCTTGATTATATCGATAAATCTAGAACCTTAAGTAATGATATTATTGAAATCTACAATGTCTTAGGTATTGAAGCAGCAAGACAAGCAATCTATAATGAGTTAGTTGAAGTCGTAGAATTTGATGGTACATACATCAACTACCATAACTACAGTGTTCTTGTCGACAGAATGACATTTACACATAAATTGATTTCAATCTTTAGACATGGTATTAATAATGATAACATTGGACCAATTGCAAAAGCATCTTTTGAAGAGACTCCAGAAATGTTCTTAAAAGCAGCTAGACACGCAGAATTAGATACAATGAGAGGTATTTCTGCAAATGTAATGTGTGGTCAAGAAGGACACTTTGGAACTGCTGCTTTCCAAGTTGTATTAGATATCGAAGAAATGCAAAAGCTAGAAGCTGCAAGCGAATACAAATATGTTAATGCTGACGAAGAGATTGAGAAATTCTTTGGAGATGCAGAAAATCCAGAAGACCCATGTTCTACAAATAAAATTGCTATTCAAAATAACGTTATTACAATTAAGGCTGAAAATATGGGTAGTGATAATAGTTATAATCCTGGATTTTAAATTATAAATTTTAATAATATAAATATAAATAATTATATTATTTAAGTAATACATGGCAACATTTAATTTGATAACCAATAAAATTTTAAATTTAAATAATAATATTTTTTCTTATAATTATGACAAATCTGATCATATTAATGGAATATATAAAATATTCTTTTACAGCTTGTGTACAGGAAATTATAAGAATAAATTTAGTTTTTTAAATGAAACATTAAACAATTTTTATTTTTGTTCAAAAGAAATAGAGAGAAATGAATTTATAAAGTTGTTTAATAAAATACAAAAATATTATTATATACTTAATAGATTTGCATATTTTTATAAATTCAAAAAATCCAAATTAATTGTTGATAATGATATGCAATTAAATAAAATTGTTGAAGGAGCCCAAAATGTTATATGTATATATCATGTAAACTCAAGATATTTATTTAAAATTGAAGATTTGTTAAAAATGATTTATATGTCATTAACAAATTGTTTCTCTTTCTTTCCAGAACCAATAACAATTAAAAATCCTTATAACAATATTTCATTTGGTAAATCAATATTATATTACATTTATTTTTATTTAATTTCAAATGCTAAAATAAAATATATAAAACCTGAATATCTTGATATATTCTTTAAATTTAAAGAATCAAATTTTAATATGACAAAATTTATTAATTGTTATGAATATATTTTGAGAGAATATTCGATCAAAAATTATTTAACAAACACTACAAAAAGCATAATTAAAGAACAAATATTACATATGATTAGCTCATATAATTCTGGATTAATAATGAATAAAAGAATAATAATAGACCCAGAATTTCCAGAAAACGAATTAATTTCAATTATGAAACCATATTTGTATTTAAAATTAGAAAGTCATTATTCGCTCGTAGGTATAAATAGAACCGATACAAAAAATAAGTTATTCAAAAAATTAAGGGAATTTCAAAAATTCAATCCTATTTTTGGTAAAAAAATTATTAAAATGAAAGATATTATACATCATGGAAAAATAAAAAGAGTAAAATCTCATATCGAATTTAATATGAAACATAAGAAATTTAATACATATGATATAGAAAATTTTATGAACAATCATTTAGTTTATAAATATGATGCAAATGAAAATGATTATAATTATAATGAATTGAATAATAATGATAATGATAATGAAAATTTATATACTACTTTTACATATTTTATGGTTGATGTTCAAATGTTAAATAATAATACAGAAGATGCTAATATTAATGTTGGGAATGAAGAAGATGATGAGGAGGAAGATGAATATGATGAAGAATTTATAGAAGAACAACATGACTCGGAATTATCTGAAGAAGACTATGACGAAGAACATGATAATGATTCAATAAGTTAAACTTTTTCAGTTTCACTCTCAACAATCAATAACTTTCTCTTTTTAAGACCAGGTTGTCTTCTAGTTTTATTTTTTGGTTCACCTTTAATTAAAACTTTTCTGGATGGGTTCTTCTTAGGTTGTTCTATAAATGCTTCAGCTGTAACTGGCTTTGTTTCTTCAATTATAATCTTCTTTTTCTTTGGTTTAATATCTTTTGGCGATTCAGTATCAGATTCAATTAGCAATGGTTTTTTCTTTTCATAATTGGTTTTTGGTGGCATAATAAAATTATCCAAATATTCTTCAATACTTATTTTATTTCTGATTGCTGTTTCAATTCTATCAACACATTCTTCATTTATATCTTTAAGTGAAATAAATACATCGCCTTTGTCTGACTTAATAACTCTAAAATTTGGAACGTTTTCTGGTCTGAAACCAGGTAAAACAATGAAAGCAAATTTATCTCCTTGGTCACCATAACCAAGGAATTCATGATTTTTATATTTAGTTTGTAAAATAAATTTTTGACATATAAAAATAGTTGGAATTTTAAATCTATTAATTAATAACCATAAGTCAAATGTTGTTAAAAAATAATTGTCAGTATAAATAAAGCTTGCAAATGATAATGTTCCAGCTATAACTTGGTCACCTAATGTTTTCTTACCTTCAATAATTAGAATATCAACAATTTTATCTTTAGTTTCACTATCTTTAATATATTTTTTATATTCATCGTACAATTGATTTTTAATCTCATTAATTGAATATTTCTCTCCAGTTTTCTTTTCAATTAAATCAATTATAAAATTAAAAGTGCAAAAATTAAATTTGCTGTACTCAATTTCTGTATAATTATCTGGGAAACATTTTCTCCAAATAGATGATGTTATATGATCCTTTTCAACTTTGTCACAAACTAATTCATTTTTTCTTCCGATTGCCTGGTCAAGTGAAGGAATCTTATTGTCGTAAATTTGTGTAATAACTGGTTCGGTTTCATCATATGAATTATAATTTATATATTTATTAGTTACTGCTGGAATAAGATTGTCAAAGAATTCTTGCGTTATTGTTGATTGTACTAAAATGATTTCATTTTCTCTCAAATTGTATCCAATATTACCGAACGACAAATATATTTGTGGTTGGAGCATAAATGACTTAATTCTATTATATCTAATTAATTCATCTGCCATTCTTCCAAAATATATTGGTTCATTTTCCTTATCTGTTATTAAATTTCTCTCTGGTAGAATTAAATTACATTTACCATTTTCAGTGACTACACATAGATTAGGTGTATCCTTGCATTTATCTTTATCTTTTACAATACATGTTGATACTTCATTAATAAGTTTATAATAATTTTCATCTCCTATAAACTGAATTTTATCACCAACCAGTTGTCTTAATAAATTATTGATGTTTGCAAGCTTATCTGAATAAATAATATATTCTTTTAACATTTCTGTTTCTATTTTCTCTCTAATTTTAATATTTTCATAATTATTAAGTAAAATTCTAATTGTATTTCTAAATACATTGTAGAAACTTGTTTCTAATTTAATTTTTTTAATATAATCTTGCCTCTCAACATCAACTATAGATTGTGTAATTATTTGGCTATCACTTTGAATCATTGGTTTTGCTTTTGGATTTACAATATAGTCTTGGTCAGTTATAGATGGCAGGTCTAGCTCTTGGTTAATTTCATCAATTCTAACTGGCTCGGATATTTGAATAAATTGGTTAGTATTTGTTAATATACCAACAACCATCTCATCTTCTATAATTTTAAAAGCTGGTTTACATGGAATAGCTGATTCATCTCTTCTTTTCTTACTTCTTTTATCGAGTTTGTTTAAAAATTGAATTGTGTTAGTATAAGTATTCCATATTGATTCATCATTCATAAAAACATAATCCAAGTCTTTTTTGAGATTTTCATCTAATCCTGATGGATAACATGGTACAAAACCAGTTCTCTCAGATGCACCTGGTTCTTCAGCAATAACTCCGATTATTTTATTATTGAAATTCATTACAAGTTTTAAGATTTTATATTCATATTCGTCTAATTTTTGTACAAGATTATATAAAAGTAATGGTTTTCTAGCTTTATATATATTTGGCATACTGTCTAATGGTCTGCAAATTAATTCAAAAAAAGGCTTAATCAATTCTTTAAATACAGCACGCATTGTTTTAGATAATTGCGGATCGCGCTCTTTAAATTCTTTCATAACAGTAAGTTTTTTACCGTCTGTAAAATAAGAATAAATAGGTTCATAGTATCCATCTTCCTTAATTAATATTATAGATGGCTTTCTTGCTTGGTAAAACTCAGATGAATAATGATTTGTTGGACAAATTAATTGAACATTATTTGTAATATCATCGTGTGGTAATTGAAAAATAATAAGATTCACTCCATCTGGAAATAAATATTTGTTTGGCATACTTATAATATCCCATAAATAAGTGTGATCAATAATAGCATCATCATCTCTTAAGAAGGAGACGAAGTTTTCAAATGCAGAAATTACTTTCATAAAGTAGGTTTTTTCTTCTAGAATATCAAAATTAATTTTCTTATAAAGTTTATAATTCTTGTATTTGTCTGGTTCGACTTTTCTCTCTGGATCATAAAAGTCAGAAACTAAATTTCCATTTTGATACTTGATAAACGAATCAATATTAATCGATTTAATTATTCGTTCTCTCATCTCTTTTATGCTCAAAACTTTTGCTATTTTTGTTGTTAAACGATTTTCTTCGTCAACAATTCTTTTTCCAAAGAATATTTCGTCTGAAATGGCTGCAATAAACGATTGCTTTTTATTTACTTCTACACCATGTCGTAATAAACAAGGATGATTATTTTTAACATTTGTATTTGTTTTACTAATTTGACAATCTGCATTTACTTCATGTAAAACTGTCTGAATTTCTCCAGGTAAATAACCCCAACGACCAAAATCTAAAGGAAATTTATCTGGTCCTAGAATATATTCATCTTCTTTACCGACTTCTGGTTTTTTCTCTTCTTTTTTCTCCTCTGGTTTTTTACCTTTTTCTAAACATTTTAGTTTTTTTTTAATTTTTCCTTCTGTATTATACTTTTTAAAACAACAAGGTAGACATAAACCTTTTGGATGTTTATTAGGAATTAATCCAGGACCGCCTTCATCATTAAATTCATAAATATAATATCCCGGTTTTACTTCTTTTTCTGTCTTAGGTAAAACTTTACCACATGAAGGTCCTTTTTTAGGTTTATGAACTTTTTCACCATTCACAATTTTGATGTCTTCAGGATTAACAAATGTATTACTTTTTAAACACCAATAACGAGGACAAATATAATTAAACTGATGTTTTTCGTCAGAACCATATTTAATGACATCTTCTTCTCTCAAAAATCCAGGATGTTCTTTATTAATTTTTTCTAATTGAGCATCAGTTAATATTACTGGTTGTCTTCTTTGATCTGATAAACAAGTTCTAGAATATGCATTATATTCTGGTGTGTCTTCTTTAAGAATTAATACAGGGTCTTTTTTTTGAATTTGTGTTTGAAAATAATAAGGGTTATGCAGTTTCATTCCATCAATATTTCTGATTTCCTTTTCCTCCTCTTCTTCTATCTTATCATCTTCTTCTATCTTATCATCTTCTTCTATCTTATCATCTTCTTCTATCTTATCCTCTTCTTCTGGAGTTGATTTTGTTTCAGAACTATTTTTAAGTATAATTTTTGTTTTCGCTGTTTTTTTATTAGGCGTTTCAGGAGTCAAAACAGGTAGTTCTTTAAATATTGATTCTTTTTTAGAACTTACTATTTCTGGCATTGATTCAAGGGGTTTTATTTGTTCTTCTGATTTAGAAACAGATTCTTCAGTACTTTCAATAACTTTTGATTCCTTCTCTGAAGCAACAGATTCGTCAGCTAATAATGTTGACATTTTTTCTGAAGAAATAGATTCTTCAGGACTTTCAATAATTTTGGATTCCTTATCTGAAGTAATAGATTCTTCAGGACTTTCAATAATTTTGGATTCCTTATCTGAAGCAACAGATTCTTCAGAACTACTAGGCTTATCTTGTGGGCTACTAATTTCAGGTAGTGAACCGAGTGATTGTAGTGATTCTTCAGATTCTGAACTTTCTTTTGCTAATGATCTCAACACAGATTCAGATGATGAGGTTTTTTCAGCTTTAACAACTGGTGCTGTAATTTCAAGTGGAGACGATTCATTTTCAGACGATACTGATTCTTCAGAGGATGATATACCAGACGGAACTGTCACACCATCATATGTTAATTTCTTTTTAGATTTTTCATCAGATTCAGATGTAATAGATTCTTCAGAAGAAGGTTGTCCACCTTCTAAAAACCCTTTTCTATCTCCTCCTTCTGATTCATAACTTTCTTCAGATTCATCTTCATCAAAAAATATATTGAATGCTCCTTTAGGTTTATCCTTTTCAAGGTCTTCATATTTAACATATTGAATACTTTCATCACCTTCAATTTCACCTTCTTCACCTTCTTTAGCAGATAATTCAGTTGATGATGTAATATCAGGAAATGATATATCAACTGGTTCTTCAGCACCACATAATCTATTTATTTCTGCAAGAGGATAATTTGTTGAAGTCTTATCTTGTGTCAAACGAACAATGGTGTCTAAATATATGGGTATGGTATATAAATAATTAAGGTTGTTGATGTTTTCAGTCACAAATTTTAATGTCGCAGTTTCGAGATCTAATGTAATTTCAGTTTTAAATCCAGGATTTTCTTTAATTTTGATATCAGTTTTCTTGACGCCTCTTTCAACTTCTAATTCATTAGCAACTTTTGCCACAAGTTCTCTAGCTTGTTGTTCATTCAAATCATCAGCAAAATTTTCAAGTAAAGCTTGTATAATTTCATTTCCTCTTAAACCTTGTTCAGCTTTTTCAAGAATAAAAGCTTCTTGGCTGGTAAATTTACTGTAGTTTGAAACACGTTTGAAACGTAAATTAATTTTATCACCTTTTAATCTGTTAGTTTCATTAATAAAAATACTATAAATGCAACCCTTATATGCTTCAATATCAAATGGTTTTGTTATAATTACTTGAGTTTCATATGTCATTTGTCTAATTTCAACATTTTCATCTGCCAAGCTGTTAAATAAATTTAATTTATATCCACTTTGCTCTAATACAGATTTGATTTCTTGAATAATAGGATTTATTAATTTTTTGAAAATTTCGTCTATCTGCAATACATCAACTAAATTATTAAATTCTGCTGACATAGTGATATATCCTTCTTCATCAAATTCACAGTTTAATATTTGCTCATCGTTTGTTTCAATATAAATAGAAACGGATTTTGTACGTCCGATTGTTTTCATAAGTTTAAAAATTGAAGCCTTTTTAAGATAAGGAATTTTACGTCCATCTGTTGAAATTTTGTCAGCATACAATCTATAAATATTTTCTTGTCTAGTTGATGGATTATATTTAATCAATGGATTTGTTTCGGTTGCATGAATAATCTTAAAAATTATTTCCAATGGAATTTTAACATCAAATTCTGGTTTTATAACAGCTTTTACATATTTAATTCCCTTTTTAACATAGTTTAGTTCTGATTTCTTCAAATCATAAACATCATAAAACATGTTGATAGTGTTAAATGAATTAATAGTTTTTTCATTGTATATTTTTTTATTTTCTTCAATTAATTTATTTCTATTTCTCTCTAAGTCTTCAATAGAATTGATATTTTTATTATAGAGAAATGGATAGTAAACTTTTAATGTAGTTTGTTCTGATATATCTTTACTCTCAACGTATGACAATACATCTTCAGCCAAACATAAATAAATACTATTATCAAGTATATTTCCAGAATTCAATAATAAATGATTATTAAGTGTAGAGAGAGATTTACGTGAGTTTTGTTCAAAAAATTTATCATAACCAGTTACATCAAATGGATTACAAACAAAGGGGTATTCTTTTTCAATAATAAAGAATTTCTGACCTAAAACTTTATTGATAATATATTCTTTGTTATCAAGTTTCATTACAAAAATATCATCATATGTATAAACTTCTTTATCTTCAGGGTTTGGTAATGATTTTTCTTCAATATCAGAATTAATATTTTTAATAAATTGGTCAAGACGTATTTTGGTCAAAGCAATTTTTTTATTTTGTGTTAATGATTGGTAAACTGCAATAGAATTTAATTTCTCTACTTTTTTGCAAAATAAATAGATTTCCTCAAGCGATATTTCCATTCTAGATAGTTCATTAAGTATTTTAATTTTAATTGTTGCAATTGAATCGTCTGGATGAATTCTTTGCTCACTGAAAACTATTTTTGTATTATGTTCTTTGATATCATCATATTCTTTCTCAGAAAAAACCTTTTTTATGAGTTGTTCTTCTGAAATTTGTTTATCCTTTCGTCCATAAAATACATAAATAGTATTAACTTTATCGTTTTTTAATTTTTTTACCTTATAAATAATATTATCTAAAGGTTCATCTATTGATTTTATTGAGGATATTGATTGAGACATATATATAAATAAATTATTATTTTTAATTTAGTTTATTCAAATAAAATAAAAATAGTTTAAATTTTATTAATATGTGTTGGTAAACCATGACCAAATAAAATCATATAAGTAAGAGCTAATGCACCGATTAAAATACTTCTATTTAAAGCCATTGTTTGTGATTGCTTTAAAGCAAATTTCATTAACACATAAAGTATTAATGTTATTATGAACGCGTGGAAAACATGAGTTAAAGGTCCTTCCATTATAACTTATAGAGAGAAAAAATTATTTAGTTAATTATTTTCTTCTTCTAGAAAATCTTTTTCGATTTATTCTGCGTTTTGATTTATGGGATTTACTCCGTCTGCGAGTTTTTCTAATTTTTCCACCATTTGTATTATATAAGTATTTAAATGTTTCCTTATGCAAATCTTCAGGAATTGGCAATTGTTCTATCGTACGCTTAGTAAATGGTTTCATTACATGTTCTTTATCATAATAATACAGTAATACTCCATCACTATCCATATCATGTTCGCTAATAAAATATTCTTTTCCAACTTCAGGCGGATTCATGAGACGACACCTTTTAATAGATTCTTCTAAAACATCAAAATTATATGCAAATTCATAAGCTATATTTTTTCTACCTTTGTAGCGTAATATACAGCAGCAAGAGTTTTTTAATTTCACATTTAAATTAATTGGTGTTTCATCATCCGATTCATTTATTATACATAAGTATTTTTTACCTACTTTCAAATCTTCATCAAGAATAGTTACCGGAACATATCTTTTATGTAAATCTCTAATAGTTGTTTCGCCTAAATCTACGTCTGACAAAATAGAATTTGACATATATATATATATTTATTTAAACTAAATCATAATATGGATTATCATTAATTGTCATTCCACAATATTCTTCTGGATATTTTTTATAGTCAATTGGTGAATAAATTCCTGCTTGCTTTGCGTTTTCTAATATCCATTTAAAATTTTGCCAAAATTCTTGTCCATGACCAACCGATTTTGTGCCAACATGCGTCAATTCATGAAGAGCTACAAATGTTAGCGTATTCACATCTATTAATTTAGATCCATTTTTAGATTTATTTAAACAAAACGCAATTTTCTCTCCTTTATTTTCACTATAAGCAGTTAATTCACTTGTCGGCAAAGTTTCGCTGATTTTTTTTGGATTAAAGTTTTGGACAAGTAATTTGGTTCGTTCATCTTCTGGATGTTTTTCTTTTAAATAAGACACCATATCCTTCATTTTTTGTGTAACTTCTGCTAATAAATTTGCTGCTAATTCCATTTTTACTCGTTCTCTAACACAATAACGATTCCCATCACTAGAAGCAATAATACATTTTAAATCATATGCGTCTGATTGATAATAAATGACTAAACATAAAAATAACACGAAACCTAAAAATATATAGAAAAATGTGCTGTGTTTTTCCATATATTAATAATATATAAAATTTATAACATACTCTAGGAGACAACCTTTAAAGTAGCTCCACTTTTAATTTTATATCTAATATTTTGGTCTTCAATAACAATACAACCCTCAGATGGATTTCCTGAACATCCTCCTCCATGAATTAAAAATCCGCTTCGTCCACACATATTGTTAGATGATGATGGAAATAATTCATAACAATAAGGCATTCCTTTAAAAGTCATCATATTTCCTAAAGTGTATGTTCCTTGTGGTAATGGACCAACACCAACTTGACATTGACACGAAGGATTATTACGACAAGAACCAGATTGTCCAGAACAGCACCCATACGTATCTATATTAGTCCCATCATAACCCATTCCATAAAAATGATGTTTGGATTGTGAATAAGTATATGGCCCACCTGTCGTTAAATTAAGTGTATCTTTCATATCAGTTGGTGGAGCAGGTTTATCCAAAAACATATTGTCTCCAAAGACTAACGAGAGAAATGAAAAAAGAAGAAATAAACCAGAGTATTTCATTTTATTATATATTTATATAATTTTAAATCATTATCAAATAAACTTAAAAATATATTAATGTTAAATTTTATGTCAAGAAGTTTTACTAGATTATTTTTAACTTGGAATAAAAATATATTTTTAAACGATACTAGATATCAAAGGAATAATGAAATGCAAATTAAAACAGCTGCTAGACTTTTTACAATAGGTGCTTTTACTCATGGTGTATATGCATTGGGAACAGCAAAACTCGAAAAGTCTAAAATTGTTAAAAAATATAAAATGATTAGAAATGGATTTACAGAATTTATGGTTATTGATGAACAAGGAAAACATTATAATATCAATAATAGTTTTTGGTATTGGAAGTGGGATTCAATTGAAGATTGGAGTAATATAAAAGAAGGCGATGAGTTATATTTTAAATACTATGGTTGGAGAGTTCCTGTTTTAGGTCTGTTTCCAAATATTTACATGACTAATCATGCTCAGTTTAGAGTGTTTGAACATCAGCAAAATAACAAAAATGCTTTATAATATTATTTCCAAATATGCATTATTTGAATAATTAAAATTGAATTAAAATTATATTTTGTTTTAATTCAATAATAAATGACAACATTTGATAGTCATCCTAAGTCTAAATTTTGGTCATCTAAAAATACTTTAAAGCCGAATGAAGTTAAATTAAATTCTCATAAAAAGTTTTGGTTTGATTGTGAATGCGGACACGAGTTTGAAATATCATTAGGCAATATAATTCGAGGACAATGGTGTTCTTATTGTGTTAATAAAAAAATATGTGATTGCGAAGTTTGTTTTGATAAATCATTTGCTTCTGTAGAATATTCTAAAAATTGGTCAGAATTAAATGACGAAGAACCATTTGAACTTTTTAAAAATTCACACAAAGAATATTTCTTTGACTGTCCAATATGTAAACACGTGTTTAAACAAAAATTATCACACATAACAAGAGGCAATTATTGTAGTTATTGTCATAATGTATTAATGTGTAGTGAAAATAAAAATTGTCTTATTTGTATTAGCAAATCATTTGCTTCAATAGAGAGAAGTAAAAATTGGTCATGTAAAAATAAAAAGAAACCGATTGAGGTGTTTAAAAGTACTGCTGAAAAATTTATATTTGATTGTGATAAATGTAATAATGAATTTGAAAGTAAATTATGTCATATTACAGATGGTTCTTGGTGTCCTAATTGTAGATATAAAACAGAAGATAAATTAAATAAAATATTAAGTGAGAAATACCCTTCGTTAAAAACACAATATAAGGTTGATTGGTGTAAAGATAAAAAACATTTACCTTTTGATTTTGTAATTGAAGAGAGAAAGATAATCGTAGAGCAAGATGGAGAACAACATTGGAAACAAGTTGCTAAATGGAAAACACCAGAGCATAATAGAAAGAGAGATTTATATAAAATAAAATGTGCTAATGAAAATGGTTTTTCAGTTATAAGAATATTACAAGAAGATGTATTTAAAGATAAATATGACTGGTTGAAAGAGTTATGTGAAAATATTGAAAAAATTACAAACGAAAATAGAGTTCAAAATATTTATATGTGTAAAAATAATGAATATAAAGATTTTGAATATTTAAAAAGTATCATCACAAAATAATTTACTGAGCACCAGAACCTATCTCGAGAGGTGGTCTCATAAAATCAGGCTGTATAGTGCTGGTATTCCAGGGTCCTACGTTCAATTGAGGATTAGGAGGTTCAGAACGAATTTGAAGGTTAGCATTTCTCAAAGTTTGTCCGACGGTATCGATGCCGATATGGTAGCCAGCCTTCAACAAGTTAATGTTAGCAAGTTCGCCTTTACCTGAAGGGTTTAGTTGAGCCCATTGAGAGTTGGTATCCTTAGGCAAAAGTTCAGCAGGATTTTGAATATTAGGCTTAGAACAAGAAGAAGGAACGCCAGGCATAGAGGTTTGAACTCCGTTAGCAGATGCGAATACTTCATTACCATTAGGGTCAGAAGGACGAACAGCGGCAGAAGATGCCATATTATTTTTATATTGTTGTTGCATTTGAGCATTGGATTCAGGTCCAGGCATACCTTTTGCTCCTAAATAACTTGCGAACATATAAACACCATAGGCTACAATTAATAAAACAATAATAGCTCCGATTCCGTAGTCATTCCATAGTTTCTTTAAAGAGACACTCATTATATAAAAATGCTAATAAAATAATTTTTTTTAATTTATCCTAAAACTTTCTTAAAGTCCTTCCAATTCACTTTCTGAAACCTCATCTATTTCTGCATCAAAATCACTATCACTATCATCCATATTTTCAATCATATAAGTTTTCTTAATATTCTTTGCTTCTAAATAAGCTAAAATAGCATTTTTCTTTGCTTGTTTTGCCTTATTTCTTGCTTCCTTATATAATTCAAAATAAACTTGATTTGGTTTTTTTAATGTCATTGTTAAATCAGATTTGTCTAAATCCAAATCATCATTACTAATTTCTTTAAGTACATCATTATTTTCCTCAATATCTTCAGATAAATCTTCGAAATCTATGTCTAAAGATATATTTTCTTCTGATTTAGGTTCTTCTGGTTCTAATAAGTCAAATGGTTCAATTTCTTCTAGAACATCTGTATTTTTTGGTTCTACAATTGTTGGCTCTTGCATAACTATTTCTTGATTTACTGGTTCTTCAATTTTTAATTCTTCATCTAAACTCTTGATTGTTAATTGAGGCTGTTGAATTAAAATTTCATTTTTATCTGGGATAAACTTTTCATCTGGAGTATTATGCTCTAAAGCTTTTGTAATATTTTTTTTAGTTTTTATTACACAGCTTTCAAATATAGGCTCATTATCAAGAACCATTACTTGTTTCATATCAATTTCAATCTGAAAATTTCTTGATGTAAACTTAATACCTTGTATATCTAAAATACATATAATTTCTATTTCAGGAGTTATATCACTTATATTTAAAGAAATTTCTTTTTCATTGTATATTTTTACAGCTGGAATATCGTCTTTAGTATTTTTAATGTTAGTTCGCAGTAAGTAGTACTTGCCTGATTTATATACACGAATTAATGGATTAAAAGCAGTTTCAATGTCAGATTCTTCTAAGTTTCCTTGAAACCATGCATCTTTTTTGTCATAAATAAGTTTATGACATTTTTCTTCTAAATTTTCGAACCAGTGAATAAGTGATTCAGAATTTTTATCAAACATTAAATCGCAATAATATTTTTTACCGGTTTTAACAAAACCTTGTCTAGTTAAACTTTTTGAAGTTTGTATATATAATGGTTTATTATTATGTTCAATTTTTGTAAAATAAGCGCCACCTTGTATGCCGACAGGATGTGCTAAAGAAATCTTAGAAAAATCAAAAGAATCATTTGGTTCAATTATATTATCCATATTATTGAAAATATAGAAAAATTAATTATTTTTAACACGCAAAAATATTTTATAATTTTTGTTATATGAAAGATTCTATTGTTCAACAATGTTTAGATATTTTAAAGAGAGAAGATATTAAAAATGAATTTAAAATGTTGTTAAAACCAGTTATCGATTTTATATTATATGAGATAAATCCATATATTTATATCATAATGTCGCTTGTATTTTTAATTTTTATAATGATATTGGCAATTCTAATTATGTTAATTTTAATTATAAGAAATAAACAACTTGTGAATAAATTATTTTAATTATTTGCGGAAGAATTTTAGGCGAATACTTATTTTTTAATCTCATTAGTCTATATAATGGCAAGACATAGTCGTAGACATAGAAGTAGTAGAAGTCGCAGAATGAGAGGAGGTTATAGTTCCGCAACAACTTATGGAGAGCATGTTAGTGGTTCTGGTAGCAGTCAATGGGCAAGAACAATGGATCAATCCGGACCATACGGACAAATCCAAGGAAATGTAATTATTGGCGCTCAAGGGCAAAATGTTGCTCCTATGGATAAAATACCTACTCAAACACAATTAAACTTAGCACAAACTCCAATGGCAGGAGGACGCAGACGCAGACGTGGCGGTTTTCTAGGCGAGGTTGTTAATCAAGCGGTAGTTCCATTTGCTCTTCTTGGTATGCAACAAACTTACAGACGTAAAAGACGTGGCGGAAGACGCACTCGTAGACATCGTAAACATTAAACTAATTTATTTTTATATTTAAGTTATTTAAAATTATTTAAATATAATTCAGTATATTAATATTATGAGTTTTGAAAATAAAATTCAACAATGGGTTCAGATTGACAATCAACTGAAAAAGCTGAATGAACAAGTAAAACAATTAAGAGATCAAAGAAATTATCTCGAAAATAATTTAACATCTTATGCAAAAACAAATAATATGACCCAGTCAACAATTCAAGTAAATAATGATAAGCTTAGATTCGTCGATACAAAAGTTCAAGAACCATTGACTTTTAAATATTTAGAGAAAACACTTGGAGAGATTATAAAAAATGAAACGCAAGTTCAGCTTATTATGGAGCATATTAAACAAAAAAGAGCAGTAAAAATTGTTCCAGAAATAAAGCGGTTTTCTCCTAATTAATTTATATATAGATAATTTATATGAGTGAATTAGATTATATTGGAGCAGATGAATTAGTTTTTAATAATGATATTGACAAAGGAATACATTCTGGCGGTTTTAGTGTTAAGTCAATAATGATGAAATCTAATATGTCACCTATTATGACATTAAATACACCAGATTCAATGATTGGAGGAGGTAATAAAGTTTCTGATTTATTCAATGATTTAGTAGTCCCAAATTGGACATTGTCATATAATAATCGCATTGTTGGTGGTAAGTATAATGAAGTTGAACATGATGATTCTGACAGCGACGATGAAGTAATACATGACGACTTGCATGAAAAATTGCTTGAGCTTGTTAAAGAGCATAATACTATGATAAAACAACCAAAAAAGAAAATGACAAGAAGAATGAAAAAAACTCTTACCAAGAAAGGAGGCACCAGAAGAAAAAATAAAATTTAATTATTTATATTAAAGTATTACTGTAATATAAGTAGAATGCTTTTCAGAGTTTTTGAACATTATGACGATAATTTATGTCAACGAGATTATGATAATGAATGTTTCATATGTTTTGAATACAAAACAGAGACAGATATGAAACCAATTAATTTACAAAATCAACGTTTATATTTCAATAATTGCCTTTGTAAGGGGTCAGTTCACAATGACTGCTTAAAAATTTGGTTTGACAAAAATAAAACATGTCCAATTTGCCGCATAAAAGTAATTGAAAATAATAAAGAAACAATAATTATTCATAATTATATTCCATGGGCAATATACATATATATTTATATAAAAAAAATAACATTGAGATTCGTAAGAGTTTTATCAGTTATTTTATTTATGTATACATTAGTTGAATTTTATTTTATGGTTATTAAAACAAGATATAGACCATACACTGATTATACATATATACCAATACCAATTATAACATATCAATATATTAATGAAACAACTAATGAATTAATTAAAGAGACCCCCACGTTTCATAGTTAAAGGGTGAAACCATAATTTGGTCTAATTTATTTTTCATTGAGTCAACTTTCTTTTGAAATGCTATATCTTCCATTGTTTCTGGATATGGTGAAGATTTTTTCATTAATTCTTCTTCATCGCTTGTAATTTTAGGTTTATATCCGTAACAATTTACTCCAAACCTTACATTAGGATTTGCAATATAACCACCATTAACACCAGGTCTTCCACAATCGTTTTCATGACCAGGAATAGTCTGGAGATTATCATAAGTTTTCTTTTGGGTCGGGAATAATGCTAGCTGATTTGCTGACCAACCATAGTTACACCATTCTGCTCCATTATTGTAAGCCTTTTCAATTTCATCATATCCTGCCAATTCAGCCCCATATGCACTACATAAAGCTTTCGCATCAGTATAAGTATAATAATTTCCAGGAATATTAAATACTTGTTTTTTGAATTTAATCTCAGGCACTGGTGTTGGTTGATAATTGCTTTGATCTACAACTATATCAACTGTAGTTTTTGGTGTGAATAATCCTTGAATATACGCAGTTACATTAATACTGAAAAAGTATTGAAATGCATTTACTAAAATTAAAATTACTAAAATTATCGTGACAATAATACCAAAAATATTACCACCACCATTTGAATCTCCACTTGTTCCTAAATTACCTGGTCCTAAAGATGATGAAAAAGCATAATATGCTACAACAATTAATACTATTATAACCAATACCATTGGATTCATTATATAACTGTTTAAATAATTATACATATTAACTGGATCAGTTGTTGATGTTGTATTTACTACTTCCATATAATATATAAATAGTTAAAAAATAAAAATATAAAATATTATATATAATGAATTATATTACTTTTACACCTTTGGACATTTAAAATGCCGATTATTTATTAAAAAATTTGAAATATATTTATATTGTAAATTATATATAAATATATAAAATGAACTCTTTAGTAGAACAAATATTAAAAGTAGAAGATTGTTTATTAAATGATGAATGTGTTGTTTGTTATAAAAATTTTATTAATATTAAAGATAAAGAATATACTGAATTTTATGATAAAATAAAAGATAAATATAAATTAAACAAATATAATATTTTTGAAGATGAAACTGCTTGTATGTGTTATGATGCTAAATTTGAATGTTTAACTTGTAAAAATTTCGTATGTTGCGGTTGTATTATGAATATACCTGATATAGAAAATGGTAAATATAAAGATAAGTATAATGACAAAATTGAATATCATGATATGGAATATACAGGAATAATTACCTGTCCTGTTTGTAGAATAAAAGATTATAAACTATTATATAAATATGTATTAGAGGATGTTAAATCGTATAAATAATCGGCATTTTAAATGTCCAAAGGTGTAAAAATAAAAGTGATAATCTAGTTATTAATAATAAAATAATTTCACCAGTTGGAACTGTTGTATGTTTTGCGGGTTCAGTTATACCTAACGGGTGGTTATTATGTGACGGTAGGGAAGTTTCAAAAACAACATATACAGAACTTTATGAAACATTAGGAAATTTATATGGGACTTCAAGTGATTCTACAAAATTTAAATTGCCTAATTTGACTCAAAAATTTCCTTTAGGTAAATCTAATAGTAATAATTTAGGAGATTCTAGTGGAAATAGTATAGTTACATTAACAAGTAATCAACTGCCAACACATAGCCATACAGGTACAACTAATAGTGATGGTATACACAGTCATACAGGAACAACTACTGAAGATGGAGTACATAATCATAGTATTAATGATTCAGGACATACACATACGCAAACAACTGTAAATGATGATTTCAATAATAGCGGTGGTGCTGGACCAAGTTTTGCGGCAGATAGTGCTGGAAGTAGAACATGGTCAAACATTAGTTCTAGCACAACTGGAATAACAATTAACAATAATGGTTCTCATTCACACACTTTAAATATTAATAATAGTACAAGCCATACACATTCTTTTACAACCAACTTAACAGGTTCAAGCGAACCAGTAAATATTATGAATCCTTATATTGTTTTAAATTATTTAATTAAACATTAGATTTGCGATAAAATAATACATATGCTTTTGGAGAGACAATAGATTCATTTGTTCCTACTTCAGAAACAGATGTATCATTAAAATGATACCATTTACCATTAGCATTTTTAACGTATGCTGTATAGTGTCCACCCATAACTCCTCCACTATGATTACATACTCCAAATAACTCATATTTGTAATTATCCTTCTTATATCCAATTACATAAGAAGATAAATCTAAATTATCTATTGGAAATGAGACATATATTTGATTTTTCTGAAATCTATTATTAAAACGTTTTAAATCAATTGCCAAAATATTTGGAAAAGACCAAAATAGTATTTTCTTTTTAATATCAACTTTTTTATTACTTTCTTCATCCAAATAATTTTCAATAATCTCTCCTTCTACATAATGATTAAAACAATCAATAAGCGATGGAGATTTATTATCTGGTGGAATTGGTAAATCAACCATAAAAAAAGGTTCTGGTATTTGACTTAAAATTTTATTGTTATCAACTCTTGTTATTTCTGAGACATTAACGCCATAAAATAAATTCCATATTTCAGAATAATCCTTTGCATATGTTGTCTGAATCATTTTAAAACATTTTATAGCTAGATTATCAGTCTCATCTTCTGGCGTTCCAGAAATAGTCATTTTAATTTCTCTCGAAAGCGAGTTATGAAAACAATCAATAATAAATAATAAAAATTCAGATACATCATTTTGCGAATAACCAGTGAATACATCTATTTTTTTAAGATGAGCTACTTTTTGAATAGTCTTTATAAATTTACCTGGAGACACAATACAATTTTCATTCCACAAAATTTTTCTTAAATTATCCCACTCAATAAGTAGAGCAGAATCATATTTATTTTTTAATTTCTTCTTATAAGACTCATTATCTAAAAAGTGATTTAGCTCGTAAGTGTGTGATAATATTTGAATGCATGAATTAATAAAACAAGTGTTACCCAAATTAGCTAAACCACTTAATCCTTTATTTTTATATTTAGTTATATCCATCAACAATATATTAATTATCATAATATATTTAAACAGATTTCATAATATATTTATTATGAGTTATAACAATTCAAATACTTTTAGATTAAGCAATGAACAGTTTTTGCTTGTAAATATTTTAAACACTATGTATAATGACAATCTTAGACATATTAATTCAATTACTGAAACCTTAAACAGTTTAGTTGATAGCAATAATCAAATAAGAAATTCATTATCTCAGTTATTAAATTTAAATCAAAATACATATAACAATACAAGACAAAATAATAGTAATAGGAGATGGGAAAATACAGCAAGCACATTTGGACGAATTATGATTAATAATAGACCTTACGTTGTAGACTTAATAAATGAATATACTATACCAAGAAATAGAAGAAATAATAACTCTGAAGAAATGTTCACTCAGCTTTTACATAATTTTATGCAACCAGTTGAAATTTATCCAACACAATCTCAAATAGAAACAGCTACTAGAAGAGTAAGATATTGTGATATTTCAAGGCCAATTAATACATCATGTCCTATTTCTATGGAAGATTTTGAGGATAATAATATGGTGACTGTTATTAGACATTGTGGACATATATTTCATACAGATTATTTGCTTAACTGGTTTAGAACAAATTGTCGTTGTCCAGTTTGCAGATATGATATAAGAGATTACAACTTTAATGTATCCAACCAATTTTTTAATACTTCCCAAGATTCTTCAAATAATAATCTCGAGAGAAATAATACTGAAACTATACTTTTAAATCATACATTCGGACCTGGAATAGGAAATGGAATATCAGCAGATTCTCTCGAGAATTTATTTAATATAACTAGATTAATGGAAAGATTAAGTGGTATCGCTGAACAAAATCGAGGTGATCAAGGAAATTATAATACGCGTAATAATGATTCTGAAAATAATAATCGCAATAGGTTATAGTTTAGGTTGTTTAAAAATATATATAGGCTTCTATTTTATCATAATATTATTGGTCATTCAATTTATTAAATATGTAAAAAAAATATAAATATACTACTATATAATTATATAATATTATGTCAATGTTAATATTAAGTATATTTAACAAAACACCTAGAAATGATCAATTACTTCAAATACATAGAGAGCAAAATAATTATAATATTATGAAAAAATATAATATAGATTATTATTTTATTACATTTGATGAAACAATATCAGACGATTATAAATTGATAGATAATATATTATATATCAAAGGCTTTGAAGGATATATGAATATATTAGATAAAACTATAAAAGCATTACATTATTTTATAAATATTCATTGCAAACATTATGATTATATTATACGAACTAATATATCTAGTGTGTTTAACTATACACTATTACATCAATATATAAATATACTTCCAAAAACAAATATATATATAGGTGGTGTTTATTTTATATTAGATTGGATTGATAAACCATTTAATATTACAGAAGAAACTATTCAAAAATATAATTTACATAAACTATCATTTTTTCAAGGAACATGTATTATATTATCTAATGATGTAGCATCATTTTTATTGAAATATTCAAATAAATTAATATATGAAATTATAGATGATGTTGCTATTGGATTATTTATTAAAACATATTTACCATCTGCTTATTTAACCTATACAAATATGCCAATAAAAACAGTTATTAGTAATGAAAATAAATCATATAATACAAATAGTGTATTGTATAGACATAAAACATTTGATGATGAGTTAGATATAGAATATATTACTAAGACATATAAATTGATTAATGATATTATGTAATGATTAATGATATTATGTAATGATTAAATGCATGAGATAAGTTATATAAATACGATATAAAGATTGTATTTATATAAAATTATTTATGAGAAGAATACGAATTGGTATTAAAAAAGAAGATAAATCTGACGAACATCTAACTCAAGAAGAAATAAATGATTTGAATGATATTGAGTTAGAAAGAATATCAAAATCAAAAATATTTGATAGATTTTATGATTATTTCAATATAACTATTTCATTTATTTTACGAACAACAATATTTATATTTAAAGTTTCCGGAATTTATTTATTATGGATTTCACTGCATTATTTTTCTGCACACTTATATATTAAATTTTGTGTTCCAGATTCTGTTATTGGATTTATAATGTCGCCATTTATGATAATGACTCCACATTGTCAAGGTCTAAGATGGATTGTATATAATGCGGCCAATATTATTAATCACATGTGGATACTTATTGGTGCTTGGATTTATTCTATGATATGGATTATTGGTACTGAACAACATAACAAAACATAATATTATTTTTATAAATGATTTAAAGATAATATATGTATTATAGTATTGATACAATGAGTAGAACTGGATTTAAGTGGACTGTTAACGAGATTCTTTCTCTTCAAAGAGAATTTGAGCTATTAGGATGGGATGTTAATGAGATTGCAAGTAAGCATCAAAGAACACCTAGGGCTATTATGTTTAAGCTAGACCAAGAAGGGTTTGCTGACTATAATGTATTATATAGTAATTATCATAGTTTAAATGCACCAATGCAATCTCAAAATGTAGACGAGCTATTTTTAGATAATGACAATGTATCGGTTGATGATGACACTGATGAAGACTATGTTGATAATGCTGAAGAAGATGATGAAGATGACGAGGATGATGAGATTGCAAATCTATCAGAACGCGTATATGGTCTTGAAGAGAATATTTCTGAAATTAGAGACATGCTAAAGCAGCTAATGAGTAACAAAATATTGTCTTCTATTGATTTTTAAAATAAATAAAAATAAAAAATTATTAAATTTACAATTTTTTATTTAGTTGATAATTAGAATACTTACACTTTAACAAAGAATTTTGTTACGCTTTGATTGCCAGCTTTTTCATTATTAGTTTCGCGTAAATATTCATCAAATAATAATGCTTTAATTTCTTTGCATCTGAAATCTTCTAATTTTTCTTCAAATTTGTCTTCATCATTCAGATACTTTTCTTTGAGTGCTTGTACATCTTTTTTATACTTTAATAATTTTGGTCTCTTGTTTTGCAATATCCAAATTTTTTCGAGAACAAGTGCGAATAACTGTTGAACCGGTTTCATAATTTGATTTGTAATATAAAACGAATAATCAAGTTTTAAGTTATTTTCTGATATGAACGAAGGAGTTTCTATTTTATCACCTTGTAAAACTTTTTTACCAGGAACAACAATATAAGCAAATGGAATTCTATCACCAGGGCCAGGTTTATTTCCAGGATCTCTTGCTGTTATTCTATCTGCTAATACTTTATGAGCAATTGACTTCGGATTTTTATAACCTGAACGCAAAGATTTTGTGATGATTAATTTATCAATTGGAAATTTCTCATCGACGATATTTTGTAAACAATTTTTCAAAAATGCAACCGCATCAGGGATGCTTTGTTTTTTCATCAAGATATCAATAATACCACCATATACATCTTTAACAATTGGTGCATTATCTCTACGTTTTAATACAATACCCATTTCCTTACGCTTACATTTATTAGGGTCTGTTTCATAAAGCATGCCTACATATCTTTTCTTTGATAATAAACAAAATGGCATAAATGTTTTTTCATACTCGAAATCGTGCGGAGCCTTTAAGAAACTAGCAGCTATTTCGCCTGCTTGTTGAGCCAGTTCAATTGTAATTTCTAATGCAAGTTTTCCTCTAATTGGATTACCATTTAGGTCTTCAAGATTGAATGTATAAAATACCGAATCCGTATCACCATAAATATATTCTGCTTTGGTTCTAACTTGACCATAATTTTTAGTGTCGCAAATTCTGTTACCATAACACTCTTCAATAATACGTTTGCCATATGTTAAGAACTTGCGACCCATTGCTGTCGTACATGCTGCAATATCTTTTTCATAAAACGAACTTGTCTTAGCTCCAGTTCCACCATAAATAGAATTAGCAGATACTTTACAACCAAGTTGCCTTTGTTCTAAGACTTGCCACATAAAATCATCTTTATCTAATTTTTTTTGCAATGCTCTATTATCCTTTCTTGCCTTCAATAATTTTTTCAAAACAGTTGGAATAATACCTGTTTCACCATCTGCAAATTGAACAAATCTACAAATTTTATAACCACATTTAATTTTTTCAGCAGCTGCTTTTGGATGCTTTCTAAAATATCGATATGTGTCATATTCAACACTTACATATTCAAAACCTGGTAAATTATCATACAAATAATTGCCGTTTTCATCCTTATCCCCCCATTCTTCTATTAAGTTTCCAGCTAAATCATATTCTCGTGTCCAAACTTTAGTATCATGTGATAAATTTTCACTAATCATCGAACTTGGATATAATGATGCGTAATCATTACATGCAACAGGATTATCAAGGTACAAATCACATTTTGGAGGAAGAACAATAGCACCTTCATAACCTTCATCAATATCGCCTTTTTCAATAACAGGCATTAGTGTTCTTACTTTACGACATTCACAAGCAATCAAACTTTGTAGTTTAATACCTTGACCACGCATCACAAGGAAATTAATAGGAACACTACAAATCTTCGCCATTTCAATATAACCAGTAAGAATATCTGATTTATTAAACAGATAATGGACTAAGTTGCAATCCTGAATACAGTATTTTGCAATTACAGCACGATCATCCGCAGTTCCATTTGTCATTCTGAAAATATCTTTTGGTGTGACATCATCCTTAGCTAAACACCATCTAACTTTTTTATTGAAATCAGGATTAATAATACCTTCAATTGTAAAAGTTCCATTTACTTTATCAATATTGACAACTAAATATTTAGCTCCATCTTCGTAGTAGTCAACTGAATGTCCAATTTCTTCAATATGGATGAAACTATTTACTAACAAACCGGTTAGATTACCTGTATGAATAATTGTGCGAGATGTAGTATGCTCTATTTTTTTTATCATATCGCCAATAAAATAACCTGCAACATAATCTAGCTTATAGCTTGTTAAATTTTCACCTCTTCTATAGAAGTTATACAAATCAACTTGAAGACGTCCATTCATCTTAATAAATCTCAAATCATGTTGACCACTTGCAATTTGAATACTGCTTTCTTCAATCTTCCATTTTCCAGTATCTTTATCTTTTGTACCGCAAACTTCGTCTTTATTTCTTCCAAGCTTTAAAAAATCTTCTACACAATTGTTTTCTTCTGCACGACGAAACATAAATTCATAATCAAAACCAAATATATTATAACCAATAATGATGTCAGGATTTTCTTTTTGAACTAATTGTTGCCATGCTAACAAAACATCGCGTTCATTGTCATAAGATTCAACAACCGAATTTTCCATCGGAATTTCTGAACATGTATTCAATGCGATACAATGATTAAAATGAGGGTCTTTGTTACCATAGTTCATAAATGTTGAACCAATAAAAGTAACTTTATCACCTTCAAGCTTTGGAAAGAATTTATCTAATGATACATTTAATTCAGTCAGCTTTCCTTCGCGCTCATACTTTTTATCTAATAAGATGTCGATGATAGTAGCTTGTTTGTCAGCATATTCTTTGACATTTTTAGTGTAAACCTTATAAGCAGTTTCATTTAATTCAACATCTTGTTCTCCATCTGCATCTTCCGTCTCAGCTTCAATTTCTTTTGACATTTTTTCAAACATTGATTCCAAAGAATTTGCTTCGTTAAAATCATTCGTTTTTTTAATACTTCTTACCTTACATTCAAGCCATTTATTGCATAGTTCAATTACTATTTCTTTTGAACCAGGATGTCTTTTTGGATAAACTATATCAATACCTGTCATTTGTTCAAAACCAAATGCCGTAAGAATAATATTTGTCAAAACCGGTCTAATTGTATTTTTATTAAATTGGTCGATGCCAATTTCTTCAAAATATTCTACAATATTGGTAGCTAATTTCTTGTATGTTTTAATTGGTACAGGAAAGTCACCGTGACTACTACTAGCTTCAATATCAAAACTCATAATTTTATACGGAACTCTTGTCTCCTTATCATTTAATGGAATAATATTTTTAATATTTGTAGTTAATTCAAAATCACAATTAACAGTTTTTAATTCATTAGTTCTTTCAGCAACTTTTTTCTTAGGAATTGCAATCCAACCAGACGGACTCATATCTTTAATATGAAAGAAACGCAATAAAGGCGGAATGTTGGCTTCATATAACATTATATTTGTATTATTGTATTGATAACCATTCTTTAGCAATTTATGACCTGATTGATAATCCGTATACCAGAAGTTTTTGGCTTTATTAAATGCGTTTAAATTTGCGAACTCGATAAATATAAATTTATGTTCTTTTTTATTGTCGAAACCATATAATTTTCTTCTTTTAACTAATTTTGAGTCTGTAATAGATGTTGAATAAAATTTACCCATTTTTTCTTTTAAATGTGCAATAAACCTATCTTTCATTTCAATACTCCACTTATCATTTACCATCACATAGAAGAAAGGTTTAAATCCTTCAACTGTTACTGAATAGGTTTTCCCATTCTCATCATCACCAAACATCTGAATCATAAATGCATTGGTATCTCTGAATGTATTATCTTCATCATTATCTCTAGATGAATCATACGCATTATAAACGTTAAAATCGAAAACTCTGAAGATATGTTCCATTTAATCTTTATTGATATTTTATGTTTATTTTGTTTAAAATTAATCAATTTTATTTATATATAATATTTTATATTATATAAATTTAAAGTTTATTTATTTACGCCCATATTTACAATACTGTTTTTGAGAGAATCCCTTAGGTCTATGACAATTAATGCTACGTTTATATTTCACAGTCCATCTTCTTCTTGGTACACGAGTGTACCGACCATGGTGTTTTTTGCGTGTTTTTCCACCTATTATTTTATCTCCATCTGTTTTTGATTTTATCCATTCCATAAAAGAATCTATTGTCCTATCTTTTGTTGATATATTTGAATCTTCATAATTTTCAACATTCTCTCCACCATTTGTAATATACCTTATCGTTGGGAAACTATTTGCTTCTTTTACATTTTTTATTTTGTCTATAACATCTTTATCAATCGCAACTACTACATATTTATCACTTTTTAAGATATCTTTAGAGAGAACATTTTTTAATTTAGACCATTCGGGTCTTGTCATGTTGCATGGACCACAACCCTCCATATAAATCAACATGAATATTTTTGCATTTTTATTTTTTATATATTTATTTAAATCATTTACCAATTTGGAAGTGTTTTTTTTATTTATTTCTAGAAATACCATTGTATATAATATATAGAAAATAATATTTCAATATTATATAATGAATCTTACTACTTTATTGGCTATATTAGTATTTTTAATTGGATTATATTTTTACGCGAAATGTGCCGATCCTAAATATGCTGAAGGATATACCAATCAAAATGCAAAACCAAGATGTCCTAATTTGCTTATTCAAAAAGACTCAAAATTTTACTTATACAATTCAAAATTAGCGCAAGTCCCAGGTGTTAATCCAATTGAATTCGATAATTTAGAAGATTATACTGAGTTTTTAGATTGGCAGCGAAGTCAAGGTATAAGATGCCCTGTTCTTTATTTACAAGCCACTTATGACGCACAAGGAAATCAAGTTTACAAAGCAAGACCAAGTGTTTCTGACCCTCAGGCTGGATTACCACCTTCTGCTGCTGCTCCTATGGGTGTTGCCTCTCAAGTTCCACCTATTATGGAAAGCTCATTAGGCGACCCAAATGCGTTAGCATATCCAAATCCTACATTGTTAGTTGATGCAACAAAAAATGATCCACCTTATAATAAGGGTTCATATCCTCCATATGACCAAACGTCATATTATGTAGGCACAACAACTCCTCTTGATATGATGAATTATGAAAAGGCTCCCGTAAGTCCTGATCCCATGGACCCTAACTGGGGTGGAGCAGATTATACACAAAGTTTAGTTGATAAGGGTTATTATAGCCAAAATGAAGTACAAATTTATACACCGTAAATTTATTTATTTAAATTTCTAAACAGCTTCATAATTTTTGAAATTATTCGAAAATATATAAATTGTTTCAGGTTCAGATTTTTTAAAATTTTGACTAATTAATATATTGTTTAAAAATTTATATTTTAACACATAATTATGTAATATTAATAAAATTAAGAATATTAATATTACTATTATTATAATATTTATTATTGTATTATTACAATCAAAACAATCATTTAAATATTTGTTAATACATATAGATACATTTGGTTCTATTTTAGACAATTTTTTTGCATCATCATAATTGTAATATGTTCCTCTAGACAACTCACAAAACTCTATATATTTTGAACTTACATTATATGTATCTATTATTTCATATGTAAAATATGAAATTGGAATACATGTGGTAATGCAAATACTATTATCTAAATTATAACAATTCGTAATACATTCATTATATGTTTCATATTTTTTTACAACATTTGAATTTACTGAAAATATTAATGGTTTTATAAAATCTAAATAACTTAAATTGTATAATAAAATTATTAAACATAATAATAGATATACAAAATACATTTTAATTTTAATTTAATTATAATAGCTTTAAAATTATCAATTTTATTATTGACTATCTACAAATTTCATCACTGAATTTAACGCAACTTTAGCTTGTTGCATTTTTGCTAACTTTTCAACTGCTTCCACCGGATTTGATTGATTTACAGTTAAAGTCGTTTTTAACATTAAGTTATTAAGTAAGTCATCTAAATTTAAAATGGCTGACTCATAGTCAGCACGATATTTGCTGATTAAAAAACTATCTTGTAATTTAATACCGGCTGCCTTTAATGAAGCAGCATAAGCAGCAGCATTTCCTGCTATTCCATTTTCAGGAGGAGCGATTGTAGTTGTATTACCTGAAGCATCTGTCATACCTTCAATTAACATTGGATTATAATGAAAACTTCTAAATACTAAATATACAACAAAACAAATTGCGATAAATAAAAGTAAATTGTAAAACTCTTTCATATACTATATTTTTATTTTTTCAATAAAAATTTTACAATATTTACAATACATGTCTTATTGATTTTCCTTACTTGACCTTTTGTATTTGTATATGATAAGTCTTTCATTGAATCGTTATTTATTTCTAACTCTTTGATAAGATTTGGTATTGTTTTATATTTTTCCATGATAGCTAAAGCTGTCACAGAACTGATACCTGGAATTTGACACAACATTATCTCTCCAATATTGTCTGGAGTAATATTATCTTTCTTAACCTTTTTAACAACCCCGACATAATCTTTATCTGTTACTTGAACCTCATCAAAATCATCAGTTGTCATAACTTGTTCAATATCACCTGATTCGTTAATTGGTATCTCAATTGGTATCTTATTTTGATAATATGGCTTCTTAGTCAAATCTTTTCCAATCTTGTAAGCCATGTTACATACTATATTCGCAGTCTCTTCCATGGAAAAACTTCTGAAAACAGAAAACCCCTTGTAATAATTTAGAGAGAACATAGCTGAATATGCTGTAAGTTTTTCAACTGTATTATCTGATTTGAAACGATTTGGTTTATTTACATCTCCTTCAATGAGATAAACTATATTATGATTGTGATGTGAAAGACCATTTAAGCGATATGATTGTTCTTCGTAACGCCCATCCTTAATGCTAGATAAGAGGTCTGCAATAGATTTTCTCTCGATGATTAATTTGTCTTCAGTATCATCATTTATAATAATATCACCGATTGGCAATGTTTCAGATTTAATCTTAATGTTTTTAAATACTGGAATAGTAGAGGTTTGGGTTAAAATCATTTGCAAAAGCGCACTCTCTCTAGTATCAATCTTAATAAGCATATAAATAATCTAATAATTTGTTATTAAATTGTTTTATCATTTAATATATTATTTATGTTTTCTTGTTTTTTACCTTTTAAATATTTGTGTTTTTTTGAACCACCTCTTCCTCGTCTAGCATCTTTTACGGATGCCATCATATTTCTAACGACATTTTTACGAGTAGCCTTATCTGTATCTCCTAATGCATCCAGAATTTTGCGTTTTAATTCCTCATCATTTTCGGGCAATTCTGCTAGAGCCAATTGAGTTAATTTACTTCCTGTATTTAAATATTGATTGTTCAACGCAGTTAATATCTTATCAAAATTGTTTAAATCTTGCTTGTATATTTCTTCAAAGCTATTAAAAGCATTGTTAAATTTGTCTAAAATGATTGATATATTTTTTATAGTTTCTACATTTTAATTTGCACTCGATTTTTTGCTTTCCACTCGTGTCATCATTTCATCATACATTGTTTTAGTTATTTTTCTAGAATTTATATCGTTTATAGCTTCGGAAACTGCTTGTTCTCTTTCCTTTGCTTTATTTGTAAAATTATTAAGTTTATTAGAAAATTGAGAATATAAATTTTCTATATTTTGTTCCAAATCTGTAATGGTTGAACTATTATTCATAATATAATATAATATTAAATATATTATTATATTATTATGTTTAACCCATATTTCCACCAATTGTAGCACGGTAACCGTATTTTTGGGTTTGAATAGTTCTGTTAGGGATACAGAATCTTGGAACAGATTGAGGAGCTCCTACTAAATTAACATTGTTTGTTAAATACCAACCGACACGTGGTGCGGTTCCGGCTTTCTTGGAACTTCCACCACAATTTGGGCGATTAGTAATCGATGCAGCATTACGAGCCATTTTAGAGCCAGACATATATACCATCTTTATAATTTAGGCTAATATTTTATTTTTTTAAATACTAAAATTAATCTAAATATTTCCAAATAAATCCTCCACCTGTTTTTTGTTTTTTATAAAGAACAGATTTGATTGAACCGATTGATATTTTTAAATTATCTGCAGCCTCTTTAATAGAACCAAACCTATTTATTTCATTCATTTCTAAATCATACTGAGCGACCTTTCTTTTAAAACATTTAATAAGACCTATTTTATGATTATGTAAATTATTTTCGGAACACGTAACCCATTCTAAATTATCAACACAATTATTTATTTTATTTCCATCAATATGATTTACAAAAGGTTTATTTGCTAAATTTGGAATAAATGTCTGTGCTACTAATCTATGTAATGCGTATTTTTGAATATTAACTCTCAAATATATATATCCTGAATGATGTGGCTTATAATCCTTCATTATTATCCCTTTTTTATTCTTAAATCTACCTAAGGAAGATATAAAATATCCTTTTGTGTCTTTTCCATCAATAATAATTTCTCTCCATTCTTCATTTTCAAAAATATTTTGTTCAGTTTTTTTCCATTTATATCCATAAGCTGTTTGTTGCTTATTATTTATTACCATGCTTATTCCAGAACGAATATTGTTGAATTTTAAATTATTATTATTTTCTAAAATATATTTTGCAGCATCTTCAATTGAATTATATTTTTCTAATATTTCATTTGTATAATTATTTATTCTGTAAATTTCTAAATTTTGATTAGTAGTTTGTTTTACACCAGCACTTCTATGAATGCTATTTTCTTTATTAGTTGCCCATTCTAAATTTTTTACATTATTATTTGCACCATTTTTGTCTAAATGATTTACTTGTGGTTTATTTTCTAAATTAGGCAAAAATGCCCTTGCCACTAATTGATGAACTGCTCGTGTCTTTGTTTTATTTCCCATTAGTCCAACAGAACAATATCCTCCTTTTATTGCTTGTTTCAGTATTCTACCCGTTTTAGAATTACGCACATTTCCAAAAGAACTAACTTCATACCGTTCACAACCTTCAATTTTCTTCCAATCTTCGTCGTCTTCCATACTTATTGTTCGAAATACTCTTTATATTATTTTCAAACAAATTTAAAGCTAATCCGATATACTATATAAATGTCAGAAGTAAAACAAGCACACGACGACGATTTGATTAAAACGGAAGATGGATTAGTATTTAATCCATATAATCCTCTAAATGTTAAGATTACATTGAGCGATGTTCAATCTATTCTTTCCAAATATGGTTTGCCTCCAGTTGTCCGCAAATTGGAATTATATCAACGTGCATTTGTCCATCGTTCTTATACTAAGAGACCTCAATACGAAAATACAGAGCAAAATATTACGATTGTCGAACGGCCTCCTGATTGCATGCCTCTTAGTAGTAAATCAAACGAGCGTTTAGAGTTTCTTGGCGATGGCATTTTAGAATGCGTAACTAAGTTATATTTATACAAAAGATTTCCTAAAGAGAATGAAGGATTTATGACAGAAAAAAAAATAGCAATTGTAAAGAATGAGGCAATTGGTAGAATTGCACTTGAAATGGGGCTCCACAAATGGCTAATTATTTCTAAGCATGCAGAAGAAAAGAAAATTAGAACTAATTTAAAAAAGCTCGGCTGCTTATTCGAGTCATTTATTGGTGCACTATTTCTTAATTTCGAAACACATAATCCTCAATCTGAAGACATATCAGATGACGAAAGTCCTGGCTTCAAAATGGCTAAGAAATTTATTAATCGTATTTTTGAAACACATATTGATTGGGTTGCTCTTATTCAAAATGACGATAATTATAAGAACATTTTACAAGTTAAGATTCAAAAAGAGTTTAAAGTTACACCACATTATTTGGAAATTGAACATGACGTAGAGATTGGATACAAAATGGGCGTTTATTTATGTTTGGGTCAACCAATTTACCATTTGACACATTCTGATTCAGTTGATATTTCATTTTTTAAGAATTTCAAAGCTATTCATGAATACATAGAAGCAAATACAAAAGTGCTTATATATATGGGTGAAGGTCAGCATAAAATTAAAAGAAAAGCTGAACAATTAGCGTGTAATGAAGCTATTAACAATATTGACAATTTTGACAAAGAATAATTATTTAATTTGACAATTTTAAATTAATAATATATATAAATTATGCTATATAATTTTTTATATGTATTTTTATACTATATTATAGACACATTAATTAATAAAATTTATTTAAATCAATTTAAAAAACGTTTTCAAATGAACTAGTTAAAAATGATATTGTATTTAATTTTTATATTTATTATATAGCTATATTTGTGTTAAACATTTATATTTGCTATATTTACTCATTATTAAAAAATTATAAAGAAAACAATAAAAACTCGTTATCATTATCACTTATTTATTCTAAATATTTAATTGACACTATAACAAATAATAATCTTACATTATATGAACATGAAAGTAGTCGAAATGTGATGTGGCTATTTGCTACGCCATTAATGATTAAAATGTACGCAGACGCTAATTATATGCAAATTTTTGAAACAGATATTCATTATCATTTAATTCCTGTAATAACAAATATAATAGTTTATCCATATAAACATACAATATTATATTATAGTGTGAACACTATATTATTATTTCCATTATTTCTATTTATGAAAACTCTTTATAAAAATAGATATAAAAAATTTAGTAATATTTTTATTTTAATTTGGTGTTCGTTTATTTCAATATATTTTTTAGATATTTCTGGATTATCCAATGGATATATAGTAAGTTTGTGTTATTTTATAGCAGATGTTATTGGAAAATTAACAACTAATGTGATTATAAATGAATATAATACCAAAAATAATTATGAAATTGATCTACAATGCTTAGAGTTTAAAAATTATATGATTAAACATATTTTTAACTATAAAAATAATAATGTAAATATAACAGATAAATGTAATACTTTAATTGAAAATGTTAATAAAATATTAATAACTAACACTTCTACTGATGAATTAACACTCAAAAACGAAGTTCTTAAAAAAATACTTCCATTAAATTTTGATAAAAATTATTTAAACTCTTTAATTTTGGACTCTGAACTTAATGTGAAACAATTCAAAAATATATGCGTATTATTTACTGATATTGTTAATTATACTGATTTATCGAATAAATATAGTGATATTGTTATTTTTGAAATGCTTAACTCTATTTATAAATCGTTTGATAATATTATTAAAAAATATAGTAGTTTACAAAAAATAGAAACTATTGGAGATGCTTATATGGTAGTAGGTGACATTTTTATTAATTCTGAAAGTTTATTAGTTGTTAAAGATATTATTTTATTTTCTATTGAAATTATGCATGCTGTTAAATTAATAAAGACACCAAATAACCAACAATTAGATTTGAGAATAGGAATAAATATCGGAAATGTAAGTATTGGAATATTAGGGAATGAAATTCCTAGAATGTGTGTAGTTGGGCACACGGTTAACATGGCATCAAGACTGCAATCAACAGCAGAAATTAACTCTATACAATTAAGTGAAGAAATATATCATATTATAATCAATTATTCATTATTTGAAAACCGTATTAAACTGACTAAAAAGGAAAATATTTTTCTAAAAAATATTGGTCATGTTACTACATATACTATTCAAAATGCATCAAGTATTAACTATTAATTATTTCATATGTAAAATTACAAAAATTTATATATTTAAATTATATAATGAATCATTTAGAAAAAATTAAACAACAAATGATGGTAAAACCAAATGTCCAAGATAGAGAAAGAAAAGCTGTTGTTATAAAAGTAGATAAAAAATCTAGAAAACCAAGAGCTCCTAAGAAAACTATTGGAGAAGAACTAGAAGAAGGAGTTATTGATTTAAGTGAACAGATATCTCAAATACAGGAGACAGAAGGCATATTACCAGTAAGTATTGATATTGAGGAACCAAAAATGTTTGCAAAAGAAAAACCTACTGGTCGTCCTATAATTGAAGACAAAACCGATATAGGATATGATAGAGATGCATTACTAAAAAAATTAGCAGAAAGCAAAATGACTAAGGTAACAGTTAAACCGCTTGTTGAAGTTGAACAAAAAATAATTGAACCACAACCAATCCCTTCTGTAAAAAAAGCTAAGAAAATAGAAGTTAAAAAACCTCTTATTATTGAAGATGAAGAAGAAGTTGTTAAAGAAGAAGGTGCAAAGGAAGAAGGTACAAAGGAAGAAGAGGAAGAATATATTTTAAAACCTAAAAAGAAGGTTGAATTCAAAGAAGAAGTAAAAGAAGAATCACCTGAAGAATTTATTTTAAAGAAAAAAAAAGAAGTAATACCTGTTATACCTCCAAAAGAAAAGAAACGAAAAACTGAGAAGGTTGAAAAAGGTGTTGCAGTTTTAGGACCAGAAATATTAGTTGAAATGGGTGATACAGATATAACAAGACGCTTACCACAACGCTTACCACCTGTCAACATTAAAGTTGGTAGTTATATAATGAATGATAGAGAGATTTTTGTAAATTTTATTAATTCTCTTTTTGAGCCATACAAACGCGAATTAGAAGAAAATAAAGAAAGTATATCGTGTGACACTATCGGCAAAACATCATCTGACTTCTCTCTATTAACACATCAAAAAATTGTAAGAGACTATATGAATCTTTATACACCATATCGTGGTCTACTTTTATATCACGGTTTAGGTTCAGGTAAGACTTGTACATCTATTGCAATAGCTGAAGGTATGAAAGACTCAAAAAGTATTATTGTCATGACACCTGCATCTTTGCGTGCTAACTATATTGGTGAATTAAAAAAATGTGGTGACTTATTGTATAAAAAAAATCAGTTTTGGGAATGGATTTCAATAGAACAATATCCAGAATCTCTTAAGACGATGTCAGCTGTGTTAAACTTACCTCAAGAATATATTCGCAGACATGGTGGAGCATTTTTTATCAATATTAAAAAGAAGACGAATTATGATGAGTTAAGCGACACAAGTAAGCAAGTTTTAGAAGAGCAATTAAACGAAATGATTAAACAGAAATATAAATTTATAAATTATAACGGTTTACGTGAGAAAAAATTAGAAGAAATGACATCTAATTATACTAAAAATATTTTCGATAACAGTGTCGTAATTATCGATGAAGCACACAATTTTATTAGCAGAATTGTTAATAAATTAAAGAAAGAAAAATCGATTCCTGAGAGCAAGCGTGGAGAAAAAGAGCGTCTGCCACTGAATTTATCCACAAAATTATATGAAATGCTTTTAAGTGCAAAAAATGCAAGAGTTATATTACTTTCAGGTACGCCAGTCATTAACTATCCAAATGAATTCGGAATTCTCTTCAATATTTTAAGAGGATACATCAAGACATGGAAAATACCATTAAATGTTCAAACAAGCAAAAAGATTGATAGAAATTCACTTAGCGAAATATTACTTGGAGAGAAGACATTAGATTATTTAGATTACTCTCCATCCAGTAAGATCTTAACTGTTACCAGAAATCCATTTGGTTTTAAAAATAAAATTAAGAAAGAATCTGGATATCAAGGTGTATCAAACAATAAACGGAATGAAAGTGGCGAAACTGAATTTGAAACGGAATTTATTTCTGATGACGAATTTGAGAGAAAAATTATATCTATTCTTAAAAGAAATGATATTGATGTTATACCTAATGGAATTGAAATTAAATATAGAAAAGCTTTACCAGATAAGTTTGATGAATTTGTTGCAAGATATGTCGATGAAACCGAACGAAAATTAAAGAATACTGATGCTCTTAAACGAAGAATATTAGGATTGTCTTCTTACTTCAGAAGTGCTCAAGAAAGTTTATTGCCTAAATTTGAAAAACGAATTGGTGTTGATTATCATGTTGTTCATGTACCAATGAGTGATACACAATTTAAAGTATATGAATCTGCTCGTGTAGAAGAACGTAAATTGGAAAAGAAAAAAACTAAACAATCTATGGCAGAAGATTATGAAGATAAATCATCTACATATCGTATTTTTTCTCGTTTATTTTGTAATTTTATTATTCCTGATAGACCAATACCAATCAGAAAGAAGAAAACTGAAGAGGAAAAAGATGAGGAAAAGGAAGAAGAGGAAACTGATATTATGGCTGCCTTAAAACAGGGTAAAAAAGTAGAGTCTAAGCAAGATTTGGAAGATAATCGTGAAGCTGAAATTGAAGGCGATGAAATTTTAAATGATATTGGTGGCTCTACTTATACGGAACGTCTTCAAAATAAACTAAAAGATATGGAAGCACATGCTGATGATTTTTTTACACCTGAAGCATTGCAAACATACAGTCCTAAGTTTTTAGCAATTCTTGAAAATATACAAGACACAGAATATCAAGGATTACATTTAGTTTATAGTCAATTTAGAACAGCTGAAGGTATTGGATTATTTACTCTTGTTTTAAATAAAAATGGGTTTACTAGATTTAAAATTAAGAAAAATTCACTCGGATTATGGGAAATAGACATTCCTGACGCAGATCAAGGTAAACCTACTTATGCATTATATACAGGAACCGAAACTGTTGAAGAAAAGGAAATTGTGCGTAAAATTTATAATGGTGAATGGGATGATATCCCAGACAGTATTAGTTCAGTTCTTAAATCTAAGTATAGGAATAATAATATGGGTGAAGTTATTAAAGTCTTTATGATTACTTCGTCTGGTTCTGAAGGTATTAACTTGCGTAATACACGTTATGTTCATTTAATGGACCCTTATTGGCATCCTGTTCGTTCAGAACAAGTTATTGGTCGTGCAAGACGTATTTGCAGTCATAAAGATTTGCCTACAGCATTACAAACCGTTGAAGTATTTGTTTATTTAATAGTTTTTTCAGAAGCCCAGTTAAAATCAGATGAAGCAATTGAATTAAAAAGAAAGGATTTAAGTAAAGCTATTCCTAAGGTTCCATTAACTAGTGATCAATATTTATTTGAAATTTCTGAAATTAAAGCTAATTTAACAAATCAGATGACAGATGCTATTAAACAATCCGCATTCGATTGTTATATTTATTCTAATGGTAAATGTGTTAACTTTGGTGACCCATCAATTAATAAATTTTCTTATGTTCCTGACTATGCTGAGCAACAAAACGATATCACCGTTCAAGCTAATAAAATTGCGATTGAATGGGTCGGTAAACCTGTAACCATTAATGGTGTTAAATATGTTTATCGTAGAGTTAATAATAATGTTCTTAATATTTATGACTTAAAATCATATGAGGCTGCTTTAACAAATCCAAATATAGTTCCTTTACAGATTGGAACATATGAGACAAATGAACGCGGAGAGAAAGTATTTAGACAATTAGTCACTAAATAATTTAATTTAAAAATTGCATAAGAAAATATGATATATTTTATTAAAAAAATATCATAATTGTATATAATGACTACTATGAATATTTTTGACCAAATACAAAATGAAATAGTTAATATGGATTTAGAATCAATGGTTAGTATTCTAAATGAATGTTTTGTTTCTTTAGATAAACTTCATGAGCAATTTCCAGAAGTAAAACAAAACACGAATAGAATATTTAGTAATAACACATGCATTATAGATAAAAATTGTATTGATTTTTTAAATTTAGTATTTCAATCTTATGGTATAAATACCAATAATTATATGCTTCAAAATATTCAAAAAGGTGGTATGGATGTTAATGATGACCTGATGATAGAGGATGTGCCATCCAAACCTAATCAAAATCAATCAACAACTAATGTTTCATATAGACAGCAACCTTCCGGGCAACAATTATTGATATCACCTAATATATTAGGCAATAATACTGTTTCTATATTATCATCTAGTCTTCAATATGGATTGACTCCTGAAGCACAACTTAAGATAATAGAAGCACTTGCTAAAGCGGTTGAAACAGAAAGCAGCATTAAATTAAGAACTGCTGAAATAGAAAATAATATTAAACTAAGTGATGAACGATTTAAAAATATTCTTAGATATAGTTCATTGATTATTTCTTCTAGTACGCCTGCAGCTCTTATGTATTATTTTAAAGAATTAATTAATAATTCAGCAATTAGTACAGTTAGTGCATTAGGAAATACGACTGCTAGTGTTTCAGGAAATGTAGAGTTGTTTGTTAGAAACACCCCATCATATTTAGTAAGTAGTTTTTTGTCAGCTGGAAAAATGCTAAAATTGCAAATGGGAGATAATTTTCCATCAATATTAACAAAATTAGGTAAAACCGTACAAGAATCAGGTATTACAAGTATTGCATCTGAATCTATCACAGCACAAATGATAGAATCGACTACATCTGGTATTTTGTCTACAACAGATGCAGCTACTATGATTGGTTGTATTATTATTTATATTGGTGGTGTTATTGTGTTAAAGTTATTATTTTACATTATTTTTATATTGTATACATCAGAAGATATTGGCATTTCTATTGGAGTGCCTGGAGTTGCTAAATTTTATATAAAAAAAAAGTTAAACGGTGGAAGAAAAACAATAAAACATAGCAGAAAAAAATACAGAAAATCACATAAAAAATATACCCATAAACGTCATTAATTTCGAACTTATATTAACTTCTACTATTCAATATTGCAATTATTTTATCCATTTTATCATTTAATTTTTCTATATTTCTCTCCAACTTAGTAATTCTATCTTCGCTACTGGTATGAATTGTCTGTTGGTCATTCATCTCCAATCTAATATTATCTTCTTTTTTATTGACTTTTTTAAGCTTTGCAAATATGCTCATATCTTCTTCATCTTCTACATCAGGTTCTGATATAAATGTATTCACTTGGTCATTTGTGTTAAATGTAACATTCTTTTTAGGATTTAAATTATGGTCAAGTTCATTTAAATACTTAAATCTATTATTGGTTTGCGGTTGTTCCAATTTAGCTTCAAATTTTTCTGATTTCAAAGAAGTATCTAGTGGTTTAAGCCAGTTGTCAACTTCATTAGTTGTATTATAAGCTCTATTTATCTGTTCAACCTCATAATTACGCTGTGCTTGCATTTCTTTAAGAATTTTATCCATTTCTTTAATTGGTTTATCCGTTCTTTTGTCTGAAAATTCGGGCATTGGTGGTGCTTTAAGTGTCATTGAATCCTCAAATTCTTCTTGACGTATAGTAAAATCTCTTTCAAATTGACTTTTTCTGTCATTTTGTATTTCTTCAAAGGTAATCAGTTCTTTTACTGGCGGATCATTATGAATTTTTATTTTACTAGGTTGATAAGGATATGTTTTTTTAATGTGATTAAGAATAAGAAGAATATATTTTTTATTTATATCAACTAGTGTATTTTTTTTTATTTTTTCAGTTTCAAAAAACCCTTTTATATTATTAATAAATAAATTATAAATTTTGCCTTGAATATCAGGTGAAAGAAATCTAAAAATATCTTCATCGCTTATGACATCCCATAACATTTGAATGTTCTCTTTTTTGGTAAACATATTTATTGACATTTAAATATATAATAATACAATTGTATTTTTATATGTTTTTACAACGAATCATTGAAATAAATATGTCTAAATTTTTCCATATATTCGTCTTTAAGTATGTGAGTTTTTAAATAATGTTCAGTCATCTTATCTTCTAACATATGAACAATAAAAAATATTGAATACATTCCACACTCAGTATTACCATATTGATGTTCGATTCCTTCATTACTATCAATCTTAAAATTTATTTTTGGAGTTAGACTTAAACCTTGTTCTTTAATTCTCTCTATTAATTTTTTAACTTCATTTGGTGCTTTATCTCCTGTGCTGTCAAAGAAAAATATTTTCTTTTTTTTAATATTAATAAACATTGATATCCAATGTTGACCTGGTTTATTATGTGGATCAGTATTAAAAATTATTCCTATTTTTGTTTTTCCTTGTTTTATCACCTTTTCAAGATTAAAATTACATAATTCTTCCCAGACACACTCACCATATAATTTTCTGGTATCAAAATCAATTGGAGTTGGACCAATAAAATCAAATTCTTTATATGCTTTTTCATATTGTTTCATTACTTTCATAATATCAGTGCTTGATAACCATTCATTTGGATTTTTTTTCCATTCTGGTGGCGATTCTGGTGCAAAAGATTCTGCTAATTCACTTTCAAGTTGCCCAAATGCTCCTTTCTGTTTTAGCCAACAAGCTTCATTATTACAAATATCTTTTAAATGTTCACTAAGCTGTTTATGAATATCTTTTGGTGAATTGGTGGTTATTTTAACGTCGGGATGTCTTGCATTCCAATGATCTCTTAATTCTATAAGCGAACTATTAGTATAACAACTAAATTCATTTAGTTCATCTTTTGGTTTAGGACTACAGTTAATTCTTTTAGTTGTTTTTTTTCCAGAACCACGTTTAATACGGTTATTTTTTGTTTTATATTTTTTTAATGTTTTTTTATTTCTTTGTTTTCTGATTGTCTTCATAAATAATAGTGATATTCTTTTTTTCTTCTGTATATTTTATTCCTTTATTTTGTAATTCTGGTTGCATAATATTTACATCTCTCGATTTTGGCAAAATAACATGTTCAATATTTTTATTTGTTGTTCGTTTAACATATTTATCTAAAGTAGGCAAATCCATTTTAACTGAACGCATCATTAATTTATTAGCATCCATAAAATTTCCAGATAAGTCTAAATCATTATCATCACAAACTTCAGATGGAAAATCGACATCTTTATACTCTTCTTGTAATAAGTCATTATTATCAATAACTTTAAAGTAATTAATAGTTGTTTTGATGAATGTATCATAAGCATATTTAACATCAGGCGATAAATCTTCTGGATAATCAGTATTAACTAATTCCTTAAATAAATTGGTAATACGTTTCTTATAAAACTGAAATTCCTCTTTATTTATTTGTTTTTCTCTCTGTTTCATTACATGTTTTCCCATAGTTTCTTTATTTAATAAAAAATCTAAAGTTATTTGATTAACTAACGATTGAGACATATAATAAAACCATAAAATTTATTTTATATTTTACATTATTTTCTATTTCTCCTTGTTTTTCGTTTTTTGTTATTTCGTTTTTTAGTTTTACCGCCTCTTGTTAAATTTGGATTAATATTTTCACTATTTTCACCATCATACATATCAAATTTTGGTTTACGTAAAGGTTTTGTTCCATATAACATAAAATTAGGATCGTTAATTAAATTAGGGTCTTTATAAATACCTTCAGCTACTTTGACTGATTTGGTTTTTATCCAATCTTTACCATACTCCTTACCAACAGAAACTGCAGCTTGTCCTAAAGGTTTTAGTACAGCTCTCATTCCACCTCTTCGTCTTGTTTTCCAAATTATTATATAAATAATTTATAAAATAATTCAAATTTAAATAAGTCTAACAAGTTTGTTTTGTCATATCTTTTACCTGACATCTTGTATTATTATAGAACATAGATGAACCACATAATCCGGGTGAGGGATTTGGATTAAAAGATTCAAAATTTTCACTTCTAAACATTATCTCATGTGGGTTTGGTTGTGCAGGTGTTTGAAATTTATATGTGTATAGGTCACTATTAGAGCGAGGAACATAAGTTGCCTGACTGCACTTTTGTAAAGCGTAAATTTGATTTCTTAATTCGGATTCAGTATTAATATTTGATGCAAAACCAGACCATGGTGATTGAGTATTTCCTGGGTTAAACACTTTATGGACATTATAAGTAGGCATTTGAGCTAATGGAACATTAATCTGTTTTCGTGGATCAACAATAGGGAAATAGGAATATTTTGTCATGACTGGTCTTACGTCTAAATATGGTTGTAATATTTGCGATGGAATATTTCTATCGTATATGCGATTATTGGTTTGTCTATGAATATCTGAAACACATTCGGTTGGATGTTTTTCCATTTGATATATTTATATATTATTATTTTTAATAAAAAGTTTAAAGGTTTAACCATAATTAATATATTAAATGTGTGGTATTTTTGCTTTATTGAATTCACACCTTTCTCCTCAAATTAATATAGAAATGATTAGAAAAGTATTTAAAAGAGGTAAAAATAGAGGACCTGAGTTTTCTAAATTAGTTTCATCCAATGATAATAAGTTAGTTTTAGGTTTTCATCGTTTAGCAATTAATGGCTTAAATGAAGAATCTAATCAACCACTTATTTTTAATGGAATAGAATTAATATGTAATGGAGAGATTTATAATTACAAGAACTTATACAAGTCTATGAATATTGTACCTAATACTGGATCAGATTGCGAAGTTATTATTCATTTATATTTAAAATATGGAATTGAACAAACATTGGTGATGCTTGATGGTGTATTTGCGTTTATTTTATATGATAGAAATGAAGATAAATTATTTGCTGCAAGAGACCCTTATGGTGTAAGACCTTTATACAAGCTTCATTTAAACGTATTTGATGACAACAATTCATCACATTACATTGACGGTTTTGCCTCTGAACTTAAAATGTTAGAGCCATTCTATAATCTTAATACAAAACATTCTTGCACCAAACAATTTGAACCTGGAACATATTCTGTTTACAAATGTGGCGATGGCAAATTTAAAACTTCTATTATTAACAAATCTTACTTTACTCCTGCATTTCCTAGTTCTCAAATGATAGATGATATTAATGTATATAAAACCAAATTATTTTCAAGAATTTCAGACGAATTATCCTTAGCAGTCGCGAAACGATGTGTGACAACTGAAAGGCCTGTAGCATGTTTATTAAGTGGCGGGTTAGATAGCAGTTTAATAGCTGCTCTAGTTGCTGATTTTTTCCAAGGTAGCAATAAGCAAATTGAAACTTATAGTATTGGTCTTGAGAATTCTGAAGATATAAAATATGCTAGAATTGTTGCCGACTATATTGGATCTAAACATACTGAATTAATTGTCACCGAAAAAGATATGTTTGATGCAATTCCCGAAGTGATCAAAGCAATTGAAAGTTATGATACTACAACGGTGAGAGCTAGTATAGGTAATTACTTGATTGGTAAATATATTGCATCAAACTCTGACGCAAAGGTAATTTTTAATGGCGATGGTTCGGATGAATTATTTGGCGGTTATTTGTATATGAATAAATGTTCAGATGACATTGAATTTGATAAGGAAACTCGTAGACTATTAAAAGATATTCATACTTTCGATGTTTTGCGTTCAGATAAGTCTATTTCATCAAACGGACTAGAACCACGCACACCATTTTTAGACAGAAATTTTGTAAACACTATTTTATCTATCCATCCATATTTTCGTAATCATAATAATTTTGGTGAGCCTGAAAAATATTTACTTCGCAATGCATTTAACGACACCGTTTGGTCAGAACATTTTGGTTGGAAAAAAATATTACCAGACGAAATTTTATGGAGAAGAAAAGAAGCATTTAGTGACGGTGTAAGCTCACAAGATCGTTCATTATTTACTATTTTACAGGAATATATTGCAAAGTATTACACAAATAAAGATGAAGAAAATTGTTATTATACAAATGCAGACAATCATAAGATTAATATAGCAGTTGACAGATTTTATATGCCGTCGCTTTCATTGGAAAAAAAATATTACAAAGAAATTTTTGACAAAGAATTCCCTAACTCGGGACATATTTTGCCGTATTTTTGGATGCCAAAATATACTAACGCAGAAGACCCAAGTGCGAGAACTTTACAAATTTATTAACTATATTGGTTATAGAATTCTTCATATATCTCTTCATCTGATGGAATTGTATCATATAAATTTACTTTTTTAATTATATTATGTATTGTATTATCGCTTAAGAAATGTCCCATATATAAAACAGATATTATGCTAATAAGTAATTGAGCTATATAGATAATAATTAAACCAATAATTTCATGATTATTTAAAGATAATTTAGATGATATAAATATAGCTACATAAAGCAATCCTATAATACAACCATGTGTCATAGTTAATAGTATTCTTTCTATAAAGAGCATAATAAGACCAATATCACATATCTTATCTCGTTTATATGCGGGAATATTAAAATATATAACATCGAATATAGTAAACAAATATAATGGAATTTGTAAATAACTAATAATCTCAAAATAATCTTTTAAAGTAATTTTAACATTATTTATTTTTGAAGTCATTAAATGATTATTTTGAAATGCTACAAATAAATTTATAGATGTCCATAAAATATAAAATAGTGTATAAATTATTAACCATTTATAAATACCATTTTTTAATTGTTTTTCTTTTTCAATTTTCTTTGTTTTACTAATTTTTTGTTTTATTTCTTGTAATACATCTTTTGTTGGTTCTGGTAATATATCTGTTGTTAATTCATTAATTTTATGTAATTCATTAATTGTAATGCTATTCATTGTTTATAATTTAAGTGAAATACTTATTTATATTAATTAAGATATCAATTTTTTTAAATATATATTATATGACCAAAACACAAATTCATAAATGGCAAGAAAGTATGTTTAATATTATTTTATATATATCTTATTTATTGATTATCATTTCGTCATTTGGATTATCACAATCTGCACCAAAGTATTTACAGTCTTTAGATTATTATGTCAGAATCTATATTTGTTTATTTTTAATGTGGCGTTTTAATCCATTAAGAACACATTACGAGTTTACCGATTTAGACCGTAAAATAGCTTTTAGCGCTGGTGCGTTTATTTTAACAACTACCGCATTAAATCAGTATCTCGATGTCATTAAAGATTATATTAAAAATAATATTTAAAATTTAAATGGCTTAATTATATATTAAATAAATACAATTAAACTATTATGTCTCATCAACAAGAATTAATTATCATTTCAAAGTATAATATTGGAGAGAAAAATCAAGAATATTTGATTCATGATTCTTACCATCAATGTATTTCAAAAATTACATGCCAATCAATTAGAGAGAAAAGTAAAAGCGTTTGGAAAGAAGCCAAGTATTCTTTGCCTGAAACATACATATTTTTTGGACAATATCCAAATGCATTCTTATATGGATTATACAAATCTGAAAATAATAAAATTTATATTGTCAAATCGTTTATGGATACTGTGATAAATGTTATCCCATTTAACAAGAAATATTTTGAATGAATTAAAAATAAATTTTATATATATATATATATGTCTGCTAATCAAAATTACACAATAAATGCAGAAGGTGTTTTTATAGCAACTAATGCTAATATTCGTAATGCTGTTTCTAATTATTTAGGAAAAAATGCGAGAAAATTACCTCCTATTGGTCAATGGAATACATCACAAGTAACAGATATGAGTAGACTTTTTGAGGATAAAAAAAAATTCAATGAAGATATTAGCAGTTGGGATGTTAGCAATGTAACTAATATGGAATCGATGTTTAATAATTGCATAATTTTTAATCAGCCACTAAATAATTGGAATGTATCTAATGTAACTAATATGTCAGCTATGTTTTTATATTGTTATTCTTTTAATCAACCTTTAAATAATTGGGATGTATCTAATGTAACTAATATGGAAGCAATGTTTTATGGAGCAAGATCATTCAATCAACCTTTAAATAATTGGAATGTATCTAATGTAACTAATATGTCAGCTATGTTTTATATAGCAAGCTCATTCAATCAACCTTTAAATAATTGGAATGTATCTAATGTAACTACTACATATTCGATGTTTTATGGTGCAAATAGTTTCAATCAAGATTTAAGAAATTGGAAATTATCAGATAATGTTAATAATCGTAGTATGTTTCAAAATGCAAGATCTATGAGTGAAGAATTTAAACCTAAGAAAAAAACAAAAGCACAGAGAGAAAAAGAGCGATATAATCTTATAAAACAAAATGAAGCTATTCCATTAGCATATGACGTGTTACCTGCTGATAAATCTGAAACAAAACCTACTAGTAGACTTCCGCCAAGTGTAAGCAGTCATATATTACAATACGTTGGAATGACTGAGAAGGATGCATATAAAATAGCTAATGAGGGTGAATTAGATTATTTAAAAAGAACAGGACAATATGATACATTGATGAAACAAAAAATGCAACAAGACAGCTTATTTAAACAATCTCAAAAACAAATGACAGAAAAGGGTGGAAGAAGAAGAAGAAGACATTCTAAAAGAACTAGAAAGATAAGAAAAGCAACTAGACGAAGACATTAAAACTTCATAATATCATATTATAATGTATTAATTTATACGTTATAATAAATTTTAAATCTTTTTCATGGTTCTATTCCTTTTATTGCCTCTATTTTTAATAGTTCTATTTTTTGTAGAACGATTGAAAAATACTTGTAAATGAGAAATTATATGTTTGCCTAATATTTTATCAACATCATATTCTTTCTCGTCTTTTTCAACAACGATATATTTAAATAATTTAATATGTTCCGTCATTAAAGAACTAAAATCTGTATCATTTCCTATTATTTTTTTTCCTATTTCAGATTCAACAAATTTATTTATCATATATTCAAATGATAAATCATAATAATACGGTTTAATATTTATATAATATATGTTATCATGAGCCATATCAGGATAAAAGCAATCGTCCATAAAACAAATTTCGGCATCAATAGGTATTTTACTACATTTTATTAGATCTTTATGGGTTTTATTTTGTGTAGTTCTGCAAATTTCAACACGCTTACCATTGATCTTAAATGCTGCTATAATTTGGTCAACTAATTTAAAGTTTATTTTTCTCTCAAAATAGCTGATGATATGTCGTGCCCATTCTCGAGGCCCAGTATTATTTGTATAAATCATCATTTTATGACAACAATTTGCATTTTTTTTATTCTTTAAGTATATTAAAATATTTATTATATTTGGACGAAGAAATTCAGGAAATAAATCAAGAATGTCATCAAAATCAGACTGAGACAATGTTTTTTTATTTTTATTTTTTAAATAACTAGCTAAGCTATCCCAAAATATTCCATATTGAGTAAAATAACCTAGTGTTTCATCTAAATCAAATACTACAATCTTCATTGCTAATATATATTTAGAAATTATTTAATGACAATTAGTTTACAAGCAAGGTAATTTATTTATATTTAACCTTTATCTTAATTTACAATATAAATTATTTTATTTGTAAATATATATACAACAATGTCCGAACTTACTAATAATGATTATAAAAAAATTTTAGAATATTATAATAAACCAATACCTAAATCTAAACGCTTATTAAAATCACAAGCAGAAAAAATACTTGTTAATAAATTATGTCGATGTATTAAAAAGATCGATAAAAAAAATGAAGTTCGAGCAATTGGTATATGCACTAAAACTATTTTTAATAATAAGGGCTTTACACGTGGAAAATTCACATGTAAAAAAAAGCAAACTATAACTATTAAAAAGAAAAATCTTACGAGAAAAAATAAAAGATAAAAATAATTATATCAGATTATAATAAGATGAAATATGTTGATATAATTATTATTGGGAGTGGTATGTCTGGTTTATATAGTGCATATAAAATTAAAGAGTTTTCTCCAAAAACAACTTTTATGATTTTAGAAAAATATAAAAAAAACTGGATCGGTGGTAGAACCAGTAATGAAATGTTCTATGGAACTGAAATTGTTACTGGGGCAGGAATTGGCAGAAAAAGTAAAGATAAATTGTTGTATAAATTGTTAACACATTTTAAGCTAGAAACATCTGAATATACAGTAAATCCACATAAATCTGATTTGATACATTCTCTCGACATCAATAAAGTTATGAATCATTTAAGAAGAGAATATAAAGGTTTCAAAGACAAAACTGCTACATTTAAACAGTTTGCTACAAAAGTTCTTGGAGAGAAGGAATACAAAAATTTTACATTAAATGCAGGATATACCGACTATGAAAATGAAGATGCGTTGGAAACTTTATATTATTACGGAATGGAAGACAATGCTTGTTGTTGGAAAGCATTTCACGTTCCGTGGAGAAAACTTGTTCTAAAATTGTATCGATATATTGGTGAGCAACATTTCAGATTTTCTAATAAAGTTGTCAATATTACTAAAACTCATGATAATCCATGCAGATTTTTAATTGATACTGAAAATGGTTTACAGTATTTATGCAATAAAGTAATTGTCGCATCAACTATCGATACAGTGCAAAATTTGTTGCCAAATCATTCAATTTATCACGATATTCAAGGCCAGCCTTTTCTGCGTTTATATGCAAAATTTACCAAATCATCTATTCCTATATTAAAAGAATATATCAAAGGTTTCACTTTTGTACCCGGACCTTTGCAGCGAATTATTCCAATGGACCCTGACAATGGTTTATATATGATTGCTTACAATGATAACAACAATGCGATTGCTCTTAAAGATTACCTACAAAATACAAAATCAAATAGAGATTTATATGAAATACTTTTGGAAAAATCATTAGGAATGCCTGAAAATTCTGTTCATATTATTGCAATTAAGGATTATTATTGGCCAATTGGAACTCATTATTATAAACCATTAAATAAAGAGTTATATAGTTCGAGAGAAGATTTTATAGACAAAGCTCAACATCCAGAGCAAGGTATTTTAGTTGTCGGTGAATGTGTAAGTCGAAATCAGGGTTGGAGTGAGGGGTCGTTAGAGAGCGTAAAAGCAGTTGTTACAAAAGAATGGGTAAAAAAAGAATGTTAGTTATTATTGTAAAACAATTGGATTATTTCAATTGTTTTATCTGTTTTATTTTCTGGATTTATCCAATAATTTATTTGCTCTTCTAATGTGTGTAATCTTTTTTTCCACTCTTCTTTTTTTGAATTTTTTATTATACAAATCCCTTTTCCATTTAATCCCCAACAAGAAGTTATTTTCTTTTCTTTTGTATTGTAATCATCTGGATTAAATCTTATAAATACTATGGGTCTATGTCCTACATCTTGTGATAGCTCCATAATCCTTTTATTTTCACAACTACATTCATAATCGATATGCTGATTTTCATCTATTTCTATTATAATTATTTGATATCCTAAATCTAATAATAAATCAGGACGCTTTTTAGAACAACCATCGCTTACTATTTTATCTGCTATCCAGCTATAATTTTCAAATTTATTTTTAACAAATTCTACAACAGCAAACTCTTTTGTTTTATAATTGTGTGATACTGGTTTGTCTGGAAATAAATTAACAAAACATCTTAAACAATACCCATCATATTTTTCATTGACTTGTCTATAACATAAATGAGTTTTACAAGTCTGTGCTCTAATATTTATCATTCCTTCTTTTTTGTGCGAAAAACAATATAATGGTCTAGTTTCTCCTTCTAAATTATAAAGTGGTCTTAATTTACAATTTGGTTGAATACACTTTTTATGTTTAACATCTATCATTCCTTCTAATTTATGTGAAAAACAATATAATGGTTTAATTTCATCTTCTAAATTATAATTTGGATATTTTTTACAATTTGGATGAATACAAGTTTTGCCTGTAACATTAATCATACCTTCTAATTTATGCAAAGAACAATACAATCCTTTAGATTCTCCTTCTAAATTATAATTTGGTTGTGTTTTACAATTTTGATAAATACATTTTTTATGTTTAACATATATCATTCCATCTAATTTATGGGAAAAACAATATATTGGTTTAGTTTCTTCTTCTAAATTATAACTTGGTCTTGTTTTACAATTTGGATAAATGCAAAGTTTATGTTTTAGATTTACCATTCCATCTAATTTATGAGAAAAACAATATAATCGTTTTGTCTGACCTTCAAAATTATAAGTAGCAATAGTTTTACAATCTGGATAAATACACATATACAATAACTAAAGATGTTATTTTTATATAGTTAATTTAATTAATTATATAATTCCTAAATATTTTCACTTTCTTTCATTTTTTGTAATTTTGCCTTTTTATTCAAATAAGCAGTTCTTGCGTATTCTTTCTTTTTTTCTACTGATAATGTAGAATTATAATTGGTTTTTTCTTTATATTCTTTGACATGCTGTTTATGTTTTTCTTTATTTTCTTCATAATATATTTTATTTCTTGTTGGAGCAGTATATTTTTTTAGATGTTCTTTCGTCTCATTTAATTCAAGTTTAGTTTTTTCTAGTTCTTCTTTCAATAAGTGATTTTCTTTAATGATTTCTTCAATATTCATTTAAATAATATAATAATTTATTTTTATATTATTTTAGTAGGCATTGAGAAATTAGTTAAATAAATAATATAAATGATAACCAATGGATGCAAATCCCAACATCAACAATATTTCAAAAAACTTTCTAGCTGTTTTCTCTCCAGTATATCCTATATAAACTAATAAAGGACCGACAATAAAGACATGAATCAAGTTTACCCATATACCTTTACCAGCATTGAATATTTTGTATAAGTGATAAAATATAATTATAAATCCTAAAAATAATAAGATGGTAAATAGTGGTGCGTATATTTTCTCTCTATTTATGCCTACATAAAGAAATAAACTGCCAACAATTAAAACATGAAACAAATGAACTAATGCATGTACATCCATTATATAAATCATAATATTATTTTCTATCAATATTTTATGAACAAGTTTAATTACGAAAATACAGAAATAGTCGCCCAAAAAGGGGGAAAAGTTGTGCGTAAAGTAAGTATTAAGAAAGGTAGAGGTTATAAAACTATTACTAAATATCACAGAGGTAAAAAATTATATACTGTTAAAAAACCAATACATAGTAGTCATGTTAAATTAATCAAAACAGGCAAATTTATTCCTGGATTGTTTAAAGACTGTAAAGGATGTAAAACAAAAAAGAGACGAGGTGGTAATGATATTGAAATGGGTCCTGAACCTAACCCGATTGAACCATATAAAGTTCCAGCCGACCCAGAACGATTTAAACAACAAGAATTAAATATGGTTCGAGAATCTTTAAAACCAATTCAACCAAATATAACTGAGGATTTTTTTGCTGGACCTACTCCAGAACAACGCGAATCTATTGAAACTAATAAAATGATTGATGAAGACTTAAGTTTTAAAGAACCTTTTCAGAGTGAAGAATTGCGAATCTTTAGACGCGGAGGAAAAAGAAAATTTATAACACGAAGAAAAAAGGGAAATAGAAAACATATCACACGAAAAACTCGAAGAGGAAATAAACTATATAAAATAAGAGGCGGTGATGCAAGTGCTAAACAAAATAGCATTATTCAAAGTTCAGTAAATGATATAGATTCTGATTCTGATTCTGATTCTGATTCTGATGATAATAACAATGATAATTTGATTGAGACATCTTTAACTGAGATGCAACAAATCAGAAATTTAATTAATCAAAATAATGAAAGAATTGATGAATTAGATAGATTATTAATCGAAATAGAACAAATGAGTGAAAATGAGCGAAATCAAAACAGAGATAGAGAAGAAGAATTAAATAGACTGATGGAAGAATATTATAGAAGAAATACAGAATTATCAAATAGACTTATGAATATAAATTTAAATCGTTCTTAAAAAATATATTTAAAAGTAATATAAATATATTTTTAATATAATTAATAATGAATAACAAATGACGTGTTTAATGTTTCAGAAAATAATTTGTTACAGGATACAATGTTTACAGAAAAAGTAACAATTGTACTTGGAAAAAGAAATGGGAAAAAATGCATAACAAATGTTATTGGTATGGCAGATGACTTAGATTTAAAGAAAATATTGTCTTATTTAAAGAAAACACATAATTGCAATGGTTCCATTATTAAAGATGAAAAATATGGAGAAGTTATGTCATTTACTGGAGATCAAAAGGAGAATATATATAATTTTTTAATTAATGAAGAAATATATAAAAAAGAGGATATAATAGTCAAAGGTGTTTAACTTGAAAGATGATCTAGAGCAGATAATAAAACTAATTCTTGGTCAGTTAGTTTCTGAAATATTAGATTTTTATCCATAGCAATTTGAAAATGACGATTTGGATAACCAAAGTTTTTACAAACAAAAAAAACACCATCATCAGTTATTTTCATTTCACAAAATAGAGCACCTTTTGTTAAATGTATATTTGTCGGGTCTTCAATAGGAATCCATCTTAAAAATGCACCATATTTCAGTTCATTCATTTCATCTACATATTTATAGTTCTTTAATTTATTAAATATGTCAATTGTTTCTTGTTTGGTTAAACCGAGTTCTTTTAAAATTTTTAAATTCATCTCTCTAATTTTTTTTGTAGTGAAATTCATTAAAGCTTCATTTGAGTCATCATCTAATGCTTTTAATAATTTATTTATGTCCATTAATATTAGTTTACATAAATAAATATTTATATTATTTTAAAAGTTATTTACCAAGATTCATTGTTTACCAAGAACCCCAGCTTCCACTGCCTCCTAATACAGCATTAGCAGCCATTGGTTCCATTATACCAGTCATACCCTCAGACATTCCAGGACTAGCAGCACCAACTAATGGTGTGGTATCTTGTCTATACATAGCGTCATAATTAGGTAACTGTTGAGGTTGCATAGTATTTTGGCTTCCTTGTGTAACATCAAATGTTGGTAATGAACTTATTGATGTTCCATCTGTATAATTATTGGGTTGTTGTCCAGCGATTGGTTGTGATACTTTAACAGCTCCGTTTTTACCATTTTTCTTCTTATTATCACTCTTACCATTCCATACTTCAGAAACACGATCAACTAATATAGAAACTTTCTCTCCAAGTTTTGTTTGTAAACTCATAGTAATCATTAAAATTGCTAAAATAATATAAACAATGTGGAATTCTGGATATTTAGCACCACTATATGTTGGAACATATGTTATAATTCTATGAATAAGTAATAAACCCATAAACATTACTATAATTTGAATTAATACTTCTGCTGAAACTTCTAAACTACTTTTCTTGTCATCTGCTTCAGGAACGTATTTTTGCATTGTCTTATTTAAAATAACAAGTGGAATAATTGCAATAATTGAGTATTGTAATATATTCAGAATTTCTGATTTTGAGTCATCATCAAAATTGAAAACGTGCTTAAAGAAACTTTTTGATTCGTCCGAGCTATCCATATCCCTATAGGGTATAATTAGAAATTAAAAATTTAAATTGTCTTTTAAGTAAATAATTTAAACAGTTTGTTCTAAATATATTATGGAACATATAGCAGAAGATTATGCGGCTATTCTAGCTAATTTAGATGACCTTGAAAAACATTCTTCTAATACATCTGAAGAAACAACTAAAGTTTCAGAAAATATTTTTAGTAACCTCAAGAATTTCCAACATGAAGAATATCAATATCTAAATTTACTTCAAAATATTCTAGAAAATGGCACCTGGGAAGAAGGTAGAAATGGCAAAACTAAAAGTATTTTTGGCGCTTCTATGCGTTTTTCACTAAAAGATGGCAAAATCCCTATTCTAACGACAAAAAAAACGGCCTGGAAAACATGTCTAAAGGAATTATTATGGTTTATTCGTGGTGAAACTGATAACAGATTGTTGAAGGAACAAGGGGTTCATATTTGGGATGCTAATGCTTCGAGAGATTTTTTGGATTCAAGAGATTTACATCATTATCCAGAAGATATTGCTGGCACAATTTACGGCTATCAATGGAGGTTCTTCAATGCCAATTACAATTGTTTTACTGGCAAGCGATTGCTCGATAATGATCTAAATGATGTGCATAAAGATAGAAAGGAGTTTAAGGGAATTGACCAACTTCAGCAAATTATTGACGCTCTTAAAGACCCAAAACAGCGCACCAGTCGTCGTCTTGTTATGACTGCTTGGAATCCTGCACAGTTAGACCAAATGTGTCTTCCGCCTTGTCATGTTATGTGTCAATTTAATGTGAAAAATGGTGATGAATTATCGTGTGCTATGTTTCAGCGCAGCAACGACGAGGCTTGCGGGACAACGTTTAATATAGCGTCTTATAGTTTTTTAACACATTTATTAGCAAAACATTGTGGATTGAAAGCAACTGAATTTGTTTATTTTAAAGGTGATTGTCATATTTACGAAGACCATATTGAAGGTATCAAATTACAGATTCAAAGAGAACCTTTTGAATTCCCAACAGTTTCTATTAAACAAGTTAGAGAGAATATTAATGACTATCAAGTAGAAGATTTCGAACTTCACAATTATCAACATCACCCACAGATAAAATTTCAGATGGTTGCATAGAAGTATCTTCATTAACTTCTTCAATAACCAAAGGGAAGAAGAAAAAGTAAGACCATCATTATTGATTTTACATTTTTGTATTTTTTTAGCGTCAAAGTCGGCGTTTTAAATGTCCAAAGGTGTAAAAGTTATTCGTTATTCATTACGTTAATATGTTATTTTTATATAATTTAAAATTATACTTTATATTTAAGCATTCTACAATTTATTTTTAATTATTTTTATAAAAAAGTAATTAAAATAATCATTAATGCGTAAGTTCTTTAGAAACAAATTGTAGAATAATTATATTATGAGTTCACGATCACTTGCTGCTGCTAGAGCTAGAAGGGCTGGAGATAACAATGCTCCTCCTGTTAGTGGAAATAGACCTATAACCTCAATCGGATCACAAGCTGCTTTTGCTCCTCCGCCACCTGGTATGGGATATAATATGCCTCCACCACCAAATAATGTAAGAACTGCTCGTTCTATGCAACCTCCTCAACAACAATACGCTTCTAAACAACCTCCACAAAAATATCAACAATTTTACGACCAACAACCACAACAAAATCAAAATAGCTTACCATTTTCTAAACTAAGTATTTCTGATGCTATTGGATTAATTACTTTGAGATTAGGTAGAGTTGAACAATGGGTTATGGAAACTGAACATGAAGAAGAAACCAAACTTTCTGGTAATGTAGATGTATCAGGTATACCAGATAATCATAAAATTATTGACAATTCTGTTTTAACTTCTATTATTAATCGTCTTGATTCTCTCGAAAAGAATGGAACAGGAACTACTTCTTCAGAAGAAGTAAAGAATTTAGTCGAAGATGTAAGAGTTTTAACTGAACAGTTTAAGAGAATGAGTGATGATGTAGCCAAGCATACTATCGAGCTTGCAAAAAACACTGAACAAGTATTTAGATTTAATAGAGAATTAACAGAAACCAAAGATATTCTCAAATCATTTATGGTTAAGTATGATTTATTTGCCCAAGAAACAACTCAAAATTTTTCTGATTATGAAATTGCTTTATCTGATTTGGAAAAGCGTTTACCAGTTGATTCTGAAGAGCAAAAGGAACCTTCTGAAGAACTAATAGGAACAAGTATTAATGGCATAGATGGAGAGAATAATATTATTATGTCAGTCGACCTTAAAAATATGATAAAACAAGAATTAGGTATTTGAGAAAACATATTAAAAATAACTTAATATTAATTATTAATATGGAACTGGCTCATACCGATAAAAAAGTATGTTTTATTATAAGCGATAAGAGGAAAAAAGAAGTATTTATATCTATTTTTAATCTTTTTAAAAGTTCGTCATCACAGATCAATTTAACTATTAACAAGACGACATTTCACATTCAAGGTATGGATAAATCTCATGTATGCTTATTTGATTTGAAATTAAATTACGAATGGTTTGATTATTATGAGGTAAATAAAAAATATGAGTTATGTTTTGATACTGGAACATTTCATTCTATTATAAACACTAAGAGTGAAGACCAAATGTTAGTATTTTATTTAGAAGAAGATAAATCAGAAACATTGTCGATTGAATTGAAAAATAATGAAAATGCAAAGAAATCAGATTATAATAAATTCTTCAAGCTACCTTTATTAGATTATGAATATGAAGAAATGGTTATACCAACAACTGATTATGATGCAGAGTTTACTCTTCCAGCCAAAAAAGTAACTGATATGTTATCTCAATTAACTAATTTTGGTGATGATATAAATATAAAATGTTGTGAAGATTGTGTTGATTTTAAGGCATCAGGTAATTCAGTAGAAATGCGTGTTAATATACCTGTAGATGATATGTCTAGTTATGCAGTAGTAGAAGATGAAGTAATTAATTTAACATATAGTTTAATATATATAAGCAAAATGTGTATAACAAATAAGTTATCAAATGACATAGAATTTAGCTTAAGCAATGAATGTCCTATGAAAATTAATTATAATTTAGGAAATGATAGCGGACTTATGTTTTATATAGCACCTAAATTGTCAGATGATTAGTCACTTTTTACACCTTTGGACATTTAAAACGCTTCATAAATTTTTTATAATCTTTTATTTCAATAACAAAAGGCATTTCTCTAACACCTGAATCTCTTAAATTCGCAAATCTATTGCGACCATTACAAAAATCTATATTACTATTATTATCTAAATATATATATGGTGGAACATTTACTTTTAATTCAATCAAATCTTTTTTTGAATTCAATAATTTTTGTTTAGAACAATATGATTTTATAGTATTAAATTTGCCAATATAATCCTTTGTTTCTCTCCAACTACTATCTATATCATTTACATTTATAATTGCTAATTTACAATTTTTAGGTAAATCTTTATAATTTGACATAGTTATAATAGTATGTGTTATTTTATCTGCTGGTATCATTATTGATTTTAATAAAATTAGTTTTACATTATTTTAATTTGTAAAACGTAATTCAATTTTATATAAAATCGGCATTTTAAATGTCCAACGGTGTAAAAGTGTCGCAAAACAATAAATTTAAAGTATATAAAAATCTTTAGTTAGAAAATTAATATTTAGCTCCACCTTTCCTAAATGTGGATTTCGTTCTAGTTAATAAATATTATTATCATTTTTAATTAAGATGAGAATAATAATAGGATTTTGTATATTTTGTTTAGTTTTATTTATTTATTTGCATGTTCAATTTCATTTAAAAACCGGGGAGGATTTGGAGATGTATGAAGTCGATCAACCATCTAAGGATAAATTAGAGGAAATATGCGATTTACGGCAACCTGTGTTGTTTGATTTTGATTCTGACAAGATTATTCAAACGTCTAATCGTAATTACATTTCAAATAATTATCATGCATTCGAGGTTAAGATACGAAATGTTAGAGAGAATGATAGTAATTCAGAATTTTATATGCCTTTACCAATGCATTCAGCAGTTAAGCTATTTGACGAGGATAAATCTGCAACCTACTTCTCGGAAAATAATGCCGACTTTCTAGAAGAAACTGGTGTCGGTAAAAATATGCGATATAATGACGAATTCCTCAGACCATATATGGTGTCAAATTGTAATTATGATATCATGATGGGCAGCGCCAACACATGCACCCCATTTAGATATGAAATTAATTATCGAAATTACCTTCTTTTAACTCAAGGAAGCGCTCAAATTAAATTAGCACCACCACATAGCGTTAAATATTTGTATCCAATTTATGATTATGAAAATTTTGAATTCAGATCACCAGTTAACCCTTGGAAACCTCAACCTAGATATACTGCAGATTTTGACAAAATTAAGTGTCTTGAATTTACTCTTTTACCGGGTAAAACATTATATATACCTTCTTATTGGTGGTATAGTATTCGATTTAATGAGAATACTAGTATTTCATGTTTTAATTACAGAACTTATATGAATAATTTAGCAATTTTACCTTATATTTGTTTACATGCATTACAAATTCAAAATGTTAAACGTGATGTTGCGAAAAAAATTAGCATTACTGAATTAAACAAACATGATATTATTGTACCTGTTGATAAAGAAGATTTATCAAATCATCATACAAATACTAATAATAACGGTGAGAATATTACTATGACAAATGAAAGCATAAATATAGATGACTTACCTCAGCCTGCAGCATCTGATAATAATATAGGAACGGAATTATAATAAAATATTGTATTATTTTATAATGGGATTTACTAAGTTTATTTCCTCTTTGAATCCTTTTTCTACTACACGTAGGAAAAGACGTAGAACTAAAAGACATAAAAAACTCACTAGACGAACTAGACGTCGTGCAATGCGTGGTGGATGAGGCGAACCTATTTCACTCCCTGATAAAAAATTTATTATGAAGGGAGGATGAGGCGGGGCTTTATCGCCTACTGTAAATAACATATAAAAACATTTATTTCTGGGATGACAACTATTATTTATATTATAAAATAATAATTTGATAATTGAAATAATCATAATATTTTATATGTTATTTTGTTCTATTAGATCACAAAAATCATTAGCAATAGATTCAGATCTATATTCAAAATTTTTAATTTCAGTACGACAAAATGCGCAACATGGCGTTTGTCTTCTATCATTTTGAAGAGTTTTTTTAATACAAACTTTGCAAAATTCATGACCACAATTTAGTTTTACAAAATTTTTATTTTCACAGTCTTCATAACATATACTGCATTCACATTTTTCTTCTAGATTATCTTTATTTTCAGCTACACTTGTTTTGATGTCGAATTTTCTAGAAATTCTTTCCGATTCATTATGCATTTCCATAATCATATCCATAAACATTAATCCTAACAACAAATTTTGTGGAAATATAGCATTTCGACTGTTAAATGTAAGATTTTCTCTTGTTTCAATGTTTCTTTCTTCTCTGTTATTTTGTTGTTCGAAGAAATTTTGAATTCTACCAATACATTCATCCATATTACTTCTTGTTGTTGCACCACACTTTCGGATTGCAAAGGCGCGAACTAAATTTGGGTTGTATAATGCTTCGTTTAAAAGGAATTCCCTTAATTGTACCCTCCAATTTTGTTGCGCATCTCTTATGATATTTATTATACAAATTCTTTCAAAATTAACAATTTGATAGCTATCACATGATGAAATATTATGTCCAGCTCTTCTACAAAATGAACAACACCTCAGAGATCTATTCATATTTCTATTTTCAGCATTAAATTCGAGACTCATTTCTTCTTATTTCTTTAAATACTTATTTTAATTTATATATTTAATTCAATTTTATTTTAAAATCGTTTAAAGATATCACTACATATATGTAGTAGTTATGATGTATAAGATTCATATAAATGATAGGAGTTATAACTCCTGGGAAGTATTTGATGTCAATAAACTTAATAAGGTTGAATTAGATATAAATCCGCTTGAAAACAAGTTATTTACGAATGATGTATTTACTATCAATAAGCATAAACAAATTTCTATAGAACATTCATCTATCAGATCAGGACCTGCTATACCAGGAGTTTTAATTCTCGATGGAAATAAAACTTATGGAAGACAACATAGATTAGAAGCAGGACAAACATATACTAAAAAACGATCTGACATGGCAGGTGGTAAACTTTTATATAAATGCATTCCTGATGATGCTCGATTGCCTTCTTTTTTGGTTCCATATGAAATTAAGTCAATGGGATTCTCAAAAGTATTCAAAAATTTATATGTAACTATTAATTTCGAATATTGGGACGATAAACATCCAAGAGCCAAACTTGATAATGTTATTGGACCAGTTGACGTTCTTGATAATTTTTATGAATATCAACTATACTGCAAAAGTCTAAATGCATCTATTCAAAAATTTCAGAAAGACACTAGTAAATCAATCGAGAGTAAATCTCATGAAGGTATTATCGAATTAATATTATCTAAATATCCAAATATCCAGGATAGAACTAATCAATATATTATAACAATTGACCCATTAAATAGTCAGGATTTTGATGATGGATTTGGTATTACCGAATTGGATGATGGAGTAAAGCAATTAAGTATCTATATTTCAAATGTAACAATTTGGATGGATGTATTAAATTTATGGAATTCATTTTCCAGAAGAATTTCAACAATTTATTTACCAGACAAGAAACGACCAATGTTACCAACTATTTTATCTGACTGCTTATGTAGCTTGCAAGAAGGAGTTAGACGCGTTGCATTTGTTCTTGATATATTTATTAATAATAACGATATTATTAATATAAAATTTGGCAATACAATTATTAGAGTTTCACACAACTATGTTTATGAAGACCCTAAGCTTTTAGGTGACCACAAATATCATGATATATTAGATGTTGTACAAGAATTATCTAAAAAATATAAATATATAAATAATGTGCGTAACAGTCACGAGATGGTGTGCTATTTAATGATATTAATGAATTATCAATGTGCTAAGGAAATTATAAAGTATAAAACTGGTATTTTTCGTTCTACAGTTATCAAGAGGGAATTTAGTGTTCCAGACACACTACCTGAAGATGTAGGTAAATTCATTAAAATATGGAATAGCGCATCTGGTCAATACATCTCTGGCGCAGAAATTGTTGACACTCGACATGAGCTACTAGATGTTGATGCGTATATTCATATAACTAGTCCAATTAGAAGACTGGTTGACTTGTTGAATATGATTAAATTTCAAACTATACTCGATCTTAATAATTTAAGTGAAAATGCTACAAAATTTTATGACAAATGGTTAAATGAAATAGATTACATAAATGCTACTATGAGGTCAATTAGAAAAGTTCAATGTGATTGTTCATTGCTCGACTTATGTAATAATAAGCCAGAGATAATGGAAAAAGAATATCATGGATATGTATTTGATAAATTGAATAGAAATGACGGTCTTTATCAATATATGGTATTTTTACCAGAACTTAAATTATCTTCTAGACTAACTTTGAGAGAAGACATGAATAATTTTACTTGTAAAAAGTTTAAACTATTTCTCTTCAATAACGAAGAGAAATTTAAAAGAAAAATTCGTCTACAACTTTTATAAAATATATCTGGTGCCAAATGTGAAGAATGGCGTTAATCAATACATTCTAATCCTTTTTGTTTACTAATTGTCACTTCTTTAGCGATATTACGTATTATTTTTTCTTCTTTTTCTTTGTCATTATTGCCAGCACCACCCATAGCTTCAATAACTAATTTACTATATTGGTCAGCATATTTGGATTCGCTAAAATTGCAATTAGGATGTAGCTCTTTAAATTTCATTAAAAGTTTTTCATTTTTATATGCTACTTTATTTATTACCTTTTTAATTTTTTTCTTTTGTTCATCATCTTTTTCCCATTTGTCTTCGTCTTTGATGTAAAATGTTTCTCTCTTTTTGTCTGTACAATGTATCGGTCTAGTTGTTTCATCCAGTGCGTTTAAATTTTGAACAATAATACTAGAAATACCATCTACATAACCTAGTTTACCAACATTTTCTAAATCTGAAAGTTGTAGCTGGAGTGAATTAATGAAATCAGTTATATTCATTGCATTCTTGCACGTTTCATTTAGGAAAAATTGTAAATTGAATGTTTTATTATTTGAATTAATATTACTATTTGAAATGGTATTATTTTGGATTCCTGATTTACATATATCAACTATCTTATTGGTAAGCTCTTGATTTTGATTAATCAGATCTTTATTTTGTTTTACTACATCTAGCACTAAATTTGTTAGTATTTTAATATCACTTTCACTAGAAACTGTAGTCAGTTTATTTTCTGAAATTTCTTCATGAAATATTTTACAGGTTTTTTTGTGTTTCCACAGACCAACACGTGATTTATAAAGTTTATTGCAATCGATACATTTAAATTCTTTTTCAGTTATAGAAATATCATTGGAATTTTCGTTAACATTTGTTAACCAATTATGTTTAGATGTTAATAAATGTTTATCAAAATCTTTTTTACTATTGCTTTTAAAGCAACAATCTTCGCAAATAAATTTATTTTTTTTAGAAGTTGTTTTTGTTAACATTGTTAATAATATAAGTTAACAAAATAATAACTAAATAGTTTTTAAATAAAATATATAATTTAGGAAAAACTATAAAATTTTTTTCTTTAGGGGGTAATTTGGGTAATTTTGGGAGAAGGGTGTTAACAAATGTTAACAAAATTATTTATCGTAAGAATTTTGGCTTTTTATGACGTAATTTGTTATTAATTATGGTTATAATATTTTTGAAGGGTAAAATGGGGAGAAAAAGTGTTAACAAAATGTTAACAAATGTTAACAAATGTTAACAAAACAGTTAACAAACTTCTCCCACCCCCTTTTTTTAAAAAAAAAATTATCGTCACAAAATGAAAATTATTTTTTTTGTAATGACACGCTAACTTTTTTTTATCGACACAACTTACTGATTTTCCATAAAATATTCGGGCTTTTTATTTTTGGACATTTTTTTTGTCCATTTTTCAAAAGTCAAAATACTTTTCAAAATTCGAGGCTTCTACATAATTCTTCATATGTAGGGATTTTTTTTATTACATTTTTCAATATTTTAAGAATTCCCCTACATCATGTAGTGCAACAGCTCTTTAAATATGAAAATATAATATATAATTATTTATACTTAAAGACACATTTTGCTATCTAAAAGACCCCTAATAAATGAAGAAGTTATATAAAGATGAATTGATTCTTCAAAATTTGATACAAAATTTTTTATTAATAAATCTGTTCCTATTTTTGGAACAATTTTTACAAGCGTTATTTCGTTGGTATGTCTCAATAATTCTAACTCAATATGTTGTGAACAAAACTTATTTTCATACATTTTACACCAATATTTATTTGTTGTTTTCTCATAACCTATCACTTTTGCATCACAGAATTCAGTTAGTATATTTTTAATTATATTTGTAAGATTATCATAATTGATATAAAACACCATCATTTTTATATCAATTAACGTATATATATTCACAGTTCTTCGAGTGAATTTGGTTTGTTTAGTATTTTCATAATAACAAGCTGACATTTTGAAAGTATTTTGATATATTGTATCCATTAATCTAAATTAAAGAATAAGCATTCAATTTTTTTTTACACCTTTTTACATTTCAAACGCCGATTTTTATATAGTGAAAATTATATAAAAATATTACTTTTATATAAGTATCAAATGGAACAACTAATTAAGGAAAATCAAGAATTAAAAAATGAAA
>Ga0194118_10000501_pt1 | contig 65908 bp, 54 predicted proteins | sample TA2MahsurfametaG_2_FD_148662 | JGI IMG/M metagenome (GOLD analysis project Ga0194118, IMG submission 148662) | Freshwater microbial communities from Lake Tanganyika, Tanzania - TA2015013 Mahale N5 surface | ecosystem: Environmental > Aquatic > Freshwater > Lake | place: Tanzania: Lake...
TGCATTCCATCTACTTTGCCACCCCGCAAAGCGATTTCAGGCTCAAAGCCTTCTACCTCTTGTGGTAATTTTTCATCATCTGGGATATATGGTGGATTTGCCACAACTAAATCAGCTTTCACTCCAGGTAATGCAGTTAGTACATCCTGTACAACAACCCTAATTGGTAGGTCATATTTTGCGATGTTCTTATTTAACCATACAACTGCAGGCTCTGACTTTTCTACAGCAATAACTGAAACACTTAATCCCTTCAGGGCTGCTTCAGAGGCAATTGCAATTGAAATTGCGCCACTTCCGGCACCAAGATCAATGACACTTTTTGCATCATTGCTATTTTCCATTGAGGTTAGAAAGCCAATTGCTCGATCAACTAGTAATTCGGTTTCTGGCCGTGGAATTAGTACCCCTTCGCCCACCTCTAGATCTAAATACCTAAATGGCGCACTACCAGTTATGTATTGAACTGGCCTACCTAAAAGTCGTTGACTAATTAGTTCTTTGTACTCGGCTGTAATTGATTCAATTCGATCATTTGGTATCTCCAAAGCCTGAGTGTGAATCTCTTTGCGAGATACACCAAGTACATGGGCTAAAAGGAGCTCGGCATCTACTATAGAAATTTTGTTTTTCTCAAACTGTGTAAGAGCTTGTCTTAGTAGCTCTTTCAAGAATTACCTGCGATTAACTTTGCGGTTCGATCAGCATCAAGTAGTGCTTGAATTACGGCCTCCAAATCACCGTTCATCACTGAATCTAGATTATTCGCTTTGTAATTTACTCGGTGATCACTCAATCGATTTTCAGGAAAATTATAAGTTCTGATTCGCTCACTTCTATCTACAGTTCTAACCTGACTCTTTCGTTCTGCTGCTGCAACTCTTTCAGCCTCCTCTTGGGCTGCTGCTAACATGCGAGCGCGCAAAATTCTTAGTGCTGATTCTTTATTTTGCAGTTGGCTCTTTTCATTTTGACACGCAACCACAATTCCAGTTGGAATATGGGTAATTCTTACCGCAGAATCAGTGGTATTTACGCTTTGTCCACCTGGACCAGATGATCGATAAACATCGATTCTCAAATCATTCATATTGATATCTACATCAATTTCTTCAGCCTCTGGCAAAATTAAAACACCGGCAGCGGAGGTATGTATTCTTCCCTGGGACTCAGTCTCTGGCACCCGCTGTACTCGGTGAACGCCGCCTTCAAATTTTAATTTCGCATATGGAGTTTGGCCAGGTTGGACGTTTGATTTAGATTTTATTCCTACTGAAAGATCCTTATATCCACCCATATCACTTGGCGTAGCATCAATAACCTCTATTTTCCAACCTTGCTTTTCGGCATATCTGGAGTACATCCTGAATAGATCACCAGCAAAAATTGCTGACTCATCTCCACCAGCCCCAGCTTTAATCTCCATAATTACATCTCGATCATCATTTGGATCTCTTGGCAGTAATAACTCCTCTAGAATTTCACCAGCTTTATCCTTACTTTTTTCTAACGCCTCAAGTTCAGATACAAATGCAGGATCGACCTCAGCCAACTCTTTACCGGCATTGAAATCATCTTCGGCTAATTTGTAAGCGCGGTAGCCAGCAATGACTGGCCCTAATTGTGCATAACGCTTTCCCAGCGATCTAGCCTTGTTTTGATCATTATGAATTGCTGGATCTGCCATTTGCGCCTCTAATGATTCGTACTCAGCTAACAACTCATTTACCTTTGCAAATCTCTCCATTTATACCCTCCCTTCTTCAAATATGGATGTAAATTAAAAAGAGAGCACACTCCATCTTTCGATGCATGTGTGCTCTCGTTAAGAAAACTACTTGGTGCCGGACTTATCGGCCTTTCCAAAACGCTCCTGGAATTTGGCTACTCGGCCACCAGTATCAAGAATTCTTTGCTTACCGGTATAAAACGGGTGACAAACTGAGCACACTTCAACGTAAATTGAACCAATTTCTTTTGTGCTGCGGGTAGTGAATACCTCACCGCAACCACAAGTTACTTTGGTCTCCACATATTGTGGGTGAATTTCATTCTTCATATTTCTCCTTGTTTTTTACTGGATCAAATTCATTTCCTAAAAAATGAACTTGTGAACCAGTAGGACTAGTGAAGTACTAGAGGGGATAAGAATAACTCTCAGTGCTATGTGGTCAAAATTGACGCTTACTTAGGCCTCAACGCTCTCCTTGTTAGAAGTGCTGCCAGATGAAGATTGCTCTCCACCAATAGTTGTTTTTTGGATTTGCAGCAGGAACTCAACATTTGATTTGGTGCCCTTCATCTTCTCAAGTAATAGTTCAAGGGCTTGTTGTGGCTCAAGAGCATGCAGCACTCTACGAAGTCGCCAAACAATACTTAATTCTTCAGTACCCATGAGGATTTCTTCTTTTCTTGTACCAGAGGCAACGACATCAACAGCTGGGAATATTCGCTTATCGGCAAACTTACGATTGAGAATTAGCTCCATATTGCCAGTTCCTTTAAACTCTTCGAAAATAACCTCATCCATCTTTGATCCGGTATCAATCAAAGCCGTCGCCAAAATAGTTAATGAGCCGCCATTTTCAATATTTCGCGCTGCGCCAAAGAATTTCTTAGGTGGATATAGGGCAGCAGAATCAACACCACCAGAAAGAATTCTTCCAGAAGCTGGGGCGGCAATGTTGTACGCCCGTCCTAAACGGGTAATGGAATCAAGTAGTACAACCACATCATGACCTAGCTCGACTAATCTTTTTGCTCGCTCAATTGCAAGTTCGGCAACAGTTGTGTGATCATCAGCTGGGCGATCAAATGTTGAAGCAATCACCTCTCCCTTTACTGAACGCTGCATATCAGTTACCTCTTCTGGGCGCTCATCTACAAGCACAACCATAAGATGGCACTCAGGATTATTAGTTGTAATTGCATTTGCTATCGCCTGCAATACCATCGTTTTACCAGCTTTAGGTGGTGAAACAATTAGACCACGTTGACCTTTACCAATTGGCGAGATCAGATCAATAATTCGAGTGGTTAAAATATTGGGTTCAGTTTCAAGTCTTAATCTTTCTTGTGGATACAGCGGGACTAATTTAGTGAAATCCACTCGCTCTTTAATATTTTCAGGTTCAACACCATTGATAGTTTCAACTCTAACTAAAGCATTAAATTTTTCACGACGTTCGCCCTCTTTGGGTTCACGAACTGATCCAGTAATTACATCACCCTTGCGTAAACCGTATTTTCTGACCTGTTGAAGTGAAACATAAACATCGTTTGCGGATGGCAAGTAGCCACCAGTCCTAATAAATGCATAACTGTCTAAAATATCGAGTAATCCACCGACTGGCAGTAGAACATCATCTGGTCCAATTACAATTTCACGCTCTTCACGATGGCCACGATCGCGATTTCTATCCCTGCCACGATCACGTCCTCGATCTCTACGATTATCTCTGCCGCCGAAACGTCGGTTCTCACCACGATCTGAGTCACTGTAAGATCCAGATGAGTTATTTGAATTATTCACTGCTGACTCACCACCAGAATCATTTCTATCAGCCTCTGAATTATTGTTTCTATTATTTCGATTATTTTGTCGTTCCATACGACGAGCCTCTCGTTCATTTTTAGCAGCCTCGCGATTTGCTGCCTGCAGGTCTGCGATAGATTGCACTAACTCAGCTTTTTTAAGGGTAGATGCGTTTTCAATACCAAGCTGTCCAGCAACTTTCTTTAAATCACCTAAAGCCATATCTACTAACTCAACCGCATCTGAGCGGCTAGTCTTTTTCATATCTGCCATTTAGTTATTGCCATTCTTTCTTATTCATATTTTTATTGAGAAGTACCCAGAAAAAAGGTTTTAATTTTTGGGATTTTTATTATTTCTGTCGCACTTTCCGACAGGGGTAAATCTACCACACCCAAGAGATATTGGGAAAAGCGCCTACTGTGCCCCGGTTTTGGCTATCTCTAGTTTTAAAGCATTAAACCCGGGAGCCAATGATGCTACCTGATCTATCTCGTCTTCACTGTTTGAATACAAAACCATAACTGAAGGGCCTGCTCCAGAAACTACCGCCGCAAGACCTGCGCCACGTAATTTCTCTACCAAGGCAATAGTTTTTGGCATTGCAGATTCTCTATACCTCTGGTGTAGTAAATCTTCAGTGGCCGTAAATAATAGATCTGGACGCTCAGCCAAAGCATGCACAAGTAAGGCAGATCGGGATGAATTAAGAACCGCATCTTGGTGGGGAATATTCTCCGGCAGAAGTTTTCTTGCTTTAGTAGTAGCCAATTGATTTGCCGGTATAAGTAATAATGCTTTTATTCGATCATCAACCTTTAAACTAACAGCTTTTCCAATTTCAGTACTAATCCCATTTGAACTAACTGATTTTTCAATCCAGGCAATTGTTGCACCACCATAAAAAGCCGAAGCAATATTATCTGGATGTCCCTCTAATTCTGTTGCTAATGTAATCAAATCATCATCACTCATATATTGCTCACCTGTTAAAACTAAAGATCTGGCAAGAGTTAGGCCACCAACAATTGCACTTGCTGAGGAACCAAGCCCTCGACCATGTGGGATTACATTCAAAGCTCTAAGCGCTATGCCTTTTGGTTTAGCTCCCATATGCTCAAAGCCACGCAACATGGACTTAATAACTAAATTCTTACCATCTTTCTTTACCTCAGCTGCTCCTTCACCGCTGACATCAACATCAAAGTTTGGTTCATCTAACACTTGTGCGGCATAGCGATCACGTAGCTCTAGCGCTAAGCCAAATGAATCAAACCCAGGACCAATATTGGCGCTAGTCGCTGGCACACTAACCTGCGCCATGGTGGCTTTAAAGGTTACACCGCTATTAACTTTCTTTGATGCCATTATTTAAGACCAATTATCTTTGCAGCTCGTTTTAAATCAACTGGAATTACAATCGGTTTACCAGCAGAGTTTAAAACCCACTGCACATCTTTTAATCCATTACCAGTAACTGTTACAACGATTACTTGCCCCTTTGGCAGTTTTCTTTGTTCTTTCTTTTTAATTAAACCAGCAAGGCCTGCAGCACTTGAAGGTTCAATAAAGACACCTTCTTTTGCCGCCACTAATCGATAGGCATTTAAAATCTCTTTGTCAGTAACAGAATCGATTAAGCCCTTAGAGCCTACTTGTGCTGCCACAGCCTGATCCCAAGAAGCTGGATTTCCAATTCGAATCGCAGTTGCAATAGTTTCAGGGTTTTTCACAATTTTATTCTTAACAATTGGAGCAGCGCCAGCTGCTTGAAATCCCCACATCATAGGTAAATTTCTTACCATGCCAGCTTTTTTATACTCTTGATAGCCCTTCCAATAAGCAGTTATGTTTCCAGCATTACCAACTGGCATGACATGAATATCTGGCGCAGTTTTTAACAGATCAACCACTTCAAAGGCTGCAGTTTTCTGTCCTTCAATTCGGAATGGATTTACTGAATTCACTAGTGATACTGGATAATTTTCAGATAATTCTTTAGCTAGAGTTAAACAATCATCAAAATTACCCTTAACTTGTAATAACACCGCGCCATGAGCAATAGCTTGAGCTAGCTTGCCCATTGCAATTTTTCCTTGTGGAACTAAGACCACAGGTTTCATTCCAGCTTTTGTAGCATAAGCAGCAGTGCTTGCACTTGTGTTACCGGTAGATGCACAGATAACTGCTTTTGCACCTTCCTCTGCCGCTTTTGAAATCGCCATGGTCATACCACGATCTTTGAAAGAACCAGTTGGGTTAGCTCCTTCAACCTTTAACCAGACTTCATTACCTAGTAATTTAGAAAAATACTCGGCATGAACTAATGGCGTCCCACCCTCACGTAATGTAATTACTGGTGTTTGTTCAGTTACTGGCAACCATTTTCTATACTCATTAATCACACCTTGCCATTGATGAGCACCTGATTTTTTACCAAACAAATTAGCAATAGACATTAATTAATTCCCTCAACTCGCAAGACGCTAGCGACATCGGTTACGGCAGATAACTTGCCCAGATCTTTTACAGTTGCACTCAATGAGGATTCGGTAGAGCTATGGGTCATCACAATTAGCTCAGCCTTATCTCCTGCACCAGTTTGCCGAACTGTTTGAATAGAAACTTGTTGCGAGGCAAAAACATGAGCTACAGATTCAAGCACACCAGGCTTATCTGCCACATTTAATCTAATTAAATACCGAGTTTTAGTCTCACCAATTGGTGCAATTTTAAGGTCTGCGTAATCACTTTCTTTTGGCCCTATGCCACCTGAAACTCTATGCCTAGCAACCGCTACTAGATCACCAAGTACTGCACTTGCAGTTGGCTCACCACCAGCACCTCGACCATAAAACATCATCTGTCCAGCGGATTCGGTCTCCACAAAGACAGCATTAAATGAATCTTTAACTGATGCCAGTGGGTGATCCTTTGAAATTAATGCTGGGTGTACTCGAACCGAAATACTTCCGTCAGTAGTTAACTCTGCGATCGCTAATAATTTAATTACCATATCCATAGCTTTAGCAACCTTCACATCAGCAGAGGTTATTTTTGAAATTCCTTCGCGATAAACATCAGCATCTGTAACTCTTGAATGGAAAGCAAGGCTAGCCAAAATAGCTGCCTTGGCAGCTGCATCAATACCTTCAACATCAGCAGTTGGATCTGATTCAGCGAAACCAAGATCTTGTGCTTGCTTAAGCGCATCGGCAAATGCTGTTCCATTTTCATCCATTTTCGTCAGGATGTAGTTAGTTGTGCCATTAACAATTCCCATAACTCGTAAAACATGATCTCCGACTAGAGATTCTCGTAATGGACGAAGAATTGGAATTGCGCCTGCGACGGCTGCTTCATAATATAAATCTACATTCGCTTTATCAGCGGCCGCATACAAAGTTGCCCCGTGTTTAGCCAGCAAGGCCTTATTTGCAGTCACAACTGATTTTCCATTTTTAATTGCATTCAGAATCAGATCTTTTGCTGGGTCAATACCCCCAATTACTTCAATTATTAAATCTATTTCTGGGTCAGAAACAACTGAATTAGAATCACTAGTAAACAAATTTGCTGAAAGACCATCACGCTTAATTTTGCTATCTCTAACTGCAATTTTAACTAATTCTAGATTTGCTCCGGCTCTAGAAGATAGGTCAGCCTTATTGGTAATGAGTAGTCGGGCAATTTGTAGCCCAACAACGCCGCAGCCCAGCATCCCTACTTTCAGTGTTTTCATGGAAGTAAGTATCTCAAACTTATGACAGTCGCCGTGGCGCTTGATCTACATCCAGATTAAGCAAATCTTGCTCATTTTCCCTGCGCACAATCAATTTGGCACTGCCTTTTTGTACTGAAACTACTGCTGGACGTGGCATGTGGTTGTAGTTGCTTGCCATGCTCCGGCCATAAGCTCCGGTTGCTGGCATAGCAAGTAAATCACCTGCCTTTACATCTTCAGGTAAATCAACATCAACAATTAGAATGTCTCCAGTTTCACAATGCTTTCCAACTAATCTGCTTTTGACTGGTTTTGCACTTGAAACCCTATTTGCCAAAAATACTGAGTATTTTGCACCATATAAAGCAGGTCGAATGTTCTCACTCATTCCACCATCAACTGAAATGTACCGACGAATTGAACCATCATCTAAAACTACATTTTTACTTGTCCCAACGGTATAAATTGTTGTTGTTGTTGGACCCACAATTGCCCGGCCTGGCTCGATTGAAATTTTAGGTATAGAGATTCCAGCTTTTTTACACTCAGTCTTAATCACTTTCGCAATTGCAGGAATTACATAATCAGGTGCAATCGCACTTTCAGATTTGGTATAGGCAATACCAAATCCGCCACCAATATTTAGTTCAGTAAGCTCCTTTCCATACTTGCCTTTAAATGTAAATAGTACTTCGACTAGTCGTTCGGCTGCTAATGAAAACCCATCTAACTCAAAAATTTGGGATCCAATGTGAGCGTGAATTCCAGCCAAGTTAAGCGATTTTTCTAACATGCTTTGCTCGATTGCTTCACTGGCACTTCCAGAGGCAATTGAAAATCCAAATTTAACATCTTCATGTGCAGTAGAAATAAACTCGTGAGTATGTGCATCTACGCCAGGGGTAAGTCTCAAATAAATCTTTTGAACCTTACCTAGATTTTGAGCAATCGATGAGACTCTTTTAATTTCGTCAAACGAGTCGATAACAATTGTTCCTACACCTGATGCAATGGCTAACCTAATTTCATCCTCAGATTTATTATTCCCATGAAATTCAATCGCCGCAGGTGGAAATTTAGCTGCCAAAGCCACCTGTAATTCACCTGCACTACAAACATCAATACCGACATTTAATTCTTTAAGCCATTTAGCAACTTCAATACTTATAAAAGCCTTGGCCGCATAGTAAAGCTGGCAATCTTCGAACTCTGATTCTAATGCTGCTTGCCAAGCTTTGGCCCGTAAGAAAAAATCATCTTGATCGATTATAAAAGTTGGTGAACCAAACTCTTTGACTAATTTTTGGGCGCTGCAGCCGGCGATTGAAAGATCACCGCCAAATTCATTCTCTTTGGCAAATAATAAATTACTTGAGAATAATGAGGTTGGATAATTGTTACTTTTCATCACATCTTCTCCGGTGCACTAACACCAAGTAAATCTAAACCATTACTAATCACTTGGGCGGTAGCTAAGCAAAGAGTAGCTCTGGCAGAGTTTAATTCAGTCGGTTTTTCATCCCCTAATGGCAGTACTCGGCAATCATTATAAAATCTATGGTACTGACTTGCTAAATCTTCAATATATCTAGCAACTCGATGTGGCTCTCTTGCTTGCGCGGCAGCTGAAACAATTCGTGGAAACTCTGCCAATAGTCCGATTAATTCTCGTTCTCGCTCATGAACTAAGAGCTCTGGATTAAAACTCTTGATTTCATAATCAATTCCATAATCTTTAGCATTTCTAAGAACTGCACAAATTCGAGCATGTGCATATTGCACATAATAAACAGGGTTTTCATTTGTGTTCTTTCGTAGCAGGTCAACATCCATAACCATGGGGGTATCAGTAGGAAATCTAGTTAGAGTGTATCTGGCAGCATCTTTGCCTACTTTTTCTACTAACTCTTCTAAAGTAATAATTGTGCCAGCCCGCTTAGAAAGTTTTATTTCTTCGCCACCTTCAATAATTTTTACCATCTGGCCAATCAATATTTCTACATCTTTATCTTTATCATCACCAGCACATGCCGCTATTGCCTTAATTCTTCCAACATATCCATGGTGATCTGCTCCCAACATATAAATACAAAGATTAAATCCACGCTCTCTTTTACTCACATAGTAAGCAGAGTCCGATGCAAAGTACGCAAATGAACCATCGGATTTAATCATTACGCGATCTTTATCATCACCAAAGTCAGTCGTTCTGAGCCAGATTGCACCCTCTGACTCATATACATGCCCTTGCGCCTTTAATTTATTTAATGAATGATCAAAGAAATTATTCTCATATAATGCTTTTTCTGAAAACCAAACATCAAAATGGGTTCCAAAATTATCTAAAACCCTATTTTGTTGAGCTAATTGAAGTTTGTATCCAGCATCGCGAAAAGCAGCGATCGATTCACTCTCTGGCAAGCTAATTAAGTCGGGATTACTTTTTTGTATTTGATTTGCTAGATCTTCAATATATTCACCATGATATCCAGATTCAGGTCGTGGTTGATTTAATGCTGCTGCCCTAATTGAAGCGCCAAATAAATCCATTTGATTTCCGCGATCATTAACGTAAAACTCACGTGTAACTTCAGCGCCGGCGGCACTTAAAACTCTGCCCAATGAGTCGCCAACAGCTGCCCAGCGAGTATGTCCTAAATGAAGTGGCCCAGTTGGATTCGCACTTACAAACTCTAGATTTATCTTTTTTCCAACTAGCAAATTACTAGAGCCATACTCTTTTCCAGTAGAAATAATCTTAGGAATAATTGCCGCCTGGCTGGCGGTCGCCAAAAATATATTTATAAATCCAGGCCCGGCAATTTCAGTCTTGCTTATGCCTGCCGGGGTTAATAAATTATTACTGTTCATAGAATCGATAATCACCTGCGCAATCACCCTGGGCTGCAAATTTGCCTGTTTTGCTAGCGTTAATGCAATTGAGGTTGCATAATCTCCATGGTCGCGATTTTTTGGTCGCTCTAAAATTATTTGAGCGGGAATCTGGCACTGAAGTAAATTTGATTTTTTGGCTATTTCCAGCGCTTTATAGATTGCCGAAGCAACCTCACTTTGCACTGAATCTGCACTCATTTGAGCAAGGTTACCCGCTTAAGCTTGCTAAAGGTCGCTGAGTTTTGGTGATGCCGCTATTTAAGCCGTAATCTTTGCCCCTCACTTACTTGGCAATGCGGGAGTGGTGAAATGGCAGACACGCAGGTCTTAGGAACCTGTGCTTCGGCGTGTGGGTTCAAGTCCCACCTCCCGCACCAGTTGTATTTAATAATTTTGTAGGGAAGGCTAAAGGCATGGCAGATAAAAATTTCTTATCATGGGTTGGATTTAAGGGCGAGGATGAGAGCAAGCCTGCGCCATCACAAAATGCGTTAGAACGAATTCGCGAACTGGAAAGTCAGTTAAATGACCTTCGCTCTAGGCGTGATATCACGGGATTAAGCCGTGAAGAGTTTGAAATATTAGCTACTGAAACCGCAATGAGCATAATTAAATCTGCTCAACAACGTGAAGCTAAGGCCAATGCATCGGTATCTAGGATTATAAATGAAACAAATAGAGCAGCCAAAGAAAAATTAGATAGTGCTGAATCTAAAGCAAAAAATATTCTTTCATCGGCTGAGTCCCGAGGTCGTAAATATATATCAGCTGCCGAAGATGATGCGGCTGAACTTATTATTAATGCTGAAGGTAAAGCTGATGAGATATTAAATAAATCAGCACGTGAGGCTGCTCATATGACTACAGCAGCAAGACGAGATGCTCAAAAATTAATTGAGGATGCGGCAAAGAATATCATCGATTATCGCTCTTGGCTATCTTCTGCAATCTCTGAAGCTGAAAGATTACACCGAGCACAGAATGCATCTCTAAATGCAGCAGAGCATGCAATTCAGGAGTCAAGACAAAAACTAAAGCACGCCTTTGATCGACTTTCACAATTGCAAATGGATATTAATGCAAATCTAGATGGCCAAAATAGACCTGCTGGAAAAACTTATATACCAGGTGCTGGTAAAAAAGCAGCTGCTGCTGCAGCTAGAAAACAAAAAACAGCTAACAGTAAAAACAAGAAAAAGAAGTAACCTAAAGTTTGAAGTTAATAACTTCATCTAGGTGATATTTTTATGAGCTCAAAAAATACAACTGGCAAAATAGGCATCCGCCATATCTCCTCAATTGATGGGCTAAGAGCAATTGCAGTTATTGCAGTGGTGCTCTATCACCTAGGCATCTCTTGGATTCCAGGTGGATTTCTAGGAGTTGATTTATTTTTTGTAATCTCTGGATATGTCATTACTCGTTTAATTCTGGATTCAATAAATCAATCTAGCGCATTAGATCTACGTGCATTTTATGCTGCAAGATTAAGGCGAATTTACCCAGGTTTATTATTCATGGTTATCTCTACCATTATTTTCATTGGTGTTTGGGCACCGGAGGCAATAAAGAGATTTTTGACTGATCTACCCTATGTACTAACTGGCACGATGAACTGGTCACTAGTTGCCAGACAGCAAGATTACTTTGAAACTATTGGCAGACCACCACTACTTCAACATACTTGGTCACTTGCTGTTGAATTGCAGTACTACTTAATTTGGCCCATCATTTTACTTACAGTTTTAAAGTATTTTGGCAAAAGGCATATTGCTCGTTCGGCATTAATTATTGCCATGGTATCTGGTGTTGCATTATTTTTTGTTTCTTTCCAACTAGATCAATCAAATGCTCAGCAAGTTAGCCATGTTTATTTTGGGACAGATACACATTCAATTGGCTTATTTCTAGGATCAGCACTTGCTGTCTCTTGGATTCCCCAAAATCTAAGTGCTGATATAGAAAAAAGGGCTCAAGATGTAATTGATGGAATTGGTGTAGCTGGTTTATTAGGTTTAGTTGCCACATTTTTATTTATTGATGCAAACAATGCCAACCTTTATCAAATCGCTTTTCCATTAGCTGGAGTATTTGGGTGCTTGGTAATTATCTCGTTGGTTCACCCAGCATCGAGATTTGCGCCAATTATTAGTAGTGCCCCCTTTCGCTGGGTAGGGCAGAGAAGTTATGGAATATACATATGGCACTGGGTTATTTTTCAAGTCACCCGTCCCAGCGTTGATTTAACTGGTGAAACTTGGGCGCTTTATTTAGCCCGAGTCTTACTGGTACTAGCGCTAGCTGATATCTCACTTCGTTGGGTAGAGATTCCATTTCGCCAAGGAGTAGTTCAAAACTGGTTTAGAGGAATGAAGTATCGCTCAGCTAAAGTAAAACTTCGCCAGCAAATATCTATTGTGGCTTCAGTAATAGTTGTGCTTGCCATTACATCATCTATTTCAATACAGGCTATTAACAAGGGAGAGCAGATTGCTACCGATATAGCCCAAGGTACAAATGATCAGAATATTGAACAGAAAGATCTCGCTGACACAACTGGACTTTGGGTAACTGGCGATAGCGTAATTTTAGGAATTAGAAGTAAATTGGAGAGTAAAGAGCATGTCTCATTGGTCAATGCCCGAGTTGGCCGACAGGCTCCTGAATTGTTAGCCGCACTCCGGGTAGACCAAGTTGCAGTGCCAGAATCACCAGTTATTTTTAATCTAGGAAATAACAATGCTCTTTCTGAACAAACAGTGATTGATATTTTTGAGGTTGTTAAAAACCAACCCCAAATTATTGTGGTGAACACTGCAGTTCCAAGAGCTTGGCGAGAGCAAAATAATTTGATTATTTCTAAAGTTTCATCCCTTTATTCAAAAGTAACCTTAATTGATTGGGATCGAATTTCGAAAGATCGTCCAGAATTATTTGCACCAGATGGCATTCATTTAAGTCCATTAGGATCCGATGTTTATGTAGATTTAGTATTGAGTGCGCTAATTAAATAATCTGTAAAATAATTTGTAAAAAATAGCCCCTGATCTCTCAGGGGCTATTTAAATTACTTGTTATGGTTTAAGACCAGCTACCTGGCAAACCATGAATCTTGCCTTCAACAACTTTACCATCTGAATAAACTGTTGAGACCTTAACCTGCACCCAACCAGAAGTATCGTTCTTAGTAATTTGTTGCTTGAACTCAGTCGCTGGCACAGTTGCTACCAAGCGCCAATCGCCCACGCCGTTATCGCGTAACTCAACGTTGTAGCCAGTAATACCAGCAGATGCTGCTGGTGCTTTCCAATTAACCATGGCGCCAGTTTCATTATAAATAGAAACGATTCCGACTGGAGCCTCATAAGCTGTAATTGGAGTTTCACCTGGCTCAGTTGTTGGCTGCTCAGCTGGCGTATTACTTTCTGAAGCAACTGGTGTTGGTGTCACCGTTGTTGACTCAGATGATGAATTTCGAGATACAACAGCAACTGCCAAAATTAAAATACCAACTACTACTGCGATCGCAACAGTCTTTGAGGATCCTGAGCCGCTGCTCTTGCTAACTGAGGCTGTTCTAGCGGATGCAGCAGGTCTTGGGGTAGTTGAAATTGATGAGATTGAAGATCTTGATGATCCGCTAACTGGTACTGCTGGTATTGAATACCGAGTAGATGAACGGGCTGATCGCTTTGCGCTCTTTCTTACACTTTTCTTAGCTGAAGATTTTTTAACACTTTTCTTAGCTGAAGATTTTTTAACACTCTTCTTAACACTGCGTTTTGCAGATGCTTTCTTAGCTGCTCTCTTCTTTGCTGCCACTTAAAACTCCTTTAGTCATTTACGCTAGTTAAGTTCACTAACCTTATTTAGATGAAGGTATTCCTAGGGAAGGATGAGATAAGGATACAACACCAAGTCCGTGATTTATTCGCATGAAATTAGAGCAGTTCAAGTAGAACTGGCGCGATTGCCCGTAAGGCCCGCCCGCGATGGCTAATTTCATCTTTTACCGCAGGAGATAATTGCGCCAAAGTTTTATCAAAACCTTCTGGCAAAAAGATCGGGTCATAACCAAAGCCATTATCACCATGCGATTGTCGAGTAATTTCACCCTTTAACTCACCTAGCATCTGGTGCTCGACTTTATGACCGCCGGCAGCTGGTTGGTAAAAGGCGACCACTGTTTTAAATTGTGCTCCCCGACTGCCAACTGGTGTCTTAGCTAATTGGGTTAAGACTTTTTCAATATTTAATTTATCCCTAACCTTGGCATCAGATCCGCTATAGCCAGCGTATCTGGCTGAATAAATTCCAGGATCACCATTTAGTGCGTCAATAAATAATCCACTGTCATCTGCTAAGGCAGGTAGCTTTGTAAAATCTGAAATTTGCCTAGCTTTTAGCCAAGCGTTTTCACTTAAACTCTTTCCACTTTCGACTACCTCAGGTAGATCTGGAAAATCAGCTAGACCTAGAATCTTTACTTCGGCAGCTAAATTACTGAGTAATCTTTCCAACTCTGCGATCTTGCCAGTATTTTTTGATGCTAAAACCAATTTAGACATTTTGTAAAATTATTTAGATAAGGATTGGATTTGAAGTTGTGTTAAATTAGTACAGCCCTTAGCACCTAGATTTAATAATTGATCTAGTAAATTGCGATCAAATGGTTTTCCTTCAGCAGTTCCTTGCACCTCAATGAAATTACCATCCCCGGTACAGACTATATTCATATCAGCTTGGGCAGCAACATCCTCTTCATAGCAAAGATCTAGGGTTGGTATGCCATCGATTATTCCAACTGAAACTGCCGCAACTGATTGTGTTAAAGGATTAGAGCTGGTTGCAATGATGGATTTTGATTTTGCCCAAGATATCGCATCCACTAGGGCCACATATGCCCCAGTAATCGCAGCTGTTCTAGTGCCACCATCTGCTTGCAACACATCACAATCAATCACGATTGTGTTCTCACCCAAGGCTTTCATATCTACAATGCCACGTAAGGATCTGCCAACTAATCTGGAAATCTCTTGTGTTCTACCACCTAACTTACCTTTAACACTCTCGCGATCAGATCTAGTATGAGTAGCTCTGGGTAACATGGCGTACTCACTTGTTACCCAACCCTCACCCCTACCAACTAACCAGCGGGGCACTCCTGGGGTAAAGGATGCAACACATAAAACTCTGGTCTTACCAAACTCAACTAAAACTGATCCTTCGGCATTATCTAACCAATGGCGGGTAAATTTAATCGGCCGTAATTGATCACTTGATCTGCCATCGATTCTGCTAATGATTTATCTCCTCTTGATTCCTAATTTAAAACTAAATTCTTCGCTTTAATCCTGCTGATTAGCACTTGATAGTTAAATCTTATTAGTCACTGATACTACCTCTGGGCCGAGAAATCTTCGTGCTAACGAAGCAAAATTGCCCGCATCCCCGGTGGCTACAAATCTATGGTTGGCAGGAGAGCTTTGAGTACTTAATAAATCGGCCTCAACTAAGGTTTTATAGAGATCCTTTGCCGTCTCTTCAGCACTAGAAACTAAGGTGACATCATTTCCCATGACATAGGAGATCACACCAGTTAACAATGGATAATGGGTGCAGCCTAAGACGAGAGTATCAATCTTGGCCTGCTGCATTTGAGATAAGTAATCCTGGGCAATTTTTGTAATCTCATCCCCTGAGGTTTTACCTTGTTCAACAAACTCAACAAATAGTGGGCAGGCTTTAGAGGTAATTTTCAATTGCGGTGCCGCAGCAAATGCATCTAAGTATGCTTTGGAATCAATAGTGGCGGAGGTGCCAATGACGCCGATATTGCCACTTCTAGAGGCAGAGACAGCTCGGCGAACTGCAGGTTGAATAACCTCAATTACCGGGATGGCGTAACGCTCGCGCGCATCACGAAGCATTGCCGCACTTGCAGTATTACATGCAATCACAATTGCTTTGACGCCAGCGGCAACTAACTGGTCGATAATCTCTAGTGCGTAAGTTCGAACCTGGGCAAGGGGTCTTGGGCCATATGGGCCGCGGGCGGTGTCTCCAATGTAAAGAATTGATTCCCCAGGTAGCTGATCAATAATTGCTCGGGCAACAGTTAAGCCACCAACTCCAGAATCAAAGATTCCGATCGGAGCATTTTTACTGGTTACAGATTTATGGGTTGCAGAGTTCGTGGCCATTTGAGGTAAGTGTAAATGCAGCCATCAGAAGTAGTGATCTTGAAAAAATGTCCGATTTGCCCCCTTTTATGTGTGAAATCTTAAGAATTAGGTGGAATTTGGGGTGGATTGTCTTGATGAACCGGCTGGTAACCACCACTCTATTGCCTAGGCAATTAGTCGTAGTCTGCATATGAGGTTACGAATCTTTGCTGGCTCATATCCAAAAGGACATGAGCAAACTAAATGCCTATGGAGGCTTTTTAGATGAATTCAATTGCATTATCTGCAGATCAGTTCGGCATCGTTTACAACATTCTTTCATTTGGACTTGTGTCAATGCTTGCCTGCACTATCTACACTCTAGTTGCACAACCTCGAGTCCTACCGAAGTACCGTACAGCACTTGTAATGTCATCTATGGTGACATTTATTGCGGCTTACCACTATTGGAGAATTTTCGACTCTTTTAGTGATTCTTTTGTAGATGGTTCACTAAAGGTAGGAACCGCTCAAGGAACATTCAATGAGGCATATCGCTACGTTGACTGGATTCTGACAGTGCCGCTACTTCTGGTTGAAGTAGTTGCAGTTCTTGCTCTTGCTAAGGCAGCGGCTTCTTCATTAATTAACCGCTTAGTGCCTGCATCAGCCGCAATGATCGCGCTTGGTTACCCAGGTGAGATTTCAACCGACAATAACACCAAGGTTTTATGGGGTGTATTGTCAACAATACCTTTCCTATACATTTTGTATGTATTGTTCGTCGAGCTTTCAAAGTCTCTTGATCGTCAGCCAGCAGGGGTAGCTGCGACCGTTGGTCGTCTACGCATGCTATTGATCGCAACTTGGGGCGTTTACCCAATCTCATACTTGCTACCAATTCTTGGTCAAGATGCATTGGATCCGGCAGCGTTTGTTAATCGTCAGATTGGTTACACAATCGCAGACGTATTAGCTAAGTGCGTATTTGGTCTAACAATCCTAAAGATTGCAAAGATGAAATCCGTGGCTGAAGGAATGAAGGACGATCAGTAATAGTCTGTAATTAATTGAGGTGGGGCTGAGATATCGGCCCCACTTTTTTATCGCCATAGATGATTAAGCAAGTTCTCCTGAATACCACCCAGCCAAAAAAAGACCGCGAAAAGAGGTTTTTGTTGATCAGTATCCGGCATTAACTTATAATTTTCAAAACTTCTTTGATCAATATTTAGCCGCACTGAAAGTGCCAATCTCAGATCATTAATTGCAATTAACCATCGAGTTGGATCGCTGATGGCAATATCTGCTCGTCCCGACTTATGATCAGCTGGTAAAACCAACTGCTGCCTTAGATACAAAAGGTGATCTTGCTTTAATTTTCGCAATGCTGGCTCTGTATATTTTCGAAACTCATCCGCGCTCTCTGGATCAGGATATGCATTTGGTAAAAGTCTCTTGAGCACAGGATCTTCCGGTTGAGATATCGTAGATTGAATGTCTTCCATAGCTGCCACCAAAAATTGATCAAATGAATCATCGGATTGATAACGCTGATTGAAACTTTCTTCGCCTAGTAGTTGAAGTAACTGTTCAATAAGATCAATTAAAATATGTAACTCATCAATGCTCAGCGGTACAGATAAATCCCCAGCTGCCGGAGAACCTTTAAACTCGACCATGATCTTCCCGTTGAAGTGTTGCCCAGAGTCCATGCTCATGCAAACTTTGAACCGCACGTTCCATTTCTTCTCTAGTTCCAGAAGCTACAACTGCTTTTCCTTCATTATGAACTTGCATCATTAGTTCATGCGCTTTTTCCTTTGAAAATCCAAATAATTTTATAAACACATACGTGACGTAATTCATTAAATTAACTGGATCATCCCAAACAATAGTTACCCAAAGGTGATCAAAAAATTTACTTAAATCTAAAACCTCTTCAACTTGGGTTTGGGAACTCATGCACTAATTATCTAACTAAAACTGTGAAGAGTTCACTACTTCCGGCAGAATTTTTTACCCCCGCTTCAATCAGGATCTGATAAGAATGAATCCCTGGAATGGATTGAGTAATGGCAAAATTAAATGAACCATTGATATCGGTTGTATAGGAACCTATCGACTTTCCATCTTGCAGTACAGATAACTTAATTCCTTGGGCTGCCGGCAGTATTTGACCAGAGATTGGATAAGTGGCACCTACTTTTATCGATGTTGGGAGAGGCAGGATAACTTTTGGAACCACCGAGATACTCTTTTCAGAAGTTATACCTTCAGTTCTTTCCCAACTGCCCTCTGAAACCAATCTAACAAGACTTTTCTGACCAATCACTACTGGAACCGAAATCGCACCGGTGGCATCAGTTACACCGGCAGCCAAGCTGCGCCAATTGGAATCATTGCTATTTTTAATTTCAAATCTAACATTAAGGGCTGATACGGGAGTCTTGTCTGGTAATTTAAATGTGGCAGCTAGATTAAATGTCGAACCATATGAAATCTCAGTTAAATCAGCCGAAATAGTGCTAATTACTTGGTCTGGCGCAATAGATTTAGCAATTTCGCGAACCGCACTCATTGCAGCCGCATTTTCCATCCCAAAGGTCCAAACTGCTATTCCGCCTAATCGATACTTACCAACTAAATTTGTTCGTGCGGCATAACTTCTCTCATCAGGAAACCAAACTTTCCTAGTTGCGGTACAAGCAATTGCCGAGTTTGTCGGGTCCATGTAAGTTTTTGTATAAGTGAATGTTGATTCAGCGTGTGTGCTGTTGTAAGTAGGCACTGCTTTGTTATTTGAAGCCAGATTCAAAGCTTCACGCATCACAACCACTGCTTTTGCCCCTACAACTACAGAAGATGCAAATACTGATGGGCACACACCATCTACTTTTGTTACCCAATCTCGCCCATAACCTGGAATTCCTAGAAAAACTTTTGAAGCTGGCATCTGAGTAACTGCGTACTTAACCGCATCCTCAGTCCATTCAAGTGGTCCAATGGGGCCTGGTGTGGTTGTTGAAAAATCATAAGCCATGATTCTGAGTCGATCTATATACGGATCAATCTCACTCCAAGAGTAAACAGAGTTACCTGCTCGCTTTGTCTCTTTAGCAAAGTCTGGAGGGGTGGTTACAGATAAAAGTTTATTTCGTGATCTTAGTTCACCTGAAAGTTGTTTTATAAAGGAAATCCAATTGGGCTTAAGTGCAGGCCAAGTAGATCTTCCATCTTTGGTATAAAACGTTTCAAAATCTAAATCAATTCCATCATAATTCTGCTTGAGAACTAATTCTTTAAGGTTTTGAACGATAGTATTTCTAGAACTTTCATTTGCTAATAGATTTGCAAGAACTAATCTTCCGTTGTCATCAGTGATTGTTGGAAGCAAAATAATATTGTTTGATTTTAACCTTGCTATAACTTGTTCTTTTGGAGTTGTGTATCCTCCAAGAGCATACTTATCTTTCACATTCACTCCACCAGTTAAGCCATACCAAAATGGCGAGACATCTCTAAGTAAATCTAGGTTCCCTTCAACAGTTGGAAGATTTCTACTTAATGAATAATCTGGTAACCAGCCAGATAAAATTCTTCTGGGAGGATTATCTGCTGAAGCTGGAATAGTGGTTGAGAATAAAAGGAATGCTGCGAGTAGAGCGATCGTAGATTTACGCGATTCCATGAATTTTAGGGTATCGGTTAAATCTGAGAAATTACTTTAAGCGGGCGTGAATCTCTTTACATGTTGGGCAAATGGGAAATTTTTCAGGATCCCTATTTGGTATCCATTTTTTTCCGCATAAAGCTCTAACCGGTTTTCCTGTAACTGCAGATTCTGTTATTTTATTCTTATCGACATAGTGCGAAAATCTCTCGTGATCACCATCATCTGTTGGTGCCAACCTTTCAACAGCGAGTACCCCAGATTTGCCAGATTTACCGCGTAAATCATCGAGAAAGCCCATGGGCAAATCCTAATCCAAAAATATCGCCTACCATTTACCAGTGAGCACAAAATTAAAAGATCTGCTGCGTACATCTGACTTATCAAAATCAGATATTGAGCTACTACTTGAAACCGCAGGCAAGTTTGCCAGCAATCCGTTGCGCTCGAAAAAGACTTTGGCCAAAAAAACTGTTGCGATTTATATGACCAAATCTTCAACTAGGACTCGACTAGCCTCGGAGACTGCAGTGGCCCATCTGGGTGGAACCCCTATCTTCCTTCGTGCAGATGAGCTGCAAATTGGTAGAGGTGAAACTATTTCAGATACTGCAAAAATTATCTCGGGTTTTTGTAGCGCGCTTATTGTTCGAACTTTTTCCCAAAGTGATATTGATGAGTTAGGAAAGCATGCATCGATTCCGGTAATAAATGCCTTAACTGATGATGATCACCCAACGCAACTTTTAGCGGATTGGATAACTTTAAAAGAGAATTTTGGAAAGAGTATTTCGAATAGAAAGTTAGCTTATGTTGGTGACGGTAATAATGTCGCTACAGCTTGGTTAACTATGGGTGCAACTATGGGTGCTCACATTGTGGTTGCCACTCCAGGCGGTAAGTGGGCACCAAATGAAAATGTTATTAAACAAGCAAATGAAATTGCGAAGAAATCAGGAGCAAAGATTGAAATCCTAACCGATGCTAAATCAGCCGCGAAAAATGCTAGTGCGATCTATACTGATGTTTGGATGTCTATGGGAGATTCAGAATCAGATCGTTCTGAAAAAATGTCGGCGTTAAAACCATTTATGGTAACCCCTGAATTAATGTCACTTACTTCCTCAGATTCAGTATTTATGCATTGCTTGCCAGCACATCGGGGTGAAGAGGTTTCTGCTGAAGTCATTGATGGCCCAAAATCTGTTGTGTTTAGACAAGCATTTCACCGAAGAACTACGATCCAAGCATTGCTCTACCACCTGAGTAAGGGTGACTTAAAAGGAAATAATTAAAGCCAAGGTTAGGTAAGGTAGGCGGATGCGAATTTCGGTACCAAAGGAGATTAAGCCTGGCGAGAAACGGGTTGCACTTGTCCCAGACATTATTTCTAAATTAACAAAATTAGGACATGAAGTCTTCATTGAATCTGGCGCAGGTGTTGCAGCAGATTATTCAGATGAGCAATTTCTAGCAGCCGGAGCACAAATTAAGCAAGGTGATGTATTAGCTAATAGCGATGTGGTTTTATCCGTACAACCACTCACACCAAACCAAATTAGAAGTTTGAAAAAAGGCGCTTTAACTATTTCATTTTTATCACCAACTACATCAACTGATTCCATTGATGCTGCAGTTAGCGCATCAGTTACAGCACTATCACTTGAATTAGTCCCTCGAATTTCTAGAGCGCAATCGATGGACGCACTAACCTCACAAGCGCTGTGTGCTGGATATAAGGCAGCATTGGTTGCTGCTGAATTATCCCCTAAGTTTTTCCCTTTACTTATGACAGCTGCTGGAACTGTTACACCGGCAAAAGTTGTTGTACTTGGTACAGGAGTTGCCGGTTTACAAGCTATTGCAACAGCAAAAAGATTAGGAGCAGTTGTTTCGGCATATGATGTTCGAACATCGTCAGCTGATGAGGTTAAATCCATGGGAGCAAAATTTATTTCATTAGAGCTTGAGGCATTAGAAGGTGCTGGCGGTTATGCAAGAGAAATGACTGAAGAACGTGCAACTAGGCAACGTGAATTGCTTACACCATTCATCTCTGCGGCGGATGTATTAATTACTACAGCTGCAGTACCTGGTCGCACTGCGCCTCGATTAGTTACTGCAGCCATGGTTTCACACATGACTCCCGGATCAGTTGTAGTTGATTTGGCGGCGGAAAGTGGTGGAAATGTTGAAGGTTCAGTTTCTGGTGAATTAGTAATTACAAAAGATGGCGTAAAAATTTGGGGTGCAAAAGATGTCCCTAGCCAACTGGCATTTCATGCTTCGATGCTATTTTCAAGAAATGTTGTTAACCTAGTTTTATTAATGAATAAGAGTGTTGATGGGAAATCGACTGGACAGATAGAGCCTGATTTCTCTGATGAAATTATTGATTCTGCAACGATAACTCATAATGGAATTAGACGAGAGAAGAGTAAATAATGGTAAATGATTTAATGAGCAATGAAATAGCTTTGCTCGCTATTTTCTTACTCTCGATATTTGTCGGTTTTGAAGTTGTTTCTAAAGTTTCTACAACTCTGCATACGCCACTTATGAGTGGAGCAAACGCAATTCATGGCGTGATTCTGGTCGGAGCAATTGTGGTAGCAGATCATGCACAAACAACTCTTGAAATCTCACTTGCTATTGCTGCGGTTATTCTTGCAACGGTCAATATGGTTGGAGGATTTGTTGTGACCGATCGAATGTTGCAGATGTTTAAAGGTAAACCTAAGCAAAAGAAAGTTAAGCGTGAAGACAAATGAGTCGCAACCTTTATGATCTAATTGGGCTGGCAGCAGGAATTTGTTTTATATTGGCATTAAAAGGTTTATCTTCGCCAAAGTCGGCACGAAAAGGTAATTTAATTGGTGCCCTCGGTGCAACAATTGCCACAGTTATCGTCTTCCTTTATACAAATGATGCCAAGGCATTGAATAATCAGACTTTAATTTTGGTGGCTATTGGTTTTGGGGTGCTTGTCGGTGTTCCTGCGGCAAGAAAAGTACAAATGACTGAGATGCCGCAATTAGTTGCACTATTCAACGGCGTAGGTGGTGGTGCAGCTGCGCTGGTGGCATTAGTCGAGTATCTAAAATTAGGAGATGAAGCAACAGTGGCGATTGTTGTTGCCACTGTATTTACTGTAATTGTGGGTTGTATTTCCTTTTCAGGATCAATTATTACTTTTCTCAAACTTCAAGAGCTAATGACAACTAGACCTGTTGTTTTTCCTTTTGGTAGACAAATAATTGCACTCACCTTAATTGGTATCTTGTTAAGTGGTGGTTGGGTAATTGCGAGTGGTGGTACAACACCATTATTAATTAATGGCTTGTTATCACTGATATTCGGTGTACTTTTTGTGCTACCAGTAGGTGGTGCAGATGTTCCAATTGTAATTTCACTATTAAATGCATTTACTGGATTAACTGTTGCCGCATCTGGTTATGTACTTCAAACAACTCTATTAATTATTGCTGGAACTTTGGTAGGAGCCTCAGGCACAATTCTCACTAAATTGATGGCAGAGGCAATGGGTAGATCTTTATTTGGAACTCTATTTGGGGCTTTTACTGCAAAACCTCAACAAAGTTCTGGTGAAGCTGATACTAGGCCATTTAAATCCGGATCAGCAGATGATGTCGCGATATTACTCAACTATGCACAACGAGTTGTAATTGTGCCAGGATTTGGATTAGCGGTTGCACAAGCCCAACACACAGTTCGCGAATTAGCCGATTTACTTTCAAAAAAAGGAGTTGATGTTGCCTATGGAATTCATCCAGTTGCAGGTCGTATGCCCGGTCATATGAATGTTTTACTGGCTGAGGCAAATGTTCCATATGAACAGCTAATTGAAATGGAGGAAATAAATCCAACATTTCCGCAAACCGATGTTGTTTTGGTAGTGGGTGCAAATGATGTTGTAAATCCAGCTGCAAAAAATACACCAGGATGCCCTATTTATGGAATGCCAATTTTAGATGTGTCTCTAGCGGTAAATGTAATATTTCTCAAAAGATCTATGCGACCAGGATTTGCTGGAATTGAAAATAAACTGCTTTTTGAGGCAAAGACAACTTTACTATTCGGAGATGCAAAGGATTCACTTACAAAAGTAGTAAGCTCATTAAAATCACTTTAGAGGAATCGTTAAATCCCCTCATATTCGAGAGCTAAACTCAATGCCGCAATCGCGGCATCAAATCCTCTATTTTCTTGACCCTCTGATAATCCTGCCCGTTGGTGTGCTTGCTCTAAACTATCACACATTAAAATTCCGAAACCGATAGGCTTATTTCGAGTCAGTGAGACTTGCATGATTCCATTGGCAACACCCTGGCAAACATAATCAAAGTGAGGAGTGTCTCCTTTCAAGATTAATCCAATAGCAATTACTAAATCTGAACCAGCGTCTAATAATTTTTGAGCAGCGAGTGGAATCTCGAAAGAACCAGCAACTTTGTGCACCGAAACATTTTTGCATCTTGCCCCATCTAGAGCTTTCTTAGCGCCACTAACTAATGCATCACATATGTATGGGTGCCAACTTGATTTAACAATTGATACTTTCAATTGTGCTTCATCTAAAGTACTAATTTTAGGCGATAATCCGGTCATTATTTTTCCCCCATAATGTGATTTAATTTAATCCTCTTTGCATCTAAATACCGAGTATTTTTACTATTTTTGGTGGTAATTATTGGAACCTGTTTAACCTCAATTGATTGATTGACTAAGGCTGACATTTTCTCTGGGTTATTTGTCAGTAAATTTATCTGACTGATATTAAGATTTTTTAGTATCAGAGCCGCATCTTCCCATGAGCGAAGATCTGCGATATGGCCCAGTGCAAGATTAGCTTCAACGGTATCTAAACCTTTATCTTGAAGTTTATAGGCCTTAATTTTCTCTGATAATCCAATGCCTCTTCCTTCATGCCCTCTTAAATAAATTATTAACCCACTTCCATCGCTTTCAATTTCGTCCATCGCTTTATTCAATTGATCTTTACAATCGCACCGAGTTGATCCGAATACTTCACCAGTTAAACACTCTGAATGAACTCGAACCAACATACCTTTCCGTTTAATCTCACCGTAAGATAAAATCGCATGAGTATGGCCGTTTGAGCCAAAATCCGTGGCTATTTTCCAATCCTTATTCATTCTTGGTAAATCACTCCAGTCATATTCAACTATATCTGGCTTAATTAGTATCTTTGATTCTAAGAAATACTTTGTTAGCTCTGCAATACTAATTATTTGTAAGTTGTTAAGTCTCGCAAACTCTTTAACTTTTTTACCAGTCATCATTGTTCCATCATCATTAACTAATTCAGATAAAACTCCCACCAGACTTTGACCCGTTAAAGCACTGAGTGCTACTGCAGCTTCCGTATGGCCAGCCCTACCTGCAAGCAAAGCCCTATCGGCAACTAACGGGAAGACATGACCTGGCCTAACAAAATCTTTAGCTTTAGTTTTATTATCTGCAAGTGCAATGATTGTATTAGTGCGCTCTTTTGAACTTATCCCAGTGGTCAATCCAGCCTTGTAATCAACTGAAACTGTAAAGGCCGTATGTTTTAAATCTTGATTATTTGTAACCATTTGAGGCAGGTCAAGTGTGCGTGCTCTGTCAGAAGTTATTGCGACACATATAACTCCTGAAGTATGACGAATCATAAAGGCAAGTTTGTCCTGAGTGGCATGTTGTGCAGAGAGAACTAGGTCAGCTTCGTTTTCACGCTTTTCATCATCAGTAACAATAATCATTCGGCCAGCACAATAATCATTTAAGGCTTTTTTTAGATCCTTAGTCATTACTTTGACCCCCTCTCGTTAATCGCTCAACATACTTTGCGAGAAGGTCTACCTCGACATTTACTAGATCGCCCACTTTTTTACTCGCCAGGTTAGTTCTCTTTAAAGTTTCCGGAATCAACCAAACTGCTATTAACTGTCCCGTTATCTCGCCAATAGTTAATGAAACGCCATCTAAACAAATTGATCCCTGAGGAACTACATATTTCAATAGGTGGTTAGGTAACTTTATTTGAAATTGAGTCCACTTCATAGATGGTAAAATTTCAGTAATTTCAGCAGTCGCATCAACATGACCTTGGACTAGGTGTCCCCCAAAACGATCTATAAATCTCATAGCTAACTCCAAGTTCAATAGATCACCTGCCTTCAAATTTACTAGTGCAGTCAATTCCAAAGTTTTCTTCATCACATCAGCCGTAAACCCTGAATCTGTAACATTTGTTGTAGTTAAGCATGCACCATTTACGCTGATTGAATCACCGATTTTTAAATCACCTGTAACATTATTACAGCTAACCTCTATCTTTACTGAATCTTTAAGATGAGTGATATTTTGCACTTTTCCCACCTCCGCAATTAAGCCTGTAAACATTATTGATTCTTCGCTAAGATAATTTTGAGATCAGTGTCAACCATTTCTGTACTTTTCACTTTATACATAACTCGATTCTCTAAAGAATTGATGCCTAAATCGTCTATGAAACTTTGGCCGCTTCCCAGTAAAGATGGAGATAGATAGATATGCATTTCATCTATAACTCCAGATTTCATAAGGAAAGTACCTAAAGTTGGACCTGCTTCAACCAATACTTGGTTTACTTCAAGCTTTGCCAAGAAATCTAACAGCACATCTAGGTTATGACTGTGAAGAAAATAAGTTTGCGCAGATTGATCCTTTAGGTTACTTGCAGGTGGAATTAACCTATGACCCATTACTAATCTCCTGGGCTGCTTTACATTTTCCTCTCTTGTATTCAGTGAAGGATTATCTGCTAAAGCCGTTCCGGTTCCTATTAAAATGACATCAGATTGACTTCTCAACTTTGAAACTTGTGCTCTAGAAGATTCGCTAGTTATCCACTTTGAGTTTCCATCTTTGGCGCAAACTTTACCATCTAAGGTCATGCCAATCTTCCAAATAAAATATGGACGGTTATTTTTAATCTTATTTAACCAAAATCTATTAGAATAGGTAACTTGATCTTGCAAGACCCCACCTATAACATCAACCTGAGCAGCTCTTAAATGATCTGCCCCTCCTTTTGCTACTAAATTTTGATCTGATACTGCGAAGACCACTTTCTTGATCCCAGATTTAACTATTAAATCTGAACACGGGGGTGTTTTTCCGTAGTGATTACAAGGCTCTAATGTTGTAATTAATGTTGCACCTTTTGGGATCTCTCTAATTTTATTTATTGCTTTTGCTTCTGCGTGCAATCCCCCATCATGAAAATCTTGTGAGATCACAGCTCCTGATGAATCAACGATTAATGCGCCAACAATTGGATTTGGGCAAGTCTTTCCTAATCCACGCAGGGATAATGCATCGGCTTGTGCCATCAATGCTGAGTAATCCACTAGACGCCCCCAAATAAATATCGGGGTACGCAAAAGAAAATGACGTAATAACAGCCCGCCACTTACACACATTTTCTCTCATCCGGACTTTAACCGTCGGTCTTGGAGTTTCACCAAGTCCACCGCTAGCTGGATGCAGGCGGGTCGCAGACTTTAACTGCCGGTTCGGAATTACACCGACCCCGAAAATGCAGCTTGAGTGTACCAAAAAATTATTATTATACAAACTGAAAATAAGCGTAATTTTATATAGTTACTGCTCTATTTCGTTAATAAGTTTAAATTCAGATGAAGATAGTTGACCTTGTGAGGCATAAAGATCCAATTTTGCTCGAGTGTCTTCAATATCTAAATTTCTCAAGGTTAGCTGCCCAATTCGATCTTCAGGGCCAAAAGCAGCATCTGAGGTTTTCTCCATTGATAATTTTTCTGATGAGTATGAGAGATTGGCTCCCTTGGTATTCATAATTGAATAATCATCGCCGCGACGCAACCTAATTGTCACCGATCCCGTGATAGTTGAAGCAACCCAACTAGTTAATGATTGGCGAAGCATTAATGCTTGTGGATCAAACCAGCGACCTTCATATAAAAATCGCCCTAATTTACGCCCCTGCTCGCGGTAAGTCACAATAGTATCCTCATTGTGAATAGCACTAAGCAATCTTTCATAAGCAATGAAGAGCAAAGCCATTCCGGGAGCTTCATAGATACCACGACTTTTTGCCTCAATAATACGATTTTCAATCTGATCGCTCATACCTAGCCCATGTCGACCCCCTATTGAATTTGCTTCTCTTATCAAGGCGACAGAATCACTGAAATCCTCCCGATTTATTGAAACCGGACGGCCTTTAGTAAAATTGATTGTTACATCTTCGGTTTCTATTGTTGCCGATGGATCCCAAAACTTAACACCCATGATTGGTTGAATCATCTCAATATGAGATTCTAAGTCTTCTAAGGATTTTGCTTCATGGGTTGCCCCTAGAATATTCGCATCGGTGCTATAAGCCTTTTCAACTGTATCTCGATAAGACAGGTTGTGTTTAGTGAGCCATTGCGACATTTCTTTTCTACCGCCTAGTTCACTAACAAAAGTAGCATCAAGCCATGGCTTATAAATTTTAAGATTTGGATTTGCTAATAAACCATAGCGATAAAATCTCTCAATATCATTACCTTTGTATGTTGAACCGTCTCCCCAAATCAAAACGTCATCAGCTAGCATTGCTCTAACAAGTAAGGTGCCAGTTACTGCCCTACCAAGTGGGGTGGTATTAAAATATAATCTGCCAGCAGTTCTTATATGAAACGCACCGCATGCTAATGCTGTTAAACCTTCTTCAACTAAAGTACTTTTGCAATCTATAAGTCGTGCTATCTCTGCGCCATATTGTTTTGCTTTACCGGGAATTTTATCTATATTCGGCTCATCATATTGACCAAGATCTGCTGTGTAGGTACAAGGCTTAGCGCCTTTGCTTTTCATCCAGGCTACCGCCACTGATGTATCAAGACCACCACTAAATGCGATACCCACCTTTTGTCCCACGGGAAGGGATGAAAGAACTTTAGACATGGCAGCAGTCTAACCTTTACACTAAAACCCCGCTTGATTTAAGAATTAGAGCATTTTTTATTACTCAGCCCACAAAAGGCGTGAAAACTGGCTAGATGGTTTTCTACATAGGGAGCTCCGTACAGAATATAAAATATAGAGCTAATCATCATTACCTATTAATTACCGGGTCAATAAACACGGGTATTATTTCAATATGAGTATAAAAAGACTCTTCTCAACCGAGCGCTGCCGGACTCGTGCCAGTTATCTATTAAAATTTGAATCTTTGATACTTTTTGGAACAGTGATTTATCTGTTAATCGCTCCGTTTGTATCAGAGGTCAGCGCTCCAGCAGCACTCTCCGCTGAGATAGTTTTTGGAACTTTGGCCAGTATTGGATTATGGTTTTCCGCCCGAGGCTTTGATACGCAAAAATCGTTCGGAAGAGCACCAGCAGTTTTAGCCAACCTAATTGCACTTGGTGTCTCTTATTACATGATTACTGGAAACTTTCTAATTGTTGGAGTGCCATTGCTTTTTCTATCATTAATAACATTAATCTCTGCCGCCCTTGGCTACAAAGAGTGATTACCAATCAACTATTTTGCGATCTTCCCAAAGTAAACCCGTTTTATCTTTTGTAGGGTCAAACTCTCTTGTAGCTAACCAGATTGCAGTTTCAGCTCCTTCTTGTGCACTCCTAGGGGCATCTGGTCCACCCATATCGGTTCGACAATGGCCTGGACAAATAGCATCAACTAAAAATCCTCTTGCGCCTAAACCAGTTTCATAGGAGAGATTTTTAACAAAAGCATTTACTCCCGCTTTACTAATTCGATAAGGTGCAAGACCCCCATGAGTTCCAGGTCCTGACATTCTTCCTAAACATGCAGAATAAATCACAACTCTACCCGATCTAGCCTCAAACATGGCAGGAGCTAATTCATTAACTGCGGTAAAAACAGCATCTAAGTTAATTGACATTGTACGGCGCCATTCCGCATCAGTAGTCCTTAAAGTTTTAGACATTTTTTCGCTCATAACTCCGTGAGCTAAAATCAAAACATCGAGTACACCTAATCCATTAGATGCTGCATCTAGATTTATCTCTTTTAAAACTTTTCGAAATTTTTCATTGTCTGCTACGTCAACTGCTCGATACTTACAACCAAGTGTCTTGGCACTTTGTTGGGCACGCTCTTCATCTTTACCAATTATGTAAACAAAAAATCCAGCCAAGATGAGAGCTTTGGCAGTTTCATATCCAAGCCCCCGAGATCCACCAGTAACTATCGCCCACTTCATATTTGGATGCATGGGGCTATCTTTGCCACTTTTAAAGGTCTACTACTAGCCCATTAGATGTGCGAATGCCCACTTTCACTAAACCCTTATGCCTCAGACGGCCTACATTACCTTGCTCTGGCAGTTAAGATTAACCTGTAACAATTGAACTCAAGCATGCTAATTGGGGAGTCAAATAGGTGAGCCAAGCAGGAGCTAACACACCGGCTAACCACTTTGGTGGTTCATTTGGTCCAAATGAGTGGCTTGTCCAAGAGATGTATGAACGCTACCAAACCGATCCATCCTCAGTTGATAAAGCTTGGTGGGACTTCTTTTCAGATTTTAAAGGTACGCAATCTTCAAACGGTGCAACTACAGCTAATTCGCCAAAGCCGGGGACTCCTCCGATTCCAAAATCGCAGCAGACTCAAGTAGTACCAGTGGCGACTCCCGCACCAGCAATTGTTGAAACTACAGTCAAAGCAAGCCAGCCAGAAATTAAAAAAATAGATTTACCAGAAAAAACTTCTAAAACATCTTTCAAACCAGCAGACCCAGTTGTGAAACCAATTCCAACACTCATAACACCCGGTGCATCAGAAGTGGAACCAATACGAGGTGTAGCAGCCCGTGTCGTACAGTCAATGGAAGGTTCCCTTACAGTACCAACTGCTACAAGTGTTCGTGTTGTTCCAGCCAAATTAATGATTGACAATAGAACTGTAATTAATAATCATCTAAAGCGTGGCCGCGGCGGAAAAGTTTCATTCACACACTTAATTGGTTACGCAATGATCAAGGCGATAAGAGCCATGCCAGAGATGAACTCATACTTCACTGAATTAGATGGGAAACCTGCAGTTGGACATCCTGAACATATTAACCTAGGAATTGCTATCGACTTAGCTAAAGCAGATGGATCAAGACAATTATTAGTACCTTCGATCAAAGGTTGTGAAGAGTTAGATTTTGCTCAATTCTGGTCAGCCTATGAAGATGTTGTACGTAAGGCCAGAAGTGGTGCGTTAACTGTAGAGGATTTCGCTGGCACTACTTTATCCCTGACAAATCCAGGAACCATTGGAACTGTGCATTCGGTACCAAGGTTGGTACAAGGCCAAGGAATGATTCTCGGTGTTGGAGCATTGGATTATCCAGCAGAATTTCATGGTACAAACGAGCAAACGCTTGCTGATCTAGCAATTAGCAAGGTAGTTACTTTAACCAGCACATATGACCACAGAATTATCCAAGGGGCACAATCTGGTGATTTCCTGAGAAGAATTCATGAAATATTACTAGGTGAAGAAAACTTCTATGATGAGATTTTCGAAGCGCTACGAATTCCTTACGTTCCTATTCGCTGGGTTGCTGATATGCAATTTGAGAAAGATGATGTAAGCAAAACAGCCAGGGTACAAAAACTAATCGATGCCTACAGGACTACCGGGCATCTAATGGCAGATGTAGAGCCATTAGCTTATGTCCAACGATCTCATCCTGATTTAGATGTTATAAACCATGGTTTGTCCCTATGGGATCTTGATAGAGATTTCGCCACCGGTGGATTTGGCGGCAAACCATTTATGAAGTTACGAAGAATTCTTGGAATTCTGAGAGACTCATATTGCCGCACAATTGGTGTTGAGTATATGTACATAGCCAACCCAGCGGAGCGTAAATGGATTCAGGAAAAAATGGAGGTAGGTGCTCCTAGGACAGCAAGAGATGAACAACTTCGTATTTTACGAAAACTAAACAGTGCCGAGGCATTCGAATCATTTTTACAAACTAAGTTTGTCGGCCAGAAACGATTCTCACTTGAAGGTGGAGAGTCGGTTATTCCAGTACTAGATGCAGTCATCTCATCAGCAGCAGAAACTGGTCTAGATGAAGTTTGCATTGGTATGCCACACCGAGGTCGATTGAATGTTCTAGCAAATATTGCAGGAAAATCATATGGCCAAATATTTCAGGAGTTTGAAGGAAATTATCGTGAAAATGAAGTGCACGGCTCGGGAGATGTCAAGTACCATTTAGGAACAAAAGGCACCTTTGCTGCTGAATCTGGCGCTACAACTAAGATTTATTTGGCGGCAAATCCTTCTCACTTAGAGGCCGTAAATCCGGTACTTGAAGGAATAGTTAGAGCAAAGCAAGATAAATTAAGATCAAAGGCTGGGGATTTAACAGTTGATGAACAAACCTCATTTCCTGTTTTACCAATTCTTTTGCATGGTGATGCTGCATTCGCTGGCCAAGGAGTAGTTTCCGAAACTCTTTCATTATCTTTGCTGAAAGGTTATCGAACTGGTGGCACAATTCATATTATTGTAAATAATCAAGTGGGCTTTACAACCTCACCACATGCTGCACGATCTTCAACTTACTCCACTGATATTGCAAAGATGATTCAGGCTCCGGTATTTCATGTTAATGGCGATGATCCTGAAGCTTGTGTTCGGATTGCAAAAGTAGCCTTTGAATACCGACAAATGTTCAATAAAGATGTGGTGATTGACATGATTTGCTATCGTCGCCGAGGTCATAATGAAGGTGATGAACCAAGTTTTACCCAACCACTTATGTACAAACTCATCGAGGCCAAACGTTCGACTAGAAAACTTTATACCGAGGCATTAATTGGTCGAGGTGACATCACTGTCGAAGAGGCTGAAGAAGTGTTACGAGATTACCAACAGCAATTAGAAGGTGTATTTACAGCGGTTCACAATACTGAGCCTGATAGCGATCCAAACTGGAAAGCTCCTGTGGTGCCATCACCAAAAATCGTTGATACTGCAGTAGCTGAGGCTGATTTACGTAAGATTGCAGATACTCAATCTGCCATACCAAGTAATTTCAATGTACATCCAAAACTGCTCCCACAACTTTTAAAGCGAACTGAGATGTTGGATGAATCAACGGTTGATTGGGCAGCTGGTGAGATGTTTGCATTTGGTTCTTTACTTTTAGAAGGCCATCCAATCAGAATGAGTGGTCAAGATGTAAGGCGGGGAACTTTTAGTAATAGGCATGCGGTTGTGATTGATAAGGAAACTGGAGCTGAATTTTTCCCTCTCCGATCATTAGTGAACGATCCAAATCAATTCCATATCTACGATTCACTTTTATCAGAGTATGCAGTAATGGGATTTGAATACGGATACTCAGTTGAGCGCGATGATGCACTTGTTATCTGGGAAGCTCAATTTGGCGATTTTGCAAATGGTGCTCAAACAATAATTGATGAATTTATCTCTTCTTCCCTACAAAAGTGGGGCGAGAGATCCTCGATAGTTCTATTGCTACCTCATGGATATGAAGGGCAAGGGCCAGATCACTCCTCTGGACGTATTGAGAGATTCTTATCGCTGTGTGCCGAACAAAACATGACTGTTGCCCAACCGTCAACTCCTGCCTCGTATTTCCATTTACTGCGTTGGCATATGAAAAATCCATCTAGAAGGCCATTAGTGGTATTTGAACCAAAATCAATGCTTAGATTAAAGGCGGCAGCAAGTGGGCTTAAAGATTTTACTACTGGCAAATTTAGATCATTTATTCCGGATGACAAAGTTACAAATGCAACCAGGTTAATTTTTACATCTGGAAAGGTTTACTACGATTTAATTGCAGAGCGAGAAAAATTAGGTGAACACTCAACTGCGATTGCAAGAGTTGAGCGGCTATACCCACTTCCGATTGAGGATATTGTGACTGAATCTAAGAAACATCCAAATGCCACACTGCTTTGGGTGCAAGATGAACCAGCTAACCAGGGTCCTTGGCCATTTGTTTCATCAGCAGTCAATGAGGCATTTATTGCGCATGAGGAATTAAGTAATCGATCATTCCGTAGAGTTTCCAGACGCGCGACAGCAAGTCCTGCAACAGGAAACCACCATTTGCATGAAGAAGAAGAAAAAGCCTTAATGACTGAAGCTTTTACTCGTTAATTTCCCTTTTTGTACCTTATTAAAACTCTGGCCAGTAATTGATTCTGCTCAACCCATCCCCAGTCCCGAGAATCGGTACTTTTTAAATTGTCACCTTCTACCCAATACCTCATTACGCCGTGCTCACTTCGGCTCTGCACTACCCTTTTAAGTAGCCTAATTCCTGGTCGCTGCGGATCTTCAACTAAGTACACCTTCCCCACTTCTAGGGTGTGCTCTTTGCCACTTAGAAATCTAATTAACAGCCAATCTCCAGCATTATAGGTAGGAGCCATAGAGTTTCCTGAAACCTCTACTGTGCTAAAGCCGAACATGCAGAGTATTCTGCCACCATAAGATTACTAATCATTAACCCTAGGAGATAAATGCTAAATCTATTAAAGAAGTTAATAAAGCCAAGGCAAACTGTTTATGCTCATTGCGATCTACCATGCGGTGTATACGATCCAGCACAGGCAAAAATTGAGGCTCAATCTGTAAAAGCTTGCATGGAAAAATATGCTGCAAGTAGCGACAATGATTTCAAAGCTCGTGCCGTCGCTATTAAAGAGGAAAGATCAGAGTTAGTAAAGCACCACCTTTGGGTATTATGGACCGATTATTTTAAGCCAAATCATTTTGAGGCCTATCCCCAACTACATGTGTTATTTAATGAAGCAACGAAGTTAGCTGGTGCTGGAGGCAGTAAAGGTACTAATGATGTTGCTGTCGCAGAAAAACTAATCGGCAAAATTGATGAAATTGCAGAAATTTTCTGGGCAACTAAAAAATAATTAAGTTATCGCTAGTGGCCTAAATATTTAGGCTACTAGCGATCTTATTTTCGCCAATAAGATTTTCTTTTTCAGCAACCATAGTTTCTGCGGCAACACGAGCCATAAAAGAGACTCGTTCTACAAATTTACGAGTGATAAATCCTGAAGCCACTAATCTTGCACTTTGATGAACCTCTATTTCGAAATTTAATTGTCCGTCTTCTAAACCAATACATCTGGCTGTTGCATGAATCTCATGATTAATACCTACGGCACCTTGAATTTGAAATTGTAAATCAGTTGTAACTGTTGTTTCACCAAAATCTAAAAATTCAATAATTGCTGTGCTGCAAGCACTCTCCATGAGCGCAGAAATCTGACTAGAACTAACAACTGGCAGGTCATTTACCCCCTGCGCAACATAAGTATCTCCTGGGCGAATGGTCATATTAGCCATACCAATAGCACCCATTACTTGCTCAGCTTTCATAATCATAAGATTAGTGATTATGTAATTACTCTAGCGGGAACTCCCTGCGTATTTCGCGAGTTATTTCTATTTGAGTCGTACCTTCATCGGTAAATTCCGTATAGGTTGTTTGAGTAAAGGTAAATTCAGTAATACTCTGTGTTTGGCTCGACCGAATCATTTGATTATATAGATCCTCAATTTGGTTATTTATTCGATCATTCAAATCATCAGGCGCCTGCTCGGTTAGAGCATTACACAATAAGTTTCGAACCAGGTTCAAGTTGTGGGCTTCTTGCTCCATTTTTGATCGGCATGAGACGCAGTTACCAAAGTGATTCTCTACCAAGTCAACTTCATTAGTATCAAATAACTCATGATCGATATACAGAACTATATTAGGTAATACTTGATCACAATTAATAAACTCCTTGTTATTAAAACTCATGACTTATCACCTGCTTTATTTTTCCCGAATCCTCTTTCTTTAGCGTAGGTAGCAAGAGATGCACGGAGAAGTTTTCTACCTCTGTGTAATCTAGACATTACCGTACCCGTTGGAACGTTTGTGATCTCCGCTATTTCTTTATATGAAAAACCCTCGACATCAGATAGATAAACAGCAATTCTAAATTCTTCTGGCATCGCACTTAATGCATCTTTTACATCTTTGTCTGCAATACCTTCTAAAACTTCGTCCTCAGCTGATTTCCCTTGATCACTTGTGTGCGAAGAAGCATCTGCAATTTGCCAGTCCTCAACTTCACCTGCTGATATTTGTGGTCTACGTTGATCTTTTCGATAATTATTTATAAATGTTGTTGTCAGGATTCTATATAACCAAGCTTTTAGATTTGTTCCCGGCTCAAATTGATGAAAGCTGGTGAAAGCCTTAGCAAAGGTATCTTGAACTAGGTCTTGAGCATCGTGAGTATTTTTCGTATACCGAAGTGCTGCACCGTAGAGTTGTGATGTAAAAACTAATGCATCGTTTTCAAACCTTATTTTTCTTTGCGCTAAGGTTTCTTTATCGCGGTCAACTACAGCAGGTAGAAATTTGTCATTACTCATTTGGTCTAAGGCTACCTCGAATGCAGTTTTGGAGTTGGGAGTGAATATTTTATGAGAAGTAGTTAGGCGCCTAAGTGCATACATGGCTGCAAAACCTTGGAAACCTCAGATATATTCCCTATCCAATCCGCTCAAGCGCAAACAACGCCAAGTCCCGGTGAAGTGAGCGGAAGGTAGACTTAATACATATGGCAAATTGGAAAGCACCCTACAGGTCTGGACTTACCCCTGCCAGCAAACCAATTCATTCTCAGATAATTATTCCAGGCTCTAAATCAGCCACCAACCGTGCGTTAATTTTAGCGGCGCTTGCCAAAACTCCTTCTCGATTAAGAAGACCGCTTTCGTCAAGAGATACAGACTTAATGGTCAAAGGATTACAGAGTTTAGGGATTGACATTTCTGTTATTAAAACAAATGGTGGATTTGACTATCAAGTTGTTCCAAACAAGATGTTAGGCCCAGCAAGTATTGATGTTGGAAATGCTGGAACAGTGATGCGTTTCTTACCACCCATTGCGGCACTTGCAAAAGGCTTAATTCACTTCGATGGTGATGCTAGGTCTTATGAAAGACCTTTAGCTCCAGTAATTAAAGCATTAGAACAACTTGGAGTAACTATTGAACATAATGGTAAGTATCGACTTCCACTTACTATAAATGGTGCTGGAAAAATTGCCGGAGGCACAGTAGAGGTAGATGCTAGCTCCTCTAGTCAGTTTGTTTCCGCACTACTTCTACTTGGCCCTGCAACTGAAACTGGTATTACCATTAAGCATATTGGTGAGTCTTTACCATCTTTGCCACACATTGAAATGACAATTCAAATGCTGAAACTATATGGGGCAAAGGTTGAAGTTGGTGCAAATAGTTGGCAGGTCAAGCCCACAGATTTAATAGGCCAGGATATGATCATAGAGCCAGATCTTTCAAATGCCGCTCCATTCATGGCAGCAGCAATGATTTGCGGCGGTAGCGTTGAAATACTGGACTGGCCTAAAATCACATCTCAACCGGGAGATCAGTTGAGAAATATTTTTTCTAAAATGGGTGCAAAAATTGAACGAAGCGAATTAGGTTTAAAAATTTCTGGAACCGAGAAAATTCTAGGAATCGATATCAATCTTCAAGAGGTTGGTGAATTAACTCCCTCTATTGCAGCAGTTGCGGCGTTAGCTGAGACTGAATCAAGATTATTTGGAATTGCCCACCTACGATTGCATGAGACTGATCGACTTTCAGCACTAGCAACTGAGATAAATAATCTTGGTGGAAAAGTGATTGAAGGGCCAGGTGAGTTAAGTATTAAGCCAACACCTCTAGTTGCAAAACAAGAATTTAAAAGCTATGAGGATCACCGAATGGCCACTGCTGGCGCAATCATTGGTTTAGCAGTTGAAGGAGTTGTTGTTGAAAATATTGAAACTACAAAAAAGACTCTTCCAGATTTTCCTGGTTTGTGGGCGGAAATGCTTAATGGCTAAGTCACATAAAAATTGGGATGAAGATGATGTGCGAATCAACAAATCCAGGCAATTTGGATCGACTAATAAAACTAGGCCAAGAACTAAAGACCGACCTGATTATTCAAAGGCAATAACTGGCATAATTATTGAAGTAGACCGTGGTCGAGTTAAGTGTCTATTAACTATGAATGAGTCTTATGCGGTTGTTACTGCTATGAAAGCCCGGGAATTAGGCAAGAAATCTGTAGTTGTAGGTGATCTGGTTTCTATAGTTGGAGACACATCAGGAGAGGAAGGGTCGCTGGCGAGAGTCGTTGCTGTCCATCCCAGAAAAAATTCACTAACTAGAACTATTGATGACAATTTAAATGATGAAAGAGTCATCGTGGCTAATGTAGATCAACTTGCAATAGTCGTTTCGACCACAAATCCAGAACCACGAACTGGCCTGGTGGATAGAGCCTTAGTAGTTGCGTATGATCAAGGAATTTCACCTTTGATTGTTATGACTAAACAAGATTTAGCAAATGGTGATAACTTTCTTGAAACCTATAAAGATTTAGAAATTCCTGTATTTAAGACTGATAAAAGTTCAGATTTATCTGAGTTAAGGAATATATTAACTGGAAAAATCACAGTGTTAATCGGACATTCTGGCGTAGGTAAATCAACTTTAGTCAATAATCTTCTCTTAAAAAGTGAGGAAAATAAACAAGTTAATACGCAAGTAAACTCATATCGTCAAACCGGAGATGTAAATGAAGTAACTGGTAGAGGTAGACATACCTCCTCAAGTGCGGTGGCTTTGTCACTATCCTCCACATTTTCTAAAGAAAACTTTGGTTGGATAATCGATACTCCTGGTGTTCGTTCCTTTGGAGTAGCTCATATTCAACCATCGCGGGTAATTGCTGCATTTCCCGAGTTTTCCGAACCAATTTCATTATGCCCAAAGAATTGCTCACATAATGAACAAGATTGTGCATTAAACACCTGGCAGAGTTTTGATGAGAAGAATCATGCTCGACTAGCAAGCCTACGGAGAGTTTTATCTATCGGACAAGGTAAGTAAGAGTAACCTTTCACTGTGAGTGAGTTATCAAGACATAAAGAGAGTAAAACTAGACAGGTTGACCTTCAAATCTCTGGTATGACCTGCTCTTCCTGTGTTGGTACAGTTGAAAAATCACTTAATAAGTTGCCGGGAGTAAGGGCCGCTGTGAATCTAGCAATGGAATCGGCCCACATAATTGCCCCCTTAAATATTTCAGAGCAAGAACTAATAGAAACCGTTAAAAGCTCAGGTTATTCAGCTAGCGCATTTAAAGGCGAAAGAGAATCATTTGAAAAATCAAATCGCTTAGGTATAAGACTATTTTTCACACTGTTATTTTCTGCTCCAATAATTGTTATCTCAATGTTTCATGATATACATGGAAAAGTTGACCAGCAATTACTTTCACTAATCGATAGAACCAATGTATTTTTAAATGATAACAACCAGGATCTGGTGATTAATTACCCAAACGCGCCAATTAGTACTTGGTTGCTAATAATTTTATCACTGCCAGTTGTTTTTATCTTTGCCTGGCCAATTCACAGAGCAGCCTTAAAGAACCTATTACACCCAACTATGGATACTCTAGTTTCATTGGGATCATTGATTACATTTATCTGGAGTACATATTCTGCCGCAATATATACCCCGAATGAAAGTCAAACTTCTTTTGTATATGCTGAAGTTTCAGCAGCTGTAATATTTTTTGTCATGTTAGGTCGATACCTAGAGCACAAAGCGAAACGAAAAGCCGGCTCAGCACTTTCTGAATTATTTAAATTATCTGCGTCAGAAGTTGAGATTCATAAAAATGGCCAGACAAAGCACATCCCTATAACAGAATTAGAAATTGGAGATATATTTGTTGTAAAGCCAGGTGAAAAAATCGCAACTGATGGCACAGTAGTATCGGGCTTTAGCACAGTGAATAATTCCTTTTTAACTGGTGAATTTACCCCGCTTGAGGTGACAGTTGGCAGTCTGGTATTTGCTGGCTCGATTAATAACAACGGAAATTTGCTTATTAAAGCTTCAAGAGTTGGATCTGATACTGAGTTAGCAAGAATTACTAGGATGGTACTAACTGCACAATCAGAAAAGGCACCTGCCCAGCAACTTGCCGATAAGGTAAGTAAAGTATTTGTTCCAGTTGTTTTAATTCTTGCAATCGCCACTTTTTTAACTTGGTATTTGATGAATCAAAGTATTGCTGAATCCATTTCAATTGCAGTTGCCGTCTTAGTAATCGCATGCCCTTGTGCACTTGGTCTGGCCACACCAATTGCATTAATGGTGGCCTCAGGTAAGGCGGCCAAGAACGGCATCATCATTAGATCTCCAAGATCTATCGAAAAAGCGGTAGGGATTACGGATGCAGTCTTTGATAAGACTGGGACCTTAACCACTGGAAAAATGGAATTAATCGAGATGGTCTTGATAAATAATCCACTAGATAAGCAAAGCACGGAGATATCAGCCGCCGACCTAATGAGTTATGCATTAAGTCTTGAAAGCATGGATTCTCATCCGATCGCTATCGCAATATCTGAGTCCTTATCGAAACAAGGTGCAACCAAGTGGGAAGTTTCTGAATTTGAACACACTCCTGGCGCAGGGGTAACTGGACGTATAAAGCCCAATACTTCAACAAATAGCAGAGCAGTTTTAATTGGCTCACCAATATCAATAGCTCGCAGTACTACGGAGTTTTCGCCAAAATTATTGAGTGCAATAGAGGTGGCAAAGAATCGGTCTAGCTCTGTTGCAGTCTTAGCAATAGATGGTCTGGCGTATGGAGTATTTGAAATTGGTGATCAAATAAAGGTAGATGGCAAGGTGGCAATTGAAAAACTTGAAAAATCAGGAATCAAAACATGGTTAATTACAGGCGATACTGAATCGGCAGCTGTAAACATAGGTTCTCAAGCTGGGATTGCAATCGATCATATTTTTGCCTCAGCAACACCAGAAGACAAATTGAATTTTGTAACTTCGCTTCAAGAAAATGGAAAAGTGTTGATGGTTGGTGATGGCATAAATGATGCCGCAGCCATCACTAAATCTGACTTGAGTATTGCTATGGGATCTGGGACTGATACCTCAATTGCTGCTGCCGACATTACCTTAGTTCGACCATCTTTATTGGCAGCCATTGATGCGATGAAAATATCTAAGAAAACCGTAGGAGTTATTAAATCTAATCTTGGTTGGGCTTTCTTATATAACGTGGCTTTTATTCCAGTTGCAGCCACAGGAAACCTTTCACCTATGTACGCTGCAGCAGCTATGTCACTTTCATCATTATTTGTGGTACTAAATAGTTTACGAATTAGGTAAATTGGTAGCGGGGGCAGGATTTGAACCTACGACCTCTGGGTTATGAGCCCAGCGAGCTACCGAGCTGCTCCACCCCGCGTCGGGACCTAAATCTTAGAGTAGGTTCAGCACTAAACCAAAATAGATGAATTTATTATCTATTTTGAGCGGAGACTAATGCAGATATCGCAGCTTTAACTCTAGCTCTTGCACGATCTTCAGCAGCACCATCTAAACGCTTTTGTGCTGCTTCAAGATCTGCAAATGCAGATTGCAGTGATGCTATTGCAGATTTGATTGCTTGGCTTGTGCCAACTCCACCATTAATTGGTAAATCAGATTGATTGGTAGGAGCTTCAGTTCCAGAGTCGCCGCCAAATACTTGATCTAATGCACCTTGCAAAGTTTCACTGAATCCAATTTGATCACCAAATGAAACTAAAACTCTTTGTAGTAGCGGATATGCAGCGGTATTTCCGGTTGCTCGTACATATACCGGCTGAACATAAAGTAAGCCTTTACCAACCGGCAATGTCAATAGATTACCTAGTACAACATCTGCTCCACCTTGGCGAAGTAGTGATAGCGAAGTTGCAACTTCAGGTTTTGCTTCAAAATTTGATGCTACCTGTGAAGGGCCAGCAATGTTTGTTGACCTTGGTAATTGCAACACCGTTATTTTTCCGTAATTATCACCAGCATCAGCATTCACCACAGCTAATGCAGTTAAATTTTCGCGTCCACCTCGAGGCACAAATGGGGTATAAAGCGAGAAAGTTGGCTTATCTTGCCCAGGTATCTGCATGGTCAAGTAGTAAGGTGGCTGAACACCAGAGTTAGCTCCAAAGGTAGAGGGGTCCAGAGGCACCCTCCAAAAATCCTGTCCACCATAAAAGGCTTCTGCAGTTGTTACATGGTAGGCGCTCAAAATATCTCGCTGAACTCGGAACATGTCCTCTGGGTATCGAATATGAGATAACAAAGCAGGAGTTATTTCGCTCTTAGCCTTAACACTACCCGGAAATGCTTTACTCCAAGTAGCTAGTACCGGATCTTTTTCATCCCATTGATAAAGCGAAACTGTGCCATCGTAAGCATCAACCGTTGCTTTCACTGAGTTTCTTATGTAATTCACATTGCGATCATCTAAAGATGCGACTGCATTTGATCTACTTGTTAGAGCATCTCCAGTATTAGCTAGATTAACAATTCGAGAGTTTGGATATCCAGCATTTGTTGTATAGCCATCAATAATCCAAAGTATTTTGCCATCAACGATTGCAGGGTATGGATCACCATCAAGTGTTAGCCAAGGAGCAACTTTTGCTACTCGCTCTCTTGGGTTTCTTTCAAAAAGAATTTTAGACTCAGAATTTATTAGATTTGATAAGACAATTCTTTGTTCTTGATACTTAATTGCAAACAGTAATCGGGTAAAAAGAGAGCCCATCGGCACTCCACCCTTACCTGTATAGGTGTAATTCTTTTGCCCATTTGGCGAGCTATCATCTGGATAGTCAAGCTCAACAGGATTTGATGCAGCTGGTCCACCAATTATTGAGTAATCTGGAACATTTTCGCCAAAATAAACTCGAGGTTGAAATTCACCCAATCCCTTGGTCGGTGGAATATCTCCCACCAAAAATGATGGTTTACCATCGGTGTCTACGGTATTTCCATAGGCACCAACCAGTCCAAAGCCATGAGTATAAACAAGGTGATCATTAATCCAGTTACGAGACGGATTACCATCAATATTTAGTTCACGAACCGACACCACAACATCTCGCTCTTTACCATCTATTGTGTATCGATCAATATCTAATGAATCAGCAAATGCATAGTACGGCTTAATTTGTTGTAGTTGCCTAAAGGTGGCTGATAAAACATTTGGATCCATTAATCGAATATTGGAAATGGTTGATGCATCATTTGATAATTGCCCAGCTGATGTGGCAACAGTTGCTTGATAATCTTTAACCTCAACTTGATCCAGGCCATATGCAATACGTGTAGCATCAATATTTCTTTGGATAAATGGCGCTTCTTTGGTTGACTCAGAAGGCTTAACTTGGAATTGCTGAATTGCTGCTGGATAGATCCCAGCAATCAATACCGAGGCAATCACCATTAATGCAACGCCTGCAGTTGGTAGTAGCCAAGATTTACGAATAATATTGGCAAAAAAGAGAAGTGAACAGACTAGTGCTATTGCTGCCAAAATTGATTTGGCAGGTAATAAAGCGTTTACATCTGTATAGGTAAGACCTGTTATCAATCTTCCCTCTTTTAAGGTCAGGGCATATCTATCAAACCAGTATGCCACTGACTTAAGTAAAACAAGTAAACCAAGAAGTATCGAAAGTTGAACTCTGGCTGCAACAGTTGTTCGCTCTTCTTTTACTGCTGGTCTGATGCCACCATAAATGTAGTGAACCGCTGCTGCCACAATCAACGACAAGATAATTGTTGAAATAGCCCAACCAATTAATGCTTGGTACATAGGTAATTTAAAGGCAAAGAAGGAGACATCTAAACCAAATTGTGGATCTACTACCCCAAACTCAGTTGAATTTCTAAAAAGTAACCACTGTTGCCAAAATCTAGATCCTGCAGTACCTGCAAAGTAAAAGATTGCTAAAAAGATGACTATTCCGACCAACCTTCTAATTGGCTCAATTTGTGCACGGTAGCGCTCAAGGTTGTCTGCCTCAACCGATACTGGAACATATACTGGACGCTTGCGAAATGCCACTAAAATATTTGCAGAGATAAATAGTGCAGTGACAAAACCAAAGCCTAAGAATAAAAATATTTTCGTAAATAATGTTGTTTGCCAAACATTTACATAATCAACTGAGCGAAACCAAAGTAGATCGGCATAAAATCCACTTAGCGAAACTAGGATACTGGCTAATATAAACAAAATAATAAAAGTGATGGTTAATGGACTTATCCTTCTTCGGCCACCACTTCGATTTGCAAATGGATTAGGAAAGCTGCCACCAAAGCCACCGCTACCGAAACCGCTGCCACCAAATGGATTGTTATTTCGATTAAAACCGCCACCACCAAAGCCCGAATTACTCATGCGCAGATCTTATCTACTCCTAGGCGATACTTTTACAACTTGGATATTGGGTGGTATCAGGTGATCTAAGAATTGAGACGGCCTGGGAGAGTGTGGCGATTGGCACAATTTTCATCTCCGCTTGGGCCTTGGCATTAAGAATCTCATCAATATCCCCAAGTTCTTCGCAATTTCTGATGGGTGTAAAAAATAACTCCACCCCAGCCTTACTGGCTCCAATAATTTTCTCAGCAATTCCTCCGATTGGGCCAACTAGACCATCTTGCGTAATTGTGCCCGTACCCGCAATATTTCTAGATCGAATTAAATCCTCTTTAGTCAACTTATCAATTACGCCTAGTGCAAAAATTAAACCTCCGCTTGGCCCACCAGTTTCAGCAAGTCTTATTTTCACATCAAATGGAAAATCAAATTGATTTCTCAATCCAATACCGATAAATGCAGAGCCATCATCTCGGGCGGAGAGCTTGATTTGTTGTTCAACTATATTTGTACCCGCCCGTAAGACCTTTACACTTACCTGATCTCCTGGTTTTTTTTGCTCAAGTTCGCTTGCTAATTCGGCTTGAGTTTCATACCTTGAATTGTCAACAGTTAGAAGCTCATCTCCAACCTTTAGCACTTTAAAAGCATTACTTTGCTCATTAACCTGGCCAATAATTAATTTCGAACTTAACTCATAACCTAAGTATTTCAGCGCCGCTGCAGTTGCATTGAGTTGAGAATCTGCCATCTCCTGTGCTCCCATTTTCATGGATTGCTCTGTCGTCTCGCCCTCTGGGTAAACCTCAACTCGTGGTAACACAGCCCTATCTCGAGCAATCCAACTATATAAAACATCAAATCCAGTTATATAAGAATCTGGATCGGTGACCATAACCGATGTCACCGATAATTTGCCAGTTGTGGGATAGACCTGAGTACCAGAGATGGTTATCGATGAGCCCAAAATGTTTTGCGGATCACCTGGCGATAAAATCACATATGGTGATTTGATTAAAAAAGCGGCCAAGATTAGGACGGTTAGAAGTAGTTGAGTTGATCTAGGTAGTCTAGATTTTACGGGAAGAATTGATCGCATTATCTCTTATTAATTTTTATGACGAAAAGTATTTTGGAACTTCTTAAACTTATTTACCGACCTGCTTGTTTGATTATCAAATTTAGATTTATATTTAGTAAGCCAGACTCCATAGAGAATGGAACAAAACACCGCACCAATGGGAATGACCCACCAGATTAAGGCAGAAAGCGGGGCGGAGCTCATAGGCCAATCATATTCAGCGGGGAAGAAAAAGGTAGGCAGGATTGTTATAGAGAATTGCGATATCTTTAAGTACTCAAAATAGATGGGAATTTTTAATGAGCTTCGGTTTCCTACCAGCAGATGGGCAGCCTGACTTTGAGGCGCTGTTTAAAAAATTCTCAGAAATGGGGATTGATTCTGAAACTTTAGCTGGTGCTAAATCCTTTATTGAAAATATGCAATCTCCCACTGCGGCTAATCAAAACTTAATCAACCCAGCAACTCTTCGATCAATCGCTAAGAAAATAATTGCAACCAAAGGTGATTTACCAGTCGGCATAACTGATCAACGGGAGATGGCGGACTCTATTGCGATTGCTAATACCTGGCTGGATACTGAAATTTTATTTCCGGCAGCTACCTTGCCCTCCGATAGCGCATGGTCCAAGGGAGTTTGGCTAGAGGAGTCATTATTCGGCTGGCAGCGGCTGATTGAACCCCTGGCAGCCGGTATGGCAGATGCCTTAGCAAAGGTGATAACTAACCCAACCACCGCACTTCCAATTGAAATCACCGCTCAGGTCGATCAATCTCCAGAGCAACAAGAGGTAATGAAGCAGATGGTGGCGAAACTTCTCCGAAGTTTTATGGGCACGCTAATTGCCAACCAATTAGGACAAGGAATTGGGCTGTTAGCTAACTCTATTACTAGTGCTAATGATGTAGCTATTCCGCTACTTACCTCCAATAGTGGTCCACATTTAATTCCACAAAATATAAATGAGTGGGCACAAGGCTTAGGAATTGAAAAATCGGAAGTTAATCTCTATTTAGCATTACGAGAGGTGGCGGCGAGTAGATTATTTTCAAATAACACCTGGCTGCACTCCTACCTAACTGATGCTATTACCACCTATGGCCAAGGAATCACTATCGATGTTGAATCTATTACTCGCCAAGCCGAAGCGGCGATGAGTTCTGGCGATATTGATATCAATGACCCACAATCAATTAATATCGCTTTGAACTCAGGCCTATTCACACCGCAGCAAACTCCAGCTCAAGAGCAAGCATTAACAAAATTAGAGATGGCTTTAGCCTTAATTGAGGGCTGGATTGATCATGTTATTTCCCAAGTGGCAGCCGATCGAATCCCAAGTTTTAATGCATTAATTGAAAATTCTAGACGCCGACGTGCAACTAGCTCTCCTATGCAACAGATGTTTGCTAGTTTACTTGGTTTAGAAATTTCACCAAGAAAATTAAGGGAGTCAGCCACTTTTTGGGGTGAGGTAAAGAAATTACGCAATTCAGATGGTCGAGATAAATGTTGGGAAGATCCAGCATTTTTACCAATGCCTAAAGATTTAACTGATGTGGCGGCGTTTTTAGATAGCGTGACAGTTCCAGATGATCTATCTGGATTGATTTAAAGTTAGATTTTAAAAAGCGAAATCCCCGGCCGCACATTTCCTATCTGCCTTCCCCTTGCAGATATGAAACGGTTATCCGGGGACTTCGTAGCGCTAACTTAGGTTAATCAATCCGGATAATCAACTTGATCCGACCAGTTATTTGGCGTTTTTTTAAGTTTTTTTTGGCCAGAATCTGGTAAATTGAAGATGTTGTAATCAAAAAACATTTCGTGCGGTATGCCTAAATATAAAGTCGATATAGGTATGCGTAAAATTACCTAATCTCTGTGGATTAACCTGTGGAGATAACCTAAATTATGGTGGATAAAAAGAGGTAATGGTGGATAACTTTGAACAGGAAATTCTTTTTGGAGATTTACTGCCACCAATAGCCCAAATTTCAAAGCGCAGAACCAAGCGAACCTCATTATTACCGGACGGGTTACCAGAGTTTAAGGTGGTTAGAAGTCGAAGGAGACGAAGCAGTATTAGCGCCTACCGACAAGGTGGTGTAATTCAGATCAGTATTCCATCTGGGATGAGTAAGCAGGATGAGATCGCAGCCATCCCCGAGATGATCGCAATGGTTTTGCGACGAGAGGCAAGAGAGCGAAAAACCGATGATCAATTGATGCAAATAGCACTTGAGCTCTTATCAAAACTGCTACCTGAATTTGATATCAAACCGGCAAGTATTAACTGGCGCAATATGAGTGAGCGATGGGGCTCTTGCACCACAGTTGATCGGACCATCAGAATTTCAGATCGCCTAATTGGTGCACCCACCTATGTTTTACACTACATAATTTTTCATGAGCTAATACATCTTAAAGTTCCAGGCCATGATCAAGATTTCAAAAATTATTTACACCGATTTGGTGATCTAAACCGGGCTGAAGCCTTCCTGGAAGGTTTTGAGATTGGTTGCCAAGTTGGTAACTCTGGTGTGATGTCGGCGGTAAATATCTAGTTTTACCCCTTTTTTTCACCTTCTAAGCCAATATTTTTGATTTTACGCGTGGAAAACCCCAGTTGAGCGTGGTGTGAGGGGTATGGTGTTGCCATTCGTACTCTCGCGCAGGAACTCCCCTGCGTGCTCCCAAGAGTGCGGCAGATGGAGGAAGAAAATGGCAGAAGAGTACAAGGGTGAGGCCTACTGCGTTAAGTGCAAAGAAAAGCGCTCTTTTGAAGGACATGTAAAGGTCTCTGATTCTGGTCGCCGCATGGCGCAAGGAATCTGCCCAGTTTGTGGCACAAAGGTAAATCGAATTCTTGGTAAGGCTTAACCAAAACGCAATTACAAAAAATTAAAGGGACCGGCTATTAACCGGTCCCTTTTTTGTTAACCCTTTCTAGTTAACAGTTGATTTATAAATTAACTTGCTACGGCAACCTTTGCCGGTCTACCTGGCAATCTCTTGCTCTGAATTACTTGACCTTCATCAAATAACTCTCCGCCCCAGACACCGCATGGCTCAGCTCTAGATAGTGCAGCAGTTAAGCACTTAGCTCGTACTGGGCAGAGGCCACATAGCGCTTTAGCTTGGGCAATTACTGGTGCACTTTCGCTAAAAAAGAGCTCTGGATCGGCTGTATGGCAGGGTAGAGAGAGTGGCTGGACTGGGCTCTTAATTTCAGGAGCGAAAGGATTATCAGCGCGCTTGTAATCACCCTTGGCCGTTGAGTTTGTGCTGTAGTCGGTATAGGAGATTACTGGTGCATCATCATATGCCCAGGTGACATCGGCCAATCCGATTTTTGCAGTTGGGCCTTCTGCCCAACCTGGGATTAGTAGTTCGCTGAAGAGAACGGTCATCGTTCTCACCTTTCCTTTCGTTATCTTTCATTGGTTTTATACTTCTTGCCTATTGGCTTTTATTGTTTTGGAGAAAAGAAAAAGGCCCCCGAATCATTAGATTCGCGGGCCCCTTGGCTTCTATTTCGACTTTAGCCGATATAGCTCCTTGGGGTGCGATCTGATGTAAAGGTGTAAAAACCCTTATTAGAGCGCTTATTTGTCCAGTCTGAGCGATATGAAGATTTCGCCGCAACTGAATTGATGGCAGGTGAATTAGCAGCAACCGCGATTGCAGTAACTGTCGTTGAATCAATTAACTTTGCCATGTTGCAAAGAATAGAGCATCAGGCAGAGCTGGTGCAACTTAATTAAATTGCTCTAAAAATACGCTGGGCTTGCCCGCATAGGTGATACGAATTTGCTGCTTTGCTCGAGTGACTCCAACATAAAAAAGCCGTCGCTCCTCATTGAAATCATTACCCATCGGTAATACCCCATCTGAGATGCCAATTAAATACAGATGATCCCACTCCAACCCTTTAGCCCCATGCAATGTCGAAAGTGTGACGCCTGGCAGGATGGGTGGATTATTTTGCTCAGCCCGATCTTCAATCTCTCGTAGAAATACTCGCATATTCTCACCACCATTATCTTTAATGCTTTTGGCTAGTCTTAAAAATGCGGTCACATAATCTGCATCGCCAAAGGGTTGTAGTACTGAAACTAGATCGGCAAACCAATCTCCGCCTTCAGATGGCAACACTGAAGCGCTACGGATTAATCGCATGGCATCACGGACATCTACCCGCTCAAAAAAGCGCTCACCAGATCTAATTTGGCTGACCACTCTTAAATTGTTAAGCCCTGATTTAACCTGATCTAGTTGAGCATTAGTCCTTGCCAAAATAGCAATATCTGAAGAGTCGATGCCACTGTCTATCTGCTTTTTTACCTCACTTGCTACATAGGCAATTTCTTCTGCAGCTGAGCTAAACCCGTTTACCAATGGCTTTTCACCATGGGTGTTAACCGATTGCAATTCAATCCCATGCTCACTAACTAAGTTAGCTGCGCGAAGAATTTTATTTGCTGAGTTAATAATCTCAGGAGTTGATCGATACCCAGTCGTGAGCCGGAAAACTTGAGCATTTGGAAATCTATTCTTAAAATTTAACAAAAAGTCTGAGGTTGCTCCTGCAAATGAGTAGATGGTTTGTGCAGCATCCCCAACCACACAAATCTCCTCCCGATTTCCTAGCCATAAATTTAGTAATCGTTGCTGAATTGGTGAGACATCTTGATATTCATCAACTGTGAAGTATCGATATTGATCCCTAATCCGTTCCCTGACCCCGCGTTCTTCCTCAAGCATTCCGATCGTTAAAAGTAAGACGTCCTCAAAATCCAAGGCGCGCTCCTGTCGCTTTAAGGATTCATAAGCTTCATAAACTTGAGAAATCATTCCTAGATTTTCATTGATACTCTTATTATTCGGCAACTTAATTAAACGATTACTTTCAATTGCCTTTTCATGGTAATGCTCTGGAGAAATCTCTAATACTTTTGCCCATTCAATCTCACCTGCGATTTCACTCAGCACAGCAGCCTGAGCAGGAATTGCCACCTCAGCTCGTATAATTGCCTGACTTAAAAATCCAGACTTGGTTGTCAAAAGGGTAGGAAATTGACCACCAAATGCATATGGCCAAAAATATAGAAGCTGTTTGATCGCTGCAGAATGAAATGTCCGGGCAGAAACATTTGGTACTCCAAGCGCTCTAAGTCTGGCACGCATCTCACCGGCTGCTCGAGCCGTAAAAGTAAGTGCCAATACCTTGGTTGGATCCGTTACGCCAGAATTAATTGCATATGCAATCCGATTAGTAATTACTCTTGTTTTTCCAGTACCCGCACCAGCAATTACACAAACTGGGCCATGGATTGCTGTTACAACAGCTAATTGCTCAGCATCTAATTCCGTCAATATCTGCTTACTGTCTACCGCCATGACTCATTACCCTTTAAATCAGTATCTGCCCCATCTCCATACCAAGCCTGTATCATTTGCCTAGCCACACTTATCTCTAAAGGCAAAATTAGCGAATTATTTAATATAGCTTGCTTCATATCAGATTTTGAAAACCAGCGGATTTCTTCAATCTCTTCGCCATCAGGTCTAGCTAACTCTGGTGTATTGGTAACTGCTTCAAATGCAATCATTAGCGATGCCGGGAATGGCCACGGTTGAGAGCCAAGGTAATTAATCTGGGTTAACTTAACTCCAGCTTCCTCCTCAACCTCTCTAATTACGCAGTTCTCAAATGACTCACCGGGCTCTACAAAACCGGCAAATGTAGAGAATCTATTTTTTGGCCAAACTTTTTGCCGACCAAGCAAGATTCGATCTGTCTCATCTTTTACTAAAACAATTATTGCACCGTCAGTTCTTGGATAATGTTCACTATTGTCGGCTAAACATTTTCTTACCGCACCAGCTGAAATCACAACTGTTGGACCACCGCATTGTGAGCACATTGGATGTTTTTGGTGCCAATTTGCTAAACCTTGCGCATGTACTGCAAGGCCAATATCTCTAGGCGATAAAAACGTTCCAATCTCTCGTAATGTCTTTAGTTCATACTCACTCTGAATATCCTCAGCTAAGTGGCGAACAAAAAATGTTTGGTCATCTTTAAGCCCTAAGAAATAATCGGTTGCAGATTGATAAGAACCCAGTAAGCCACCGGGTGTAAAAAGTAATTGGTTTTGCTCTGTGGAAAATCTCTCATTTACGAAAATCATTACATTTGATGTTGGCCAGATAGATTTTAAATAGGCCTTATCAGTGCGCAGACGGGCAGCTCTATCCACCTTAGCTACTGCAAGTGGAAGTTTTAGTGGTTTTTGGGGCGCCATCACCTGCCGACCCTACTAGCCTGTCGTCATGGTTGTCGCCCCCGGTCAGAGCATGAGAGTGCTCTCGTGGAATATCTTGCATGGCCAGGTCATTCCGCCATCTAATCAAGTTGACCAGCTAGCCAGTTTAAAAAGTGCAACTGCTCAAGTGGTATTAAATTACCAACCAGATTTTATTTGCTTGCAAGAGGTTGACTACCAACAACCTAGATCGGATTTATTAAACCAAACAAAAATTATTGCCGAATCTTCTGGACTTAAATACTGGGCCTATTTACCTGCAATTTTTGGCACTCCTGGGGAGAAGTGGAAAAAAGTCATAAATCTGGAGCAATCCATTATCACCTCTAAAAATGAATCAATCAATACCGCTAAGAGTTATGGAATTGGTATTGCTACAAATCAACCTATTAAAAAACTTTATGCCAAAAAACTTGGAAAATCAGTAATCGGGATGCCGCTATTGATTCCTAATGAGAAAGGTACTGGGGTTAGAGTGATCTATGTTAAAGATGAACCCAGGGTTGTATTAATTATTGAACTAGAAAATGGCATAACTATTGCTACTACCCACTTATCATTTGTACCTGGGTTAAACATCTACCAATTAAATCGAATTAGTTTTTTGCTAAGAAATATACCGGGTAAAAAAATTCTAGCTGGTGATTTAAATTTACCTGGAAATTTGCCATCAAAATTAAGTGATTTCAGATCGTTGGCTGCAGCTGCTACCTATCCGAGCTGGAAAGAGAAAATTCAATTTGATTACATTATGGCTAAAAAGGATTTAGTAAAAAATAATAGAGTTACCGCTACTCTTATAAGAAGCACTGGCAGACCAATTATTTCAGATCATATTCCAATTGGGGTAGAGCTTAAATTTCAATAGGAACCTTTGAAATTAACGCCTTTAGTTGTTCTTGATTCATTATGTCAGCCGGCCTTACAGTTTGATTATCTGCTACATAATGAAAGGCCGCACTTATATTTTCAATTGGCACAGATTTTAATTTTGAATAGGCTAGTCGATACATAGCAAGCTGAATTGCGGCTGTTTCTAAATCATCACCTGATTTAATTTTGCCAGTTTTCCAATCAACAACCTCATACTTATCATTTTCGAGTTTATATACCGCATCAATTCTTCCTCGAATTAAAATGCCATCAATCATCGTTTCAAATCCAAATTCAATATCAGCAGGAGTTTTTGTAGCCCACTGACTTGCCAACCAGGATGATTGCAATTTCTCTAATGGCGCATCTGATTGCAAATCAACTGCTTGCAAACTCTGATTAAACAACTCATCAATGGAGATTAGGGATGGATGATTAAAATGATTTTCAAGCCACAGGTGAAATTCAGTTCCCCTGCGAGCATATTTATCTATGTGATTTGGCATTGGCCGACGAATCCTAAGTGCTAGCTCCTGTGGCTCTTTTGCCAAATAAAGCAAGGTTGAGACCGATAATCGAGTTGGTAATACAACTTTTAAATACTTTTCTTTACCCCTGATCTCATTTATTATTGCTTGCATATCAAATAAAATTGATTTTTGCTCATCATTATTGATGGTTATAAGTTGCTCCTCAATTTTCATAATTGAAGATTGATTAGTTAAGTCAGCTACCTTACGCAACCTCTCAAAATTATGGTTTGGGCTTGGCCAAATGGCTGTTCTCGGATTTTCCTTAAGTGGATTGATGCCATCTGGCACATCTGTTTCACTAATTATGCTTGCACCTTCAATATCTTTTGTAGCGGTAGCAAAGATCTCAAATAACTGACTTGGGTCAACTGGTTTGTTACCACTTCTAAAATGTGAGGTAGTACAAAGCAGGCCTTGTTTTGCTCTAGTGATAGCAACATAAGCTAATCGTCGTTCCTCTGTTAACTTACGAGCCCTCCACTGATCATCAAATCCTTCTAAAGCTTTTTTCAAATTCTTGTTATCCGCAATTTTCTCAAAGTGAATTGCTGGCAATTGCTCAAAATCTCCCCGCAAACTAACTGGGATTGATCCGGCGTTGCTTATCCAGTTATCAGATTTTTTACCAATACTTGGAAAATTTCGTTCTGCTAAACCAGGAATGGCAACATAATCCCACTCCGCCCCTTTTGCGGCATGAATCGTTAATATCTGAACAGCATCACTTCGAACATCAACTTCGGCTGGTTTTAATCCCCCCTCTGCCTCCTCTGCGACTTTAAGCCATTGTAAAAATGAGATTAAAGTTCCACCATTTTTTTCAAATCTGGCAGCCTCATCTAAGAATCGATCTAGATTTCTCCTGCCATTTTGCCAACCATCTCTAACTAAAACCTCACTGTCTAATGACAAAAATTGCTCAGCTTCATTAATTGCTTCGGTAATCGAGCCAGTTAGTGATCTTCTAAGTGAGCGTAGGGAGAGTGAAAATTTTCGTAACCGCTCAAGTCCTTCACTGCTAAATTTTGGAGTTAAGTGATAACTAGAAAACTCCTTTGGAGTTAGTGTTAACAATAGCTCTAATGATTCAATTATCGATCCAGACGCAAACTCATCCGCTGTTTCAGTTGCCTCAATGTTTTCCTCTAAAGCTTGCTTGAGCTGTTTACTTCTTGAGTATTCATTTGATTTTGCAAAAGATTTTGTGAATGCACCAAGTGCCATTAAATCTTTTGCTCCTAACGCAATATGTGGACCGGTTAGAAGGCGCATTAAAGCTGTTCCTGAATCTGGCATGGTTAAACTTCTTAATAAAGCAACAATGTCAGATACCTCTGGGGTATGAATTAATCCACCCACACCTGGAATATCAGTTGGAATGCCTACATCTAATAACGCGCTTTGAATTTGATCTATCTGGGATCGATTACGCACCAATACCGCAAAGGTAGTTTTCTCATTTTCAGGAGAAGTGTGGCGGTTTTTATCAAACCAATACTTACTAAAGTATTCAGCTATTGCGTTTGCCTCTTGTGCTTGCGTTTCATATATTCCACACCCAATCTCACCAATGTGAGCATTTGGTCGTGCGGATAATTTTTCTACATTCTCTTGAGTTGAAATTGAATCAATCATTACATTTGCCAGATCTAGTATTGATTTATCATTTCGCCAAGTTGTCAGCAGGGTATATCGAGTAGCTTTACTATTAAATGATTGAGCGAAGGTATCTAAGGTTTCTGAACTGGCACTGCGCCAGCCATAAATTGCTTGATTTGGATCTCCTACAGCTGTAACTGGATGATTATTACCGAATAAGTTGGATAAGAACTTAATTTGATTAAATGATGTGTCTTGATACTCATCAAGTAATACAACTTTATATTTACTGCGCTCAATACTTCCGATGTCATCATTATGTTTATCTTTGCTCTCTTTTACTAATCTAGCCGCGATTGACATGTGATCATTGAACGTTAAAAGTCCATGCTGTCGGCGCCGCTCATCAAATGCGGCAACAATAGGTAAAATAGCTAGTCTTTGATTTAGCTCCTCTTTAAACTCTAATACTGGAATTGTTTGTCGGTCAGAAAAATTAGATATGTGATTAAGTAATTTATGGGTGTATTCGATGATCTCCGCCGCTGTTCTATCATTTTCAGCAAGTGCGGTAGATAGATCCATAACCTCTGTAACAACTGATTTTGGTGAGCCATTAATCGGTAGATCATTACCGGCAAACCTACTTACCTCTTCAAATGCAATTTGCCAGGCCGCAGCCTCCCCAATCGGATCTGAATCAGCATCCAAACCAATTCTGATGGCATGATCTGCTAGCACTTTGCCAGCGTATGAATGATAGGTAGAAACTGTTAGTTCAGATTCATCAAGATTTTCTGGAAGTAATTTGGCGCTTTTTAATTGGCGTAATCGATACTTAATTCGCTTTGAAAGCTCACCTGCAGATTTTCTAGTAAATGTTAAACCCAATAATTGATCTGGTTTGATTAATGAGTTTGCAACTAGAAATAGAACTCGCTGGCTCATAGTTTCTGTTTTTCCAGAGCCTGCCCCAGCAATTACGACCGAAGGCGCTAACTCGGACTGGATGATTGGAATCTGCTCTTTGGTAGGAAATCTAAATGTAGGGTCCACCGCCTTAATTCGAGTGGCTATCTCTTCTGCTGAGTACTTAATACTCATGATTAAATCACCCCTCTGCCTTGGGGTTGAATTGGGCAAGATGATTTAACTGCACAACTTCGGCAGCGATCATTAATCTTGGCAATAAATGTATTACCACTCATTTGCTCGGAAATTTCTAATAGCTCACTAGTTACCGCTTTTTCATCCACTTTTTCTTGCGGTCTAGATTTAGCTTCTTTAGCTTTTGCATCTCCGATAAAAATTAGCTCAGCCCCTGAAACCTCTTGATGCTCTAACTTAGTCTTAAAGGCATTGTTAACTACTGCTAATTGATAGCTTTGTAATTGCTTGTTATTTCTGGCATCTTCATAACTTATGGCTGTCGCACCTGTTTTTAAGTCAACGATGTAATACTTATTCTCGTTAGTTAGTTCAATCCGGTCAATTGAGCCGGAGATGACTGAATTACCTAATTTAAATTCGAATCTTTCTTCAACTGAAACTAGCTGATTTTTATTCTCTAAATTCCAACCATAAAATTTTTTGAGCATTTGAGCTGCTCTGCGGTATTCATAATCTTTAATCCAACCTTTGTTCATATCAATTAATGTCCAAGCACCCTTAAGTTTTGCCTCTAATTGCGCTAGTGAGAGTTCAGGTTGTTGCTTTAATTGCGCTGCAATTACATGGATAGCTGTTCCTAATACCTGAGCTGTTGAATCTGCATCTTTTCCACCACTTTGCTCAAGTAGCCATTTAAGCTCGCACTCAGTAAAGGACTCTAGTGAGCTAGGTGATATACGTTGTTGCTCATCTTCGCCAATAACTGGTGCACTAGTTGATAACTCTTTAATGCCCACCCAATTTTTAGGATCTGCTGATCTAACACCGGCATCTGCTAAAGTTTTTAAGGCAGAGGTAGCAAACGCAATCTCTCCTACATCCTGTGCTTGCATGGCCATTCTGCGCAAAGTTGCAACTATGGCTGGTTGGGTAATAGATCTTTCATTTACAGTTAATTGGTAATCATCTGGAGCATATTTTTCAAAGTATCTAGATGGTTGATTATCTTCCTGTACTACTGCAGTTATAAATAGTTTTTCAGTTGATCTACTTGTTGCCACATTTAATAACCGCATTTCATCTTCAGCTAAACCAGAGGCTGCGATGGCATCTAATTGTTCTGGGTTACTGATCCCATGCCTGAATATTTCTACTAATCTTTCAGTACCTAACAGTGATCCTCGCTGTTTTAGATTAGGCCAACTGCCATCTTGCATGCCAGCTAATGCTACGTAACGCCACTGAAGTCCCTTTGCTGAGTGAACTGTTAATACCTTAACAACTTCGCTACGTTGGGCAGATGCTGTAATGCTATCGGCCAAAATTTTCTCACCTAATAACTGATCAATAAATAATCCAACTTTAGCCCCAGGAAGCCGCTCACTAAATCTTCTTGCTACCTCAAACAAAGTTATCACCGCATCTAAATTTTGATCAGCAATCCCACCTTTACTTCCACCGGCTAATGCTTGCCTTTGCCAAAGATTGGCAATACTTTCCCCATTATAATTTTTGGCATTACTCCAAATGCTCCAAAGTAGATCAGAGATATCTTTTGATTTAGCTAAAGACTTTTTCGCCGCTTCAATCAAATCATTTATCCGCTTTAGCGGCGTTAATTGTTCCCAAGGTAGATCAACACTCTTTGCAGTTAATGCTTCTAAAATTAATTCAGTCGAACTCTTGCGCTCATCAGTTGATTGCTCCTTACTTAGTGCAACTCTCATCTGGCGCATTAAAATTGCATCTGCTCCAGCAAACTCACTATAAAGAAGTGATTGGATTTGATCCCAATTACTTGGGGAGAGTTTGATTTGGCCAATTGCAATTTGGGCAATGGTAAGTATGGGCTTAATTGCTGGATTATCTGCCAAAGACAGAGCAGCAGCATCAATTTGAAGAGGGATTTGATTTTGAGCAAATGCTCTACTTAATGCTGCAACCTGTGCGCCAGGAGATCTTAAAATTACCGCCATCTCAGACCAAGGCACGCCATCTCTTAAGTGCGCAGCTCTAAATTGGTGAGCGATGAAATTAGCCTCATCACTTACACTGCTTAATGCGGCAACTTTTGGATCGGTGGCATTTCTAAATTTTTTAGATAACTGGATTTGGTTTCTAATACCAAAATGCTCTAAATCGACTAATAAATTATCTGGATCTGCTCCTCTAAATCTGCCAACTGCACTCTTTGGATCGGCAAAAATCACTAACTCTTGGTTACTAAGTAGTTTTAATAATTTACGCTGGGCTCGGTCTGATTCTTCAAACTCATCAACATATATAACTTTAAATAAATTTTGATACCTCTGAAGCAATTTTGGATTACATTCTAATCTCTCAATTGCATAAATAATTATCTCACTTGGATCAATTCTGGTTAATGAATTACTGGTAGTGCCATCCCTAAGTGCTAATGTTTTTTGATACCTACTCCAAAAATTGCCAATATAGGGCCAATATTTCTGACCATACTTGGTTGCATACTTATTTAATTCACTTGGTGAAGTGCCACGTTCGGTTGCTCTGCCAATAAAATCTCGTAACTCTTTGGCAAAACCTCTAGTTGATAGAGCTGGTATTAATTCAGCTGGCCATAGATTTGAATCTGGTTTCTGACTTAAACTTTGAAGATCAACTGCTAATAATTGAGAAATAATTGCATCCTGCTCCGCACCAGAGAGTAGGACATATTTATTGCTTGGATTATTTTCCGAAGCAGCAATTGGATCATTTAATATCAAAAAGGCAATTGAGTGAAATGTTCTAGCGATTGGCTCATTTACGGTGTGTAGGTGCGAGTTTGCAGATGCAATTTGATCTCGTAATCTGCTGGCATTTTCTCGGCCATAAGTGATAGCCAGTATCTTATTTGGATCATCCCCAGTTGCAATTCGATTAGCAATTGCTGCAACTAAGGTAGAGGTTTTGCCACTACCTGCTGGACCCAATACCAGTAATGGTGATCCTCTATGATTTATTACCTGCTGTTGTTCATTACTTAATTGGGTAGCAGATAAAAAATTAGCAGAGTTTGATGGGCGAACTAGTTTTAGCTTTAATTCCCCTGTGGCCACGGCTTAATTTAACGCCACCGATCTGACATTAATGGGAGATTAATGAAATGGTAGAGATTTTAGGCTTAGGAGTTTTCGTTTGCTCGCTTGGCTTTTGAGGTAATGCGAGCGCGGGTTGAACCATCCAAAATCACCTTACGAATTCGCACTACCGCAGGGGTCACCTCAACACACTCATCCTCGCGGCAAAACTCAAGAGCACCCTCCATATTTAATTTCTTAGCTGGTATCAAGCGTTCCGATTCATCACTACCGGAGGCTCGCATATTGGTTAATTTCTTTTCTCGAACGCAGTTAACATCCATATCCTCGCTGCGAGAGTTCTCCCCAATAACCATGCCCTCATAAACCTCATCCCCTGGTTCAACAAATATTGAGCCACGATCTTGTGTGCCATAGAGTGCGTAACTTGTGACAACGCCCAGGCGATCTGAAACTAAGGAGCCAGTTGATCTAGTTCTAAGCTCACCATGCCAAGCTTCATAACCATCAAATACATGGTGTAAAAGTCCAGTACCGCGAGTTTCAGTTAAAAACTCAGTTCTAAAACCAATTAAGCCTCGGGATGGAACTCGGTAATCTAATCGGATCCAGCTAGTGCCATGGTTAACCATCTGCTCCATGCGCCCTTTACGAAGTGCCATAAGTTGAGTGATCACACCTAGATACTCCTCTGGGGCATCAATTGAAAGCCGCTCCATCGGCTCATGTAATTTGCCATCAACCATTTTAGTTACCACCTGCGGCTTACCAACAGTTAACTCAAATCCCTCTCGCTTCATAATTTCAACTAGGACGGCAAGTTGTAACTCACCTCGACCCTGCACCTCCCAGGTATCTGGTCGATCAGTATTTAATACTCGAAGTGAAACATTTCCTACTAGCTCAGTATCTAATCTATTTTTGACTTGGCGAGCAGTTAATTTTGAACCACTCTTGCCCGCTAAAGGTGAGGTATTGATTCCAATAGTCATCGAAATACTTGGCTCATCTACGGTAATTAATGGCAATGGGTGTGGATTTTCTAAATCAGCTAATGTCTCACCTAAGGTAATAGTTTCAAAGCCAGCTACAGCAATTATGTCGCCCGGGTGTGCCTCAAGTGCTGGTACTCGCTCAAGTGCTTCGGTCATTAATAACTCAGAGACTTTTACCTTTGACATTGAGCCATCAGTTTTAATCCAGGTTACTGTTTGACCTTTTTTAATCACACCCTCTCTTACTCGACACAGCGCTAACCTGCCTAAGAAAGGAGATGAATCTAAGTTTGTAACATGGGCTTGTAATGGTGCACCCTCATGATATTGCGGTGCGGGAATGGATGAGAAAATAGTTTCAAATAAAACATCTAAGTTCTCCTCTTTTGGCATGCCACCATCTGCTGGCCGCTCTAGCGATGCTCTACCTGCTTTAGCTGAGGCGTAAACAATTGGAAACTCAATTTGATCCTCATTGGCATCTAAATCTAAAAATAAGGCATACGCCTCATCTACTACCTCTGCGATTCGAGAGTCTGGTCGATCTACTTTATTAATTAACAAAATTACGGGGAGATTTTTTTGCAAAGCTTTTCTAAGTACGAATCTAGTTTGGGGCAGTGGTCCCTCGGAGGCATCAACTAATAAAATAACGCCATCTACCATCTCTAAGCCGCGCTCTACCTCGCCACCAAAATCTGCGTGCCCTGGGGTATCAATAATATTTACAATTTTGTCGCCACGTTTTACCGCTGTATTTTTTGCCAGGATGGTAATTCCTTTTTCTCGCTCTAAATCCATCGAATCCATCATTCGATCTTGACCCTCATCTTGTTTTTTATGAGCGGCAAATGCACCAGATTGCCATAACATGGCATCAACTAAGGTGGTTTTACCGTGATCTACGTGAGCAATAATTGCCACATTTCTCAAGTTATCTCGAGTCTTTACTGGCAGATCTTTTAAGTGTGCTTGTTTTTTAGACATTAAATCTAAACTCCACTACATCGCCATCATTCATCACGTAATCCTTACCTTCCATTCGCACCTTGCCATTGGCGCGGGCTTGCACCATTGAGCCAGCAGTTACTAAGTCATCAAAGGAGATAACTTCGGCTTTGATAAAACCTTTTTGAAAATCTGTGTGAATTACTCCAGCTGCAACTGGGGCGGTATCACCTTTATGAATCGTCCACGCTCTGGCCTCTTTTGGGCCTGCGGTCAGATATGTCTGCAATCCTAATGTATTAAATCCCACTCGAGCCAATGTAGTAAGGCCCGGCTCACTTAACCCAATAGATTTAAGTAATTCCAGCGCGTCTGCCTCATCTAAATCAGCTAACTCAGCCTCAGTCTTTGCATCTAGAAATATTGCCTCAGCTGGGGAAACTAATTTTGCTAACTCTTGGCGCAAATTATTATCAGCTAACTCGGCTGCATCAACATTAAATACATATAAAAATGGTTTAGCAGTTAATAGTTGTAATTCACCAATTGCTGATAAATCAACCGATGATCCTTTAAGAAGTTGACCTTGGTTTAATACTTGAGAAGCAACTTTGGCCGCTGCCAAAACTGGTGCTTTCTCCTTAACCGTTCTAACCTCTTTTTCTAATCTAGGAATAGCTTTTTCTAGAGTTTGTAGATCGGCTAAACAAAGTTCGGTATTAATTGTTTCCATATCTTTTTTTGGATCAACATTGCCATCTACATGCACCACATCATTATCTTTAAACACTCGAATTACCTGACAGATGGCATCACTTTCTCTGATATTTGCTAAGAACTTATTGCCCAGGCCAGCGCCCTCAGAGGCACCTTTGACAATTCCAGCAATATCTACAAAGGAGACGGAAGCGGGCAGGATTTTTTCAGATTGAAATATTTTAGCTAGGACGGCAAGCCGCTCATCTGGCACACCCACCACACCAACATTGGGTTCGATAGTGGCAAAGGGGTAGTTAGCAGCTAGGACATTGTTCTTAGTTAGGGCGTTAAACAGGGTGGACTTACCCACATTTGGCAGACCGACGATTCCAATTGAAAGGCTCACGAGGGGTAAAGCCTACGCAAGTTTGTCAGCACTTGATGCCACTATAACCCCATGCCCGCATCGATAACCTCCCTAATTATTGGCCTTGCCATTGGCATACCGGCAGGTTTTGCCATTGGTTACCTATTAAAAGCTTTGCGCCATAAATCAAGTGGCAGCGATGGGGCATTACTTGATGATTATAAAAAACAGCTTGAGGCGGAGCGAAGCAAAACTGAAAACTCAATTAAGTTAACCGCTGAGTTAACGGCCATGAAATCAACCGTTGAAAAATTATCACTGCAATCTAATGAGGCTAATCGAGTAAGAAGTGAGGCTGAGGCCAAACTTGAAACCACAATTAATGAGATGCGCCGGGCTAGTGAATCTATTTTTGATGAGACTAAAAAAATAGCTGGTGCACTTTCAAATAGTCAGGCACGTGGAAAATTTGGTGAGGCCCAACTTGAGTTACTTTTACAATCAGCAGGGCTTAGAGAGGGACAGGAGTACTCAAGACAAAAATCAACCACCGATGCAGATTCATCTGGTATTCCAGATATCACAGTAAAGATGCCTGGGGGTTCGGCCATATTTATCGACTCTAAATTTCCATTTGATCGCTTTTTAGATGCCTTCGGTACCGATGTGCAAAGTGAACGGGATGATTTTTTAGCTCAACATACAAAAGATTTACTTAAGCATGTTGAAGCGCTGGCAAAACGTGGTTATCACAAATCAGCTGGCTCTCCTGATTTTGTGGTCTTATTTGTGCCATTTGAAACCTTGCTAGCTGAAGCCTTAAGAATTGATCCCACCTTTTTGGAAAAAGCATTTAAATTAAATGTCACCATCGCTACCCCAACCTCAATGATGGCGCTACTTAGAACTATTGGTTATATTTTTACTAGAAATAAATTGGCAGATAATGCCGATGAGATTCAAAAGGTGGCAAATACCTTTTTAAAAAATATCACCTTACTTCATGGCAAGATTGTGGCGGTTGGTAAGGCAATCTCATCAACTACAAAAGCTTATGAAGATTTAATTCCAACTGCTGAAAAAACTGTATTAAGCCCAGCTAGAAGAATACATAATTTAGGAGTAGCTGGTGATAAAGATAAGTTAGCAATTGAGTACCCAGAATCCCCAGGAGCAGTGAGAGAGCTAAGATCAATTTCAGCAGAGGATGATTTCATTGAGGTCGAAGAGATTGAGGCAGATGACAAGTGAGTAATCTGCCAATTAATTCACCAATTAAAGGTCCTGGGCTAACTAAGCCTGGGGTAATTGTTTTGCAATTTTTAGTTATCTTTTTGTTCCAAGCAGTTGAATTACTCTTTAGATCCTCCCTAGGCATAATCACAGCGATCGCTATCTGGATCGCTTTTTTTGGTGCAATTTACCTAGGCCGAGTTGGCACCTTATATGTGGCCGCAGTTTCACCACCGATCTCACTTTTAATCTCGTCATTGATTTTAATGCCAACAATTGGCGGCGGATCCTTTATGCCAACTAAATTGTTACTAGATTTAGTATCAGGTTTAGCGGCAATTAATTTTTACCTACTAAGTGGAGCGGCAATAACCTGGTTTTTATGGTTTAAAAAAGAGCGAGGTAGGACAGATTCAGCTACTTACTAGCGGCTTTAATATCTTTTCTAAGCTCTGGTGGGATTGCAAAAAGTAGATGCTCCTCAGTTGCAGTTATAGTCTCTACCTCACCAAAACCACGCTCAGCTAACCAGTTAAGTAAATCCTTTACCAAAATCTCTGGTACCGATGCCCCACTGGTGACACCAACTGTATTAACACCAGCTAACCATTCATCCTTGGCCTCTGCGGCGTAATCAATTAAGTAAGCAGCCTTGGCGCCATACTCCAGGGAAACTTCAACTAATCGAACTGAGTTTGATGAGTTGGTTGAGCCAACTACTAAAACTAGATCAGCTTTTGGTGCAATCTGCTTAATTGCAACTTGACGATTTTGGGTGGCATAACAAATATCATCACTTGGTGGATCAATTAAATTTGGAAATCTCTTTCTTAGCTCCGCCACCGTTGCTAAAGTTTCATCCACACTTAAGGTAGTTTGGGATAACCAAGCCACCTTATTTTCATCTCGTACCTTTACATTTTTAATATCAGCAATGCCATCAATTAAATGAATATGCTCTGGCGCCTCACCTGCTGTGCCATCCACCTCTTCATGTCCCTCATGACCAATTAACAAAATATCGTAATCATCGGCGGCAAATCTTCTCGCCTCATGGTGCACCTTGGTAACTAATGGGCAGGTGGCATCAATAGTTTTTAAATTACGTTCGGCAGCACTTTTGTGAACCGCTGGTGATACACCATGGGCGGAGAAGACCACAATCTTTCCCTCTGGTACTTCATCAGTTTCATCAACAAATATTGCACCTCGTGCCTCTAATGTTGAGACCACATGTTTGTTGTGCACGATTTGTTTACGAACATAAACCGGTGCGCCATAAAGTTCTAAAGCTTTTTCAACTGTGATCACAGCCCGATCCACACCTGCGCAATAGCCACGAGGGGCAGCAAGTAATACTTTCTTTTGGGTGATCTGGCTCATGTGCTCATCCTAATTGATGATGGAAGTGATTAGATTAAGCCTATGGCGCCAGAGTTTAATTATCAGGATCTGCTTCCACTTGGTGAGGATTCAACCCAGTATCGCCTACTTTCTACCGAAGGTGTGAGCACATTCACCGCTGATGGCAAAGAGTTTTTAAAGGTAACTCCGCAGGCAATTAGTGATTTAACTCAAGTAGCGCTGCATGACATCTCACACTACCTAAGAAGTGAGCACCTAGCTCAATTAGCTAATATTTTGAAGGATCCAGAGAGCTCACCTAATGATCGATTTGTTGCCACTGATCTATTAAAAAATGCCAATATCTCAGCAGGTGGTGTATTACCAATGTGTCAGGACACAGGTACTGCCTTAGTGATGGGAAAAAAGGGTCAACATGTTTTAACTAGTGAAAAAGATGAGATCACAATCTCGCGTGGAGTTTATGAAGCATTCACTAAATTAAATCTGCGCTACTCCCAATTAGCTCCAGTTACCACTTGGGTTGAGAAAAATACTGGTAATAATTTGCCAGCTCAGATTGAGATTTACTCTGATACCGATCACGCCGATGAGTACAACTTCTTGTTTATTGCTAAAGGTGGGGGAAGTGCTAATAAATCATTTTTGTATCAAGAAACTAAAGCGGTATTAAATCCAACCTCATTTTTAACCTGGCTAGAGGAGAAACTTAGATCCTTAGGTACCTCTGCTTGTCCGCCATATCACCTAGTTGTCGTAATTGGTGGCACCAGTGCTGAGTACACAGTTAAGACGGCAAAACTTGCCAGCACTAAATATTTAGATTCCCTTCCAACTAAGGGTGATGCTAAAACTGGCCATGGCTTTAGAGATTTAGAGTTAGAGAAAGATATTTTAAAGCTAACTCAAAACATTGGAATTGGCGCCCAGTTTGGTGGTAAGTACTTCTGTCATGATGTGCGGGTAGTTAGGTTGCCAAGACATGGCGCCTCTTTACCAATTGCAATTGCCGTATCTTGTTCGGCAGATCGCCAGGTAAAGGCCAAGATCACAAAAGATGGCGTATTTATTGAGAAATTAGAGACTGAGCCAGCGCACTTTTTGCCTGCTGAAAGCCATGATGAATTAACTGAGCATGAAGTAAATATAAATTTAAACCAACCTATGAAAGATATTTTGACCCAGCTTTCAAAGCATCCAGTGAAAACCAGAGTGAATTTAACTGGCACATTAGTAGTAGCTAGAGATTTAGCCCATTCTAAGATTAAAGAGTTGCTAGATTCTGG
>Ga0194118_10000504_pt1 | contig 65766 bp, 54 predicted proteins | sample TA2MahsurfametaG_2_FD_148662 | JGI IMG/M metagenome (GOLD analysis project Ga0194118, IMG submission 148662) | Freshwater microbial communities from Lake Tanganyika, Tanzania - TA2015013 Mahale N5 surface | ecosystem: Environmental > Aquatic > Freshwater > Lake | place: Tanzania: Lake...
CACTGCCACCAATTTTTTCCTAATTAGTTCCCTTGCGTATCGATTTTGATACCATTCGAAAAGAACCAAGAAATGGACTTGGAAGAAGATTATTTTGAGATCTTGGCTCAATACATCTTCTCTGTCAACACACTCAATATCGTACGAATCCCCTCCTTGTAATTTCCTAGGCGGAGGTTTTCGTTCGGACTATGCTGGTTGTTGTCTGCATTCACAGTGGGGATGGTAACTGCCGGGATACCTAAGGCATCCACAAATGGAGAAATGGGTATGGAACCTCCAGAAATTCGAATCTGTACCGGATCGGTCCCAAAGGAACGATTCATAGCTTTTCTTAGCCAAGCGCCCACAGGAGAGTCCATCGGGGTACGAAAAGCCTGGTAGGAGATGGAAGTGCCTACTTTGACAATTTTGGGATGTGTCATTCGCTCGGTATCGGTTGGGTCTTTTTCAGTGATGAAAAATCCTTGTTTGCGGATATGGTCTTTGATCAGTTCAAACAAGCGTACGGGGTCCGACTCGGGTACCAATCGCATGTCGAGTTCGGCTACTGCAATGGCTGGAATAATGGTGGTAGCCTGAGCTCCAGTATAGCCTGCCGATAGCCCTTTGATATTCAAAGATGGGTAGTTGATGCTTTCTTGGTAGCTCTGCCCCACTTGATCGGTTCGGCCAAGCCCTAGTCGTTTTTTGACTGCAGGCTCGTTGTCCGGTACAGCAGCGAAGATGTTGCGCTCCGCCTCGGTAAAGGTAATGCCATCGTAAAATCCTGGAATTACCACGCGGCCAGTTTCATCTTTCATGGAAGAAAGCAACTGAGACATGAGCAGTGCAGGGTTGGGGGCATAGTTTCCATAGTGCCCACTGTGCTGGGGGAGTTTGGGCCCGTAGGTGATCAAAAAGAGTTCGGAGATGCCTCGAGCCCCATAACTAAGCGTAGGCAGGTTGGAAGTGTGACGCGGTCCATCCATGATGAGCATCAAGTCTGCAGCGAGTTTTTCCTTGTATTTGACTACAGCTGCAGGGAGTCGAGGCGAGCCTTGTTCTTCCTCAAAGTCTAGAATGATTTTTACTGAATAATCAGGGGATATGCCCGCTGCTGTAAGCGCATCCCAGGCAGTTAGGAACATGGCTAAGGGGCCCTTGTCGTCTGAAGTAGACCGTCCAAAAATTCGCCAATCCGCATTGTATTCGATTTGTAGCCTTTCCATGGGGAGGGCCTCCCAAGTTCCCGCAGCCGTCTGTGCTTTCAATACCGGCTGGTAGGCATTCTTCTGATCCCACTTGCTGATATCCACCGCTTGTCCATCTACGTGAAAGTAGAAGAGAGCTGTTTTTTTAGCATTTGGCTGTTTCTTTTCTACGAGTAGCAAGGGAATCCCACCAGTTTCCAATCGCTCCACGGACCAGTTTCGCTGCGAAAAGGCAGCCTCACACCAGGCAATGTTTACTGCAATTTGATCCGGAAAAACCGCATCATTGGGCATGGAAACCAGTTCGTTCAACAGACTAAGGCCGGATTGCCAGTGTTTTTCAGTGAGTGCTTCTAATCGAGCTTGATCGATGGTTTGAGCGGATAGGCTGATGCCAATCAAAAGGAAAAGGGAAGTGAACAGGAAACTTCGCATAGGGGGAGTGGTTTTTCGAAAAGTAAGCAAAAGGGATGGCTTCAGCAATTCAGCCAAGGAAATGGTACGCCCACAATTCATTCCTTTGGAAAATCCGATTTATGAAGATTTTATGCAGGAGAGTTGAGTACTTCGAAAAGTGCAATCATTGTTGTATTTTCAAGCCATGCATAGACGCCCTTTTCTCCAGAAACTCAGTTTGATCAGCACAGGAATCCTTACCCTGCCTTTTGCCACTTACGGACAGGTGAACCTTCCGAGAGCAACGCGCCTCAAGTTTATCACCGCTTCAGACGGGCATTGGGGACAAGCAAATACGGATTTTGCAGGGTCACATCGCCAATTGATCCAAGCCATTCAGCAAGAAAAAGGAGTTGACTTTGTGGTCTTCAATGGGGATTTGATCCACGATACGCCTGGATTTCTTCCAGAGGTAAAGGTGGTGTATGATCAATTGCAGGTGCCTAATTTTGCCACCAGAGGCAATCACGATCGGGTGGATGCAGCTACTTTTCTTCGAATCATGGGGCATCCGACCAATCATTCCTTTGTATTGAAGGATCGGTTCGGGGTGATTTTATTGGATTCTTCCAATCTAGCGGGCGATTACCTCTGTGCAGATTTGGATTACCTGAAAGAAGTAATGACTTCTTTCGAAAAGCTGGAGCAGGTCTATGTATTCATCCACATCTCTCAGCAGGATTGGACGAGAAATGGAGTGGCTTGTCAAGAGTTTATGGACCTGATTGCTTCTTATCCAAATGTGAAGGCCACCTTTCATGGACACGATCATGACTTGGATGGTCTGATGGTGTATAAAAAGAAGCCTTTTTTATGGGCTGGACATTTTGGAGGATCTTGGGGCAATCCTTTCCCTAGTTACCGGGTATGTGAAGTTGGTGAAGATGGCAAAGCCGTCACTTACCTCAAAACAGTGAAAGAGGGGATGGTTCTCAGTAGCCACCCCTTATAAATAGGTAAATATCAACTAGGCTGTGACCTAGTTGATTTGTGCTTCTATCCAGCGTCTTGCATTGACAAAGACTTCCATCCAAGGGGTGAAATCATCGTTTCGCTCACTAGGATAGTGCGCCCAATTCCAAGGCTTCAAGCTTCGCTCAATGTGTGGCATGATGGCCAAGTGTCTACCGTCCTCCGAAGCGATGCCCGCTGTGGCAAAATCTGATCCATTTGGATTTCCTGGGTAACTGCTGTAGCTGTATTTCATCGCAAAATGGTAACCTTTTTCACCCTGAGGTAAATTGAATTTTCCTTCTCCATGTGACACCCATACTCCTAGACGCTGTCCACTTAGGCTACCTAGCATCACGGAAGTGTTTTCTGGAATGGTCACATTCACAAAGCAAGATTCAAACTTACGACTGGAGTTGTGCCCCATTTTAGGCTTCTTAGCGTGATCTGGAGTAATTAGACCCAGTTCAATCATCAGTTGACAGCCGTTGCAAACCCCCAAGGAGAGGGTGTCTCGTCGGGCATAAAACGCATCAAGCGCCTGCTTGGCTTTGGGGTTGTACAAAAATGCGCCTGCCCAACCTTTGGCAGAACCCAATACATCCGAATTGGAAAATCCACCTACAAAGACAATCATCTGTACATCGCTCAAGTCTTCTCGACCAGAAATCAGGTCGGTCATGTGAATGTCCTTGACCTCAAAGCCAGCTAGCCAGAGGGAATAAGCCATTTCTCGATCTCCATTTACCCCCTTTTCGCGAATAATCGCTGCGCTTGCCTTTCCTTTTTTGGTTCGGAAAGGATCGAGTCCTAGGGTGGTAAATTTTCCTTCCCATCCAGGGGAGAAACTGTACTGCAGCGCTTGATTTTTGTAATGGGTAAATCGCTCGAGGGCTAGCTTTTCTCCGCTTTGCTTTTTGTCCAAGAGGTAGGAGGAACGGAACCAGAGATCTCTCCATTCGGAGACCAGCAAGGTTTGGGAAGCGAGTTCGATTTTCCCGTCTTGGGTTACTGTTCCAAGCGATTTAAATTCGATTTGAGCAGATTCTAGGAGCTTTTCTACTGCTCCATTTGCCTGAACTTGAATGAGGATGCCTGGGTTTTCGGAGAACAAAGCTTTTACCAAGTCTTTTTCTTCGAGCTGTGTCACATCCACTTGCACCCCTACAGATTGGCTTGGGAAGCACATTTCCAAAAGGGTCGTGAGCATACCGCCGGAGGAAATATCGTGACCAGCGAGGATCAATCGTTGCGCAATGAGCTGCTGAACAGATTCAAACGCTTTGGCAAAATAGGAAGGATCGGCAACTGTAGGGGGTTCTTGACCCACTTTGTTCAATACCTGGTAAAGCGAGGAACCTGCGAGTTTGGCGGCATCTTTTGAGAAATCAAGGTAAAGGACCTTGGTGCCTTCTTGAGGAATAAGAGCGGTTTTCACCGTTTTTTGAATGTCTGAACATTCACCAATCGCCGAAATAATTACTGTTCCTGGAGAGTACACCACCTTGCCGTCAGGGTATTTCTGAGTCATGGAAAGGGAATCTTTTCCCGTAGGGATATTGACTCCTAGTGCAATTGCAAATTCAGAAACCTCTTGTACTGCTCGATACAATCGATCGTTTTCTCCTTTGTTTTTTGCGGGCCACATCCAGTTGGCAGAAAGGGAAATCCCCTTCAATCCATCCGTGATGGGTGCAAAGATCAAGTTGGTGAGCGCTTCGGCAATAGCCAATCGGCTACCAGCCTCCGGGCTAGCCAGAGCGGCTACAGGAGCATGCCCGATAGAGGTGGCAATTCCTTTTTGACCTGTGAAGTCCAGCGCCATGACGCCCACATTATTGAGAGGTAGTTGGATTTCCCCCACGGTCTGCTGTGTAGCTACGCGGCCTGTTACGGAGCGGTCTACTTTATTGGTCAACCAGTCCTTACAAGCCACTGCTTCGAGTTGAAGCACTTCTTTGAGATAGGTGGTTAGTAGTTCTTGGCTGTAATCCGCTTCGGTAAAGATTGCTCCTTGTTGGCTTACATCTTCTAGAATGGTTTTGGGTGAGGATCCAAATAGGTAAGTCAAGTTCCAGTCTACTGGCTTTTCTCCGGTTTTTTGGTTTTCAAACTTAAAGTGCAAATCTCCGGTAGTTTTGCCCACTACATAAAAAGGAGCGCGTTCACGTGCGGAGAGTTGTTGGAGAAGGGGAATGTCTTGTTTGCCCACGATCAAGCCCATGCGTTCTTGAGACTCGTTGCCAATAATTTCTTTGGCAGATAGGGTAGGGTCTCCCACAGGGAGTTGATCGATGTGGATGGTGCCACCGGTATTTTCCACCAATTCGGAAAGGCAGTTGAGGTGTCCGCCTGCACCATGGTCGTGAATGGAGACAATGGGATTGTGCTCACTCTCTGACATGGCACGAATTACGTTGGATACACGCTTTTGCATTTCCGGATTGGAGCGTTGGATGGCGTTCAGTTCAATGGCGTTAGAGAGCTCTCCCGTATTCAGGGAGGAAACAGCCGATCCTCCCATTCCGATGCGGTAGTTGTCCCCGCCCATGATGACGATTTGATCACCGGCTTTAGGTTCCCCTTTTTGGGTGTACTTGGCATTGGTGAAGCCCACACCACCTGCGAGCATGATGACCTTGTCAAAGCCATGCTGCTTCTCCTGCTCTTCGTGCTCAAAGGTGAGAACGGATCCTGAGATGAGGGGTTGTCCAAACTTGTTTCCAAAGTCTGAAGCGCCATTGGAGGCCTTGATCAAGATGTCCATGGGGCTTTGGTAGAGCCATGGGCGTGCAGGGAGGTTTTTTTCCCAGCTTCTTCCTGCTTCGCTTCGGGAATAGGAAGTCATGTAGACTGCGGTACCAGCAAGTGGGATGGAAGCGGTGCCTCCTGCCAATCGATCCCGGATTTCCCCACCCGACCCGGTAGCGGCCCCGTTGAAGGGTTCTACAGTGGTTGGGAAATTGTGTGTTTCTGCCTTGAGGGAAAGCACCGTTGGGATGTCTTTTATCTCAAAAAAATCGGCTTTTTGCTGGGTTTTGGGAGCAAACTGTTGAACCGATGGACCTTTGATAAAAGCCACATTGTCTTTGTAGGCGGATGCGATTCGATTTGGGTGACGCTTGGAGGTTTCTTTGATCAATTGAAAAAGGGTCATCGATTGCTCTACCCCATCGATGATAAAGGTACCGTTGAAGATTTTGTGGCGGCAGTGCTCCGAGTTGACTTGCGAAAAGCCAAATACTTCAGAATCTGTTAAGGGTCGAGCCAACTGGGAAGAAACTTGATTCAGGTAATCTAACTCCTCTTGGCTGAGCGCAAGGCCTTCTGAAACATTGTAGGCAGCTATATCGGTGATGGATCGAACTGGCTCGGGTTGTAGCTGAATGGTAAATATTTCCTGATCGAGTCCTTCGTATGCTTTTTGGAGCATGGGATCGATCGCCTCTCCTTGCTGTATGGGGGTAAATTCTTCGATGCGCTGAATCCCGTGAATACCCATGTTTCCCGTAATTTCCACTGCATTGGTAGACCAAGGAGTAATCATTTCCTTTCGAGGACCTGAAAAATTACCTTCAATTTTTTCCTTCTCTAAAAAAGTGGCTTCCCCAAAAAGCCAAAGTAATTTTTCCAAGTCTTCCTTAGATAGGGGATGGGGTGTTTGAACTCCATAGATGAGTTTCTGAGGGGATTCAAAGAAGAAAATCATGTCCTAGGGCGGGTAAGAAACAAAGGTAAGAATTTGAGGGGTACAATCGAAAACCCGGACACCTAAGTTTTCTTTTTTTTAAGCCTTAGCCAAAAGGTAAAGACCGTCCTTAGATGAAATTATCCAAGCCTGTAAATTCCAATCGCTAGGGACTCGGAGATGGATTCTCGGGGTATTTTTTTTATAAAATAAACTTTTGTTAAACTTATTATTTAAAAAATAAATGGAAATATAAAATTCAGTTAACAGAATATAAAAATAAAAATAAGTTAAAAAAACAAATAAAATATATTTTAATATTTAAAAAATATCATTTTTAGGAATAAAATTTTAAAATAAAACCAAGGAAACTTTAAACATAAATAAAGTTTCCATAGTTTTGTCTCCGAAATTAGAAATCAGTTGGAGACTAGGCAGAGAATTTTAGAGGCAGCAACCGAGCAATTTGCCCGATTTGGGGTGCGTACCATTACCATGGAAGATTTGGCTCGACAGGTAGGAATTTCTAAAAAGACGATCTACCAAGAATTTGAAGACAAAAAGGATTTGGTCAAGGCGGTGTTTGCTCGGATTCTGGAGGAAGACCGACAGCGATTGGCTTTCATTGCCGAACAAGGGGATGGCGTGATAGAGCACTTGGTACAGACCTCAAAAATGATGAGAGAAAGACTCACCTCCATCAATCCTCTAGTCATACTAGAAGTACAGAAATATTTTCCAGAAGCATGGAAAATTTTTGAATCCTTCAAGGAGGATACCATTCAAAGTGATTTGGTAAAGGTCCTGGAGAAGGGCAAGGAACTAGGGTATTTTAGAAAAGAAATTGATTCCAAGATTTTAGCCAAAGTTAGAATAACTCAGATTACCTCGGCTTTTGATCCTAGAAGCTTTGCTGATGTAGAGTACAATTTGGTGGAAGAACAAATGGTCATTTTGGATCATTTCCTCCATGGCATATTTACTGAGAAAGGGAGAGAAGCCTACCTATTCCAGCAAAATATTTTGACTTAAAAAAACCAACTAAACCATGAAAAACTACCTTTTTTTGGTCTTAATTCTTTCCATGGGGATAAGTCCTGCAGCTGGTCAACAGGTGCTTGAACTTACCCTAAAGGAGGCAGTAGACTATGCCGTAGAAAATAATCCAAGTACAAAAAATGCTCGCTTGGAAGTATTGATATCTAAGGCTACCATAAAAGAAACAACTTCACGTGGATTGCCCCAAATCAATGGATCCTACAATTTGGATTACAATCCAAAAATTCCTGTAGTTTTTCTTCCCAATCAGCCTCCCTTTGGAGATCCTTCCATACCCAGCGATGTGATTCCTGCACGATTCGGAGTGAGCTATTCCTCAGGATTGGGAGTCAATATTTCCCAAATGATTTTTGATGGATCCTTTTTTGTGGGATTGCGTGCTGCTAAAACCCTGTTGGAATTGACCAATAAGGATGTACAAAAGGCAGAGAATGACGTGATCGAGCAAGTAAAGAAGGCTTATTTTGGGGTTTTGGTCAATCAGCAGAGAATCAGACTTGCCCTAGCCAATTTATCTCGATTGGATACCTTATTGAAAGAAACTAAGGCACTAAATGAAGCAGGTTTTGTAGAAAAAATAGACGTTTCTCGGGTACAGGTGCAGCGCAACAATACTTACACCCAAGTGCAGCGCAGCCAAACTGCCTTAGAAATCAGTCAAGGTTTATTGAAATTACAGATGGGCTTGCCCTTGGAATACGAGATATTTCTCAAGGATTCTTTACAGGATTTGAAACTTTCAAAGGAATTTTTGGGCCTGCTTGCAGAAGAATCTGGTTCTAGGATAGAATTGGAGCAGGTAGCTACTCAAATAAATCTAGCTCAACTAGATCTCAAAAATAATTTAAGTCAATACATGCCGAAAATCGATTTTCAGGGAAATGCGCGAAGAAGTGGGGCAGGAAATGAACTCGAAAGGGTATTTAATGGCAACAATTGGTTTGGCAGTTCCTTGATTGGAGTGAGTCTTAGTGTTCCCATTTTTGATGGGTTTTCTAAGGCTTCTAGGATTCAAAAAAATAGGGTTCAACTCAATCAACTCGAAAATCAACGCACCTTCTTACAAGAATCCCTTAAAAGCGAGTTGTATATGGCAAAAGCCAACCTCCGCAATGACCTTCAGGTGTTGACGGTGCAAGAGGAAAATCTGCAATTGGCCAAAGAGGTTTTTGAAATTGCTCGAATCAAGTACAGCGAAGGAGTAGGATCAAATCTGGAGGTAGTGGAAGCCGACGCCTCCCTGATTGCCGCCGAAATCAATTACCTCGGGGCACTTTATGATGGACTAATATCTAAAGTAAATCTAGAAAAAGCCCTAGGAATCCTGAAGGCTGATATCACAAACTAAACCAACGAACTTTCTCTTTTTCTTTCACGCTCATGAAATCACTAGTTTCCCTTACCTCTCTACTTATCCTCATTCTGGGGATATTTTCCTGTACTTCAGACTCTATTGAAGCCAAGAAGGCAGAATTGGAATCCCTTAAAAGCCAGGTTACGGACTTGAATGCAAAGATCAAAACCCTGGAGGAGGAGCTTATTGCAGCTGACCCTGAATTTGCAGCAGCCAATAAAAAATCCCTACTCATCACTACGCTTCCGGCTCGTAAGGGAACGTTTACCCATTACCTGGAAGTGACTGGATCGGTACTTTCTAAAAAGAACGTGACCATAAGTTCGGAAACCGTGGGGAGAATTTTAGAAATTCCCGCTCAGGAGGGCATGCGGGTGACTCGCGGTCAGATTCTAGCGAGGATAGATTCTGAATCCCTGCAAAGAAGTGTAGAAGAATTGGAAAACAGCCTTGCTTTGGCTCGTACAGTGTTTGAAAAGCAAGAGAGGCTTTGGAATCAAAAAATCGGAACAGAGGTACAGTACTTAGAATCAAAAAACCGAAAAGAGGGTTTGGAAAAAAGCTTGGCCTCGCTCAAAGCTCAATTGGCAAAATCACTGATTCGTGCTCCTTTTGCTGGTACTATTGAATCGGTACAAGTAAGGTTGGGAGAATTGATGCAACCAGGGCTTCCCATGTTCCAATTTGTGGGAGAAAGCGATCTATTTATTGAAGCGGACCTATCTGAAAATTACATCAATGCCATTGCCAAAGGAGATTCCGTTCAAATTTCCTTTCCTTCCATCAATAAAAATATAGCTTCTAAAGTGTCGGCAACTGGAGCGATTATCAACCCCAACAATCGAACCTTTAAGGTAGAGGTCGCGCTGCCAAACCTTTCAGAGGCAAAACCAAATATGCTTTCTGTGTTGAAGATAAAAGATTACACCAACGCCGAATCCGTGGTAGTTCCTGGGCATTTGATCCTGTCTGACACCAAAGGAGATTATGTATTTGCTGTGGAAAATGGGGTGGCCAAGAAAAAATATGTAAAGCGAGGCTATTCCTCAGGGGAAGAGACAGAAATCCTTGAAGGATTGGTAGGTACCGAAATTTTGGTGGACAAAGGCTTCCGTGAGGTAATAGATAATTTTAGCGTCAACGTAGCGAAGCAATAAGCATGGAAACTCCTCAAAAATCAAAAACCATCCGGGAATTTGGTTTGTCCAGCTTTAGCGTGGACAATTCCACCTCGGTGATCATTCTGACGCTCATCATCACGGTCTTAGGCTTAGGGGCTTACCGTTCCATGCCTAAGGAAAGTTTTCCTGAAATTGTGATCCCTACCGTCTATGTAGGTACTCCTTATCCGGGGAACTCTCCTGTGGATATGGAAAACTTAATCACCAGGCCAATTGAAAATGAATTGAAATCCCTGAGTAATGTAAAGGATATCAAATCCACCTCTGTACAGGATTTTTCTACTATCATTATTGAATTTACCCCTGGAATAGAAATTTCCAAGGCCATCCAAGAGGTTAAGGATGCAGTAGATCAGGCGAAAAGTGATTTGCCTACCGATTTGGATCAAGATCCTACCGTCCAAGAGGCCAATACCTCCGACTTCCCCATCATGAATGTGAATATTTCTGGTCCTTATTCTGAGCAGGAATTGAAACGTTTTGGAGAGTATTTACAAGATGCTATCGAGAGACTCCCGGAGATTTCTAAAGCAGACCTTGCAGGTACGGTAGAGCGGGAAATTCAAATCAATGTGGATCCCTACAAAATGGAATCTACAGGCGTGAGTTTTGGAGACATTTCAGGAGCCATTCAAGGAGAAAACCTGACCATCTCGGGAGGAAGTATCAAAACGGGTGATTTTGAAAGAACCCTTCGGGTAAATGGGGAATTTTCAGACCCTCAAGAGCTTTTGGAGATTATCGTGAAGACTGATCAGCAAAAAATAGTTTACCTCAAAGACGTGGCGCAAATTGAAGATACGTTTAAGGACAGAACTTCCTATGCGCGAAGTAAAAATCTCCCGGTAATCACCCTCAATGTCACCAAAAGAAGCGGAGAAAATCTTTTGGATGCTTCAGATAAAATCAAGGAGATAATACAAACCACAAAAGCGAATAGATTTCCAAGTAACATAGAAATTTCCATCACCAACGATCAAAGTAAGCAAACGCGTACCCAAGTGAGTGACTTGGAAAACTCTATCATTTTTGGTATGATCTTGGTCGTTTTGGTCCTCATGTTTTTTATGGGCTTCCGCAATTCCCTTTTTGTGGGTTCTGCCATTCCATTATCCATGTTTATCTCCTTTTTGGTCCTGGATTCTTTTGGAATTACGCTCAATTTGATGGTGTTGTTTTCCCTCATCCTTGCCTTAGGGATGTTGGTAGACAATGGGATCGTAGTGGTGGAAAACATTTATCGCTTGATGCAAGACGGAACACCCCCGATTCAAGCGGCGAAGGAAGGGGTAGGAGAGGTAGCTTGGCCTATCATTACTTCCACGCTCACTACCTTGGCCGCCTTCCTTCCCCTCGCGTTTTGGGACGATTTGGTGGGTGAATTTATGAAATACCTGCCAATTACCTTGATTATTGTGCTCTCTGCTTCCCTATTTGTGGCTTTGGTCATCAATCCAGTGATGACCTCCTTGTACATGAAGATCGAAGACATGAGCAAGGATAAACCAAAAAAAGGATCTGTTCGAGCTTCCATCTCTTTGGTGCTGCTTTCTATGATTTTTTATGTGCTGGGATGGACGAGTATGGGAACGCTCAGTGTGACCTTTGCCCTGCTTACGGTAGTGTATGTGTTTTACGTCAGAAAATGGGTGGGTTGGTTTCAGGCCGTTTTCTTGGTCAACATGGAAAATGGTTACGAATCACTCCTCAAATTCGCTTTAAGAGGAAAAAACCCAGTGAAGTTTCTGCTAGGTACTTTTTTCCTTTTGATTTTTTCCATTCTGTTATTAGGCATTCGATCGCCTAAAGTGCTCTTTTTCCCAGATAATCAGCCGCAATTGGTCAACGTGTTTGTTGAATTCCCCATTGGAACCAGCATAGAATCCACCAATGCATTTGTGGACAGCATGGAGGATGAGATGGTAGATAAGTTAGCTCCTTTTGGGGGCATCATTGAATCGGTGATTACCCAAGTGGGCGAGGGTACTGGAGATCCAACTGAGGGGCCTAGTTTACAAGCTACTCCCCATAAAGCAAAAATAACCATAGGCTTTGTAGACTACATCGACCGACAAGGTATCGATACCAACGAGGCCATGGAGGTAGTTAGGGACCTGGTAAAAAACTATCCTGGAGTACTTATCACGGTAGATAAGCAAAGAAATGGCCCTCCAGTCGGCAACCCGGTCAACATCGAGTTTGTGGGGGAAGATTACGAACAATTAATTGCCTTCGTAGAAGAAAGTAAAGCCTATCTGGAATCCAATGCCATTCTTGGGCTGGAAGAACTCAAGACAGATCTTTCCTTGGGTAGCCCTGAGGTAGTAGTACAAATCGACAGAGAAAAGGCCAGGAGATTTGGTTTATCTACCTCTACCATTGCCACGGAATTGCGAACCTCCCTGTTTGGGTTGGAAGTCTCTCGATACAAAGAAGGAGAGGAGGATTATCCCATCTTACTTAGGCTTGACGAAAATACCCGCTACGATATCAATACCTTGGTCAATAAAAAAATAGGTTTTAGGGATAAGTTTGGCAACAAAAAAGAAATCCCTATTTCCTCTGTAGCGGATATACGCTATGGATCTACCTATGGATCAGTGAAAAGAAAAGATAGTGAAAAGGCCATTACTATGTTTTCAAATGTCTTGGAAGGCTATAATCCTACTGAAATCAATGGTCAAATTCAGGAATTGATGGCGGGCTACCCCGTGCCTGAAGGAATCTCTATAAAATTTACAGGGGAGCAGGAAGAGCAAGCCAAATCCCAAGCCTTTTTGTTGAGAGCCCTGGGCATAGCCACAGCGCTGATCTTTCTGATCATTGTAGCCCAGTTTAATTCCGTAGTTAGTCCCTTTATTATCATGACTTCTGTACTTTTTAGTACCATTGGGGTCTTTTTGGGATTGGTTATTTTCAATATGGACTTTGTGGTGATTATGACCGGGATAGGGATTATTTCCTTGGCTGGGGTAGTGGTCAACAATGCCATCGTACTGATAGATTATACAGATTTGGTGAGGACCAGGAAAAGAGAGCAATTGGGAATTGCCAAGGGAAATTACTTAGCTTATCCAGATTTACTTGCAAGTATAGTGGAGGCAGGCAAGACACGACTTCGTCCGGTATTGTTGACGGCCATTACCACGGTCTTGGGATTGATTCCCTTGGCCATAGGAATGAACATCAATTTTGCGACCCTATTGAGCGAATTTGACCCTCAATTCTACGTAGGAGGGGATAATGCAGCCTTCTGGGGGCCTATGGCTTGGACGGTAATTTTTGGGCTAACCTTTGCCACACTTATTACGTTAGTACTAGTACCAGTCATGTACCTGCTCACCGATAAGCTTACCATTAAGCTTCGTGGGCGATAAGCATTACTGATAAGGTTGGTGGTTTTTTTGATTAAACCCTTGGAATGTTGTTCCAGGGGTTTTTTTATTTGTAGTGTGGAAATAAAGATGTTTTTTTAGATTTACCCCCCAAGCCTAAGTACGCATGCAAGAATTTCAGTGGTACGTGATGTATACCAGCTCCCGAGCAGAGAAAAAAGTTGCCGATCGATTGCAGAAGGAAGGAGTTGAGGTTTTTTTACCCTTAGTGGAAGAGCTTAGGCAATGGACAGATCGAAAAAAAAAGGTGCAAAAGGCCTTATTTAATGGCTATGTTTTTGTTAAAACCCATCGCAACCATTTGTGGAACTGTCTGCAAGTACCTGGGGCGGTGAAGTTTGTAAATTTTTCTGGGGTACCAGCGACCATCCGCGAGGAGGACGTAGAAATCATACAACGTGTAGTGGCTACGGGAGTGGCCATAGAAACGGATGGCTCTGAAATTGCCCCAGGAGAAAAAGTAAAAGTCATTGGAGGATCCCTTCAAGACATGGTGGGGGAATGCATAGAAAAAGGAAATAAGGATTATTTTTTGATTCGAATTCCAGGGATTTACCAAAATATATTGGTGACTATCCCAAGAAAATTCTTGCAGGTTATTGAAGGGGTTGCTTCGGTGCAGGACTAATTCTTAACTTTTTATTCGGTTTCTTTACCTAGGCCTCAATTTGCCTCAAACGCGCGCTGAATTTCTTCTTCGGTAGTTTTTAGTTTTGTCTTGCAAAAAGTGACCAAGGTAGCAGCTTCTTTTACCAGTTCTGATAAGGTATCGATGGATGCCGATCCTTCTTCAAGTTGCGCCAATATTGCTTCCAAGCGCTGCATGGCTTGGGTGTAGGTGTATTCTTTCATTTTTTCTCTATGCTTGTGATGGTACTGCTAATTTTCTGTTGATAGGTGTATGTGGTCATGCTTTCGCCCACCTGTACAGTTTGCTCCTGAATGGGTTTGCCCTTGATTTCACTTCGTGTATATCCCTTTCTAAGTACGGTCGCTGGATCTGCCTGATTACACCTGTATTCCAGTTGTACTACGCGCTCGTGTTGAGCATCGAGTACCTGAGAAACCTCCTTTTTTAGGAGGACTTCTAATTGGGCTTGACTATTTTTTTCAATCTTGAGTAAATTTTTTCCTGCTTGAAGCACTCGAGAAGGGTATACCGTCAGCGCTTCCCTTTCTTTGGAGATCCACATTTTTGTGAATCCCTTGAGTTGAAGAGCACATTCCTGAATTTTACCCTCTTCCTCTTTAAATCTCCCACGAGTAATCCAATCCAATCTTTGAGAACAGGTATTTACCAATTCTTCAAATTCCCTAAAACTCGAAAGCATAAATTCTGCTACTGCTGTGGGGGTTTTGAGTCGCGTATGAGCCAGTAGATCGGCTATGGTTTCATCCCTTTCGTGGCCAATTCCTGTAAATACAGGTAAGGGAAAATTGGCAATTCTTACACCTAAGCGATAGTCATCGAAGCAATCTAAATCCAATTGTGCACCTCCTCCTCGAATTAGAACTACCCCTTCGAGTTGCAAGCGCTGAGCTGCTTTTTCCACTTGATCAAAAGCAGAAAGTAAGCTGTCTACCGCTTCATTTCCTTGCATCAAAGAGGGGAAAAGCTTGTGGTATAGTCGGTATCCTTGGGGGTTATTTTCAAGTTGATTGACAAAATCACCATATCCTGCAGCAGAGGGACTGGATATAATAGCGAAGCGTTGGATGACTGCTGGGAGAGGAAGGCTGGCATTTTTTCCAAAACTACCTTCTGAAGTCAATCGATCTATGGTTTCTTGTCGAACTCGTGCCCTCTCTCCTAAGGAAAATGAAGGATCAATGTCTTTTACATTAAGGCTTAGGCCAAAAACGGGATGAAAATTTACACTCACTTGTGCCAAGACCTTCATCCCATTTTTTAGAGAGGTGCCGGTCAAGGCCTCAAATTTTCCAGCTACAGTTCGGTAGGTATATTGCCAGATAGTGGCACGAATTTTTGCTGCAATTTGGTTGCCCTGCTTTTCTACGAGTTCGAAGTACACGTGTCCCTGAGGAGCTTGCCTAAAATCTGCAAACTCCCCAATCACCCACATTAGGGGCTGAAGTTCCTTTTCCAAAACTTCTTGAATGTGCTCGGAAAGTTGTGAAATCGAGAGGGCTTCCATAGGGATTAGAATTCCAAAGCCATGGATATTTTTTCACCTAATTCTTGGCTAGCACGCAGTAAGGGTAACCTCACTTGGTCGGAGTGGATCACTCCCATTTTATATAGTAAGTGTTTGATTCCCACAGGATTTCCTTCCTGATACATCAAATCATTGTACTTCAGTAGGGAATAGTTGGCATGAAGAGAAGCTTGCAAATCTCCATGGACCATCTGGGTAAAAGTAGAAGGAAAAGCATTTGCGAGCACGGAAATAACGCCGCTTCCACCTATGCTTTGAATGGCTTTTGTGAGCATATCTTCTCCAGAAAGCAACAAAAAATCTTTGGGCATGGCCGAAGCTATGTGTATGCATTGTTCCAGATTGCCGCTGGCTTCCTTTATCCCAATGATGTTGGGATGATGCGAAAGGGTTAGGGTAGTAGAAGCAGTCATGTTGGACATGGTCCTACCGGGTATATTGTATAGCATTACCGGTACTGGGGAGGCATCTGCAATGGCCCTAAAATGAGCAATGATGCCAGCCTGTGTAGGTTTGTTGTAGTAGGGGCTCACCGACAGGATTGCTGCTACCCCATAAAAATCTGTTGACGAGAGGGTATCTAATACCGCTTGGGTATGGTTACCCCCTATTCCAACCATAATGGGACATCTTCCTTTGGTATGTGCCACACATGCTTTAAGGACCTCTGCCTTTTCTGTGGCACTGAGCGTGGCAGATTCTCCTGTGGTGCCTAGAGGCACCAGATAGTCTGCCCCACCAGAGATTACATGATCGATTAGGTTTTGAAAACTAGCTATGTCAATGCGAAGATCTTCAAGAAATGGGGTTACCAATGCGACTCCTGTACCTTTAAATGCATTCATAGTAGTGGCTTTAATTCCAAACAAATATAGGACCTATGAGGTTTTTTTAGAGATTAAAAAAAGAAAAAAGCCTGATCGAAAGTTTTTTTAAGATTTTGTTTTTCCTTAAAAATCTTCTCAAAGACAAGCGATTTTTAGAAATCCCATTCATTTTAAAAATAGACTTAAAAAAAGGACTAACTTTTACTCCAGGTATACTACAGCTAGGTTAGACCAAGGGTTCCTAGCTATATACTTTAGGGCTTGATATTTTAATTAAATTTGAGAAAAATTCCTTGATTATTCGTACGTGGAAATTGTAATTATACTGGTGCTTGTGCTTATCAATGGCATTTTTGCCATGGCTGAACTTTCCTTGGTTTCCGCTCGGAAATTTAAGTTAGAAAGTTTGAGAAAGCAGGGCAAACTTGGGGCAAAGGCAGCCTTGGAGCTCTCAGAAAACCCCACCAAGTTCATGTCAACCGTACAAATTGGCATCACGCTGATTGGAGTTTTGCTTGGGGTTTACAGTGGAGAAAATTTGACTGATGATTTGGATAAGGCCATACAAGGAATTTCTTTTTTGGCTCCTTATTCTACTTCCATCGCAGTAGGGATTGTCGTGGTAGGCATTACGTACCTCTCTATCGTTTTGGGTGAACTTTTTCCCAAAAGATTGGGGATGACCTTTCCCGAACAAATTGCCTTGAGGGTTTCCAAACCCATGATGGTTTTATCCAAAATGACTAGTCCCTTTGTTTGGCTTTTGAGCGTTTCCAACGATTTTTTGCTTTGGGTTTTTCAAATTAAGCATACCTCAGAGAGTAAAATTTCGGAAGAAGAGTTAAAGGCCTTGATCAAGGAAAGTGCAGAAGGAGGGGAGATCATGAATATAGAGCAGGATATTGTGGAGCGGGTCTTTGAGTTGGGGGATAGAAGAATCAACACCCTGCTTACCCACCGTAGCGAATTGGTTTTTTTTGATGTGGAGGACACCGAAGAGGAGGTTAGAAAAAAAATCAGTCAAGAAAAGCATTCCGCCTATCCTCTATGTGCAGAGGGAGATCTGGATAATATCACGGGTATTGTTTTGGTCAAGGATCTCTTCGATAAAAGTCTTCAAGAGGGCTTTGATCTGAAGAAAATAGCCAAACCCCCTTTGTTTTTAAATGAAAGCATGTTTGCCTACCAAGCTTTGGAACTCTTTAAAGCCCAACGCTTGCACTACGGGTTGGTGATTGATGAATATGGAGTGACAGTTGGTATTGTAACCATGGATGATGTGGTAGATGCCTTGGTGGGAGAGGCTACCGAGCTTGACCAGTCGGATTATCAATTGGTTCAGCGGGATGAAAATTCTTGGCTCATTGATGGTCAGTATTCTATTATTGATTTTGAAAAGTATTTTGACCTTGAGATTTCCTATAAAAATAAGAGCTTCACTACCTTGGCAGGCTTAATACTTCATAAAAGTGGCTCCATTCCAAATGTTGGGGATTCGGTGCAGGTCCAAGACCTCATCTTGGAAGTGGTGGATAAGGATGGGCAAAGAATCGACAAAGTCCTGGTAACCAAATCTTAGGTTTTTCTTCTTCCTAAATTTTTTTGATTTCCCTTTTTCTTATTCTTGTTGGGAATGCTGGACAAGTTTCAAAAATTTTTCCTCTGAAAGTAAAGGAATTCCCAATTGAATTGCCTTTTCTTTTTTACTTGGGCCCATGTCTTCCCCTTCAATGATAAAATCCAGTTGCTTGGAGACGGCGCTCAGGTATTGTCCTCCATGGGCCTGTACAAATTCTACGATTTCATCCCGTTTAAAATGCTGCAATTTCCCAGATGCGAGGATTTTCTTGCCTTCTAGCGCAAAACTAAGCGATTGCTGTTCTTTTTCCTGCAATTCAAACTGAAGTCCATGAGCCTTCAGCTTGGCAAGGCATTTCTGGTTATCGGATTGAGCAAAAAATTCCTGAAGGCTACTTACTAAAGTTTCTCCAATCCCATTGATGGCCAACAATTCTTCACTACTGGCTGCTTGAAGTTTGTCCAAGGTTTTAAATTGCTTGGCTAACAATTGAGCGGTATTTTCTCCAATATTTCTAATTCCTAAGGCAAACAATACTTTTTCAAATCCTTGATTTTTGGAGGCATAAATCCCTTCCATCATGTTGCTTAGCACCCCTTCTTGAAACGTATTGGCTTTTAACTTTTTAATTCGCTCCTGAAGTTCATCGGGTAGCGCCAACTTTAAATCTAAAAGTATGGTGTGTACTGTACCGTGACGCTGGCTAGCCTCTACCAAATGCTCAAAGGAAACTCTTCTACCTAGGAAAATTTCTAAGACCAGGGCCACAGGCACATAATCCTCAACTTTCATCAGTTCGGAATGCGCATCTAAGTTCTGGATCAAAAAATCAACCATCCCCACATTGGAAGGAACTTTCTTCTTCCATTGCTTGAGTTGGGCTTGAAATGCTCTCAGTCGGTCTCTCAAGGGAAGGTGGATAGTTTCCTCAAGGCTGTCTTGAATTTGCTTGTAGGAAATTCCCTCAGTCAATGCAAAAAGTGCTTTTTCTAGATTAATGTAGAGAAGCCCTGTTGCTTCACGCTCGTATTGGTCTTGACTCATTTCTAAGCCAAGGAGGTCTTTCTGCTTGGCATCCAACTCGTAAATATCTGCATAGGTCCTAAGAAAGCCTTGGTCAATCAGGGCTCTAATCCTTTCGGTTCCTAGGCTATCAATATCCATGGCTCGCTTGCTTACGAAATGCTCAATTTTCCCTAAAATTTGAGGAGGGCAGGCAGCCGAGTTGGGACAATAATGCTTAGCCTCCCCTTCCTTACGGACTAGGGAAGTCCCGCATTCTGGACAGGAGGAGATGTAGGAAATAGCAAGGGCCCCAGTTTTTCTTCTGGAAGGATTTACCCCAGTAATTTTTGGAATGATTTCACCACCTTTTTCTACATGGACAAAGTCTCCTGTGTGCAAGTCAAGTCTCTCTATCTCGTTGGCATTATGTAAGGAGGCTCTTTTTACGGTAGTACCCGCCAGAGATACGGGGGCTAAGTTGGCCACTGGGGTGATGGCTCCGGTGCGTCCTACTTGGTAAGTGATAGACAATAATTCCGTTTCGGCGCTTTCAGGTTGGTACTTGTAGGCTATGGCCCAGCGTGGGGATTTGGCCGTTTCTCCCAATTCTTCCCGGTGGGTGTAAGCATTTAATTTTAAGACAACTCCATCAGTGTCTAGAGGCAGGAGGTTTCTTTTTTCTTTCCAGTCCTCGATGTATTCCAAGGCTTGCTGGATAGTGGCTACTTTTTGGTAGGTTGGGGAAACAGGAAATCCCCAAGATTCCAGAAGCTTTATGGCTTGGTCATGATAAGAGATGCCAAGATTTTCACCTAGCATCTGGTACACATAGCAGTGGAGGTGTCTTTTGGCAACGATGCTGCTGTCCTGCATCTTAAGGGTACCCGAAGCAGCATTTCGAGGATTGGCCAATAGGGCTTCTCCATTGGATTCGCGCTCTTGATTGATTTTTTCAAATTCTTTTAGGGGTAAAAATACTTCCCCACGGACTTCAAAACGAGGTGGAACGGTTGACGCCTTTATCTGCAAGGGTATGCTTCGTATGGTTTTGATATTGGCAGTGACATCATCTCCCTTGGTTCCATCTCCCCGGGTCAGCGCACGGACGAGTTGGCCGTTCTCATATACCAACGAAATGGCAACCCCATCAAATTTCAATTCACAAAAGTACTCGTAGTGGGTATGTCCTAGCCCCTTGGCTACGCGCTGATCAAAAGCACTTAATTCTTCTACGGTGTAGGTGTTCCCTAGGGAAAGCATTTTGTATTCGTGTGCTACCGTTTGAAATTCCTTGGTCACGGTTCCTCCCACGCGTTGGCTTGGACTGTCCGGTGCCAATAGCTCTGGAAAACTTTTTTCTAATCGAGTCAATTCTTCTAAAAGTTGATCGAAGGCGAAATCTGAGATCTCTGGACTATCCTGCTGGTAATAGCGCTGGTTGTGGTAGTTGATTTCTTGGGTCAATTTCCTGATGCGAAGGGCGGCTTCAGCGTGCGTCATACGGGTATTGGAATACAGTAGTAAAAATAAGATTTAATGGGAGGAGAACCTGTAGAATGGGTAATATTTATCCAGATCAATTTTCATTCAAGTAAAGAAGAAAGCTAGGAGAAAAGGAAATCATTGGAATTAATCTTGTTTTTGTCCACACTCCCTTCCACTGATTTTTCTATCTTTGGAACTTGAAAACAGGTAAATTTTTTACCTGTTTACCATTGAGTCCTTGAATCCATGAGTAAAAAATATTTTAAACGCTACACGGTAACCTCCGCCTTGCCTTATGCCAATGGCCCCCTGCATATCGGGCATTTGGCAGGTTGCTATGTTCCTGCGGATATTTATGTCAGGTACCTGCGCTCTCAAAACAGGGAGGTAGCCTTTATTTGTGGATCAGACGAACATGGAGTAGCCATCACCATCAAAGCAACGAAAGAAGGGAAAAGCCCTCAAGAAGTGGTAGATCATTACCATGGGCTGATGAAAAATAGTTTTGAAAAATTTGGAATTAGCTTCGATCATTATTCCAGAACTTCTGCGCCTATTCACCATGAAACGGCTCAAGGTTTTTTTACAGATCTGTACCAAAAAGGGGAATTTTTAGAGCAATCCACCGAACAATATTACGATGAGGAGGCCAAACAATTTTTGGCTGACCGATACATAGTAGGTACCTGTCCCAAATGCGGGAATGAACATGCCTACGGAGACCAGTGTGAAAAATGTGGAACTTCCTTGAGTCCCACAGACCTGATCCACCCCAAATCAAAATTGAGTGGAGGGACTCCTATTTTAAAGGAAACAAAGCATTGGTTTTTGGATTTGGCACGTTACCAAGATTTCTTATCGCAGTGGATTTTAGAGGAACATGGAGAGGATTGGAAAAATAATGTGTTGGGACAATGCCGATCCTGGCTGGAGGCCGGTGACGGACTCCAGGCTCGATCTATGACTCGAGATTTGGAATGGGGAATTCCAGTTCCCTTACCCCATGCCACAGGCAAGGTGCTATACGTATGGTTTGACGCGCCCATAGGATATATTTCATCCACCAAGGAATGGGCACAGGAAAAAGGCATAGCTTGGGAACCTTTCTGGAAGGATGAGGGCACCAAATTGGTTCATTTTATTGGAAAGGACAATATCGTCTTTCATTGCATTATTTTTCCTGCCATTTTAAAAGCGCATGGGGGATATATTTTGCCAGAAAATGTACCGGCCAATGAATTTTTGAACCTGGAGGGAGAGAAAATTTCTACTTCTCGGAATTGGGCGGTATGGTTGCACGAATACTTGGAAGAATTTCCAGGTAAGCAAGATGAACTGCGCTACGTACTTACCGCCAATGCTCCGGAAACCAAAGACAATGACTTTACCTGGAAGGATTTTCAATCCAGAATAAATTCCGAATTGGTTGCCATTTATGGAAATTTTGTGAATCGGGCCTTGGTGTTGAATCAAAAGTTTTTCAATGGTCAGGTTCCAGATCGGGGAGAGCTCAGCCCTATAGATGAAGAAGTCCTTCAGGAAGTGGCCGCATTTCCGGAGAAGATAGCAACTTCCATAGAAAAATACAGATTTAGAGAGGCTCTGAGCCTAGTGATGGATTTGGCTCGCGTAGGAAACAAGTACCTCGCAGATACCGAACCTTGGAAGGAAATTAAGGTAAATGAAGCCAGGACCCAAACCATACTTAACCTTGCGCTTAATTTGGCTGCGAATTTGGCCATAGTATCAGAACCATTTCTACCCTTTACAGCTAAAAAATTACTGGATTTATTTGGCTTGACTACATCTAAATGGTCAGATGCCGGCAATTTATCCTTGCTTAAGGCCCATACTTCCTTGGGCACCTTGGGTTTATTGTTTGAAAAAATTGAAGATGAGGTGGTGGAGCAACAAGTACAAAAATTAATGACTACAAAGACCATGAATGAGGCAACTGAAAAAGCAGTACCCGAGATGAAGCCCTTGATTACTTACGAAGATTTTGCCAAACTAGACATGCGTGTGGTGACCGTGCTTGAGGCAGAGACCATGCCCAAGTCCAAAAAACTCCTGAAGTTGAGGGTGGATACAGGCTTAGGGCACCGTACCGTTTTGAGTGGGGTATCAGAGCATTTTGAACCTGAATTTTTAGTGGGTAAGCAAGTTACCATGCTGATCAATCTTGCACCTAGAAGCATGATGGGAATTGATTCGGAAGGAATGATATTGATGGCAGAAGGAAATGATGGAAAATTGAAACTTCTCCATCCTCATGTACCTACCTCTCCTGGATCGGTGATTTCTTAAGCATGGAGGGGGACTTTCCTTTTAATTGGAAGTTACTGCACCCTTTGGCATTTCAAACAAGCTTTCAACTAATTCTTCGTTGACCAAGAAAATATCTGAATAGCTTACTTGGTAACGGATTTTTGTACTAGAATCATTTTCAATCTGGTACCCCGTGATGACTCTTGGGAAAATTAGACCTCCTGCATCCCTGTAATCCTCGTATTTCAAAGCTTCCTGTACCTGATTGTTTTTATTGTAATAGGTCACCGCATACAGCACCCAAGCCAATTGGCCCGTATTGGGATCTATCAAAAGTTCGTACCGATTAGAGGGACCCAAAAGCTTGCCTTCTTTTAGCTTGGCTTCCAGGGTTGGGTAAGCTTGGCCATTAAATACCCTATCTTCCAGCTTAGTTACGGTGACCAAGGTGTCGGTAAGGGCATAGGGAAGACTTAAGAAGGTGGAATATAGGTTATGGTAAAAGCGCACGGATTGTCCAGGGAAGGATTGGCGATTGGGGCTAATCCAAACCTTTTCCCCATCATTTCCAGCCTGAAATAGGTCAGCGTCGATTCGAACTCTACCATCTTTTAGGCTGAGGTAGTGATTTTCCCATTCAAGAGTAGTTTCGTGCACCATGGCAAAGGAGAAAGAACTTGCTTCAATCCATTTTTCCCATGCTCCATGGGCGTCCAGAAGTTTTTTAAAATGTTCGGGTTGATTCAATCTGGCATCGGGACCTTGATTTTTTTCTTGGCAAGCCACTATTGCTACCAGGCATATGAGCAGTAAAGCTATTCTTGTCATTCGCATAGCACTAATTTTTTTTCCAATATACCATTTCAGAAGATTTCAAGCATCATGATTTTGCCACAGGTCTATTTTTGATGGTCTACCCTATATTCTACCAATCAAATAAAAATGATTCTTCAAGTAAAAAATGGACCTGTTGTTGCTTAGGTTTGCAACAAATTCCTACCCTATGTGGCCTTCTATTCGAAAATTTCTCAATGACATTCACCTTTATGCTGGATTAACCTGCGGATTGATTGTGATTGCAGTTTGTTTAAGCGGTACCGTTTATGTCTACAATACTGAAATCCGTGAATATTTTGATTCGGATAGATTTTTTGTAAATCAACAAGGATCCCCACTTGCTTTAGAGGAGTTAAGATCCGATTTGGAGGATGCTTATGAGGGAAAAGTGGTGGGGGTCAACGTTTTTGCACAGGAAGGAAGAACCTATCAGTTTACCCTGAAAAAGCCAGGGGAGGAAAACTCTTTAACTCTTTTTGTAGATCCCTATTCGGGCAAGGTGCTGGCAGACAATTCCAGTAAAACTAGTAGCGAACGATGGATGGGCTATCTATTTTCTCTTCATCGCTGGTTGTTGTTAGACAAAATAGAAACTCCAATTTTAAATCAAATGTCCAACATGGAGCTTGGACGATTGATTAATGGAGTGGCTACGCTATTGTTTCTTTTGGGGGTGATGACAGGCATTTTCATTTGGGTTCCAAAAAAGACCAAAAACTGGAAGCAGGGCTTAGGTGTAAAGTGGAATGCCAACTGGAAGAGGATCAATCACGATCTTCACAATTCCCTGGCTTTTTATTCCTTGATTGCCCTATTTATCATGTCAGTTACGGGGCCCTTTTGGTCTTTTGGTTGGTATAAAATGGCTTGGCAAAAAAGTTGGGACATCTACCAGGCTCCCAAAGAGGAGCCAAAAGCAAGCGCCCCCATGGGCGACCCTTCGGAATCAGTGTTGGTACAAAAAGAGGATTCTGTGTCCGTGTATGCCCTGCCAATTGCCTCTTTGGATGAGGTAATTGCCTTGGCAAATCGTGAACTGCCTTACTTAGGGAATGTACGGATTACCTTACCTGAGGAAGCTGGGGGAGAGATTGGGGTTAGTAAATCCCGTGTAGGATTTTTTGCGCGAGCTGGTGCAGATCAATTGAAGATCACTTCTTCAAGCTTAGAAATCAAAGAAGTAACTCTTTTTGCGGATCTGCCCATTCGTCAACAAATAGGGGAATCGGTAAAGTCCTTACATACCGGAGAGATTTTCGGTCAAATGACTAAGTTTTTGTGGGCTGTAGCATGTGCTATTGCAACTTCATTGCCCATCACTGGAACCTTGATTTGGTGGAACAAGAGAAAGAAAAGTAAAGGGAAAAATGAATAATTGGAGGAATAAGGGAATGGCTTTCGATTTTTTTCTAGCTAGGAAAATATCCCTTTAATGCTCATTATTGGAAAATGAATTGAATGCATAGATGCGATAGGATAAGGTTGATTTTTTCCTTGCATCTTCGTACATAATCTAGTAGAAATAAGATTTTCAGCATGAGAATTCTAGTAGTAGAAGACGAACCTGGCATTTCCAATTTCCTCAAGCAGGGATTGGAGGAGGAATCCTTTGCTGTAGATGTGGCTGAAAATGGTAAGCTAGGATTAGAATTGGCCCTTTCTGGCAACTACGATTTACTCCTTTTGGATTGGATGGTACCAGGAATAAGTGGAATAGAGCTTACTAGGCAGTTTAGAAAATTCTACCCTCACGTCCCCATTATATTTTTAACAGCCAAAGATACCCTGGATGAAACGGTGTTTGGCTTGCAGTCGGGGGCCAACGATTACATCAAAAAACCATTCCATTTTGAAGAATTGCTTGTTCGCATCCGGGTGCAAACAAGAGGTTCTGCCAAGTCAGCAGAAAAATTAATCCTTGGGCCCATTGTATTGGATAAAGAAAAACATCAAGTCTTTAAGCGGGAAAAAGAAATTGCATTGACCCAAAAAGAATTTGCCTTATTGGAGTATCTGATTCGAAATAAAAATAAGGTGTGCAGAAGGACTCGAATCATAGAGAGTGTCTGGGACATTCATTTCGATTACAATACTGGAGTAATTGATGTGTTTATCAATTCCTTGAGGAAAAAACTGCAACTCCATAAAGGAGAAGATTACATTCAAACTATCCGTGGCGTGGGATATATGGCCAAAGAAGGATGAGCACTTCCTACAAAGAACGAATTGCACGGCGCCTTACAGGGGTGACAGCTCTTCTATTTCTCTGTGTTTTTATATTGATTTATTTGGTGGCCAATTTCACTGTAGTTCGAAATATAGATAGGGATCTCGATCTGGAAATTGAAAAACACCAAGACGAATTGGTGATAGCCAATGGAAAAATTAGTTTCCTTCATTCGAATGAGTGGGAGGAGATGGAGCATTCCCAGATTCAGCTTAATCCCATTTTTATAGAAATTGTGGATGTGGAGGGTAAATCCATGGACCGCTCTCCCAACTTAAGAGAATTTCACCTCAGTTTTTTACCCCAAAAATCTCATACAGAGGAAGCCTGGACCCAAAAATTAGGTTCTAGGGAGGTCCGCCAAAGACAAATCCCCTTGGTCAATTCCGGAAAAATTGAAGGCTATTTGTTGTTGGCAAAATCCTTTGAAGATGCCAGGGAGTTACTTGACAATTTGAGAAATGTACTCTTGGTTATCTATCCCATTCTATTGATTACCTTATACCTGAGCATGCGGTATTTGGCTGGAAAAAGTATAGAGCCTTTGGAAAAAATTAGTCAAAAGACCAATCAAATTACCCAGCAAAATCTGGGTGAGCGGGTGCCAGACTTGGGCACAAACGATGAGATTGGCCAACTTACCCTTGCAATCAATAGCCTTTTGGGAAGGTTGGAACAAGCTATGCAGCGGGAAAAGCAATTTACTTCGGATGCTTCCCATGAATTGCGCACGCCACTTTCCGTTTTGAGGGGTACCCTCGAGGTATTGATTCGTAAGGAAAGGTCTGCTTCGGAATACGAAGAAAAGATCAAAACTGCGCTTGGTAGTATAGATCGCATGAGTGCCATGCTGGATCAATTGCTTGCCTTGGCTAGGGTAGAAAATGGGAAAAATTTGGTCCAAGAAGAATTGGAGCTCATAACTTTTTTGGAAGAGCTGGCAGACAAATTTTCCTCAGAGCAGCAACAGCGCATCACTTTTCAATCCTTGGTGGGAATGCCCATCTATGTGCGTACCCAAGAAAAATCTTTAGAAATGATTCTGACCAATCTCTTAGAAAATGCCGTAAAATATTCTGAAGGTAAGGAAGGAATTTTTCTCAGGGTAGGAAAGAAGGATAAAGCATTTATAGAGGTAGAAGATGCAGGTAGTGGAATAAATCCAGAGCATTTGGAAAAAATTTTCGATCCATTTTTTAGAGAAAAAGAGGCGCTAGATAAAGGAATTCCAGGAACAGGTCTGGGATTAGCAATAGTTAAAAAATTAGCGGAAGAGTCTGCATTCCAGTTATCAGTGACCAGTAAAAAAAACAAGGGAAGTATTTTTAAACTTGAATTTTCGCCATCCTCTTAAGGAAAATTTAAGAAAAGTTTAAGGACTAGCTAAGGGAGTAGGGGTGAAATTGCATGGGTCTATTTGTTTGAATTCATGCTGGATAAGATCATAGGTTGGAGCTTAGCTCATAAATTTATTGTTGGCATTTTTCTTCTGGCTTGGGTTGGTTTTGGAATTTATTCCTTGACCAACTTGCCCATTGGGGCTGTTCCTGACGTCACCAACAACCAGGTTCAAGTCATTACCATATCCAGAAACCTAGCAACGGAGGATGTGGAGAAATTTCTTACCTATCCCATTGAATTGGAAATGGCCAATCTCCCCGGTATCAAGGAGATACGCTCGGTTTCTAAGTTTGGTCTTTCAGTGGTTACCTTGGTATTTGAAGAGGATATGGGTACCTATCTGCCTCGTCAACTCATTGCTGAGCGACTAAAAATAGCAGAAGAGCGGATTCCCCAAGGCTTTGGAAAGCCCTTTATGGGCCCTATATCCACTGGCCTTGGAGAAATTTACCAATACATCATCGATGTTAAGCCAGGATATGAAGACCGGTATAGCATCACTGATTTACGTACCATACAGGACTGGATTGTGCGGCGCAATTTAACTGGGATAGAGGGCGTCATAGAAGTCAATACCTGGGGAGGCTATCTCAAAGAATACGAAGTTGCCATAGATCCAGAGCGATTAAAGGCCATGCAAGTCAACCTAGCTACTGTCTACGAGGCCTTGCAACAAAATAATTCTATAGCTGGAGGTAGCTATATTGAAAAGACCAACGAAAGTTATTTTATCCGAGGAGAGGGCCAGGTAAAAAGCATTCCCGATATTGAAAATATCGTTGTTTCCTTAAGGGAAGGTAGCCCGATTTATATCCGCGACTTGGCAGAAGTTAAGTTTGGACATGCCAATCGTTTTGGAGCAATTACTGCCAATGCCGAGGGGGAGAAAGTACTGGGTCAGGTCATGATGTTGAAAGGAGCAGGTGGAAAAGGGACCATAGATCGGGTAAAGGAACGCATCGCTGAGATGGAATCCACTCTCCCAGAAGGCATAGTAATCAATGGATTTTTGGACCGTTCTGAGTTGATCGATAGGACAACCACTACCATTGTAGAAAATCTGGTCTTAGGCTGCTTGATTGTAGTTTTTGTAGTGGTCCTCTTGCTAGGTAATTTCCGCTCTGGACTTGTGGTGGCATCTGTCATTCCTTTGAGCTTACTTTTTGCTTTATCCCTGATGTATTTGTTTGGGGTAGATGCCAATTTGATGAGCTTAGGCGCCATAGATTTTGGAATCATTATCGATGGGGCGGTGATCATTGTAGAATATATCGCCTACCAGTTTACCAAATCTTCTGCTACACTTGCTGGACTTTCCTTCCAAGAAAAACAAGAAGAAAAGGATAAAATATCCTTTTCAGGAGCTTCAAAAATGATGCATTCGGCCATTTTTGGTCAGATCATTATCATTTTAGTTTTTATCCCCATTCTTTTCTTGTCTGGAGTAGAAGGAAAAATGTTTAGACCTATGGCGGAGGTATTTAGCTTCGCTTTATTTGGCGCGATGATCTTGGGATTAACCTACGTACCCGTGGCCTCTTCCCTACTTCTCAAAGCGGAGGTTCAAGGTCCACGCAATGTCTCCGTACGCTTACTCAAGGTGCTTACCTCGGTTTATCGTCCTGCGCTTTCTTGGGCCTTAGATCATAGCAGAGCTATCTTGATTTCAGCTGGACTTTTTTTAGGTGGAGCAATTATTCTTTTTACCACCATGGGAGCTGAGTTTGTCCCCACATTGGACGAAGGAGATTTTGTAATTCAGCCCGTATTGAAAACGGGAACAACCCTCTCCAATACCGTGGAGACCATCACGGAAATGGAGCGTATTCTCATGAAATTTCCTGAAGTTAAGCAAGTAGTTACTCGAATTGGGGCTGCGGAGATTCCCACAGACCCCATGTCTATGGAGGAGAGCGATGTGATTGTAACCCTACATCCTCCCAGCGAGTGGACTACGGTCCAAACCAAAGATGAGTTGGCTGAAGAATTCAAAAAGGCTTTAGAAGCTATTCCTGGCCTGGACTATGAATTTACCCAGCCTATTGAGATGCGATTCAACGAATTGATTACAGGGGTAAGAGCAGATTTGGCCATCAAGGTGGTGGGTGAGGATCTGGATGTTTTGCTTCAAAAAGCAGAAGAAATTGAATCTGCTATCCAGGGAGTGGAAGGGGCAGCGGATATTATTTTAGAAAAAGTAGATGGTCTTCCTCAGATGAAAATTGTGTACGATAGGGCTAAAATTGCCAAATACGGACTAAATGTAGAAGATATCAATCAGGTGGTTACCATGGGGTTTGCAGGGTTAAGTGCAGGAACAGTTTTCGAGGGGGAAAAGCAGTTTGACTTGGTGATTCGTTATGATGAGCCTTACCGAAAAGATATTTCAAATTTGGAAAATGCAGCCATACAAATACCCAATGGAGGCACTATTCCACTGGCAGAACTTGCCAGCATAAGTTATACCAAAGGACCTGCCAAGATTTCTCGTGACAATACCCAGAGAAGGGTGGTGGTTGGGGTCAATGTACGAAATCGGGATTTACAATCCGTAGTAGACGATATCCAATCTATTATAAAAAATAGAATAGATATCCCCGAAGGATACCGCATAGAATACGGAGGTCAATTTGAAAACCTGCAACAAGCACGAAATCGCTTGCTTGTAGCCGTTCCTGTGGCCCTATTTCTCATTTTTGTGCTTTTGTATTTTGCATTTTCCTCCACCAAAGACGCGTTGATGATTTATACGGCCATCCCTTTTTCGGCCATTGGGGGGATTATTCTTCTTTGGATTAGGGACATGCCATTTAGTATTTCTGCGGGGGTTGGATTTATAGCCCTCTTTGGAATCGCGGTGCTCAACGGGATTGTTATGATTGAGCATTTCAAATCCATGTCGCATAGGTTTTCTACGCTTCGAGAGGTAGTGCTCGTAGGTGCGATGGAGCGCCTTCGTCCTGTACTGCTAACTGCCTCTGCCGCAGCGCTTGGTTTTCTTCCCATGGCCCTTTCTGGTTCTGCAGGTGCGGAAGTACAGCGGCCTTTGGCTACTGTGGTTGTTGGAGGATTGATTTCTGCCACCATATTGACTTTAATCGTATTGCCCGTTCTCTATATGCTATTGAATTCGGATAAAAAAATCTCTTTTAAGGGATCTAAAGTCGCATCTATTTTTCTTTTAGCCTTGCTTATTCCAGTGGCAGCCTCTTGGGCACAACAACCCAGAGTACTGAGCTTGGATGAAGCGTTGAACTTGGCAGAGAAGCAAAACCCAGGATTCTTGGCATCGCAGAAGCGACTTGAAGCTGCTACCGCATTGACCGGTGCTGCCTGGAACCTAGGAAAAACGCAAATTTATCATGCTCAAGATCAAAATGACATTGCAGAAAATGGCGTATTTAATCAGGTATGGGGCTTTCGTCAGCAATTTGAGCTACCTAGTTTGTATGCGGCACAGAAAAATTTTCTAAAAGCGGGTCAATTGCAAGAAGAAGCTCAATTTCAATTGGATGCACGTGCTTTAAAAAAGGAGGTTAGTAGTGTTTTTATTACAGCTGTTTACTGGATGGAAATGGAAAAACATTATCTTTTTTTGGATAGCTTATATGTGGCCTTTGCTCACGCAGCTCAGAGGCGTTTGGAAACAGGGGATACAAATTTGCTAGAGAAACTTACAGCTGAAAGCAAACAGAAGGAAATAGCCCTTAAAAAGTCAGAATCAAGCAGAGAAAAAATTTCGGCCACGCTTCGATTGAAGGGACTTTTGGCCGTAGAAGAAGAGATTGAGGTTGCCGATGGCCCCATCCTTCTTGTTTCAAGCGAGACGCTGAGTAATCATCCGGGTTTATCCTGGTACGAAGCTGGAAAAAGAAGAGCGCTATTTGAGACGAGGGTAAATCAACAAGGACTTTTACCCGGCGTAAACCTTAATTTATTTAGAGGGACCAATTTTGCGGTAGGATCAAAGATTTATCCAGGATTTGAAGTGGGACTTGGAATTCCACTATTTTTTGGTGCGCAAACAGCCAAGATCAGGGCAGGTAAACTTGCGCAACAGCAATTGGATTTGGAAGCGATTCAATTTCAAATCCAATTGAAAAGCCAAGTAGAAAGTTTGCGGCAAAAGGCCGCCCAGCAGTCCCAAGTCTTAACGTATTTTGAAAAAGAAGGCATGTCTCTAGCAAAGCAGCTTAGAGAACAGGCCAATCGATCCTTTACGGCTGGGGAAATTGACTTTCTCAATTATGTCCTTCTTTTAGAAAATTCACAAGAACTCACCTTGCAGTATTTACAAGCCAAGAGAGATTTTCAGCTCAACCAACTTGAACTCATTTATATAAACATGCCATGAATGTCCGGATAATATTTTCCCTAATTCTCCCAATATCCCTCTGTTGGATCAGTGCTTGCGGAAGTAATACTACTTCTGAGGAAGGAATAGAAGTCAGTGAGGTAGCGCAAGAATCCATGGAAATTCTACTTACCAAGGAGCAATTTCAGACCATGAAAATGGAATGGGATACCTTGAAAACGGGTGAATTTTCAGAGGAAATTTCTGTACAAGGGGCCGTGCAAATTCCTGTGGAGAGCAAGCGTGAAATTGCAGGGTATTTCGGCGGCCATGTCAACGATCTCAAATGGATAGAAGGCCAGGAAGTTCGTAAAGGGCAAGTCTTATTTACCTTGGAAAACCCAGAATTTTTAAGACTTCAACAAGATTACCTGGAAGTAAGAAGCCAGTTATCTTTTTTGAAGGCGGAATATGAGCGCCAGAAAACCTTGGCTTCGGAGCAAATTTCTTCCCAAAAGAATTACCTCAAAGCTGAAGCTGACTATGAAGGTGCCTTAGCAAAAACTCAAAGTTTGGAAAAGCAATTGGCTTTGCTGCAAATCGATGGAAAGGCCTTGACTCCAGGCACTATGAAAAGTAAAATAGCTATACTTTCTCCCATCCATGGTTTTGTCGATGAAGTCAATGCTGTTCCAGGACAATATTTGGCAGCAGGGACCAAGGCCATGACTTTGTTGAGCAGAGAACATTTGCATGTAGAATTAGTGCTTTTTGAAAAAGATGCTCATAAAGTCCAGCCAGGGCAAAAGATGGAGTTAACTTCTCCAGATCGTCCGCATCAGATCTTCAATGCCAGTATCTATGTAGTTGGAAAAACCATAAACGAACAGCGCCAAGTCTTTGTCCATGCTGACCTCTTGGATGGGAAGCAAGAAGCCTTGTTGTTGCCAGGTATGTTTTTGCAAGCAAGGATTCAACTTGATCCCTCTCAAGCCTTGGCTGTCCCTGAAGAGGCTGTGATAGAAGTAGGACAAGAATATTACATATTGATCCAAAAATCCATAAGTGATCAAGGCTATGTGCTCGAAAAAGTGAAAGTTACTCCCGGGGCAAAAAGTAAAAATTTTCTTTCTATTACCCCTGAGCGGGTATTAGATGCTTCTACGCTGGTTTTGATCAAAGGGGCATTTAACTTACTTTAGATTAATTTTCTTTAGCAAGGAAAATAAAATAAATGGGTTTTTATTCTTTACTACCATGCCGGAGGAAACCAAGAGCCATCCTTTAGATAACCCTATCTGGACAGCCCTCAATTCTGGGAGCCTCCATTTCTCATTTGGGGATGAAAAGATTCGGTTTATCGATAGAAAAATGGGATTTTTTGTTGCCATGCCAGCTTACGAGAAAAAGGATTTAGAGCAGCTTCATGATACTTTGGAATTAGGCAAGCGCGTCATCCTATTTACATCCCATGTCCTAGATTTAGATTCCCGATGGCTTGTTCACAACGATCATGAAATGCTTCAAATGATTGGTACACGAAGCTACCTAGATCATCCTGAATGTAGTGAAATTCAAGCATTAGGTCAAAGCGAGGTAGCAGCCATGCTTACCCTGACCAAGTTGACCAAGCCAGGGCCATTTTTTGAAAACACCTTTCATTTTGGTGGATATTTTGGTTGCTTTAATGACGGTATTCTCGTATCCATGGCAGGATCTAGGTTGGTTGCAGGGGATTTTACCGAGGTAAGTGCGGTTTGTACCCATCCCGAATTTCAAGGATTAGGCATGTCCAAACGGGTTTTGCCCCATGTTTTGAAGTATATTCAAAAGTTGGGGAAAACTCCCTTCCTTCATTTGTATCCTGAAAACATTCCAGCTTTGAAGCTTTACGAAAGTTTAGGTTTTGTTTCCAGAACTTTGCTTCGGGTGTATTCCTTAGAAAAAGTAAAATCTTGATCTAGCCAACAATTTTATTCAATTTTAAAAAGGGGAGGTTAGCAGGGGTAATTTGTTATAAGCACCTATTTCTTAACTTTAATTCGTATGAAATTCTTCTATTTTTTCTCCATTTTATTTTTTGGTTTCATCTCCAATCTTTTTGCTCAAGATCGAAGCCTAAAGACAGAAAGGATAGTGCTGATTACCTTGGATGGTATGCGATGGCAAGAGGTATTTACTGGGGCTGATTCTCTTCTGGTGGATGACAGCGGATGGGTCAAAAAACCCGGTTCTTTGCTGGAAGATTTTTGGGATTCGGATTTTTCCAAGCGTAGGGAAAAGCTGATGCCCTTTGTCTGGGGCACCTTGGCAAAGGAAGGTCAGCTTTATGGCAATAGAAAGTATGGAAATAATGGTTCCACGTCCAATTTCTTATGGTTTTCTTATCCTGGCTACAACGAATTGTTATCTGGATATGCAGACGATTCGCGAATCACTTCTAACGATAAGGTCAACAATCCCAATGTGACGTTTTTAGAATACCTACAGCAAAATCCAGCCTACAAAAATCAGGTGAAAGCAGTTGGGGGCTGGGACGTTTTCCCCTATATCCTAAACGAAAGTCGTAGCGGAATTTCAGTCAATGCAGGATTTGATCTCGCGGAAGGAGAGGAACTCACTGCAGTAGAGAAGACGGTCAATCGCTTGCAGCAAGAGCTAAGGGGGCCATGGGAAAATGTTCGATTGGATCCGTTTACCCATGCCTATGCCTTGGAAACATTAAAAAAGCACCATCCCAAAGTGGCCTATTTTGCCTATGGAGAAACAGACGATTGGGCACACCAGGGAGCCTACGACCAATACCTTTGGTCAGCAAGGCAAAGTGATGCCTACATTCAGGAAATTTGGGAGTATTTGCAGGCAGATCCTTTCTATAAGGATAAAACTACCCTACTAGTGACCGTAGATCACGGCAGAGGTACAGGAAAGGAAAATTGGAAAAATCATGGAGCTTCTGTGGAGGGATCGGGACAGGTATGGTTGATGGTCATGGGACCAGATACTCCAGCCTTAGGAGAAATTAAGGATGAGGGTCAATGGTATACTGCCATGTTGGCGAGAAGTATATTCCATCTTCTCGGATTGGATTACCCTGATCCTAAAGCTGCGCCACGGTTGAAAAGTATTTCCACTCATTAGTCAATTTAAGTCGCTGAATCCTTTTTAAAATAAAGGTCCTCAGCTAAGTCTTTTTAGGACTTAGTGAGTCCCTTTTTTACTTTGGGTTTATTTGAGTAGTAAATAAATAGTTGGTATGTAATACAAAAAGATAGGTTTAATCCTGAGATTAATTTTCTTTTGGCTTTTTGTCTAGCAATAAAAAATCATTGACCACAATTTCGGTAATGTATTTTTTGTCCCCATTTTTATCGGTATAGCTTCGGTTAGTCAGCTTGCCTTCCACTGCAATTTCCGATCCCTTGTCGGTAAATTTGGCCAAATTTTCTGCGGTCTTGTCCCAAAGGACCAAGTTATGCCAGGTGGTTTCTTCCACCCTTTCTCCTTTCTGGTTTTTGTATACTTCAGAAGTAGCTAGGCTGACATGCCCTACCGATTTTCCAGAATCCAAAGTTTTTAGATCTAGTTTGTTTCCCAAGTGTCCAATAAGTTGAACTTTGTTTTTTAGTGCATTCATGATTAAAAAAGTTGAGTTGAAAAAGAATTGAAACGCGATTATAAATCTCTAGTATAAAAATGAAGGGAAAATTTGACTTAACCCTCATGGTAAGCGGTTGTAACCGATTGTAATCTTTTTTGAAATCTATTTACTTCCTTTTTCTACTTATTCCGTAGAGACACGAGCCTAAACCTATAAAAAGTGCCGTCATCCCTACGGACCTAAGGCTCACTTGTGTCATAAGCCAGAGGCACGCCAGGATTCCTAACATGGGAATCAGGTATCCACCTTTCAAAATAAATCTTCCTTTTTCCTGAAATTGAGATCTAAGTCTTGGTATAGCCGCACAACTCATGATGTAAAGAAAAAGTCTTGAGAGCACCGTCATCGCTGCCAAAGCGGTGAAGGATCCAAAAAAGGAGAGTAGAAAAGCTGCCAAACCGAAAAACAGTACGGAATTAGCAGGAGTTAAAAACCGGGGATGAACCTCCCCAAACCACGCTGGCAAGGAATTTTCTAAGGAGAGGGCATAGGTCACTCGCGTAGCCGAAAACATGGAACTGATCAGATTGGCAATAACGGAGGCAGTAACGCCTACCATGAGGATAACCGCCCCAGGAACGCCAAAAAGTACATTTGATACGTCAAGAAGAGGAGTTTTTGACTGGCCAATCTCAGGAATCGCAGCTTGGGAGACCAATTGAATCAGCATGTAAACCAGCGCTACTACCCCCAATCCTAAAAGCAATCCTAAGGGCATATCCCTTTCGGGTTTTTTTGCTTCCCCAGCTGGCACCACTGCTCCTTCAAATCCCACAAAGGCATAAATCAAAAGTAAGGCAGCAGCTCCCAGATCTTTTTGGGGAGGGAGGGGGGTAGTAAATGAAGGCAGGACTTCAGCACCCAAGAGGATAAAACCTCCCAAGGGCAAGAACAGGAGTACCGTGAATTTGATGAGAGTAAACAAGGTCATGGATCGTATGGATTCTACTGAACCCAGTACATTGATTCCTCCTAAGCCCAAGCAAATAAGCCCTAGGGTAATAGTTCTTCCCATCCCTAGTCCTGCATTGGGAACAAAATAAGCTATAGAGTCCGTAAGTAAAACGGTATTGGCTGAAAAGGAAATCAGCCTAGCCAAGTAGTACAACCATCCTCCTTGAAACCCAATAAAGGAACCAAAGGCTAGGGTGCCGTAGCGAATGGGACCTCCCGTACCTCGGAAATAGCTTCCCAGTTCGGCAAAACACAAAATGACGGGTAATATCAGGAGTGCACAAAAGGCATAGACCAAGATGCTGTACTCCCCTGCCAAGGCCGCCGCTCCACTGGGTAAACCAAAAATACCGGCGCCAATCAGGCCATTGACTACGAGCATCCAAATTCCCCAAAGACCTAAATTTCGTGGGAGTTTTTCTTCTATGGGGGTAGGAGTCTTTGAATTCACCTCTCAGGATTTTTTGAGACCATAGTCTCAAGATAGGGAAAAGAAATTCTAGTAAGGCTTCAATTTGGGTTTTTCCATTCCAACACTTCCATGGTATTGAGTTCGGGTCCTCCACCTCGGTTGCCCGAACCTGCATATAACCAAATTTTACCTTGTAAAAATGCCGCCCCAGTGCCGTGACGTCCTTGAAGTAGTGAAGGAAGGGTAGACCAAGTACCTGTACGGGTGTGTAGCACCTCTACTTCCGCGTGGGCGGGAGTTTGGCTGCTACTTTCCCCATTCAATACGACGAGGTAAGGTCCTAAGCCCAAATTAGAATTTCCCGCTCTGAGTGTAGGCAATTCGGTTTCGAGGGTAGACCACCTCTGGGTGACAAAATCAAACACGTCAACCTCTTTATTGGTCAATTCCAGTACTTTTCCAATTTTAGCATAGGAAGTTCTCCCTCCCGCAAGGTATAGTTGGTCTTCCACTAGGGCTGCGCTCACATGATCTCTAGCCCTTGGAGCACTGGGTAAGGTTTTCCATGTTCCCGTGTTGGGGTCCAATTCATCAAACCAGCGAACAAATCCGTCGTAATGACCATCTTGTATCCCGCAAACCACGTAGATTTTGTCGTTTCTGACCACTACACCTGCCGATCCTCGCAGCCTATTGGTTGGTAGTGTTGGCCCCTCTCTCCAGGTACGGGTCTTGGGATTGAAAATTAGAATAGTAGGAATTGGGGTTTCGTGAGGGTAAGTTCCTGTCAAAGCTCCTACGACCCAGATTTCCTCCTTGTAGGCAATGGCTTGGAAATGGTGGATTTCCATGGGCGCATCCGCAAGCTTGGTCCAAGTAGACGTGCTGGGATCAAATTCTTCCACGGGTCGATTTCCTCTTCCCCCTAAAGCATAAAGTTTGCCTCCGCAGGCGAGGAAGGAACTTTCATGACGAGGAATAGGCTCACCTTGATAGCTTACTGGTGCCCAGCTTTCCTGGCCGTGGGCAACTTGGAAAACAAGACAGGCGAAAAAGAATAGAACTTTTTTCATAAGAGAATGCAAGTGAAGGGTGAAACTTTTCGCAACGCTTTCCTTCCAAAGGGAGGACGAAAATAAAATTAGGGAATGAAAGTTATTTATTTCCCAAAATCTAAGATTCCTTTTATCGCATTGATTTCGATCATTTCCTCCAGGAGCGCATGAGCATCCTCATTGGCGATTTTTGATCTAAATGCACTCAGGTTGGCAATATACCCATCGAGGGCACTCAATACATTTTCTTTGTTTTCAATAAAGATAGGCGCCCACATGGCAGGACTGGATTTGGCCAATCGTACAGTAGAAGAAAATCCAGATCCCGCCATGTCAAAAATATGTTTTTCATCCTCCATTTTTTGAAGCACCGTTCTTCCAAGCATAAAGGAAGAAAGGTGGGACAAATGGGATACGAAAGCCAGATGCCGGTCGTGCTCCTCAGGATCCATAAAACGTAGTTTTAGATTTAAGGCATCAAACAAGGTATAGGCTTTTTCTTTCAAGAAGAGGTCTGTTTTTTCTAACTCGCAAAGTATCATCACCTTTCTATCAAAAAGTTCTGCCAAAGCCGCTTTTGGGCCTGAATATTCTGTACCTGCTATGGGGTGTCCAGCTAAATATTGTCCTCTTTTTGGATGAGAAGCTACCAGTGCACAAAGTTTGGCCTTGGTGGATCCCAAATCAATCACGAGAGTAGAGGGGCCAATTTGCGAAAGCATTTCAAGCAACAGTGTTCCCAAGCTATCTGCTGGAGTAGCCAATACCACTAAATCGGTATCGCTATCAGGAATTTCTCTGGCTTCTTGAATGATGCCTAGATTTAAGGCTTCTTGCAAGTGTGCAGGATTGCTGTCCTGACCTGTCACAAGAAGATTTGGGAACTTTTGGCGAGCAGCAAGCCCTAGGGAACCACCCAAAAGGCCCAGTCCAATGAGATGAATTTTTTTCATAATGTAAAATCTGAGATGCGGTGAATGGCCTCTTGCAGTTTACCTTCAGAGACACACAAGGAAATCCGAACGTACCCTTCTCCTTCAGTACCAAAGATGGATCCTGGGGTAATAAATATATTTTTTTCGTAGAGCAATCGATCAACCAAATCGCTGGAAGTAACTCGCTCTGGGAGCTTTGCCCATACAAACAATCCGGAAGTTGAGGCATCGAATCGTAAGCCAAGGCCTTCGGCCATTTTCCAAACCAATTCTCTTCGTCTGGTGTAATGAATTCCTTGAGTTTCAAACCAATTATCATCTAAAGAAAGGGCGGCAATAGCCCCATGCTGAAGGCCTAAAAACATCCCTGAGTCCATGTTGGATTTGACTTTGAGTACGCCTTGAATTCGCTCTTCACTACCACAAAGCATGCCCAATCTCCAACCGGGAAGGTGAAAAGTTTTACTTAAAGAATTGAGTTCCATAGCCACCTCTTTTGCTCCAGGGATGGAGAGTATGCTGTAGGCTTTGGGATGTAAAATATGGCTGTAGGGATTATCATGTAGCAACAAAATCTGGTATTTCTTCGCAAAATCAACTAGCTCCTCAAGGATTTCGTAGGATCCCGGGGCTCCCGTGGGCATGTGAGGATAATTGATCCACATGATTTTGACTTTACTCAAATCCAAGTCCTCTAGGGTTTCTAAATTTGGCCTTCCCTTTCTGGTCAAATCCAAGGTATATGGAATTGCTTCTGCAGAGAGTAGGCGAGTTACGGCATGGTAAGTAGGATATCCGGGATTGGGTACAAGTACTTGATCTCCTGGATTTAAAAAAGCCATGCTCAAGTGAAATATTCCCTCTTTGGACCCCATCAAGGGGAGTATTTCTTGGTGGGGATAGAGGGCGACTTGATATTTTTTTTGATAGAATTTGGCCATAGCCTCCCTGAGGGCAGGAATTCCCTGGTAATTTTGATATCCATGGGTGTGTTCCAAGAGGGCAGTCTGAGCTAGAGCCTCTCTTACCTTAGGATCAGGCGGAAGATCGGGTGAACCTATGCCAAGATTGATCACCGGCTTTCCCTCAGAAATCATTTGCTGCACCTCTCTGAGTTTGGCAGAAAAATAATACTCTTCTACCTGTTTAATTCTTGAAGCAAATTCCCTCATTCTTTTCTGCTGCTGTATTCTCCAAAAATTTTCAATTCCCCAAAATCCTCTTGCATGATACGAGCAGCCTCTTGATAGGAAGCATAGTTTGAAAATTCCGCATCGATAAAAAATGCGTAATCCCAAGGCATATCCATTACAGGAATAGATTGAATTTTACTCAGATTTAAATTCTTTTCGTACAGCATGGTCAGCAATTTGGCCAATCCCCCTGCCTCATTTCGAATAGTAATTTTGAAGGAAACTTTATTGGCGATATTTTTTTGGCTGCCAGGATTTTTAGAAAGCAAAATGAATCGGGTGAAATTTCTTTGAACCGTTTGAATTTGAGAAGCTAGAATTTCTAATCCATAGATGGAGGCGGCAATGTCACTGGCGATGGCAGCTATTCCTTTTAGCTTTTCTTCTGCAATTTTCTTGGCAACTGAAGCGGTATCTATATCTTCCTTCAGCTGCAGTTGAGGGTAGGAGGCCAAAAATGCCTTGCATTGCAACAAGGCCATAGGATGAGATCGCACCTCGAGGATTTCCTCGATCTTTTGTCCTGGCCAGGCCATCAAATGATGTGCTATAGGCAAGTAATACTCCTCAAAAATTTGAAGTTGGTAGCGGTCTAAAAGTTCATAATTGGGCAAAATTGCTCCCGCTATAGAATTCTCAATGGCCATGATGCCCAAGTCTGCAGTACCTCTAGCGACCGCTTTGGCTACCTCTTCGAAAGTGGAATAAGGTAAGATGATTCCCTCATTACCATAGCATTCCAAGGCTACTTGGTGATGAAATGAACCTGGAATTCCTTGAATAGCGATATTCATAGCTTGGAAGGTGCTAAACTGTCCATTTCAATCCCTACCTCAGCCACTTGCTTCCAAAAGCTAGGATAGGATTTATCTACGACTTCTGGATGGGCGATGTTTACCTCAGTTTTGGTAACCAAAGGCATAAATGCCATAGCCATTCGATGATCTTCATAGGTATCTATGCGTACGGATCTAGGCATGCTCACTGAAGGAATAAGTTGAAAAGAAGTAGAGGAGATTTCTATCAAGGAAGCATTGAATTTCGCCAATTCCTGCTGCAGGGCAAAAATTCGGTCTGTTTCTTTGATTCTAAGGCTTTCCAATCCAGTAAATACGGCCTTCTGACCTAAAATAGCACAGGTCACCGCCACGGTTTGTGCCAAATCCGGACAAGGAGTAAAGTCCCATTCTTTTAATCCTGACACAGCTATTTTGTCCAAGCGTAGACCTTCTTTTTGGAAGGTACTTTGTATCCCCAAATCCCTCATGATGTTTACGATAGCTGCATCTCCTTGTAGACTTTTCTCTTTCAATCCTTTGAGGAAAAAGGAACCTGAGTCGGCGCAGGCGAGTAAGCTAAACCAATAGCTAGCCCCTGACCAATCACTTTCCACTGCAAATTCTGCTGGGAGGTAGGTTTGATGGGGTACGGAAATGGTATCTCCATCCCAAGAGTATTTGATCCCAAATTTACCCATCAATTGGAGGGTCATTTCGATGTAAGTACGACTACCTATTTTCCCTTCAAGTTGGAGGTATAACCCTTGCGGTAAAACTGGAGCTACCATCAAAAGTGCAGAAATGTATTGGCTGGAAACGTCCCCTCTGATTTTTACCCTATCTGTGATTTGCTGAGGTAGCCCCTGAATGGCTAGGGGTGGAAAACCCTCTGCTCCCAGGTAATGTATATCAGCTCCGAGCGTTCTCAAGGCTGCTACCAATATACCGATGGGACGTTCGCACATGCGAGGCGTTCCGGTCATCACCTTTTTTTGATTAGTGACTGCCACATAGGCTGTCAAAAATCTCATGGTAGTTCCTGCGTCTAGCACATCAAAAACTGCTGGATTTTTGTCAAGCAAGCGAATCATGGTTTGGGTGTCCCTTGCTTCGGCGAGATTACTCAAGGTATTTTTTCCTTGGGTTAGCGCATCTATGACCAAGGCGCGATTGGACTCACTTTTTGAAGAAGGAAGTGGTACACTATGGAAACCAAAATCACTTTTTTGCTTAAGCCTAAGGAGTTGCATGGGGAAATACTTCAAGAGTTAAGCAAAGGGAAGATTATGGTAATACTGCAGGGCCCGCTTGATTTCCTCTGTACTTACAGGCACATTGTAGGTGCAGTCTCCAATTTTGGGTAAAAGGGAGAAAAGAAGGGTATTGTCCTCATTTTTCTTATCCTGATTACAAAGGATAGAGATAGAATCTATCGCTGCTTCAGAAAGGTCTATTTTTCCAAAAATCCGAAGAAGTTTTTCGCTTACTTCGGTAAATTCCTCGTAACTGAAACCAATTTTTTCAAAAGATAAAAATGCCTCTGCGATCATTCCCAAGGCAATCGCCTCCCCATGTAGTAGGGGGGAGGCGCTTTCAAGAAAAAAGGACTCCACGGCATGTCCAATGCTGTGTCCAAAATTCAAAATTTTTCTCAGCCCCAATTCCTTTGGATCCACTTCTACTACTGCTTTTTTAATGGATACGGATGGAGGGATTAGCTCGTCCCAGTCTTGAGTTTCCCAGTTATGGGTTTTTAAGGACCTAAAGTAGGCAGCATCTCGAATGAGTCCATGCTTCAGTACCTCAGCATACCCTGAGCGAAGTTCCCGTTGAGGCAAAGACCTTAGCAGTTGCGGGGCAATAATCACGCATTCGGGGGGATTAAATGCACCTAACTGGTTTTTAAAACCTAAAAAATCAATTCCCACTTTTCCTCCTACGCTTGCATCTACTTGTGCCAACAGGGTAGTGGGGATACTGATAAAGGGAATTCCTCTCTTGTAAATGCTTGCGCAAAATCCACCCATGTCACCTATGACCCCTCCTCCCAAATTGATCAAGAGGGATTTTCGATCCAGGGTCTCTTCAGTCATTTTTTTCCAAATAAGGCTGCAAGTGTCTAAGGTCTTGTATTCCTCTCCTGGTGATATTTCTATCTGGATGACGTTTTTTGGTAACTGGTTCTGTAGGAGGGGAAGGCAATGGGTTTTGGTGTTGGAATCAATTAAAATCACCATCCTAGAATAGAATAGAGATTGCAGAACCTCAGTAAAGGTTTTAGGCAAATCGTCGGTGAAAATTACGGATTCCAAGGGCTGAGGACTTTAGAAATAGGGAAGGGAATGGTGAAATTATTTGGGTAAGGATTCTACTTCTCTCAGTTGTTTTTCTTGGCGTTTTACAGACTCCTCATGGATGCAGTACAATAATTCTTTCATGAATTTTTCACTCAGCTGCTTTTTAACCCCCTTTTCTGTGCGAGAGTCCATCACTTCTTTCCATCGGTCCGATTGGAATACGGTCAAGTGATGTTCTCTCTTGTGCGCACCTATTTGGTCTATTACAGCAAATCTTTCTTGCAAAATATCTAATAACTGGTCGTCCAAATGATCCACTGCCCTACGAAGATCCTGCAATTTTTCATCTGGCTTCATGTTTTCAAGCGCCTGCTTGAAATCAATGGAGTCTATCATTTCTTTTAAGCGCCTTGGTGTCACCTGCTGTTTGGCATCTGACCAAGCCTTGTCTGGATCGTGATGCGTTTCGATCATCAATCCATCCAATCCAAAGTTTATAGCTCTTTGAGCCACCTCGAGAAGGCCATCTCTTCTGCCTACGATATGGGAGGGGTCGTTGATTACTTCCATCCCTGTCCACTCTCTTTTTAGATGAATGGGCATAGACCAATTGGGCTTGTTGCGGTACCGCTTATCGTACGCATCTGAAAATCCACGGTGGATGGCTGCAAGTTTGGTTACACCTACAGCGTACATTCGTTCTAAAGCTCCCATCCAAAGTTCAAGATCGGGATTCATGGGGTTTTTGATCATTACAGGGATATCCACGCCTCGTAGAGCTTCTGCGATTTCTTGAACAGCAAATGGATTTACCGTGGTGCGTGCACCTATCCAGAGGATTTCGATTTGGTGTTTTAATGCCATTTCTACGTGTGCGGCATTTCCTACTTCCACCGTAATGGGAATATTGAGTTCATTCCGCACGATTTCCATCCAAGTCAAGCCCACTTCCCCCACGCCCTCAAAAGACCCTGGTCGGGTACGGGGTTTCCAGATTCCCGCTCTAAAAACCTGAGGCACCAAGCCATCGGTTTTCATTTCTAAACAAATTTGGGAGATTTGTTCTGGGGTTTCGGCAGAACAAGGTCCTCCGATAAGTAAGGGGTTGCTAAGTCCTAGGCCCCAATCTTTAATTTGCTTGTGTGGTTTCATAAGGCAGTGTAACGTAAAAAAGCCCGACTCTTTCGAATCGGGCTTTGTTGTGGTTATTTTTTTAGTTTTTGGCTAGACAATACACAGCGCCGATTCGATTTTGCTGTCGAAAGTAAAAATAAAAGAAGCTAAAATAGAGCGCAGTGAAAATTAACATGGGGTAAATGTACAAGGTGAAGTATTAAATTCAAAATAATTTTTTAGGGAATTTTTGTCAAATTTTTAAAAAATGAAATCGCTTATTTGATAAAAGACAATTATTCAAGAACGTGGACTCATTTTTAAAATAATTTTTAAAACCTATAGTTAGCTTTTGCTTAACGGGTATAAAACTGGTTTTTTGAGCGATTATCCTGTAAACAAATCCGAAGGGACAGCGGTTTTTTAATATCTTTGTAGCCTTAAATGCTTCCCATGCAGGATACCCCCCCCATTTCTTTTGATAACTTGGAAGTGGCTTTTGCTTCCAAAAGTAATTTAGCTTTGAGAAAGATGTATTGGATGTTTGCTACCCTCAATTCTCCTTTTCTTTCCAAGTTGGGGATGAGTTTAGCAAATGTAGCTTTTAAGCTTCACCTGCCTATCAAGGGGATTTTGAAAAAGACCATGTTTGGTCATTTTTGTGGCGGGGAGAATATTCAGGATAGCATACATGCTTGCAATTCCCTCTCCAAGTACGGTGTGCAGTCCATCTTAGATCTTTCGGTGGAAGGGAAAGGAGATGAAATGAGTTTTGACGCTACTACGGAGGAAATCTATCAAACCCTAGTAGAATCTGCAAAAACCTCCTACATGCCCTTCGGGGTATTCAAAGTCACTGGCCTAGGAGATTACCGGATTATTGAAAAAATGCAAGCCAAGCAAACCTTGACTACCGAGGAAGAGGCGGCATTTACTCGGTTGGAGACCCGCATAGATCGCTTGTGCAAGGCAGCTCATGATTTGGAATTGAAGATTTTAGTTGATGCAGAAGAGAGTTGGTTTCAAGATATCATTGATTCCTTGGCATATAGGGCCATGGAGAAATACAATAAGGAAAAGTGTGTCGTTTACAATACCTACCAAATGTACCGGCACGATTCTTTGGCGAGGTTGAAAAAGGCCCATCAAGCAGCAGTGGAAGGCGGGTATCTTTTTGGAGCAAAACCCGTGCGAGGAGCGTACATGGAAAAAGAAAGGTCACGCGCTAAAGCTTTGGGGTACCAAGACCCGATTCAACCGAGCAAAGAAGCTACCGATAAAGATTACGATGTAGCCATTCGCTATTGCGTGGAGCAAGGAGTACATGTGGTTTGTGCCACGCACAACGAAGAAAGTTGTTTAAAACTTACCTCGAGCATGAGTAGTCTAGGCATAGATCCCTCCACCGATCGGGTATATTTTTCCCAACTTTACGGCATGAGTGATACCATTTCTTTTAATTTATCAAAAGCAGGCTATAGGGTGGTAAAATATGTACCTTATGGACCAGTAGAAAAGGTAATGCCTTACCTCTCCAGAAGAGCAGCAGAAAACTCCTCCATAGCAGGTCAAAGTAGTCGAGAGTTTGAGTTGGTGCAAAAGGAAATGGCTAGGAGGAATCGTCTGAAAAAAAATATATAAAACCACTTGTCAACCAGAAATCATGCATGTTTTAAGTGAACAGGAACAAGAGCGAAGAAAGGATAGGGAAGAACTTTATGCGTTAGGGATCAATCCTTATCCCGCGGCATCTTTTTTTGTGAATGCAACGGCGGAAGATATCCATAATAACTACGAAAACAACAAAACGGACTACAAGGACACTTCCATTGCAGGCCGTCTAATGAGTAGAAGAATCATGGGTTCTGCTTCCTTTGCAGAGATCCAAGATGCCACCGGTAGGTTACAGATCTATGTGCGCAGAGACGATATCAGTACTCCAGAAAATCCTGATTTCTACAATACGGTATTCAAAAAATTACTAGGCATAGGGGATTTTATAGGGGTAACGGGTTATATTTTTACTACACAGACAGGAGAAATTTCTTTGCATGTCACTTCCTTAAAGGTCTTGTCCAAGGCCGTAAAGCCTCTCCCTATTGTGAAGCGTGACGAGGAGGGTACCGTATATGACGGGTTTACTGATCCCGAACAGCGCTATAGACAGCGTTATGTGGACCTTACGGTAAATCCAGAGGTGAAAAAAACCTTTGTCACCCGCTCCAAAATTATCTCCAACATGCGTCGCTATTTTGACGACCACGGTTGGCTAGAAGTGGAGACCCCGATCTTGCAGGCGGTGCATGGAGGTGCGGCAGCGCGTCCTTTCCAAACCCATCATAATACCCTGGACATGCCGCTTTACTTGCGTATTGCCAATGAACTCTACCTGAAGCGCTTGATCGTGGGTGGATTTGATGGAGTATATGAGTTTGGTAAGATGTTCCGCAACGAAGGCATGGACCGTACCCACAACCCAGAGTTTACCTCCATGGAGATCTACGTAGCCTACAAGGATTACATCTGGATGATGGAGATGGTGGAGGAGTTGCTGGAAAAAGTAACCCAGTCCATCCATGGGGTGACCCAAGTGCAGGTAGGAGGGAAGACGATAGATTTTGCAGGTCCTTACCGTCGTCTGACCATGTTTGATTCCATCAAAGAGTATGCAGGCATCGATGTCAGCGAATTGGATGAACAAGGGCTGCGCGAAGTATGTGCCAAATTAGGTATCGAAGTGGATGGATCTATGGGCAAAGGCAAATTGATCGACGAGATCTTTGGTGCCAAGGTAGAAGCCAACTTGATTCAGCCTACCTACATCACAGATTACCCGATTGAGATGACGCCTTTGGCGAAAAAGCACCGTAGCGAGCCAGGATTGGTAGAGCGTTTTGAGCTATTTGTGAATGGAAAAGAAATAGCGAATGCCTATTCGGAGCTTAACGACCCGGTTGATCAGCGCGAGCGATTTGAGGAGCAACTCAAACTTGCCGCAAGGGGAGATGATGAGGCCATGGCCATGGACGAGGATTTCCTTCGAGCGCTAGAATACGGGATGCCTCCTACTTCCGGTTTGGGTATCGGTATTGACCGATTGACCATGTTGCTAACCGATAATTCTACCATTCAAGAAGTGTTGTTTTTCCCGCAAATGCGCCCGGAGAAGAAGGCTGTGGAATTGACAGAAGAGGAGAAAATCATCATAGAGCTTTTGAAAGCAAAACATCCCGCTTCTTTACCTGAATTGAAGGCAGAAACTGGGCTTAGTGGCAAAAAATGGGATATCTCCATCAAGGGATTGACCCAAAAAGGCCTCGTGAAAGTGACTAAAGAAGGGGAAAGCCTGCTTGTGGATCTGCTAGATCATTAAGAATTTCCTTTATACAAAAAGTAAAAAAGTCCAGCATTGCTGGACTTTTTTGTGCATTGCTGCCTTTTTATTTTTATGGGTTTTGTTGACAGGAACCAGACAAAATAAGGTTTGAAGTTCAGTTTGGTGAGCTGTCGACCGTGGTCTGACTACTGTAAGCAACTTACTTTTTCTGAGAGTCAGCGAATCCAAAAACTTTCTGGAGCAAGGGGCTGGATCGCGTATTGATATTTTTTCGCAAAGCCAGTTCTTCTTTAGCAATCTCCACAAACAAACCTTGCAGAGCTTTGTCGGTTACGTAAGCGGTAAGATCTGTATTCACAGGCTTGACTAAAGGAATTTTATTGTAGCGAGACATGACCGTTTCCCAATGGGCTGTGGCGCCAACTTTTTGCAGACTGGCTTGGATGGGTAGGGCAAACTTTACTTTTAGCCCTGCTGCCGTGCTCAGCTGTAGGTAATCGGTAGCGGCACGCTCCGAGCCCAGAAGGATTCCCTGAACGTCCTTAAATGTCATGTCTTTGATGGCTTGGGCAAAAAGAGGACGGGCCTCCTTGACTGCATCTTCGGCTGCACGATTGATGCTGGTAATCAATTGATCGCATAAGTTCCCCAAGCCAATTTTCCTAAGGCTGCGCTCTACTTGGATGGCTTCTTCAGGAAAAGGAAGTTTAATGGCAGGGTTTCCAAGAAATCCGTTTTCTAGATTGAGTCGATCCACGCTTAGGTTAGTCCCTTTTTCCAAAGCCTCTTTAAGGCCCATGGCCATTTCAGTAGGGGATGGGTTGACCGTACCTCCTGTAACTGCACTGACCTTATCGAGCACTTTTTTGAGTTGTGCAGAGGAAATAGTCGGCAAAAGCATGCTTGCAAAAAAGAGTCCAAGGCAAATCAAAAGGCTGCGGTAATTCATAGGGGTAGTGGTAAAGAGTAGGGTTTGGTAATCCTAACGTGGATTTAGGTCCTGAAGGTTTAGGGCCTGGCTTAAAAATCAAAGAAAGACCTTCTTCTGGAAACTTTCAAGTCTTGCAGAATACTGGATTTGACTCGGATGTCGATATTGTAGGAGGTAAATCTTCCAAAGGGAACCCAGTTCACATTCATCTGCCAGCAATGTAAATCCCGCGCAATTCCAATCATGGTTTGGGTGATTTCATTTTGGTCAAAATTATATCCCGTGTTGAAGTTGATTTTCCATTTCTCAGAAATGGATAAGTCCCCATTTAAGTTCATCGCTTGAGTCACATTGGTGGAATTATTGATCTGCTTGGCGTAGGCTAAATTGTACCCTACGGTCAAGTTCCAAGGAATATCCCAATCTATGTATTGGCTAGGGTCTGCTACGATTCGGTTGATTTCGTTTTCAACAAAAGGATTCATGACCCCTCCTCGCTGCAGAAAGTCTTGGGTGAGTTCGTCTCTTACCTGTCCAGGATTTTGACCTTGTTGAGGATTTAGGGAGGCGTTTAAATTGATGGAAGCATTTCGAATGACTCCAATTCCCTGACCTTTTTTCCATGTAAATTCATTGATGGTTCTAAATGTACGGCTTCCATCTGCCAGTTGAGTTTGCAGGACTGCATAAGGATCGATGGTACTACTCAAGTTGATGGACAATTTTTGTTCAAAAAAGCTGGTCCGTGCAGAAAGTTGCAAAGGAGACAATTGAAAGGAATCTGCTGCAAAATTGTAAGCTGCATTGAAATTAAAAGATTCCAATAATGAAATCTTTTTTGATTCTCCTTCTGTGCTATCTGTATCAGCTTTAATTTTAGCTTCCAGTACCTGCCGTATGCTAAGATTGAGGGCTCTAGATTCACCCAAAGGCGCATCTCCAAAGATGAGTCCTTGGTGCCTAGAATACCTTTGGATTCTTCCCGATTCATCGGCCTGAACTTCCTGATAATAGCCATAGGCAGGATCGGAAAAATCGGGATTGTAGTTAAAGGAAAAAGTAGGGGCGATGTGGTGGCGAATGGTTTGAATTTTTCCCTTTCCCTTGAAATTATAAAAACCATAAAAGTTGGTATTCATGGCAAAGGAACTGGTATAGAATCCTACTCGATTAAACCCATCTTGAAGGTTTCTTTCCACCTTTTTACTGCTTGCATTGTAATTGTAATTATATTTTTGCAAGTACCAAAGTTCGGTATAATTGGCCGAAGCGGTGCCTGTAAAGTATTTGAATAAGGTAAAGTTGGAGCTGAGGGGAATGGTATTGCTGGCTCCGCTATTTCCATTTTTTAGTAGCAGTCCAAGGTTGTCTAAGGTGAATGGGATAGTTTCTGGACCAGTTCCGCTTCCTGGATTGGAAAAATCAACCAATTGCCTCACTCGATTCGTTATTGAATTTTGTAAGTTAAAATTCCAAGCAATGTTCAAGGTTTTCAGGGGTTCAAACTTTACATTTTGAAATGGATTTTGCCTGTTCATGTTGATGCCTATGGTAGGCATATCCAAGCGAACTTCACCGGTTTGCACGCTTTGGGAATGTCTCAGGTTGGCCGAAAGGGAAAAGGGGGTTCCCGAAAATGTTTTCGAATAAGAAATAGAGGAGTTGAGGTCCCCCGTCACGTTATTGGCAAAATTGCTAGGGTTGATGACGTTATTAAAATAACTGGTTGATCCTGCATTTACAGAAGCAGAAAACCTACTGTTTCCCCTAGAAATAGGAGAATGATTCCATTGGACTCGAAACGTATTGTAATTCAATGGATTGAGTTCAGTCTCCGGACTCACAAATTTTTGGAAATCCACATTAAATCCTCCAGTAAAGTGGTATTTTTTAGTATACATGGCCTGAGACTTGATTCCCCAGCCACCTTTAGAATAGATATCTCCAGTCACCCTCAAGTGGATATAATCATTAAATGCAAAGTAATATCCCAAGTCTCTTAAACTTAGTCCCCGAACTTGTTCTCGCCCATAAGAGGGAAAAATTACCCCAGAGGCCTTTTCTTCTGGCGTATCTGGAATCAAACCAAAGGGAAGTCCCAAGGGGGTAGGAATTCCATTAAAATACAAATTGAATGGACCTGAGACGACTTGTTTTCCTGAAATAGACTTGATTTTGGAAGAAGAAATATGCCAATGAGGTTTGGTGAGTTTACAAGTGGTATAGTAGCCATGATCTAGATACACGCTTCCATCGGCTGTCTTTTTGATGGTCGTGCCTCGGAGGATTCCGTCTTGTTGCTCAGTCACTACATCCTTGATGATTGCTTTTTGGGTTTTAAAATTATAGCGCATCTCTTTTCGAATTTCATAGACCGAATTACCGTCTTTAAAAAAGGGGTTCCCCGATACTACACCTAAGCTATCGGTAAGTCCGTAGGCGTAGAGTTCAGAATTTTTCCAATCGATGACGATGCGGTCTGCGTCCAAGCGCATTTTACCGTATTCAAACCAGGCCTTTTTGTAGAGGTATACTTTGTTTTCTGAAAAATCGGTGATGATACTATCTTCAGCGAAATAAAGAATTTCAGTTTCTATATCACTTCTAGGCACACTATTTGCTGAATCCAAAACAGTCAAGCTATCTTGTTTGGTAAGCAAGGTATCAAGATTGAGACGAACAGGTGCTGCAGGAGCTACAGTGCCCCGATCCTTTTGAGGTCGAGTAGGCTGCTGGGCTGAGGCCGAAAGGACCAGGGTCCCGAGGCTTAGTAGGCCTAAAAAAAGAACTCTCAAACTCGTCACCCTGGCTTGCGCTTTAGTTAGTTGATTGATATTTTGTGTAAAGTTAATTCGATTGCCCGCATGGAAAGGTTTACTAGCAAAAAAAATCTGTTAAGGTTTCTTATTCTTGTCCCATTTTTATTCGGTGGTTTTATTCCCAATGAAACCATGATGCCCGCATTTAGAATGAAAAAAATTGTTTTAGATGCTGGCCACGGGGGCAGCGATCCAGGAAATATTGGTTCCAAGGCCAGAGAAAAAGACATCAATTTGGCCGTAACGCTACTGGTAGGCAAATACATCAAAGAAAATATGCCTGATGTGGAGGTAATTTATACCCGCTCTGACGATAGTTTTCCCACCCTCAAGCAACGTCCAAACATTGCCAATGTCAATAAAGCAGATCTTTTTGTTTCCATTCATTCCAATTCCGCTCCCAATAAAACAGCCTATGGAACGGAGACTTTTGTTATGGGAAACAAACATTTTGAAGCCAATTTTGACATTGTAAAAAAAGAAAACTCGGTAATTCTGTTGGAAGAAAATTACAAAGAAGAATACGAGGGATTTGATCCCACTTCTCCTGAATCCTACATGATGTTTAATCTGATGCAGAAAGCCTACATAGGAAATAGCATCACCTTAGCAGATCGAATTGAAACCCAGTTTAGAGACAAGGTAGGTCGCAAAAGTCGGGGAGTGAAACAGGGACCTTTTTATGTCTTGTGGACTCCTTCCATGCCCTCAGTTTTGATTGAGTTGGGATTTTTGTCCAATATCGAAGAAGAGCGCTTTTTGATGACCAAAGAAGGTCAGGAATATATGGCCTCGGCCATTTACCGCTCCATCAAAGAATACAAAAACGAAATTGAAATAAACTAAGTGAACTCTAGAATAATACAAGCCTTCTTGATATCAAGAAGGCTTTTTTTATGTTGTAACAGTGGGGTATTTTTTATCTTTCTTTGGTAAAGTTACCTTTGTATACCGATGACAAATTCATGAGCAAACTTTCTCCTTCTCAACTTGAGGCTTTAATTTCCTTGCTAGATGATCCCGACTGGGAAGTAAAAAATCATGTGCGAGAGCAACTTATTTCTTTAGGAGTGGAGGTAATTCCATTACTGGAGCAAAAATGGGAGGAGAGTTTCAATCCTGTATTGCAAAAGGAATTGGAAGACTTGGTTCATGAACTTCAATTTACCCTAGTAAAAGAAAGGCTAAAGCACTGGAAGGAATCCAAAGAGCAAGACTTACTTCAAGGATTATGGATTATCAACACCTACCATTATCCCGATTTAGAGTATGAATCATTACATGCTTCGGTACATCAATTATACATGCAAGTGTGGACTTCTTTTAGAAAAGACCTCCATGTATATGACCAAATAAAAATATTAAATCATGTGCTCTTTACCCAGGAGCGCTATTCACCCAATACCAAGAATTTTCATTCGCCGAGCAATAGTATGCTTTCTCAGGTGATAGAAACAAAAAAAGGAAATCCAATTAGTTTGTGCTGCCTTTATTTAATGGTTGCCCAAAAGTTAGAGCTGCCTGTTTATGGAGTCAATCTCCCTAATCTTTTTGTGCTGACCTATAAAAATGAGGACCTAACTTTATATATCAATGCCTTCAATAAGGGAATAATTTTTACTCGGCAAGATATTCAAAACTACTTGGAGCAATTAAAAATTGATCTTAGAGAAGAATACTTCGAACCCTGTAATTCGCTCGCTATACTTCAGCGTTTTCTTAGAAATTTGATTTCTTCCTTCGAAAAATTGGGAGAACCCGAAAATGTAGAAGAAATACAGGATCTACTTTCCATCTTGATAGATTAGTAGGAGCGGATGGTGCACCCTACTGCACGTACTTGCGGAACCTCGGGGGTCATGCCTTTGGCAACCTGGGTAAGTGCTCGTTCAAGGTAGCGCTCAGAGACTGCACTTGCAGCCTGAGGGTTATTGTCAATTGCGCCTTTGTAAGCTACTTCAAGACCTGCTTTTCCTGGAATAAGGACTACTGCCTCAGGAATTTTACTCACTTTAAATTGACCAATCCAGGTATCATTCGAATCTATTAAATAGGGTATCTGTACCTGATGGGTATCTAAAAATTCTTTTAGTTCTTTCAATTCCTCCTCCGAAGTGCCTGCTTCTGGATTGACTAAGGCAAAAGCTATCCCCTGCGGGGAAAATTTTTCAACTAGTGAAGAAATCCGATCTTGGTAAAGCATGGCAAAAGGACATTTTGGATCGTGGAAGATCAATACCAATCCTTTTTCAGCAAGAAGGCTATCCATGCGTAGGGTTGTTCCACTTTTTACCTCTTGGGCTGTCAATTGCCCTAAAGTTTGGCTAAAACCAATTTCCATACTACCCAACAAAAAAATAAAGAAGAAAAGTGTTTTTTTCATTTGTAATCTAGTTAATCAAATCACCAGATGGTGTAGGTTAAAATTATAGAATCGTGGCGAATCACTTTCAATAGGTAGTGATGATCTTCATACTTGGTACCACTAATTTTTCCTTTTAGTTGAGTAGCTTCTGGAGTAAAAGGTTCCAGAATGATATTTTCTTTAAAAATTATATCTCTCTTACCATGACATTTAAAGATAGTTTCTTTTGCTGACCAAGCCATGGTGTATAGGACAGGATCTGGACTCAAATAAGAAAGCTCATGAGAGGATAAAAATTTCTCCCCGAGACGAATAATTTTTTCTCGAACGTACTCAATGTCTATTCCAACTGGTAATTCCCTGTGGTAAATGGCTGCAGCATATCCTTTGGTATGAGAAATGGAAGCAAAGCCTTGCCCATTCATGGATTGAGGTTTGCCGTGTTCGTCCTTGAAAAAACCTGGATAGGGGATATGAAGATGCTGCAAAGCTTGGTAAAGGGCTTTTCTAGCTGCTGCCCACTCTTTCTTTTTTTCCGAGTGGGAAATATTTGCTAAGGACAGCTTTTCTCGGAAGCTTAAAAAATCCAAATCTTCCTCTTCGAAAGCCTCTATTATCTTTACAGCAATAGCTGAGGCAGAGCCAATTTTTTCTATTTTTGTTTGCATAGGCCTTGATGGACTAGCTCTGAGCGATCTTCTAATTTATGGCAAAAATTCATGTAAAGAAATTACATTCTCTCACAGGACATAACGATTGCATTTATGCGCTGGTGGAGGGGGTAAATTCTAAATTTTTTTATACCGGTGCTGGGGATGGAATGGTAGTAGAATGGGATTTGGATTCTCCAAAAGACGGTTATTTGATTGCAAAATTACCTAGTTCTATATATGCATTGGAAGTAGATCGGGTGCGTAATTTTTTAATCATTGGCCAAAATTACGAAGGGGTCCACGTAATTGATCTGAAGGAGAAGAAAGAAGTTTGGAATTTAAAATTAACAACTTTTTCCATTTATGATTTAAAAATAGTGGGTCACTTGCTTTTTGTAGCCACAGGGGAGGGCGTGCTACATGTAGTAGATATGGAGCAGAGAGCAATAAAAAAGCATATCAAACTATCCTCCAAATCCCTAAGAGTTCTTGCTCTGTCACCTGATGCATCCCACTTGGCAGTGGGATGTAGTGATTATCAGATCAAGATACTTCAGCTCAGTCGGTTAGATCAACCCATTGCCCTGCTGAAAGGGCATACCAATTCTGTATTTGCGCTCAGCTATTCCCCTGATGGGCGATACTTAATTTCTGGAGCGAGAGATGCATGTTTGAAATTTTGGAATACTTCTTCATACCAATTAGAGGAGCATGTAGTGGCACATTTGTATGCTATTAATTATGTATCTTTCCGTGTAGACGGAGCCTTTGCCGTAACCTGTTCAATGGATAAGACTTTGAAAATTTGGGATATCAATTCCCGAAGCCTTGGGAAAGTCATTGATAAAGCGAGACATGCAGGTCATGGAACCTCCATCAACAAAGTATTTTGGAGTACCTATTCTGGTGCTATCGTGTCTGTCTCAGACGATAGAACCGTAGCAATTTGGCAACTTGACATAGAAACCTTATGAAAATTTCCCCAACCGCCATTCGGCAAAAAGTATTTGAAACTTCTTTTAGAGGCTTTGAAAAAAAGCAGGTCACTGAATTTCTTGAAGAAATGAGTGTGGCGATGGAACAAATCAATCAGGAGAATTTGGACCTCAGAAGTCGCTTGCAGCAAGTAGAAGCAGAGGCCAAGAGACTCAAAGATGTGGAAGATTCCCTGTTTAGGACCCTAAAAACGGCTGAGGATACAGGTGCCGCGATCATCACCGAGGCCACCGAGGCCGCAGATCAGATCATTGCTGAAGCAAATCAATTGGCTGAGGGGGCAACCAAGCAGGCCCAACAGTATGCTACTCAGGTAAAAGAGCAGGCAGATCAAAGTGCTCGTGCCCTCACGCAAGCAGCAGAAGAAAAGGCAACTACCACCATTCAGGAGCTTCGTCGGGAGGTACAGCAGTTGATTAAGAGCTACGAAGGACTTGCAGATTACCGAGATGCTGTGGTTAAAAATCTACAAAAACTAGCACAAGAAGTATTGCGCCAATTGGAGCTTTCTGAATCTCAGACTAGCAGAATGGACGGCAAGACCTACCAAAAGGCCATCGATGAACTTGGCAAATCCAACCCTTTCACTGCTGCTAATTTTACCTCAATACCTCCAGCGTTGGAAGCTGTTCAAGATGAAACCTCGATTTCAGATTTTGACCAGGAGGAAGAGGAAAGTTTGCATCTTGAAAAGGAGGAAATTTCTTTGGGCGAGCAGGTCCTTGTTGAAGAACTAAGCGAGGAGCAGGAAATGGGATTGGATGAATTTGAGACAAGTGAAGAAGAACCAGGGGAATTGGATACCGAAGAATTTGAAGAAGAAGGCCTAGTAAGCGCCTCTACGGAAATAGAGGTAGAGGTTAATTTTCCAGAGGAAGAGTTCCCAGCATCTTTGGAGGAAGATGAAATAGACACCGAGGAGGAATCTCCTTCTTCTGGCGACATAGCAAACAAATCGGAGGATTCAAAATCCTCATCGGGATCTTTCTTTGATCAATTTGACTGATGGGAAAAATACTTTTGGAAGGAATGGAATTCCATGCTTACCATGGCGTCTATTCCGAGGAAGCCATTCATGGCAACCGGTTTACCCTGGACTTGGCAATGGAATTGGATCTTCAGGAAGCCATGGTTTCCGATCGATTAGATGCCACAGTGGACTATGCCCAAGTCTATGAACTCATCAAATCCCGAATGGCAATTCGCGTAAAACTTTTGGAGCATTTGGGCTATGTGATCATTGAAGACATTCGGAATGCCTTCCCACAGATCAAGGCCCTAACCTTAACTCTCAAAAAACATCATCCAGCCATTGGAGGAAAAGTACAGTATTCCTCTGTGCTTTTATCCTATCCAGAGGATTTTTCAAAATAAATTGAATGTGGTAAGCAGCCACTTAGTGGTCGTGGCGCTTGGGTAAGCTAGAATTTACGAAAGTAAATCCCCTTTCTTCCTGCCCTTCGTAAAAATCCAATTGTAGTCCCATGAGAAACATAAGGTGTTTCTTTTCAATCAAAACAGAAATTCCTTGCACTTGGTATTGCTGATCTTCTGGCTTTTTTTTATCGAAACCCAGTGCAAAGGACATTCCTCCGCACCCTCCCCCTTTCACTCCCACGCGAAGAAAATAATCCTCAGGAATATTTTTATGGGCCATGATGTGCTTGATTTCTTCCTCAGCTTTGGGGGTTATTTCTATGGGATTTAGCATGTGAATTTTTTTTTGGAAGGGGAGAAGATTTCTGTAAAATTACTCGATTGGAGAATCTTTTTAACTAAAGAAATTAAGATATTCGAATTAAATTTAACGAATGGACTTTCTTCTAGAACTCTTAAAACTAATTATTCCTGCGGGAGCAGTCCTCTACGGTATGTACTTGGTCGTGGTGTCCTTTTTATCCAAAGAGCGTGAAAAGTTATTGGTGGACTTGAAGAGCGAAAGTACACAAGTGGTTCTTCCTATCCGCTTGCAAGCTGCCGAACGTTTGTGTTTACTGCTTGAGCGAATTTCTCCTACACAATTGCTTAGACGGGCCAATCCTTCTCAGTTAAGTGCAGAAGAACTTCATCTTCAACTCTTATCTGATATCAGAGAAGAATTCAATCACAATGCGAGCCAACAAGTATATTTTACCCAAGATACCTGGAACGCCGTAAAAGTAGCTGTGGAGGAGGTTTCCTCCTTGATCCACCTCAGTAGGCAATCGGTAGAAGCCGATGCCTCTGGCTTGGATTTGGCCAAGGTGATTTTTTCCCATGCTTTTGATAGAACTACCGATCCTATTCAAATTGCTTTAGGTAAGGTGAAAGCAGAGGTTAGCCTTTATTTTTAATTTCAAAACAATCGGTATGACCCTAGCCTTGATTTCTGGAACCTCAGGATTGGTGGGAATGCAACTCCTGCACCAGCTTCTGAAAAATCCTTCCTACGAATATGTTTTGAGTTTGGGTAGGCGAAAGCTGGCGCTCAAACACGAAAAGCTAATTCAATTGGATGGGGAGATGCAGGTGCTTGCCTCCTGGGATTGGGAAGAAAAAATAAATGCTCAGGCCTTAAGAGGAGAATACCAAGGACTTGTAGTTGCGATAAAGGAAAAAAAAGTGGACATCCATGCCTTTTCAAGTTTGGGTACCACCATCAAACAGGCAGGTTCCAAGGAAAAATTTTATCAAGTGGATCACGATTTGGTGATTGAATTTGCCATGTGGGCCAAAAAACTTGGGGCTTCAAAATTTTTATACGTTTCGGCCATGGGTGCTCAGTCTAATTCTTCCATTTATTACAATCATGTCAAAGGAAAAACGGAAGAAGATCTCAAATCTCTCCAATTTCCCTATTTAGGATTGTTTCGGCCCTCTATATTGTTGGGCAACAGACACGAATTTAGACTCGGGGAACGCATAGCGACTATCTTTATGAGGCCGTTAAATTGGCTTAGAATCGCAAAGGATATTCAACCTATTCACGACTACCAAGTTGCTAAATCCTTGGTTTCCGTGGCGCTTTCTTCTTCTGAAAACAAGGTAGATTGTTTTCTTTCTGGGCAAATGCAAGACTTAGGAAAATGATCGCTGTTGCTCAAAGAGTTTTGGAATCTTCTGTCAAAATTGACGGTAAAATCAAAGATCAGATAGGGGTGGGCTTATTGATATTGTTGGGAATTGAAGAAGCTGATGAGCAAGAAGATGTGGATTGGTTGTCCAAAAAATTGGTCAACTTGAGGATATTTCCCGATGAGCTAGGCATCATGAACAGGAGTGTGCTAGAAATAGGAGGAGAATTGCTGTTGATTTCACAATTTACCCTGCATGCGAGCACCAAAAAGGGAAATCGTCCGTCCTACATCAAAGCTGCTAGACCAGAAATCGCTTTACCCTTATATCAAAAAATGATTCAGGCCCTAGAAAGTGAGTTGGGAAAGCCCATAGGTACTGGCACTTTTGGGGCGGATATGAAAGTAAGTTTGGTCAACGATGGACCAGTAACCCTTTGTATCGATACCAAAAACAAAGTCTAGACCAAAAAATAGGCTATAGTTTTTAAAAGTGAATCCAGCCTTGAGCTTTCAATGCTACCGCAGTTCCACTTTTGGTCACTAGGTATTTTCCTTCCTCTGCTTTGGTAATATGTCCTATAAAATGGATATCGGGATGTTTTTCCAACTTGGAAAAATCCTTTTGATCGATGGTAAAAAGTAATTCATAATCCTCTCCGCCGTTCATCACACAGGTGATTGGATCCAGATTTAACTCCACGGCCGTATCGAAGGTTTGCTTGTCTATGGGTAGTTTATCCTCATAAATGGTCGCACCCACCCCAGAGGCCTTGCAGATATGAAAAATCTCAGATGAGAGGCCATCCGATATATCCATCATGCTGCTAGGTACTACGTTTAGCTCTCGAAGTTCGTGGATAATATCCATCCTTGCATCGGGTCTTAGCTGTCGACCGGTGACTACGGCATAGCGTTCCAAATCAGGTTTCATGTTTGGATTAGAAAGGAAGACTTGTTTCTCTCTTTCTAAGATTTGCAGCCCTACCAAGGCAGCTCCCAAATCTCCTGTCACGCAAAGAATGTCGTTTACTTTAGCTCCTGATCGGTAGCACAACTGTTCTTTTTTGGCAAGGCCCAAAGCAGTGACCGAGATGACGAGCCCACTTCTAGAGGAGGTAGTATCACCCCCGACCAAATCTACTCCGTATTGATCGCATGCGGCACGTATGCCTTGGTAGAGGGCCTCTACTGCTTCTACAGAAAATCTATTGGAAAGGGCTAGGCTTACGGTAATTTGAGTGGGAATCGCATTCATGGCGGCGATATCCGATACGTTTACTGCAACGGCCTTGAATCCCAGGTGGGGCAGTGGGGTATAGGACAGATCAAAATGCACCCCTTCCAGCAATAAGTCAGTGCTTACCACGGTGAGTTGACCCCCAGAGTCTAGTACTGCAGCGTCGTCTCCTATCCCTTTTAGGGTGGAGGAGTTTTTAAGGAGTACGTTTTTTGAAATTTGGTCGATCAAACCAAATTCCCCCAATTCACTAATCTCTGTTCGTTTTTCTGACATCTGTGCAGTAGGTAAGAATGCTATAAGGTGCTTGAAGCTGGAGATAATTCTAAACTGACTTGGAGGAATCGTCTTGACATAATTCTACCAAAACCCCATGGGTACTTTTAGGGTGCAAAAATACGACGATTTTATGGTCAGCTCCTTTTTTTGGAATTTCATTTAAAATCTCGAATCCTGCTTCCTTCAATCGATTCATTTCGGCATAGATATCCTCTACATCAAATGCGATATGGTGAATTCCTTCCCCTCTTTTTTCGATAAACTTGGCAATGGGGCCTTCTCCTTGATCTGCTTGAAGCAATTCAATCTTGGTTTCTCCTATCTGGAAAAAGCTGGTCTCTACGTTTTCTCCAGCCACAGATTCCGTTTTATAATGGCCTTTTCCTAGAAGTTTTTCAAAAAGATCATTGGATTTTTTTAGGTCAGCGACTGCAATTCCTAGGTGTTCAATTTTCCTCATGCTATTTATTTGTATCTTTGTCCCGAATCTTTTTCTACCTAAGCATGTTGACTGGGTAGAAAAAATCTCAAATTCGGGTTAAAGATAAAAAGATATGATTACCGTTTCGGATAAAGCCAAAGAGAGAATTCTTGAATTGAAGAAAGAGGAGGGCAGAAAGGAGCAAGAAAATATCCGCGTTTCTGTAAAAGGAGGAGGATGTTCTGGCCTGATGTACGAATTGGGCTTCGATGCAGAGGTGGCAGAAACAGACCATGTGTTTGAAGACAAGGGGGTAAAAATTTTGGTAGATAAAAAAAGCCTCTTGTATTTGGTAGGAACGACTTTAGAATTTTCAGACGGATTGAATGGCAAGGGATTTCAATTTATCAATCCCAATGCCAACCGCACCTGTGGTTGTGGAGAAAGTTTTTCCGTCTAATATTGTTTTGTGAAAAGAAATTCAAGCAGCTGGAAACAGCTGCTTTTTTATGGGGAATCAATAAAATAAATTTCTTGGCTCGCGCCTAATTTTAGGGCTTTGCTTACCTTTGCGCACGATCAAAAACAAAATTACCCCATGGAAACTCCCGTAAAAACTATTCCTTTAAATGACCTGCATGTAGCACTTGGAGGTAAAATGGTGCCCTTTGCAGGGTATATGATGCCCGTGCGTTACAGTTCGGATATAGAAGAGCACCTTTGCGTCAGACAAGGAGTAGGTGTTTTTGATGTGTCTCACATGGGTGAATTTTTTGTGGAAGGTCCTCAGGCCTTGGCGCTTATTCAAAAAGTAACTTCCAACGATGCCTCCACCTTGGTGATTGGGCAGGCGCAATACTCCTGTTTGCCCAATGCAACGGGTGGGATTGTAGACGATTTGATCGTGTACAAGATATCTGGAGAAAAATACCTCTTGGTGGTCAATGCCTCCAATATCGACAAAGATTGGGATTGGATTTCTAGCCACAATACCATGGGAGCTAAGCTAACCAATGCCTCGGATGAGTACTGCCTCTTTGCAGTGCAGGGACCTAAGGCTGCTGCTGCCATGCAATCCATTACCCCAGTGGACTTGACCTCCATTCAATTTTATCATTTTACAGTAGGGGAGTTTGCAGGGGTGAAGGAGGTGATTATCTCCGGAACAGGCTACACCGGTGCTGGAGGATTTGAAATTTATGTAAAAAATGCAGATGCTGCTCATGTTTGGGAGCAGATTTTTAAGGCTGGAGCCGCTTACGACATCAAGCCGATCGGTTTGGGTGCTCGGGATACCTTGCGTCTAGAGATGGGCTATTGCTTGTATAGCAATGACATCACGGATACCACCTCACCCCTTGAGGCTGGTTTGGGTTGGATCACCAAATTCACCAAGGAATTTACCAATTCCACAGCCTTGAAGCAGCAAAAAGAAGCAGGAGTTTCGCGAAAGTTGATTGGATTTATCATGCAGGAGCGTGGTATCCCAAGAGGGCATTACCCGATTGTGGATGCGGCAGGGGAGGTCATCGGTGAGGTGTCCTCAGGTACCCAATCCCCAAGCATGGGAGTAGGTATTGGTATGGGCTATGTGCAAACTGCCTACAGCAAGGTGGGGGCAGAGATTTACATACAGATAAGAAACAAAAACCTGAAAGCTCAGGTGGAAAAATTCCCTCTTTACAAAGGAGAATGAAGTCCATTGAAGTTTGCTTTAGTCCCGAGTTGATTCACCTGCATGAGGTGGAGGACAAGTTAGTGGTGGTCGTGGATATTTTTCGAGCCACTTCTACCATGGTGGCTGCTTTGGCCCATGGCGTCACGGAGATTATCCCTTTTGCAGATCTTGAATCGTGCCGGGCCATGCAGGTGCAAGGCTACCTGATTGCAGGAGAGCGCAATGGCTTGACAGCTCCTGGCTTTGAATTGGGAAATTCTCCGATTGCCTTTTTGGAAGGGAACTATGCAGGTAATAAACTCGCGATGACTACTACCAATGGCACTTTGGCTATTGAAAAATCCAAGGCTGCTGCGGAAATTTTGATTGGGGCTTTCCCAAACCTAAAAGCTACAGCAACCTACATCCAATCTCAGCATTTGGATGTATTGATCCACTGTGCTGGGTGGAAGGGAAGATTTAATTTAGAAGATTCTTTGTATGCAGGTGCCTTAGCTAAATTACTCGAGCATAGCCATCAATCAGCTGATGACGGAATTGTAGCTATAAAAACCTTATATGCCGCCCATGGTACTAATCTTGCTGATTTTCTTACTCAAGCTTCCCATGCCAAGCGACTACAAAATCATGGTATAGAAAAAGATATAGAGTTCTGCCTAAGTGTAGACGTGTATTCTCAAGTGATGGGATTGGATCAAGAGGGTCGTATTGTCTTATACTAAACCCTCGCTTAATTACTTGCTTAGCGCAGCTTTTGATTGTTTTGATGGCGGTCCCGATCTCTAGAATTCTTTTTTTCTAAATTCTTTCGCAAGGCCTCGGTCAAATTCACTCCCGTTTGGTTGGCAAGGCAGATCAGCACCCAGAGCACATCTGCCATTTCATCATCCAGGGCCCTGCCTTTGTCCGATTCTTTGAAGGATTGCTCTCCATAGGTTCGTGCCATGATACGAGCCAATTCACCCACTTCCTCCATGAGAAGGGACATGTTGGTCAGTTCATTAAAGTAGCGTACACCCACCGTCTTGATCCACTGGTCTACTAATTTTTGCGCTTCATGGAGCGTAAGTTCATTTTTTTCCATAAGTTCAATTCGCTTTCAACTATAGAGCTGCCTAGTTTATGAATCCAAAACCTAATTCCATTCAAGAGTACTTTTCTTGGTTTACTCCCGAAATTCAAGCCAAGTTACAGCAAATGTGCGAAATCCTGCGTCAGGCTTTGCCCGAGGCAGAAGAAGTGATCAGTTACCACATGCCTGCTTTCAAGACTACCGAAGTGTTGGTGTACTATGCCGCTGCCAAAAGCCATCTGGGATATTACCCCACCTCTTCAGGGGTGATTAACTTTAAGGAGGAATTGGCGGGGTATGTGACCTCCAAAGGAGCGATTCAGTTTCCGTACAACCAAGACCTTCCGCAGCAACTTATCCGTGACATCGCGCAGTTTCGTGCCCAGGAAGCCCTAGAACGGGCCGCTGCAAAGAAGAAAAAGAAACTCAAGTAAGGATTCGATTTAAGGCAACTAGAAATGCGTCTACCTCTTCTTTGGTGTTGTACACGTGTGTGGACACGCGTATCGCATTTACCTTTCCTTCAGGGACCTGTCGAATCCGAAATCCGGCTTTTCCCAGTTCATTTCCACAAACCTGGTAGGTCATATTTTTTGGACGGAAGGTGAGGAGTGCTATTCGGGATTCTTTTTCCAACGGAGTAAGGATATCGAGTTTGCTGTTCAGTTCCAAAAGCCCATCCAGCAGGTACTGATTGAGGGTTTGTAGGCGAGTTTGTATGCGTTCCTTTCCAATCTGCGTATGGAATTTCGTAGCGGCTACCATGCCTACTGCTAAGGTTTTACTTTGCGTTCCGTAATCAAAACGCCTGGCAGAAGGCACATAACCAGCGAAGGTTGGGGGATCGGTGGTCATGTCCCAGCCTGTGTCGGAATGCCCTCCAATCATGATGGGAATCAATCGCTCCAAAGATTCTTCTTTCACAAACAAAAACGCTGTACCGCTGGGGCCACACATCCATTTATGGAAGCATCCTGCATAGAAATCACAGCCCAAGGCATACAGATCCAAGTCGAAGGCGCCTGCACCGTGAGCTCCGTCTATGGCAGTCAGGATCCCCTTAGATTTAGCAACATTGCAGATCTCTGCTATGGGTAAAACCAAACCGGTGGTACAGGTAACGTGGGGAACGGCTATGACCTTGGTTTTGGAATTAATTAATTTTTGAATCTCGTTCAAATTTTCCTCTTGGGTTGTTTTTGGCTCAAAAGTCCGCAGCACGATTCCATCGTATTTTGCTCTATTTAGCCAAGGAAGGGCATTTCCGGCGTGTTCATGGGTAGTGAGAATGACTTCATCTCCTGCTTTCAAGGGAATTCCCCAAGCCATGATATTAATTCCTTCTGTGGTATTATGAGTGATGGAGAATTCCGTAGGTTTGATTCCAAAAAAAGAAGCCAGTTGGATTCGTTCCTGGTCTGAATTGCCATATTCTCCACTACTATTGATGAGGAGATTACTTTCCACCATAGCATTTAATACGGAGTAAGGGGCGGGGCCAAAAGTACCGGTGTTGAGATAGATGGGAGAGCTTCCTAAGGGAAACTGTTTCTTCATTTCCTTCCAATAGTCATCTTCTTTCAATTCCAAGGAAGGAAAGGCGGGGGAAGAGGGAGAAATGGGTAGAGTAAACGCCGCTAGGCTGGGCAAGCTTAAACCCAGGCCAAGGTGCTGTAGAAAATTTCTTCTGCTTTGCATGGTCTTAGCATAAAGAAGAAAGTTAAGAGAATTGCGGTAATTTTTTCACTTTTGCCTAGCAATTGAACTTGATCTTTTTGAAGGATATTAGGGTAAAACCTATCTTTTCAACCCTTAGGGTAATTTAAAAAGCTTATTTACGGCAGGAGGCAGGTCTTCCTCGTAATGACTCACGTAAATCACCGTTAATTCGCAGTGCTCTAGGATCCATTGGAGGGTATCTCTAAACACGATTCTTTGTTTTTCATCCAAACCTTGGGAAGCTTCATCAAGGATAAGTAGGGAGGGTTTTTTGATCAAGGCTCTAGCCAACAGCGCCCAACGCTTGACCTCCAAAGGGAGCTGATGAAAGTAGTCTCCCTGATAGGCTTCAAGGCGAAAGACTCGAATCCATTCCATGGCGAGGGATTCTTGTGCAGCAGTTGGTTTTTTAAACAAGCCCATGGTGTCCATCAATCCTGAAAGGATGACTTTAAGGAGAGTTTGATTTCTAGGAAAAAATCGGCTGAGTTCGGGAGCCACAAAGCCAATGGGTTTTTTGAGCTCCCAAATACTTTCTCCGCTACCTCTTTTTCTTCCAAAAAGAGAAAAATCTTGAGAGTAGGCTTGAGGATTTTCACCTATCAAAAGACTAATAAGCGTAGATTTTCCACTTCCATTTTTTCCAGAGAGCCGCCATCTTTCTCCAGCCCTAATCTTCCAAGTAATGTCTTTGAGGATGGTTTTTGATCCATAGCTAATGCAAACAGCGTTAAGTTCTACCAATGTTTCAGGAATAGTTTTTTCTTGGGGCAGTAATGCTTGCAATTGGGCCAAATTCCACGGAATAGTAAGGGGTGCTTGTGGGAAATGAGGGTAGGTCGTCCGGCTCCAGCTTGAGAGGGATCCTTCGCCTTCTATTCTGGCGATATGGGTGAGTTGTTTAGGGATTTCCCCAGAAGAAGTAGTAAGCAAGACATGCACCCCTTTGGAAATTAGCTCAGCTAAAAAATCTCCAAAAGTAGCCCTGCTCTCCTCATCCAATCCCGTGAGCGGCTGATCCATAAGAAACAAGCGAGGTTGACGTAGAAGGCCCAATGCCAAGGCCAGTCTTCGCGTTTCTCCGTTGGAAAGTTCTAAGATGGAAGAAGAAAGCAAATGCTCCAAGCGAAGCAATGAGGTGACTTGTTCTATATCCCATGGCCCATCTTGAGCTCCAAGATGTGCTTTTAAGTATTCTAGCACGGATACGGTCTCCTGTAGGTCCAGGCTATTGAAACGTTGTTGGTAATAAAAATTTTGTTGATTGGCTTTGTTGCGGATGGGGTAGTGTTGGGAAACCGAGGCGATAAGATCCCTATAGCTATGCACGGCTCCTAGGGCCTGTTGTGCTCTGTGGTATTCCTCTGCAAAGGGCCGATTTAGCCTTCCTTGGATTAGAGCAGTAGTCCCAAGTAAGGTTTCTATAA